>Ga0115002_10003184_pt1 | contig 20655 bp, 11 predicted proteins | sample ArcticOcean_MG_C_8_FD_89576 | JGI IMG/M metagenome (GOLD analysis project Ga0115002, IMG submission 89576) | Marine microbial communities from western Arctic Ocean - ArcticOcean_MG_CB11_86 | ecosystem: Environmental > Aquatic > Marine > Oceanic | place: Arctic Ocean: Canada Basin | collected... | reverse complement strand
ACTCGCTTGCGCGTCGTGCTGGTAATGTTCACTCGCTTGCGCGTCGTGCTGGTAAGATCGTATGGTACCCCAGCCGGCTATCGCCGAATCAGCGGCGCGATGATGGCTCCGGTAAGGCAAGCGACAGCGACAACTCCGAATACGATTCCCGTTTCGCCGCGAGATTCGATGATCCAACCGATCAGTGGTTCGCCCAGTCCGGCAAAGACATAGGCGAAGGTGTTCATGACTCCCGTACCGGTTCCCGATCGTTCTCGGCCAAGCAAGTCGGGGCACAGCGCCCAAAACGCCGATTGTGGGCCGTATGCGAAAAATCCGGTCAGCAACAGCATTGGAATTCCCAAGGCGTGTCCTTTGGGCAGCAAGTACATGGAAAGCGAACACGAAGCCGCCAAGAATAGAAAAAGGCTAATCACGCGACAACGGTTGCCGCGAAAGACGCGGTCCGAAAGCCAACCACCGGAGATGGCTCCCAACGCCATCCCGATCGGCAGTGCAAGGCTCATCCATTTCATGTCCGAATTCTTCCAGTCGTCGCCGAGAAAATGCACTGGAACCCAAACGAGTAGGCCGTATCTCGCCATACTCTGAAAACCAATCGCCACGCTGGCGATCAAGAACTTCGGATTGGATAACACGTATTGGTAGCGTTGCCACGAAGAGCCCGTCGGATCTTCGGCTGTCGACGAACGCGGCAATGGCGTATCGGTGGGAGGCTCGTCCTCCTTCAGCGGTTTGAAGCCAAGGTCTTCAGGCCGATCGCGTACGACGACGTAGTAGGTGATTCCGCCGACCAGTAGCAGCAAAACTGGAATTCGAAAAATCCAACGCCAACCGAGATCGCATTCAAGGATAAGTATCGAGGTCGTGAACGCCAGGACCGACGACATTCCTGCCGCAAACAAGTACGCCCCGTAGACTTTGCCTCTTTCGGAGCGCGGCCACCAATTGGACAATACGCGACTTCCCGGCGCCCAACCCATGGACTGAGCATACCCATTGGCTGCCCACGGAATGGTCAAACTCAGAAAACTTTGGCCAAAGCTGGTCACCCAGTTGAGACCACAGGAAAGCACGGCCCCGAGACTCATCAAGGTCCGCCCGCCGAACTTGTCTCCCAGATTTCCGTTGATAGATTGGCCGACGGCGTACGACCACAGCAGCACAGCACTCGCCCAGCCCAATGTGGTTTTGGAGATTCCAAGTTCTTCTTGGATGCCGGGAATCGCAAACCCGAACGTCTGCCGTCCTGTGTAGAAGAATAGGTAGCAAAACATCGTGGCCAGCAACATGCGCCACTGTGCGCTACGGAATCGCGGGTCAGTTGATTGAGATTGATGCAAAGAGAACCGCCAAAGAGACAGGTGTCCGTTTGATGCAGTGGATACTGCCTCAACTTACAGATACACTGAAAGTTGACTTATAATTACGTTTTGCGAATGATAGCGGTTCGGCGCCTGGCTCGCAAATCTTCTCCTCCACTCCATCCCTAACCGTCAACAAAAAGTCAACGCACGATGAACTTCATGAGCGCAGGGGCAATTCATGAGACTGCCGAAATTTTCGCACGCAACAACTACGGTAAAGTCCTATTCGTTATTGATGAAGACGCTTATCAGGCCTGCGGTGCCGATGGTGTTTTGGAACCGATCCTGGAGAACTGCGTTGTTTCGCGATTCGTTGGTTTTGAGCTCAACCCGAAGCTCGCAGATGTTCAACGGGGCATCGAAATTTCGCAAGAACTGAATCCAGACGTAGTGATCGCACTGGGTGGAGGAACGGCCATCGACCTGGGCAAACTCATCGGTTCCCTGTCGGTTCAATCGTCTACGGCGCGAGACGTCATCGAGGGACACGCGATGATCAATCGCAACGGGCCGCCATTGATCGCAATCCCGACGACGGCGGGAACGGGCAGCGAAGCGACTCACTTTGCCGTCGCGTATGTCGGCGAGAAAAAGTTCTCCGTTGCACATGAAAGTCTATTGCCGGATTTCTCGATCATTGATCCGCAACTTACCTACAGTCTGCCACCGCGCATTACCGCAGCCACCGGACTAGACGCTCTTTGCCAAGCGATCGAATCCGTTTGGGCCGTTGGTGGGACGGATGAGTCGACTGGCTTTGCGACCGAAGCAGTTGGGATCGCAGTGGCCAACCTAGTCCAAGCCGTAAATAATCCAAATGCAGAATCTCGCCTGGCGATGTGCCGAGCTTCTCATCTGGCGGGCAAGGCAATCAATATCAGTAAAACGACAGCGCCCCACGCGATCTCGTACGCCTTGACTTCTAGCTATGGTATTCCTCACGGAATTGCGGTCGCGCTGACGCTGAGCCCAATGCTGGCTTACAACGCGGACGTCAATGACGATGACTGTGCGGACCCTCGAGGAGCCGAGTTTGTGCGACGGAAGATCGCGACAATCGTCAAATTGCTTAGAGCGACCAGTGTTCGAGAGGCTTGCGAGACGTTCACCGACATCGTCTCAAAGATTGGATGTCCCTGTACGCTCGCCGAAGCGGGACTCACGACGTCCGACCAATTGCAGAAGATCGTTTCCAGCGTCAATTTGGAGCGGATGTCGAACAATCCTCGCAAGACGACTTCGTCTGCACTCATTGAACTGCTTTCCAAGCCACTTGTTTAAGTCTTCACCGTTGCATTTGTTTGTTCACTCAACCGTCGATAAGGATCACATCCGAATGAGAAGAGTATTGACACGTGGATTCGTCATGATCGCTTTCATAGCGTTTGAAGTTTCGCACACTGTTTCGAGCACTGTTTTGGCCAATGAAGTGGTTGGACCGCTCGTTGGTACCGTCGACGCAACTACGGCGGAGATACTATTCCGCCCCAGCGCGGCTGCGACGAAGTTGAGACTGACCGTGATCGATGCCAAGAATATTCCGGTGCGATCTGTCGATGCGGAGTCGCAATCCAAAAACGATTTCGTTGCTAAGTTTTCGATAGGCGGTCTGCTGCCCCATACAACGTATCGTTATCGAATCGACCAGATGGGATCGACAGCAAAGAACTTGATCGCGGCTGACGACCAGCATTCCTTCACCACGGCGAATCCTTCCCGCAGCGATCACAGTGTCACGGTCGCTTTTGTTTCCTGCGTTGATATCGAACCAAACGAAATCTGGAAGGATATGAATAAGGCAGGCGTCGATACGATCTGCCTGATGGGTGATACACCTTACATTGACAGCGTCGATCTTGGCGTCGTCCGAACTAGGCATCGGCGATTCCTCCAGATGCCTGAACTGGCGGCACTCATGTCTCACACTCCGACAATCGGCACTTGGGACGACCACGATTTCGGAGCCAACAACGGCAACGGGTTGAAGTTGATGCGGGGGAAGATCAACACAAGGCGTGGGTTCGTTGAGTATCGAGCGCACTCGCAATACGGCAACGGAAGTGGAGGCGTTTATCACAAGATCGACCTTGGCATGATGGAAGTCTTCTTGCTCGATCCTCGCTACTTTTCGCAAACAGAAAAGTCGCCCGTCGACGCGAAGCAGCCGACCTGTTTTGGTCGACAGCAATGGGAGTGGCTCTTGGAGAAGTTGAAGGCGTCGAAAGCGCCGTTCAAGGTGTTGGCATGCGGAGCGATCTGGCAAGACAAGAAGAATGCCGAAACCGATGACATGTTTACTTATTGGTACGAGCGTGACGCGCTGCTCGACTATATCGCCAGCGAGAAGATTCCCGGTGTGATGTTGTTAGGCGGTGACATACACGTTTCACGTCACCTCGTGCATCCCCAACGGGTTGGCTACGACCTGCACGACTTCATCATTTCCCCCGGACATAAACGTACGATCACACAACTTGATGTCTATCATCCATCACTGCGTTGGTCGCTTGTTGAAGGACACCAGTTTCTGACGTTGACTGCGGATGGGACGCAGAAAGATCCTCGGCTGATAGCGAGATACCGTCAGGGTGGAGGCACCGTCAATCGCGAAGTCGTGATCCCACTGAGCGAACTGACGAGACGCGAAGAAACCGGCCTAAAACGGGACTTGCGAGGATACTGGTCGTTCGACGAAGACCTTTCCAATCAAAGCAAACTCGGGTCGGTGCTGGATGCGAAGCCGTATCACGGAGCCAGTATTGCGAAAAACGCTGGTCGATTTGGCGGAGCCGCGAAGTTTGATCGAAGCAAACAGCAGTTTCTCAACGTTGCCAGGAATGGACTCGATGACAATTCCGATCGACATGCCTTCGCGATGTGGGTGCGGCCGACATCGTTGCCACGGCATGGCTCGAACGAACGTTCTTTCCTGATCGAGAGTACCGCCGAAGGTAAGCCAAGCGACCGATCGGCATGGCATCTTTCGCTAGGGTTGAGAGCCTCTGGCGACCCGGACAAAGTGAACTTACAATTGTATACGCACACGCTCGTACCGGCAGCGCAACCACAAGCAGCACCGACAGCTAAATCTCAAGGAGGATTTGATTTCCTCGTTGCGCGAAACACATTCGATCAATGGACGCATATTTCATGCGCCTTTGATTCCGAAAGACTCACCCTTTACCTGAACGGAAAACGCGCGGCCGTCCATCAATTGCCAACGCCTGGCCCGGCTTCCGAATTCGGTGGCCTGATTATCGGCGGTCATCGAGCTGGAGTTGGCAGGAACTTCGATGGTCTGATTGATGAAGTAGGAATTTGGTCTCGTCTATTGTCTAGCAACGAAGTGCGTCAGCTGGCCGCCAGCCGGATTTCATCTACTGAAGCAACTTCACAGTGATGAGAATTACGATGAGAATTACGATGAGAATTACGATGAGAACTACGATGAGAACTACGATGAGAACTACGAGGTGTTTGCCCTGCGACAGGTTTTCAATTGCGGCTCGCGTTGTTGTTGACTCGATTCTAGTTATTATTTGATTCTACTTAGTACGTGTTTCTATCACCCACTCTTCGAGAGTTTCAAGCATTTCGCGAGTTCTCTCGGGCTTGGTGCTTGCGAGGTTGTTTCTCTCTCCCTCGTCGTCTTCCAACCGATAGAGTTCAGTTTCTTTTTGCTTCATGTAGTAAATTAGTTTCCAACCGTCTTTCAAGATCGCCTGACTGGGCTGAGTTCCGTGTCCGTTCGCGTGTGGGTACCACCAGGCGAGGAAGGGTCGGTTTAGTGTTTTCTTCTTGCCGCGGATCAGTGGAACGAGCGACTGCCCGTCCCGAGTTTGATTGGGTAGCTGTTTGCAACCGGTCAACTCCAAGAGCGTCGGGTAAATGTCCATCGAAATGACCGGATCGGAAATTTTCGTTGCCGAGATCGTACCGGGCCAGGTGATGAAAGTGGGGATCCGTATTCCACCTTCGTAGTTCCAGCCCTTACTCGCGCGAAGCGGAAAATTGCTCGTTGGCCTGGAGGACGGCATACAGGATCCACCGTTGTCGGATGTGAAAACGATGATCGTATTTTTTGTCACGCCGAGTTCGTCCAAAGCATCGATCACCTTGCCAACGTTCGTATCCAGGTTCTCAACCATGGCCGCATAGGTTGGATTCTGCTGTCTTGCCGGGACCTTGCGATTGAATCGTTCCGGTATCATCTTCAACGGAGTGTCGCCGTACATTCGCTTCTTCTTGGCCACGTACTTCTCGACCAGTTTCTTCGGTGCCTGGATCGGCGTGTGAACGGCATAGTGCCCGAGAATTAGAAAGAACGGCTGCTGGCCCTCATCTACCGTTTCCTTGATGAAGCCAATGCCCTTTTCTGTCAGGACATCCGTCAGGTAATCGCCCTGCCGTCCGTCTTCCAGATCAGGCACGTCGGCTGAAGGAAGGTCTTTCCTCTTATACGGATGGAAATATGATCCAGGCAAGCCATGCTTGGCGGATGCCATTTGCCAATCGAAGCCGTGCTGTTTGGGCATCCCACTTTTTTTGGAGCCAACATGCCATTTGCCGATATAACCTGTTTTGTAGCCCGCCTGCTGGAAAGCTTCGCCTATCGTGATTTCGCGGGCCGGTAGTTGAGTCGCGGCGCTGTTCGGACCGGCGGGCTGGCGTGGATTAATCCAATTGGTGATGTCAAGACGCTGGGGATACTTGCCCGTCAACAACGAAGCGCGCGTCGGTGAACAGACGTTGCAAGAGCTGTAAGCTCTGCTGAACATGGCGCCTTGCTCGGCCAGTCGATCAACGTTCGGCGTCTCGTAGAACCTCGAACCGTAGCAACCGAGATCGGTCCAGCCCAGGTCGTCAATAAGCATGACGACAACGTTGGGCTTGGGGGCGTCGACTGCGGCTTGGGCGACGACGACACCGGCATTAGCCAGACTTGCAACGGTTAGAGCCAGTAGTCCGATAACTCCTTGCCAACGTGTAATTATACTCATCCTCACGGTCCTTTTTTCAAGCGAATTGTATTCTTGTTCTTCTCCAGAGTGGAGAGATATTCGACCAGGTCACGGATTTCGCGTAGCGTGAGGGTCTTTGTTGTTTCAGGCATTGCGGAGGTCGCGGTGGACTGTGTGTCAATGTGGCCGCGGTCGATGCGAATCGTCTTGTTCTCTGGAGTAACAAGTGTCAGCGTCGCTGCATCTTCGGCTTTGATCGTGCCAGCGACGAGTTTGCCATTGTCGAGAACGATTGAGACCGCGCCGAATCCTTTGGCGATCTTCGCATTTGGCGAAACGATGGATTCCAGAAAATGTCGGCGATCGAGTTTCCGCTCTGGACTTGCAACGTTTGATAGGTCGGGCCCCGCAGAGCCGCCGCGATTATTGACTTTGTGGCAGCGAATGCATTGCGCAGTGACATGGCCGACAAAAATGTCGCGTCCACTCTTGGCATTGCCTCCAATCAGGGCGACACGATAGGCGGCGAGGGTATCAGACTCGTCGGCCGCTGCATTGAATTGTTGAATTGCCGCCTGACGTATTGCGTTGGGTGAGGCCGTGAACGCCTCGATCAAGTCGAGCTGCAGCGGGGCAGGGGCCTTGCCCTGGCGAAGACGGTCTGCCCAATCGTCGAGCGTCCGACTGGCTGCCTGCGATTTCAATCGTGCGAGCGCGGCAATCGCTCGTTGCTTTTCTGTGCTTTCGCTGTTCTGATCGTCCAGCAGTTTTGAAAAGATCGATGTGGCGCGGGCTTCGTCTCTGCTCGCCAGCACGTCGCGCGCCTCGGCGCGTAGTTCTGCTCTATCGGTACGAAGCAGCGAATCGATGATCCCCGACAGCTGGTCATACTTCCGGTTTTCCAAAAGGCGAAGCGCAGCGATGCGAACGTCGGAGGAACGGTTGGAATCGGCGACCCAGGCTGCGAAAGCGCGATCGTCTGTTTTGATATCGAGCGCCGTCAGCAGTTTCGTGACACCGACCAGCAGATTCGCCGGCGCAGTCGCGAGAAGCTTCGCTGCTGAGTTTTGTACAGCATCGCGAACGGTGGACGGGTCACGAGCGGCAATCGGTTGCCAGAAGCCCGTAACTCGATCGCGTTTTGTCGGCCCCTGCCAGACGGACAGAGCGGAGACTGCCTCAATGCGAACGACCATCGGCTGTTTAACGCTAGTCGCGATGCCGATCACCGCTTCTACATTAGTACGACCGCCCAACTGCAGGTTGGCGTTGATGATCCGCCGCATTAGAGGCACGACGTTCGCGCCGGACGCGTTTTGGAAACGCTCTGCCAGGTTTGCGAGTTTGACTCGACCGGTCGTCAGCGGCAGATCATTGATCGCTCGCGCGGCCTCCGTGACAATCTTCAACTCGGCATCGTCCAGGAACTGAGCGATGCGCGGATCGGACCAGCGACGCTGCACCAGTAACACGGCCATTCGGACAGCTGCCGACTTGTCGCCGGCCCACTGTTGTACGAATTCGCGATCCCCGATTTGTTCCAGTGCCACGACGCCAGCATGCGCGAGGTAGCGATCTTTCCCATCGTTGTCGCGGAGCATCGAGATGATCTGGTCGCCGACATCCCTCGATCGCAATGACGCCAATGCCAGAGCCGCAAAGAAGCGTACTCGCGGAGTATCATCCGCCAACAAGTTTGCAATCGCACTGGCGGCCGGCTCGTAATGAGCGTCGCCCAGCACTCGCGCCGATTGAGCGCGGACTTCGCTGTCTTCGTCGTTCAGCAGAGCGAGAACAGGGGCGAAGGTTTTTGGAGCGGTATTCGGAACGGCCCGTCCAATTTGACCGAGCCCCCAGATCGCGTGCAGTCGGGCCAGCCGGTTGTCATCGCGGACGGCAATCCGCGTGAAGATTTCTGTCGACGCGTTTCCGCGTTCCGCTAGAGCAAACTGCGCACGCAGGCGAACACGCATATCGTCATGATGGAGTAGCGAGGCCAGTTCTTCTGTCGTTCGATGGCGGAATCCTTTTTGAAATAGCGTGCGAGTTTCGACGATCACTTTTTCGCTGAGACGAGTCTTGTCGAAGATCGTATAGATGCGGCCCCCCGATGTGGCTCTCTTCCAAGGGCTGGTTGGATATTCGGCAACGTACATCTTTCCGTCGTAGCCGAATTCGACGTCGCTGGCTTTGATCGGTTTGCAAAAGTCGTGATGATCCGCCATCGTGAATCCCGCGCCTTGTACCTTGACTGCAAACGATTCGACACCGCCGTTGCCTGTGAAGTTGCAATAGAAGAAGTGATTGCTGTAGCGAGGCGGTAAGCTGGTACCCGACGAGAACACAAAGCCCGAGGGTCCCGATCCGATTTTGCCGACCGGTGGAACAATGAACGCGGGCTGCAAGTCGTGCTGAAGATGCCACATCCCTTCGGCGTGCCACGGCCCGGTCAGATAAGGCTTGGCGATCGTTTGGTAGGCCATGTTCCAGCCGCTGTCGCCGCCGGGGACGACGTAGACCAGCCGCGAGTCATCGCCCTTGTCGCAATTGTTGTCGTCGGCAAACACGTTTCCAAATTGGTCGATCGCCAGTTCCTGTGGGTTTCGCAGTCCCTGGTGAATTCGTTCCAGCTCCGTCCCATCGGGATTGCAGCGAAAGACCGCGCCTCGGCGGGGATTGGAAATCGTCGTGCCTTCCTTCGTTATGACATGAGCACCCCGGTCGCCGACGGAAAAATACAACTTGCCGTCGACTCCCCACACCAGTCCGTGGAGGTCGTGGCCATAGAAGGCGGCGTTGACGCCAAAGCCGGTCAATAGCGACTTCTTGAGTTCGGCCTTGCCGTCGCCGTTCTTATCTTCCAGCAGCCAGAGGTTGGGGATGCACGTGTACCAGACTTTGCCATCGCGAGCGATCAGGCCGGAGCCCAGGCCATCGAGTGGCCCGTCGAAACCATCGGCAAACACCAGGGAGACATCGGCTTGGCCGTCGCCATCTTTATCTTCCAATCGCCGCACGATGTCGGACTTTTGAGTAAACCACTTACTGCCTTTGTCGAACTTGCCGGCCCATTTCTTCTGCATCGCCAGCCGGTCCGCAAGCGTTTTGATCTGCAGGTCGTCCTCCAGTAAGAAGTTGTGCGAACGATTCTCCGGCGTGCCTTCAAGGAAGCGATGGTCCTCGGCGACGTAGACTCGCCCTTGTTCGTCGAGGCAGATGGCGACCGGATTCTTTAGTTGCGGCTTGGCGGCAAATACATCAATGGAGAGTTCCTTGGGGATGCGAAATGCAGCCGCGGCCTTTCGCGCGGCAGCGAAGTCGTCTGTCTTGACCAACTCGTTTTTCCCCGGCTTCCTGAGCCGTTTGATGAGTTGCGTTTCATCGAGCCCCGCCAGCTTTACCGCGGGATCGTGCGAGAACGCGTGGATCCGGTACTGCACGGTCTTCGCTGGTCCGCGATTGATTTCCAGGCCGATGCGGCCAGACAATTTACCGGCAGGATCTTCGATCGAAGTGCAGAGAGTGCCGTTGACCGCGGTCCAGATCCGATGCCCGACGGCAAGAATCTCGTAGCGATTCCATTCGCCCGGCTTGACCACTTTCGCACCGTGTGTGTTCCAATCGAGTTTTCCGCGTCCACCCTCCTCATATAGCCGGCCCCACAGATTGCCGTGTCCGGCGACCTGTCCCATATCTGCTTGATAACCACTCGCACGGCTCGACCCGTTGCTCGGTTTTGCACGAAACTGTATCCCGCCGTTCCGGTCGTGCGGAGTCAGCTTGACATCGACAGCCAGGTAGAAGTCCTTCACTTCCACGGTGGACCACAGCAGCTCGTTCTGCGGAATGTTCTTCGCCGACTTCGCGATAATGACACGATCATTCACCGACCAGTATTTGCTGTTCCCCTCCCAACCGGTGAGATCTTTGCCGTTGAAGAATGCAGTAAAGCCAGGTTGCTGTGAGTTCTTATTGCCTTCGATGACACAGAACTGACTGTTCGGTATTGGTTCCATTTTCCCGCCAGGCAGCTGCCACTCCAAAGACAACGCAGCGGCATCCGTAGCGGCCAAATAATTTATCCGCAGAGGATGAAGACCTGCCTGCAAGGCGATCTCTCCCGACAGCGCCTTTGAGCCAGCGGTGTATTGTGAATCTGCGTCGATCAATAGGGCATCGTGCAGGCGGACAACAGCCGCGCCGTCAGTTGTCAAAGCAAAGTGGTAGACGCCGCTGTTGGGGACGCGTAGATACCCGGCGAATTGCTGTGCTCCAGAAGTCGCCTCCAACCCGTCGAAATGCTGTGCTCTGTCCACGGTGCTCTGCCCAAAAGACTTTCGTCGCTTGAACTGAGGCACCCAAGCAAAGTTTCCGGGGTATTCGTCGCCGGGGTATTCGTTGCGTATTAAACCGGCGCGAGTCGCGACTCCTGGCACTGCAGGAATCAGCGCGTTGTCGTATGGTCGTTTCGCCGATGGGTCGATGCGACGAGTGCGCAGTACGGCGGCTTGGAACTGTTGCTGGGTGGGCACGCCTTGTTTGCCTGCAAGATTCGTCGTTTCCTTGGGATCATTCAACGTGTGATACACTTCGAAAGCGCTTTGGTGGTTCACGATGTTCACCCGCACGCCCTTGTAGTCGCCGATCAGCAGGCTTTGCATTTGTCCGTGCGGGCGGCCACGACGGCTGGCTTCAAATTCCAAGTACTTCGGTGTCGCTCCGCGAACCATAAACTCACTATAGACGATGCCCCGCTCCTGTTTTCCCTTGCCCGTCAGAGTGGGGGCAATCGACACTCCGTCACTGACGGCAGGAGTTGGAATACCCGACAGATCGCAAAAAGTCGCCATCCAGTCATGAAACTGAGAGGCGGCTGTCGACTCACTTCCCGCCTCAATCACAGACGGCCAGCGGACAAACGTCGGCATCCTCACTCCGCCTTCCCACTGATCCAACTTGGCTCCATCGTAGCGACCAAACGTGTCGAGGTAATCCGGTTTGTAGGCGCCCACGTTATCCAGTCCGGCCTCGTGCAGCGTCCCATTGTCGGAAGTAAACACAACCAGGGTGCGGTCATCGATTTCCAGATCCTTGAGCAGCTGAACCAAATCCGCCAGGGCATCGTCGAGCCGGCGAACCATGGTGGCGTGTCGTTTGGCATCGTCAGGCCAGGGCTCTCCATCATCTCCCACAGCATGAGCAACCTCCGGGTGCATCCCATTGTCGAATGTTCCTTTGGCCGTGTTGATTTGCCCACCACGGATGTCTTCATTCCACTGCACGCCGCCATTCAATCCGCCGCCTGTGGGATAATTCCCTTTGTCGCTCAGGTGTGAGTCCGTGGGGATCCGCAATCCTGAATGCGGCGCGGTGTAGCAGAGGTATGCAAAAAAAGGTTGCTGCGGATTCGCTTGATGATGATCGACAATCCACTTCTTGGTGCGCGCGGTGAACAGATCAGTCGAATAACACTTTGCCAGCCGATCCGTCACATCGACAAAGCCGTCGTAGAGTGGGCGGTTTCCCACTTGGGGATAGTGAAAATGAGCATCTCGATGAGCCGTGTAACCGTAGAAGTAATCGAACCCTCGCAGCAGCGGATGCGAAGGCTCCGTCTCGGGCGAACGGTCGCCACGCACCGGTTTGATACTCAACTTGAACGGACCACCCTGCATGCCCCACTTGCCAATCGCAACAGTGGCATACCCTGCCTTCTGCATGACCGAACCCAAAGTATGTACATCGGGCAATTCCGAATCGAACTGGGTGTTGCGTCTCGCACAATGCCCTTGATGTCGTCCCGTCATCAGGGAAGAACGGGACGCCATGCACGATGACGCAGGACAATAATGACGCGAGAGGATCATTCCCTCCCTGGCAAATTGATCCAAATTCGGAGTCGAGAACTTCTGCTTTCCCTTGCGCTCGTTTTGCCACAGCACTCCGATATCACCGGCGCCCAGATCGTCGCAGAGAACGAAAATGATGTTCGGCCGATCTGCCGTTTTTGATTCAGCGGATCCCCTCGAGGGCAGGAGAATCAGAACAGTGAATGCCGTCATCAACGCGATCTGTTGTGTGATCTTCTCGTTCATTCTTCTACCTTATCCTCAACGGACCGTTGATTGGTCAGCGACAGCTCTCAGGGTTTGGAGTGTTCCATGCCTATATAATACTGGCTTGGTCTTGCTGTTGTTGACGGAATGCCAAGCCGCAAGGGAGATCTAACTAATATAATGTTTGCGTTGATACTTCAGTGCTAATTGGCCGCAAAATTGGACGATCCGGGGATTCTCAGGAAATATTTAGAATTGTTATTGACTGAACGGTCTATATGTCCGATAATGCCTGTATGACGATTGGAAGACCCACTGAATTTGACCGGCAAACGGCCCTTGAAAAGGCGATGGGCCTGTTCTGGCGCAACGGATACGAAGCGACGGGACTCACTGACCTGACCGCCGAGATGGGGATTGGGCGACAAAGCCTCTACAACGCTTTTGGTGACAAGCACTCCTTGTTCGTCGAGGCGATGAAGCATTATGCCAGTCGAAATAGCCAGCCGCTGATCGATATTCTGCGAGCTCCAGGTTCTGGGGTGAGCAATATTCGCCAGGTGTTGGAGTCGGTAGTGTCGTTCGTGACCAGTGGCGATTGTTGTGGTTGTCTGGTGACAAACTCGATTGTCGAGCTGGCTCCGCATGACGATGAGGTCGCCGAAATTGTTCGGTCCGCGCTCGCTCGCGTGGAAAAAGCGTTCAGGGATGCGGTGGATCGAGCTGTGGAGGCAGGTGAGATTTCTGCCGACACCGATACGAGAGCCATGGCGAGGTTTCTCAACAATACACTTCACGGAATGGTCGTGATGGGAAAAGCCTCGGCAACCAAGGCGGCATTAAACGACGTCGTCAAAATAACACTTTCAAAATTGTCGTAAGTTAACAGTTTTTATTTCGGCTATTGTGGACCGAACGGTCTATAAGTGGCGATGGAATGAGGAACCCAATGTCGATCACACTCGAATCAAAGCGTTCAGAAAATATGGATCTAGAGTCACTTTCGGCGTCGGCCTTGATGGAGTGGGCTGCCGGCCGATTCGGCAAGTCGCTGGCGGTAAGTACCAGTTTTGGTATTCAATCCGCAGTCACACTGCGGTTGGCGACACGGGTGTTGCCAGAAGTACCCGTGATTTGGATCGACACCGGTTACCTTCCGGCAGAGACATATCGCTACGCGGATGAATTGGCGCCGCGACTGAAACTGAATCTGCACGTCTATCAATCGGCCATCAGTCCGGCGCGAATGGAAGCACTGCATGGTCGACTCTGGGAGACCGGCGATGTTTCTGACTTTCAACGTTATGACGACATTCGCAAAGTCGAACCGATGGCGCGTGCGTTGGAGGAGCTGCAGCCGGAGGCCTGGGTTTCAGGCTTGCGGGCACAGCAGACGGACTATCGTAAGACACTCTCACGAGTTTCATCGGATGGAACTCGCCAGAAGGTGCTGCCGATCCTTCGTTGGACCAACCGTGACGTGTACCAGTTCATGCAGGAAAACGACTTGCCGCAACACCCGCTCTTCGAGCAAGGGTTTTCGACGGTTGGCGATTGGCACTCCAGTCGGCCGCCCTCAGCGCTCGATGCCGACGATCGCAACACACGGTTCAATGGCTTGAAACAGGAATGTGGAATTCATCTGCCAACGGCGGCGTGAGTTTGTAGACCAGATTCGGTTGCATTAACGGGTCAGTAAGGAAAGAGACAATAATGATTACCTGTAACTCTTGTTTCGATACGATTGGATGTGCTCTCGATTCACTGCTCGGCCAACCCGCTGCCAGTCGCGAGCGATATTTCACGCCGTCGTTTGGAGATCCGCTATGGAGCTCGATCCGAGCCGAAGCGCTTGTCGAGGCGGATCGCGAACCGCTGTTGCGGCCACTGCTGCAACGGGCGGTCCTACATCGCAATTCGTTCGACGAAGGACTCGCGACAGTGTTGAGCGAAAGGCTATGCAAACAGTCGCTGGACTTGGAAGAATTCGACAAAGAGCTCCGCGATGTCATTGCCAACGACAGTGCGATCATCGAGTCGGCGCGAAGCGATCTGAAAGTGATCCGGACAATTGATCCGGCGACGACTAGCTTGTTGCATCCGCTGTTGAACTTCAAAGGCTTCTTAGCGATTCAGGCTCACCGAATTGCGCACTCGCTGTGGACACGCAACCGTCGAGCGTTGGCCTACCACATTCAAAGTCGCGTCAGTGACGTCTTTGGCGTCGACATCCACCCGGCGGCCACGATCGGCTCCGGCGTCTTTATCGATCACGCCACAGGTGTTGTGATTGGCGAGACGGCGGTCGTCGGCGACGACGTGACCATGTTGCACGGAGTTACGTTGGGAGGTACTGGAAAAGAAAGCGGCGATCGTCACCCGAAAGTCGGCCGCGGCGTTTATATCGGTGCCAACGCCCAGTTGCTCGGAAACATTGCCATCGGCGAGGGGTCCCGGATTGGTGCAAGCAGTGTCGTGCTCAAAAGTGTCGAGGCCTACAGCACAGTAGCCGGCGTACCAGCACAAGTCATCCGCCGGCAACACGGCCAGCAACACCGTCCAGCAACTCGTCCAGCAACTCGTCCAGCAACTCGTCCAGCAAACTCCAGTAGAGCTGCGGCGGAACGGATGACGGTATCGACAGACACCTAACGAGCAACAGCTGGCCACTTTACTTGAATTCGAATTGCACAGTTCAACATGAAGACGCTAAGCATGAAGACGTTGAAGGCTATGCGGATTTCCCGAGATATGACGAGTCCGCAACCACAGTGAACTAACAAATGCGCCAAGGATATTTTTCTTAACTACAACACTCGAATAGGAAATCGTAAGAATGTCAAAGCTCATCAACAAAATCGCCGTCGTTACTGGGGGAAACAGTGGCATTGGATTGGCTACTGCAAAACGTTTTGCTGCAGAGGGAGCCAAGGTGATCATTACTGGCCGCCGCAAAGAAGCGGTCGAGGAAGCAGTGGCGAATATCGGAGAGGCAGCAACGGGGATAGTTGCCGACGCATCTAATCTGTCCGAAACGGATCGCATGATCGAACAAATCCGGCAAGAGCACGGTCGCATCGATGTGTTGTTCATCAACGCCGGTGTCGCTCCGTTCGCACTCCTCGCGAAAACGGACGAAGCCAGTTTTGATCAAGTCTTTGGAATCAACGTCAAGGGACTCTATTTCACCTTGCAAAAAACCTTGCCACTTTTGAAGTCAGGAGCATCGGTTATTTTGAACGCGTCCGTTGTGCAAAAATCTGGCTTTCCTGGGGCGAGCGCCTACGCAGCTTCGAAAGCGGCTGTTCGATCGATCGGACAAACGGCGGCAGCAGAACTCGCTCCGCAAGGAATCCGCGTGAACCTGCTCAGTCCCGGTCCAGTTGCAACTCCTCTCTACGGAAAGTTGGGGTTGCCACAAGAAGTCGTCGACGGAATGGGAGAAAAGTTCGCCGCCAGCGTACCGCTAGGACGTTTCGGCACGCCCGCTGAAATGGCAAACGTCGCGCTCTTCCTCGCATCCGACGAGAGCAGTTATATCACGGGTGCCGACATTCAAGCCGACGGCGGCTTGACTCAGGCAATCGCATGATCAGAGACCAACCGGCAGAGCCTTATTGATTCGCACCGGCGAAGGCGGTGATTCGAGGAAAATGAATTACTTTGTGGGGCTCACACCAGTTCCGTCAACACTCCTTTGTTCCGCCCGAATCGGTCCGTCTCGATTCCGAATTGCTGTAGCATGCGAGCGTAAAGGTTGGAAAGCGGTAAGTTATTTGCCTCGTCGAACGCCATGTGCCCTTGGTGCTTGAATCCGCCTCCGGCGAGGATGGTTGGGAGGTTGTTTGAGGCGTGGGCGGACGCGTCGCCGAGGTTGCTGGTGAGGAGTACTTGGGTGTGGTCGAGAAGCGAGCCATCCGCTTCTTTGGTCTCGTTGAGCAAGTCGAGGAACTTGGCGAAGTTCTGATAATCCTTCTCTTCGTAACGGGCAAATTGTTCGATCTTGGCGGGGTCTTTGCCGTGGTGTGAAGCGTCGTGATGTCCGATTTCAAGATCCTGCACATTTGTATTATTGTGCTCGCTAATCCCGTAAACGATCACGCGGGTAGAATCCGTCTGCAGGGCAAGCCGCATCAGCGCATACCAGCGATTGTCTCCATCGATCCATGAGTTGTCCCTCGCGCTAAACTCCTTGACATCTGCGTCGACCGCGGGCTTGGGCTTGGAGGCCCAAGCCTCCTCTTGATGCAGAAGGACTTCGGCTTCGCGGATCGAAGTTTCCATGACCTCGAGCCGATCTCGGTCTGCGCCGCCCAGGTCGAGTTTCAACGATTGAAGCTGACCTCGCAGATTATCGAGAATACTACGACCATGAGCCAGCCGATTCATTTCTGTCTTGATTTCTTCCGGCGATCCATCGATGAAAAGTCGCGCGAACACTTCTTTGCGACCGCCACTCGACGGGACCGGTACGCCTTTGCGATTCCACGAAAGCGACGCGGCACCATTAGACGAACCCATAGTGAGGCTTCGCAACCGTGTTTCTCCTCCTATCTTCTCGGCGATCAACTGATCGAGCGAAACCGTGTTGGGGATGGTCCCTTGCAGGCTCTCCGGCGCGGCGTCCGTGAAGATCGCTCGCGAGGTTTCGTGCGAGTTAGGATATCCCTGGTGCGAGATGCCAGAGAACAGAGTAAACTTTCCGCGATGAGCTTCCAACGTTTTTAAATAACGGTTGGATTCATAATCAAGGCCCGCGGTCTTGGGAACCAGGTAAGGATGATAAGTTCCGAGGCCCCGATGAAGGAGGACGATCCGACGAGGTGCGGCACTGTTTGGATCGTTACCATTTGATTCGTTACCGTTTGTATCGGCACGCAGCCCACTCGGTAACATGGCGTCGAGCATCGGCAAAGCGATGCTGGCGCCGGCGGCACGAAGCACGGTTCGTCGAGAGAGTTGGTTCTTCATGGTAGGGCTATTTCGATTGAAATACGGGGCTTTGAATGACAGCGTGCAACAAGGTTCGAAATCCGTAATTGTCTTCGCGAGCCGCTTTGACTATCTTCTCGACCGATCGACGATCGGCGAATTCAATCGGACTTCCTGTACTATAAACTAGCAGTTTCTCCGCCAGATTGCGGGCGATTTGATTCGGATCGCGGAGAAGGATTTTCTTATATTCGTCGATGTCCGCAAACGCCTCGCCAGCGGATGTTTCTCCGAAAGCTTCTACTGGTTTCGCCAAGTAGACCCGTTGTGGGCTCGTCTTCCAGGATTCTTTCTTTCTGTTCGGGTGGTTCGCCAAGGGGACATAGTCGATTCCCTCGCCGCCCTTGGAAACTCGGTACCGCTCTCGCCAACCTCCAAGTATATCGTAATTCTCCAATGCAAAACCGGGTGGATCGATCTTCCGGTGGCAGGACGCACAAACCTGTTGAGTCTTATGCAACGCCATCTGCTCGCGAATGGTTACCGCACCGCGGATATCTGGTTCGATTGCCTCGACGTTTGGTGGCGGTGGGGCAGGGGGCGTGCCGAGAATGCGTTCGAGAATCCACGCGCCGCGCTTGATCGGCGAAGTGTACGTCGCGTTGGTCGTCAGTTTCAGGATGCTCGCTTGCGTGATAACGCCACCCCGATGTGCATCGGCAGGCAGTTTAACTCGCCGCATATTCATCCCTTGGATACCATCAATGTCGTAGTGCAGACCGAGTCGTTCATTCAACATCGACCAATCGGAATGGACAAAGTCGGTGACGGGCAAATTGTTGTCCAAGACTTCTACAAAGAACCGACGCGTCTCTTCCGTCATTGACCAAGCGAGTTCCTCGTCGAATTCGCGATAGAGATTATCCGGCTTCATGTCCAGGGTCTCGGCTAAATTCAACCAGTGATCGGTGAAGTGCGTAACGAATCGCTGTCCTTTACGGTGCTTGAGCAGACGCTCTGCTTGAGTGCGTAGCACTTCAGGTTTGCGGAGTTCGCCGCGCGCCGCGAGTTCAAGCAATTCATCGTCGGGCATGGAATTCCAAAGGAAGTAAGACAGTCGAGACGCCAGCGCGAAGTCATCCAACTTACCGGGCTTTTCGATGCGAAACAGGAACTGCATCGAGCATAACACTTCCTTGTAAACCTTGATCAACACTTCATCCAACGGCATTCCCGAATCCAGCAGCGTGTTGGCTCGCCCGATATAGAAATCGAGCTGATCTTGCGTGGGCGGTCGACGCATGGCCTGCGGCAAAAATTGCCCGAGAAGCCGAGCGGCGTCTTCTTTCGGTGTCTCCGTGATAAATCGCAGACGGTTGTGGGGCTTCTGAAATTCGTTCACATTCCAGCGACTCCAATCCTGGAGTTTCTTTCCCGCCTTCGCATCTTCGACGAATCGGTCCGGCACTCGTTTCATGCCACCGAAGAACGATTCGAAAGCATCGCCAAGACCCAGGGGTCCCTCGAGTTCGATCCAGTCCACCACCAACTCCGGACCATCGAATTTGGGATCGTCCGGTTTGGGAACATCCTTGGGCCAACTTCGGAACAACGTCAGAGTTCGAGGAGACACATAAACGGATTCACCCGTGATGAGATGTGCCTCCGCTTCGATGATACGCGACTCTCCTTCGACGGCATCTTGGATTCCTAATAGATGCTCCAGTTCCGCGTGGCCGAAGCGGTCTGTCGAGATTCGTCCGATATCGACAGGGATCGGTTTTCCCTGATTGTTGATCGCTCTGACGGAAGCTCGGAACCGATACCGTCCTGCCACCTTGGTGCGGTCGGTATGAACGCTCCCGTGTTTATAAAGTTGAGCACGAAAAACAAACGAATCTCCTTCGATCCGCGACCACGGCACGATTCCTTTGTGGTAAATCTTCGGTCGCCATTCCAACCATTCCTTGCCAGTCATTCGCTTAATTGTCAATCCGGATAACCGCGGAGGCATAGCGTGGACCAACGCAAGATCCGCGGCTTCTTGGTACCGCACGAGATGCGTAGCCGAAGTCTCGAGACCTTGGCTGATGTTATCAAACCCGTCGATGAGGTTGTCTTCGGGAAGGCGAGATTGGACCTCGACAGGAATATCGAGCAGATCTCGGATCGTATTTTCGTATTCAGCCCGGCTCAACCTGCGAATCGTTACACGTCCGTCCTTTTGCTGTTGGAGTGATGCCTCGTGAAGCTTCTGCTCTAACTCTGCCAGCAGTACCTCGCGCTGCTTGGCCGTCGGCTGCAGCTCGTCCTTGGGAGGCATCTCGCCCGCGCGAATGCGGTCGAAGATACGGACCCATGTCTTGTGCAACTCGGGATCGCTATATTTTGCCGAAAGCCCTACGAGTGAAAGTCCTCCCTCCTTGGCGCTAGCATCGTGGCAGTCCAAGCAAAACTTGGCGAAGAATGCTTCTGGCTTGTTTAACGCGTGAACCTGCGCTTGCGCTTGAGTTGGAATCACGATGAAAAATATCGCGAGGACGGTGTTCCAGGCGAACCGCATTTTGCAAGCAGTTGGTTTTGTCATGCAAGCCATCATTATAGATCAAGCAAAGTTATTGAATCCGCGGAACAGAATATATCGGCCTGCCGACGTCATAACTCGGCCAACAGCGAACATATAATTCTGTCTTAATTATAGACTGCAAGCCAGGCCGATTGTGCGGGAATATTCCGGCTGTTCAATCCACTGTATGACGACGGCGGAATCAACCCTTGGGATTGTAAGCCTCTGCCAAAATGTAGGGCCAAGAAAGTTGAGGTAGTGAAGGTTTTTCTTGGCTGTAGTATCTTGAGTCTCCCAATAAGTCAGTTTTCGAGTAGAGAAACTCGCTCCGTAGTCCGCAGGCTGGTACTCTGTGAGCTCCTTATCTCTGCAATAACTCTGCCTGAGATTTGAATCGTCAAAGCAATCGCCAAAGTCAAGAACGACCTATAAAGTTACCGCCGAGTAATACCAATGAACAACATGTCAATCACGATTCTCGCTACTCTCGTTGCGTCAGTTTCATGCGCGCTACCTGCCCTCGCCGAGCATGAAGGCAAAATTCAGATCTTGCTCCTTGGCGACAGCACGACCGAAGGAAGCATTCCGCGAATAATGAAGCCGAAGGGGCCTCATCTCGAAAAGGTGATTGAGCAACTTCTTGCTGCCGAACGCGACGTGCCGCCGACGCATGTGATTCAATCCGGAATTAGCGGCGAATATATCCGTCGCTTGATTGATTCGGGACGTTACGAGAAGTCCGTATCTAAGCTTCCGGGGCTCGACTACATCTT
>Ga0115002_10003179_pt1 | contig 20674 bp, 15 predicted proteins | sample ArcticOcean_MG_C_8_FD_89576 | JGI IMG/M metagenome (GOLD analysis project Ga0115002, IMG submission 89576) | Marine microbial communities from western Arctic Ocean - ArcticOcean_MG_CB11_86 | ecosystem: Environmental > Aquatic > Marine > Oceanic | place: Arctic Ocean: Canada Basin | collected... | reverse complement strand
TCCCCGACCCCGACCCCGACCCCGACCCCGACCCCTACCCCGACCCCTACCCATTATTTCCAGATAGGTACCGAAATGAAATTTGCCGCAAATGTCGACCTGACTCCGACACCATCAGATAGTCCGATGGCAACTCCGAGCACTCATATAGATGGTAATTTAATACCAGTGAAAACTAAATTGGGTAAAGATTTATGTGATGATCGTTTTTCAGACACAGATTTTTGCATAGAAGTTTTACGTTTTAAAGGTGTTCCCAGTACCGCAGAAGCTTTAGTTGTTAGAGGAATCAAATCTGCATCTAAAATATACCCAGTATTATCTGAAGAATTGGTCGTCAATTGGAATGAATTCGGTGAATCAGGTGGGCTCCAGAATTATTTGGCAGTCGTATTGTGGCATTCTTCAATAGTTCTAAATATCAAAGTTGACCAATTGAAAAATGAGATTTCTGAAGATGTTTGTCAATTTATGATTGTTAAAGACGGATTGTTAAATGGGGAAGCCGTTACTCCTTCTGCTTGTCACAGTATAATTATAAATTACTTGCAAAACAATAGAAAAAATGCATCAATGTGGTCTAATGGTCGAGTAAGTAATGGTTATGTAATATTTGTACCGGATTTGATTTGGAATATTAATATTGACAATGAAGAGTCAGATCCGTCAATTTTGGAGAATGATCCTCGTAAAATTTCTGCTCACGAATATTTTCATGCATATCAAAATATACATACAACAAACCAATTGGAAATTACTTCAGATAATGTTCCTATATGGCTTATAGAAGGAAGCGCTGAATATGCTGCTTACTATGTGGCACAACAAAATGAATGGATTGATTGGCATACTCAATTAAAGTCTATTATTAATGACGTCAAAGAATTTATGCTAGAAAATCCATATTTGTCACTAAAAGATTTAGAAACCTATGAACAAAAAGAACAACATTCTGAAGAACCTTACTATCATACGTTAGCCTATAAGCTTTCTACTTTAGCTGTCGTTCATATGACGAAATTATCTAGTGATGAGGCTATAATGAAAAATTATTGGGATGATATTAATGTCTATGGGAATAGGGCATCTTTTTTAAGAAATACGGGATTTAATGTAACTGATTATTATAAATTATTTGATAAATTTATTCAAAATGATTCAGAATCTATATATATAGCATTGAAGAATTTTGATGAGAAGTAACGTTATTATTCGCCTAAATATAACGAAAAATCGAAAAGGTTAAATAAATATGAATAGCAGAATTGAAATTATAGGTTTAATTGGAATGCCAGAATTCCAATTAGGGGATGATTTAGCATTTAATTTACATGCGGCAATATTGAATATGGGAGGTTTGGTAAAGAATGATATTTTAGTTGTCACGCAAAAAATTATATCAAAGGTTGAAGGCAGAACTGTTAATTTGAATGATATTACGCCTGATTTATTGTCGGAAGAAATTGCTAGTAAAACATCAAAAGATGCTAGGCTTGTACAATTGATTTTAAATGAATCTAGAGAAATAATAAGAGTTGATTATGAAAGAGGTATTTTAATTACTGAAACTAATCAAGGATTTATATGTGCAAATGCAGGCATCGATTCTTCAAATGTGCCTGGTGATGATAACGTAACATTGTTACCTATTGATTCTGATAAATCCGCGAATAAATTACTTTCGGATATTTCGGATTTATCTGGTGAATCGGATTTTGCTGTTATTATCACAGATACTTTTGGACGAGCTTGGAGAGAAGGACACGTTAATTTTGCTATTGGATCAGCTGGCATAGCTCTTTTTATTGATTATAAGGATTCTATTGATACTGTAGGTAAGCAACTTAAAGTAACTAATATTGCTGTTGCTGATGAGATTGCCGCCGCGTCAGAATTGGTGACAGGAAAATTGGATAATATACCGGCTGTTATTGTCCGAGGTTATAATTATGATAAGTCTCCATCCCAACGGATTGATTATTTGCTTAGATCACCGGACAATGACCTGTTTAGATAGAATAACAACAAAGTAAACCATATGTGTTATTTATGAGGTCAGATATAGACACATACTGTCAACATTGGATATCTGAAATAAAGCTATTTTATATATTCCATGCGGCATTCCAAAACTCATACTCTAAATGGCTACTCTGTACGAAAATGCTTTCCAATGATTTTTTCTGATAAACTGATACGTCCTCGGATTCTCTGTCAATAAAATCTCTAAGCGAACTTGCTAGTTGCGCAAATTCATACGAGTTATACATCTCTATCCATTTAGCATATAAAGGAGCATTATTTGGAACTCCTAATTTATAAAGCTTTTTACCTATTTCTGAATATCCCCATGAACATGGAAGAATGGCAACTGCCGCATGTAAGGCTGATTGTGAATAACCAATATTTATCAAGTGATTAGTGTAAGCAACTGTTGTTGGTGACGCTTTTGTTTCTATTATATCGCTAGATGTAATATTAAATTCCTCACTAAAACTGACGTGTAAATTCATTTCAACATTCAATGTGTCATCTAATAAATTTGAGAAAAAACGCATATCTTCCAATTTTTCACATTTAGCAATAATTAATGCTATTAAGCGACTAAATCCTATCAAAAATAAATAATCTTGCTTCAGGAAATACTGGAATTTCTCTAATTTTAATGTTCCATTACCGATCTGTTTTATAAACGGATGGTTTTGTTCTTTTTGCCAAATAGGATCAGCTATTTTTCTTAGATGATGAGAAAAACTTATATAGGTCATTCGATTTTCGATACTTCAATTAACGCTCCCGAACTGACTCCTCGAAACAATTTCTCGTCACCATCTATAGTAGCAAATACGTTTACTGGACTCGCAGCTCTTACTTCATCAGCATTACTAGCAGGAGTTTGGCCGAAAAAAATGCAAAAAGCATTTCCAGGTGGCCAATATGCTAAGTTTCCAGTCTCCACTAAGTCTGAAGAAGAATCTTCTTCAGATAAATAAACAGGAATGGAAAAATAAATTTCATCGCCCCATATGTTGCAGGAACCATTTATCGGTAGTAAATCCCATATAGCATCAGCGGTGTTCGTTGTATTTAAAGTAGCTTCAATCATTAAGCCGGTTGTCTTTATTGAGATTCGTTTATTAACCATTAACCATTAACCATTTTTATATTTTATATTTTATATTTTATATTTTATATTATTATACTCTCACATTTATTATTGACATTATCCTATTAATGCTTAAGTATGTTGTTTATATCGACAATTGGAACGTATCATGACCATTCACACTCAATACATTTTAAGTATAGATCAAGGCACTACAGGAACCACTGCTTCTATAGTTGATCATGACGGCAATATATATTGCAAATCATATAAGGAAATAACTCAATATTATCCAAATCCGGGTTGGGTTGAACATGACCCTTTAGAGATATATGACTCTGTATTGACTACAGTGAAAGATGTTATCGCAAAATCAGGGATTTCGATTAATCAAATATTGGGTATTGGGATTACTAACCAAAGAGAAACAACTATTGTTTGGGACAAAAATTCTGGAAAACCCATTTATAATGCAATAGTTTGGCAATGTCGAAGAACTACAGATATATGTGAATTTATATCAAAGGATAATAACAGACCAAATATTAAAAATATAACTGGATTACCATTAGATCCTTATTTTTCAGCAACAAAAATAAAATGGATACTTGAACAAATTCCTGATGCGATACAAAAATCCAAACTAGGCCATCTTCTATTTGGTACGGTTGACTCTTGGTTAATATGGAATTTGACTGGTGGTAAAAAGCACGTTACAGATGTGTCTAATGCTTCGAGAACAATGTTATTTGATATTCAAAAACTCCAATGGGATGCACAAATATTGGATTATTTATCTATTCCGTTAAATATGATGCCTGAAATTATAGAATCTAGTGGTTATGTTGCTATGACTGCTCCCAATCATGCTATTCCATATGAGATACCGATCTGTGGCATAGCTGGAGATCAACAGAGTTCATTGTTTGGGCAATGTTGCCATTATCCTGGAATGGCAAAAGTAACCTATGGCACAGGGGCATTTATACTTAATAACACAGGGGAATCCATAATCCGATCTGAATGTGGACTGATATCAACTGTTGGGTGGAAAATAAATGGAAAAGTCACATATGTAATAGAAGGTGCTGTCTTTTCAGCTGGAGCAACTGTCCAATGGCTAAGAGATGAAATGAAAATAATTAAAACTTCTTCAGATATTGAATTATTTGCTAGTAAAGTAGAGGATAACGGTGGAGTATATTTGGTTCCGGCATTTACGGGATTGGGTGCTCCTTATTGGGATATGAGAGCAAGAGGTACTATAAGTGGGCTTACGAGAGGATCGAATAGATATCATTTGGCTAGAGCTTGCCTCGAGTCAATAGCTTTTCAGGCTAATGATATTTTTCAATTAATGGAAACTGAAACTGGTCATATGTTGTCTGAAGTGAGAGTTGACGGAGGAGCATCAGATAATAATTTGCTGATGCAATTCCAGTCAGATATAACGAATAGATTTTTCTATAAATCTGAAACTACTGAAAGTACATCACTTGGTGCCGCATTTTTAGCAGGACTTGCATTAGGATATTGGGATTCACTAGAGTCAATAAATGATGTTTGGAGTTTTAAATCAAAGTATCAACCATCAATGGACAGCGAGTACAGATTAAAATTACTTAATAACTGGAATAAAGCAATTAGTCGATCCAAAAATTGGGAACAAGAATGATAAGGAGATTATTTAATGCCTTTTATCAAGCATGAGGACCTCAGATATATTTCACAACAATTATTGGTGGCTGCAGGAGCTTCTCTTGAAGAAGCAAAAATCGTGTCTAAACATTGTATTGATGCTAATTTAGCCGGTCATGATTCACACGGTATAATTCAAATACCCACCTATATTGATAGAATTGAACGAGGTCATATTGTGCCCAATGCTCCATTTCAAATTATAAAAGATACTCCTACAACTACAGTTGTTGACGGTAATTGGGGTTTTGGATATGTGGTTGCAGAAAAAACCATGAAAATTACTATTGAAAAAGCAAAAACTCAAAATATTGCAGCAGCTACTATTCATAGGCAAAGTCATATAGGTCGATTAGCGGATTACCCAATAATGGGTGCTGATAACGATATGATTGCATTAATTACTGCCGATTCAGGGCGATCAACAAAAACTGTGGCTCCTTTTGGAGGTAAAGATAAAAGACTAGGTACCAATCCCATTTCAATTGCGATGCCTAGTAATTTAGATGGGCCTTTTTATTTGGATATGGCTACTAGTGCTGTAGCTGCAGGTAAAATAAATTTGGCTTCCGCTAGAAATGAAAAAATACCTGATGGGTGGATATTAAATAGTGACGGAGATGCTAGTAACGACCCTGATGACCTTAAAAATGGAGGAGTGATTTTGCCATTGGGTGGATCTGAAGGTCATAAAGGTTATGGCTTATCATCCATGGTAGAGATTTTTTCCGGAATTTTACCGGGATTAGGGTTTGGGCATGATCCATCCGGTAGGCATAATGATGGTTGCTTTATTGCTGTATTTAATGTGGCTGCATTTAGAGACGTTGATGACTTTAAAAAAGAAGTGACTGATTTCGCACAATATTTAAAAAGCTCGGACACTGCCTCAGGGTATTCAGAAGTATTCTATCCCGGAGAAATTGAGTATCATAGAAGCCAAATCAATATTAATTCTGGTATCATGGTCGAAAATATTACGTGGAATAACCTGAAATCATTAGCTATGAAACTAGAAGTGTTAGATGACTATCACTTTATATAATCCTAGATATTACGTCTCCCATTTTGCTTGTAGATACTATCTGTCCTCCGTCTGATGCAATATCAGGAGTTCTATATCCTTCTGATAAAGCAGCATCCACAGCATTTTCAATGGAACTAGCTTCATCCTCAAGTCCAAATGATAGTCTAAGCATCATAGCCGTACTGAGTATAGATCCGATAGGATTAGCTATTCCTTTTCCGGATATGTCAGGAGCGCTGCCATGGATCGGCTCATATAAACTTGATTTGATTTGCTTTGATTTACTACCCGGCATTTGTGATAGGCTTGCAGATGGAAGCATTCCCATTGAACCTGAAAGAACAGAAGCCTCATCAGTTAGAATATCCCCGAAAGTGTTTTCTGACACAATTACATCAAAACTAGAAGGGTTTCGAATTAATTGCATTGCAGCGTTATCGACAAGAATGTGCTCTAATTCAATGTCGCTATATTCTGCAGATAGTTCAATTGCTATTTCTCTCCATAATCTAGACGATTCAAGAACATTTTGTTTGTCTACAGAAGTCAATTTTTTCCTTCTATTTCTTGCTAATTCGAACCCTACTCGTAATATGCGCTCAATTTCTGACTCAGTATATTTTAGAGTGTCTACACCTCGTCTTCCTCTACTAGTATTCCAGCGTTTTTTGGGTTTCCCAAAATACAAACCACCTGTCAATTCCCTTAAAACAACCATGTCTACCCCTTTCAATATGTCTGGTTTGATGGGGCTAGAATTTATTAAAGAAGGATAAACTTTTACTGGTCTTATGTTTGCGAACAAACCTAGTGATTTCCTTACTGCAAGAATTCCGTCTTCCGGTCTTGTTGTCGCGTTGGGATCGTCCCATTTGGGGCCTCCAACAGCACCCATGATTATTGCATCTGATTGTTGACATATCTTCAATGTGTTTTCCGGCAAAGGAGTTCCGTAAGCGTCAATAGCACATCCACCTAACATAGCATTAGTCAGGTTGAAGTCGTGAGCATACTTATCTTGAATCGCATCTAGTATTTTAATTGATTCAGCTACAACTTCAGGCCCTATTCCGTCGCCTGCTAATACTGCTATAGATGCTTTCATATGATTATTCTCCGTTTATTAAGACACTACTATATTAATTAATTTACTTGGTACAAAAATTGTTTTGATAATTTCTTTATCGAGTAATAATGGCGCAACTTTAATACTATTTATTGCTAGGTTAGTCGCTGATTCTTCATCCATATCGAATCGGATTTCTAACTTATCTCGTAATTTACCATTTACCTGAACAATTAAGGTTACTTGGTCATCAGAAATCAAATCATCATTGTAATTAGGCCATGGTTGTTTATGAACACTATAAGAATTACCGGATTTATCCCAAAGTTCTTCTGCCATATGGGGCGTGATTGGAGCCATCATGAGATATAAAGACTTTTTAGCTCTTATCCATATCGTTTTAGATATAGTTTTGGATCTTGATACCTCAGATAATGAATTTGTATATTCCATTAAGCAAGATATAGCTGTGTTGTATTTGAATTTCTCTATATCTTCTCCGACTTTTTTTATAGTTTTATTGCGAAGTTTTTCAATGACTCTATCAGACAGATTATCGCCATGTTCAGAGAATTCATTTTCGGACAATTCTGATATATCCCAAACTCTGTTTAACCAACGAGCAGCGCCATTAATGCCAGAATCATTCCATTCCCCACCTTGGTCCCATGGGCCAATGAACATTAGATATGTACGAACTGTATCTGCTCCGACTGCTTCCACGTAGTCATCAGGTGATATAACATTTCCTTTGGATTTGCTCATTTTCGCCCCTTTATAAATAATTGTTCCTTGGTTGAACAATCTTTCAAAAGGTTCATCAAAATCAATTAATCCTAAATCTCTAGTCGCTTTCACGAAAAACCTTGCATATAGGAGATGCATAACCGCATGTTCAACCCCTCCTGTGTATTGGTTAACTGGGTTCCACGTATTAGTTAGCTTTTTGTCAAAAGGCCCTTCTGAATATTTAGGACTAGCAAATCTTAAGAAATACCACGACGAATCAACGAAAGTATCCATAGTGTCTGTTTCACGAGTAGCTGGTTGTTCACAAACAGGGCAATTAACTTGATAGAAGTCTGTGTTTAATTTTAAGGGTGATTCACCAGTTGGTAAAAAATCAGCATCTTCCGGTAGTAAGACTGGTAATGATTCATCAGGAACCGTTATTATTTCCGGTGTTTCTTTTGTGCCGCATGATTGGCAATAAATAATTGGTATTGGAGTACCCCAATATCGTTGTCGAGAGATAAGCCAATCTCGCATTCTATAGTTAACTGTTCGTGTTCCCATCTTGTTATCTTCAACAAATTCAGCGATCTTTGTCTTACTTTCTGTATTCGTTAATCCGTCGAACTGTTTTGAATTGATTTGAGTTCCGTTGCTAGTAAATGCTTCTGTTAATTCGCTACCATTCCAATTGTCTGGAGCTATAACGACCTTAATTGGTAAATTGTATCTTTTTGCAAATTCAAAATCTCTTGTATCGTGCGCTGGAACTCCCATTACTATTCCTGTTCCATATGTATTCAATACGTAGTCACCTATTAGAATAGGTATTTTTTCGCCGTTGATTTTATTAACACAAAAGGACCCTAGAAATTCACCTGTTTTTTCTCTTTCAGTTGATAATCGCTCGATATCTGAGGCTTTTCGTGAATTATTTACATATTCTTGTACGACATTTTGTTGTGACTTGGTGGTAAGTTTCTTTACTAATGGGTGTTCCGGTGCCATGACTACGAAAGTAACGCCGAAAACAGTATCAATTCTAGTTGTAAATGTGGATATCTTATTTTCTTCAATGCCGTGTTCGGAAATATCGAAATGATATTCAACTCCTTCGCTTCTGCCTATCCAATTGGTTTGCATTGTGGTTACTCTTTCGGGCCAATCAATCTTACTATTATCGAGCAGTTCTTCTGCATATTGGGTGATTTTGAAAAACCACTGGTTCATAGATCTCTGTTGTACTGAGGATTCACATCTTTCACATATTCCATCAATAACTTGTTCATTTGCTAAAACAGTATTGCACTCCGAGCACCAATTAACAGGGGCAAAGTCACGATAAGCAAGGCCTTTTTTGTAAAGCTGTAAAAAAAACCACTGATTCCATTTGTAATATTCAGGCAAGCAGGTAACTATTTCTCTGTTCCAGTCATACATTGGACCCATAGAAGCTAGCTGTTTTCTCATGCGTTCTATATTGGCAATAGTCCATTTATGAGGATGAATCCCACGTTGAATAGCGGCATTTTCCGCAGGCAATCCGAAAGCATCAAATCCCATGGGATGTAGTACATTATATCCTTGCATACTCATAAATCTTGCGCGAATATCTGCTCCAGTCATTGCATACCAATGTCCAACATGCAAATCTCCGGAAGGATATGGGTACATTGTAAGTTCATACCATTTGGGTTTTGCATCATCGTCATCTATTGCATATATTTTTGAAGCACTCCATTGTTCTTGCCATTTTTTCTCTATTTTAGCAAATGGGTACCTCGGTTCAACTGTTTTCGTAAAGGACATTAAATAAATTCCACCTTGAATATATTAGAAAATAAGTAGGTCATTTACCTAATGAAGCAACTGCTGCATTCCCAACCTGTTCAGCTGAACATGTACCACCTAAATCTGGAGTCAAGCAATTTCCTGATTCTAGTATTTTGATAATGGAATTTTCTATGAGTGTTGCGGCATCATCGTGACCTAGGTGTCGTAGCATCATTGCTCCAGTAAGAATCTGTGCCATAGGGTTAGCAATTCCTTTACCCATTATATCAGGTGCACTGCCATGAACAGGCTCAAACATAGAGGGATATCGATTTTCAGGATCTAGGTTAGCACTTGAGGCAAGACCCATGCTTCCAGTTATTATGGCTCCTATATCGGTCAGGATATCTGCGAATAAATTACTTCCTACAACGACATCAAAGGTTTCTGGTTTTCGTATAAAATCCATTGCTGCTGCGTCCACTAATAATGAATCTGTGTTGATATTAGGGAATTCTTTTGATATGTTTTCAAATGCTCGATCCCAAACTATCATTCCATATCCTTGAGCATTTGATTTAGTTATAGAAGTCACGTGATTCTTTTTATTTCGTTTTATTGCTAGTTCAAATGCGTAGCGAATTACTCTTTCACAACCTTTGCGTGTAAATACACCCGTCTGAATTCCTATTTCTTCAGGGAAATCTAAATATTGAAACCCGCCAACATTTGCATATTCGCCCTCTGTGTTTTCTCTTATAACAACCATATCGATATCATATTCATTTTTATTTGACAAAGGAGAAACGATTCCTGGATACAGTACGCTAGGTCTTTCACAAACATATTGGTCAAACTTACGGCGTATTGGTAAAAGCAGACCGTTAAGAGTTACATGGTCTTGTATATCTGGATGTCCGACCGCTCCTAGAAATATCGCCTGGAATTTACTGAGTATATCGATACCATCCGACGGCATCATTTCACCGTATTTTTTATAATATTCAGAACTCCATGGAAATTCGGTGAATTCTAAATCGTAATCAAAATGTTGACTTACTGCTTTCAATACTTTGATTCCTTCTTCCACAACTTCAATTCCTATTCCGTCTCCTCTAATAACTGCAATTTTGTGTGTGGTCATGTTTTATCCCAATTTTTATTTTAATAAATGAATAATACCGTAGTTCAGTATAAATAAAAATCCACATCACATATTATTTGATACTGATGCTATCGCAAGCATTCCTATTTCTCTCACATCTTTTGAGAATGATATGTCTGTCGAAAAACTTGACTTGTTCACATTTAATTCTTGATGAGTAGCTGTGATCCAACCTTCGCTTAATTTATTGATACAATCTTCTACCGCAGTGCAATAGTATATTAAATCTATGTGCTGATGATTCCCTTCTACTGGATCTTGAACATCCTCTATTAATATGTGTCTTGGAGAATGGCTAATTTCGGGGTATTCGAATTTTATTGTTTCGATTTGCGGGAATATATCAACTTTCAGTGAAGTTTCTTCCATAACTTCACGTAATACTGCAGTACTAGGTGATTCGTCCTTCTCTATATGTCCCCCGGGCGGGAGCCATAGTTTTACTTTTTTATGCCAATGTAAAAGTATATTGCCCTTGATTACAACGTAACCGGTAGCGGTATAATGTCTCATTAAATGCCCTTTCATAATAGTTTCGTTTTAATATTAATATATTACTGAAATTTTATTCCGTTGACTTTAAAGTATTAATAAAATATATTGACAGCATTATTAGGGGAGCTCTATGTTGCTGAGAGGGTGTATTAAATGCACCGACCCAACACTTGAACTGGATAATGCCAGCGTAGGTAATTGATAGTAAATCCTCCTCAGAACTAATACATTAAAAGAGGAAGTATGTAATATGTCAGACCAATTAATTATAGCAGGTAAAATTGTCTCGTCACGTCTAATGGTAGGCACTGGACGTCACCGTACTATGGAAGAAATGGTAGAGTCTATAAAAAGCTCAGGAGCTGAGATAATAACAATCGCAATAGGTCGATTGAATCTTGATAATCCAAATGAAAAAACTATTCTGGATCATTTTGATTGGAATCAATATACGATATTGCCAAATACAGCAGGAAGCAAAACAGCAGATGATGCTGTTTTCATAGCTAAATTAGCAAGAGAAATAACTGGCACTAATTGGGTGAAACTTGAAGTAATACCGGATCCGAGTCATTTACTACCTGATCCCATAGGAACATATGATGCAGCTAAAATTCTTATTGCTGATGGGTTTAATGTTCTACCATATATCAGCGCTGACCCAGTTTTAGCAAAAAGATTGGAGGAAATCGGGTGTTCTACTGTGATGCCGTTGGGGTCGGGTATTGGTACTGGACAGGGGATAATAACCATGGAACAAATAAATATAATTATTCAAAACAGTAACATTCCTGTCGTTGTTGATGCCGGATTGGCTGTTCCTTCCGATGCATCAAAGGCAATGGAAGCTGGAGCAGATGCGGTACTTGTTAATTCAGCAATAGCGCTGGCAAATAATCCTTCAGAAATGGGACATGCCTTTAAATTAGGAGTAGAAGCAGGTAGGAAATCATACTTGGCAGGCAGAATGACTATAAATAAAACAGCAATTACAAGTAGCCCTGGCACTGATGTTACCTAGTGATTTACTGAAAAGCGTATTACCAGTTTTATGTTGGGTGACTAGAAGTACAACATTGGGTGGTAAAAATCCTCTCGTCTTAGCTAGAGAAGTTATTTCTAATGGAGTTGACATGGTTCAGGTGCGTGATAAAAACGTTTCCCGAAAATGTCTAAAAAAATTCGTGTTGGATATTAAATCTATTGCCAATGATAGGATAATTTTAACAGTGAATGGAAATATTCAAATTGCACAGGAAACAGATATTGACGGTGTTCATTTTCCTGAGATTGAATATTCGCATAATCAAGATGACTTGAAAGGCATTATAATTGGACAATCAGCTCATTCTATAGATTCTGCAATAAAATCTGAATCAATGGGCTGTGACTATATTATTGCTGGAACTATATACCCCTCAAAAACTCATCCGGACGGTGAAGTATCCGGACTTAAATTGATAGAACAAATAAAGAAACATTTATCAATACCGGTAATAGCGATTGGAGGTATTAATGAGAGTAATATTGTTGATGTTATGAATTCTGGCGCAGATGGGATAGCTGTTATAGGAGCGATTTCCGAATCAGTAAATCCTTCGAAAATCACTAGGGATTTAAAAACATTAATAAACAAAAATTATAGGAAATAAAATGGTCATGATTAATATTATCGCTAACGGTAAGCTTGTCTCATTAGAAAACGAAAAATCCATCAATGATTATATTTTGATTTTGGGGTTGGGATCAAGAAAAGCATATGCTGTCGCTGTAAATAACGAAATTATTACCAAAGATAATTATGAATCAACAATATTACGAGACGGTGATAAAATCGAGATAGTCAAGGCTATTGGAGGTGGGAACTAAATTTTAAATATTCCTTTGCTAAAGTATTTGGATTTGAATACTAAAAACAGTCTAGTTGTATATCAGAAATATAACATCCGAATGGGAATTAAAATCTACATCTTTACTAATTTTTGCATTGACCTGAGCTCACGAGGAGGGTTCATTTTGCTACCATAGTCACTATATGAGACTTCTGCTACATATATATCACCTTTAGAATCCACCGCTATTCCGTGAGGAGAGAAAAATCTACCTTTTTGTTCTCCATAACTTTCTCGGCCTACTCTAGCCAAAATTTCCCCTTTTAAGTTTAGTACCGAGACTCTAGGGCCCAAATCTGTTCCCGTATCATTACTTCCGATACCTGAAAAATATTCACCTACATATATTAATTGTTCTCCTGTTACGGAATTCAATGTTATACATGCGGAACGTGACATATTGACCCACTGAGTCTCAAAATTACCATTTGAATCAAACACTTGTATCCTATGGTTTTCCCTGTCCGCTATGTATACCCAGCCATTGTCATCAACCACTACGTCATGGACAATATTGAATTGATTAGGATTGGTTCCAGATTCTCCCCATGTTAGAAGTAATTTACCGTCTGGGCTGTATTTATGTACGACTGCATTTGAATAGCCATCTGCTACGTAGAATTCTCCATTCCTTTTGTCTACTCCAACTCTTGTTGGTTTTGCAAACGGTTTGCCGCTCATTTTCGGGGCCTCTTTACCTGATGTTCCAATAGTCATAAGTAATTTTCCATCGGAGGTGAATTTTCTGACGGTGTTATCGCCATTATCTACACAAAATATTTGGTCATCAGGGCCAACAGTAATTCCATGCGGGTTTTTAAATATACCGTTTCCCCAAGTGTCTACTACATCGCCTTTTGAGTCAAAAACAATAACGGGTGTTGTGCCTCTGTTAAAAACGTAGACACGGTCTTTTGAATCTACATCAACAGCAGTGGCTTCCTTATAGGTCCAACCTTCTGGTAAATTACCCCAGTTATTGCCTGTTAATTTGTATTTAAAATCACCTTCTCCAAGGATCACACTATCAGTATTAGAGGAATTGTCGGTGTGCCCTTCTTCCTTTATTCCAAATTCCCAATCGTGATTTTTGTCTTCAGGCATATAAAGCTCCTAATATTTGGCATATTCCCATTACTATGAATGATTTATGGTGACGGTAAGTTATGTTTATGTCAAGATATATATTGATATTCGAAATCTTTATCTTTCTATATTGAGTTTGTCTAATAACATTTATATTGACTGATCAATGTCACTCACTTAAAATTACCTTTAGGTTTGTCTTTTTCGCTGTCGAACGCGAATATATATGCTGAAGCGCTAAAATATAAATTATACGAAACTTTTTTATCTCAATAGGATTTTGAATATATGTCGAAAGTAACTACAGTATCTCTGTCACAAGTTTTGAAGTCTCAAAATGTCGATTTACCTATTTTTGACAAGGAACTGTACGACGATGTTTCATTTATGACAGCTATGACATTGGTATTGATGGGTAATTATTGCCAAACAGGGCATTTTGGTGGTCCATTGGCTTATGTAGCCTATACAGTAGCCTCTCATTTAGGGGGACCTGCCATGGGAGGTATGAAATATGATTTACGTCATCCTAAACACCCGTACTCAGATAAGTTTCTCCTAGCAGGCGGGCATAATGCTCCTGTTACATATGCCCTTTGGATGATACTTGGTGAAGCGTTATATCGGAAATACAATGAAACGGGTGATAACAAATATTTCGCAGACCCGAAATCCACCATATTACCGATAGATAGTATTGGATTTAGACGATCTCAAAAAGGAATGGATTCGATCTTGCGAGACAATGGATTGGATAACCATCCAATTATGGCACAAGCAAAAATCAGAGGTATTAGAGCTTTATCTGGTCATTCCGAAAGTACCGATATGACTAACGACGTTAATGGGGGGCCTTCTGGTATAGGTGTAGCAACGGCCGCAGGTAAGGCTGCATTTTGGGACATAATGGGAGCTGGTGAAAAATCTCCTAAAATAATCGCTATTGAAGGTGAATTTGCTATGACATCCGGTCATTCGCAAGAAATGAAAACTCAAGCATTATCTCAACAAGTTGGTAAGCATTTGAGGGTGCTACTTTCATATAATAATGCTGGAATAGATGATGAATTGATTGGTGGAGTTATTAACAAAAAATATGATGCATATAAAATTGAAGATCAATGGTCATCATATGGATGGAATGTTTTTACAGTAGATGATGCTAATGATATGGAACAAGTACTTTCAGCTTTTAAACTTATGGAAGATTGGGAAACGTCTGATAGGAGACCAATGATTTTGATAGGCAAGACTACCAAAGGTTGGTGGCCAACTGCTATTGAAGGTGAGATACCTGGAATCGGGGAACAGATAGTTAGTTATAAGAGTCATCCGTATGGATTTGCAATGAATTCTGAATATTTTTTGGGACTAGCTAAAACATTCGAGGACAAATATGGAGTAAAATTTGTTGGAATAGAAGATGGTGTTGTTAGCGACGAAAAAGAAAGACTAATTCAATATAAAACAAATATCGATGTTGTAATGTCTGTGTTAGATAAAGAAGGAAGAGGAGATTGGATCGCAGATAAGTTAGTAGAAATTGGAGATCAGGTGGAGAACGATATTCAATTAAGAGTCCCTACCAATATAGATCCATTTCAAGATGAACGTTTAAACCCTGTAAATATACCAATGGAGCCCCAAACAGTATCTTTCAGTGATAAAAATACTGGTAAAACCAAAGATGTGACCATAAAATTATTTGAAAAATACGGAGAAACAAGTGGTGGGAGGAGAGCTATTTCGGAAATAGTAAAATGGATGAACTATGTGACTGATAATCGAATGGTATTGTTGGCAGCAGACTTAGCAGGATCTATAAACGTTGATCAAGGTTCAATATGGGGTGGGTTTGATCCGATAACAAATCCAAGTGGAATAAAATTAAAATCAGCAATTCAAGAAGCGGGTAATGCATCTACTGCTATAGGATTAATTAGCCAATCAGCTTCTTTAGATCCCAATATACATTCCGGTGTATGGGCATTAAGTGGTACTTATGGAGCATTTACACCATTAATGTATTTGCCAGCAAGAGTGTGGAGCCAGCAAAACCAAGATAGTCCATTTAGAGTCGGTGTTCTTAATGTATTGGCAGGTCATTCAGGTCCGGAAACAGCAGCAGATGCACGAACGCACTTTGGAATATTTTCCCCTCAGGTTTGGAAATTGTTCCCTAGAGACCAGATCATCAATTTGAATTTTTGGGATTATAATGATGTTGCTCCTGGCTATTTTGCTGCGGCTCATATTGCCTCAAGGGATCCGAAAGTGGGTATTATAGTGATAGAGTGTTCTCGTCCGGATTATCCAGTTGTAGACAGGAATAGATTAGCTGATCCAGATATAAAGGCAGCAGCAAAAGGGTTTTATTTAATAAAAGATTTTGACCCTGATAAACCAAAACAGGGATACGTTGTGGTTCAAGGTGCATCCACTACCAATAATTTGATATCCCAACTGGATAGAATAAAATCAAGTGAGCTTAATGTACGAATCATTTCAGCAATTTCAGAAGAATTATTTAATAGACAATCTCAAGATTATAAAGACAATGTTTTACCTCCGTCGGCTAAATATAATTTAATGATCGTTAGTACAGGCACTAAAAGAATTTGGCCTGTATCTTCATGTGGCCCTTTGACTGAAGAATACTCCTTGGTTTCTGACTGGAATGATCAATGGTTATCCGGTGGGTCTGAAACAGAAGTATTGGAAGAAGCCCAATTAGATCCTGAGTCGATTTATCAAGGAATCTATAGATTTGCAAATGATTATGAAGTTAGAAAACAAAAACAATCTGTTCTACTGAACATATAAATTATTTTCCAACTATATAATCCGTAATAATTTTATTATTAAATGATACCTATATATATATATCTGTGATGATTGACATTGCGATTGATGGGTTAACTATGAAAGCAGTTCATATTATTGAGGCGAGCAACGTGCGTTGATCAGGTGCCGAATGTGGCGATTAATTAGGGCCAAAAAAGATAACCAGACACGTTACCATTTCGATTGGGTGATTGATTCAAAGTGTTTTGGTGCAAATAATCTGTATCAATATGCCAAACACTAATAACGAAAGAAAAGAAACTCAAACTCTGATATCACCTAGATGTATTTAGTCCAACTGCTATCGATATCAAAACATAACTAATATAAGGGTTGTGATATATTATGAGAAACACATAATATATCAGATACCTGCTTAAAATCAGGTTATATGTATTGGAGGCAGTCCATGAAAGTATTATCGGATGATTATACGGCAAGTATTGACGGGACCCATTTGGATTACGATGCGATTGTTATAGGTGCGGGCATTGGTGGATTATATCAACTCTATAAATTACGAGAACTAGGTATGAAAGTACGAGTACTTGAAACTGGCACAGGTGTAGGGGGAACTTGGTATTGGAACCGCTATCCTGGAGCAAGATTTGATTCTGAAAGTTACTCATATGCATATTCTTTCTCGACAGAACTTTTAAATGAATGGGATTGGACAGAACATTTTTCGCCTCAACCGGAGACATTACGGTATTTACAGTATGTGGCAGACAAATTTGATTTGTTAAAAGATATTCAATTCTCTAGTAAAGTTGAATCGGCCATTTATGACGAAGATTCGAGATGTTGGATTGTTTCCTTATCTGATGAGACTACCTATAAATCTCGATTCCTAATAACAGCCATTGGGCTTCTTTCCGATCCCACCTTACCTAAAATAGAAGGAATAGATTCTTTTAAAGGCAACTCTTTCCACACTTCCCGTTGGCCCAAGTACCCGATTGATTTTTCAGATAAAAGAGTTGCAGTGATTGGTACGGGTGCAACTGGTATTCAAACCATTCAAGAATTAGTGAAAACTGTAGGTCATTTAACTGTCTTTCAAAGACGACCGAATTGGTGTACTCCTTTGAATAATGAACAAATAAAGCCTGATGAAATGAAAACTATAAAAGATAATTATTCTCAGATATTTGAACGTTGTAAGCAAACAGAAGCTGGATTTGTCCATGGTATTGATTCTCGAGGTACATTTGATGTAACTGAGACAGAAAGAGAAGAATTTTGGGAAGATTTATATGCGGGTAAAGGTTTCGGTATATGGCAAGGTAATTTTAAAGATGTATTGGTTAATCCTAAGGCAAATAAATTGATGTCCGATTTTGTGGCTAAAAAAATACGTTCTAGAGTAAATGATCCTGAAATTGCTGAAAAATTAATTCCAAAAGATCACGGATTTGGAACTCGTAGAGTTCCTATGGAGACCAATTATTATGAAGCCTATAATCGAGAAAATATAGTATTGATTGATATAAATGACAATCCGATTATAGAGATTACGGAAAATGGTATTAAAACAAAAAATGAAGACTTTGCGTTTGATTTCATAATTTTTGCTACAGGTTTTGATGCTATAACGGGTGCTTTTGACAGAATTGATATTCAAGGAGTTGAAAAAACCAAACTAAAGAAGCAATGGAGATCTGAATTAGGTACTTTTTTGGGTATGCAGGTTTCCAACTTCCCAAATATGTTCATGATAATGGGTCCTCATGCTTTATTGGGGAACAATCCTAGAAGCATTGAATATAATGTTGAATGGATTACTGATTTATTGAAACACATGAGGGATAGTAACTTCAGTCGTGTTGAAGCGACTAGTGAATCTGTAAATAGCTGGTTGGACTATGTGAAAGAAAAAGGGGAAGGATTATTATCTAATAAGGTTGATTCATGGATGACAGGAGTAAATAGTAATGTTGAGGGTAAACAGAAAAGAATTATAGCCCGATACAGCGGTACCGCACAATCATATCGGAACAGATGTGATGAAGTTTCGATTAAGGGATATACGGAGCTTAAATTATCTTGATGCAGTATCTTTATTTTAGAGTAGGAATTTTGGAATTCGTGTAACAATCACATGCGAGAGCTTATATATCAAATAAGCTCTCGCATGTGATTCCAGTTTAAGAATTGTGACTAACTAATTAGTTACAATAGCGACCGTGGCCTCAGCTGGTAGCGTCCCAGCGGCGGTATCTATAATCGCGGGAATAACAATTAATTTGTCCGATTCGATTTTTTCGATCATTTCCTGTATCTCTTCATCGGAAATTGTCGGTTGATCATTACCTGATTTGAAAGATTGATTCATCTCTTTTAGCGCATCAGAGCCTCTTTGTCTTATTTCTTCTCTATTCTTTTTACTTTCGGGCGATATTATTTGATTTGAGAAGAACATGCCAGAACCTTCTTGTATATTTTCTTCGATAGCTTTGATTTCAAGTATACGTTCGGAATCCCAACCTTCAATATCTGATATTGCATCGTCTGAGGTTGCAATGCGTAACAGGTCTTTGAAATCCCCTACCCCACCCAGTATATTTTTATCTTTAATTAATTCTTCTTTAACACCTGTGTCAAAGTTTTCAAAAGTTTTTACTGAATCGCCGATAGATATTTTAGCATCTTCATCCATCTCAGTAATTTGCTCCACTTTTAACCCAGCTAATGGGCTGTCAAAGTTAGAAGTATAAGTTTTCTTGGCATCAGTGATACATAAGGAGGCATCAACCTTACCGCCTGAAATACATGTTGATAACATCTCTTGGGTTCTATCGGTAACGGCCTCTATGATGATAGCCGACTCTACTTTTGATTTTGACATGATTTTGATCTGATCAATACCAAAGCCATTAATAGCTTCAGGACTTATTTTGGTTATTGCACTAGCAAGAAGCCCTTGTGTAGATTCAGGTTTGAAGCTAGCCACTTGTTCTTTGTTTAAAGTTGCAAAGCTATCAGGTTTAATTTTAAGTAAATGGTTTTCCCCAAACCCGGATACGGCATCAGGTGCTAAGTTAGCCATTTGTTCTGGTTTGATTACAGAGATTGTGTCAGGGTCAAAGTTAGCCATTTGATCTCTACCGAACCCTTTAACAGCTGTTGCAGTAAAGTTCATCAAATGATTTTGTCCGAAACCAGACATAGCCATTGGGTCAAAGTTAGCCATTTGATCTGCATCGAAAGCGACCATATCAGTTGGATCGAAGTTAGCCATATGTTCTTTCCCGAAGCCATTCATGGCCCCTGGAGCGAAGTTAGCCATTTGATCTATGTTAAAAGCGGACATTGCTGTCGGATCGAAGTTAGCCATTTGGTCTCTACCAAAACCATTTACAGCTTCGGGATCAAAGTTAGCCATTTGGGCTCTGCCAAAACCAGCCATGGCCCCTGGATCGAAGTTAGCCATTTGATCTTTACCGAAACCTTTTACAGCTTCGGGGTCAAAGTTAGCCATCTGGGCTTTACCGAACCCTTTTACAGCCATTGGGTCAAAATTAGCCATTTGATCTCTTCCGAACCCTTTAACAGATTCTGGGTCGAAGTTAGCCATTTGATCTTTGTCGAAACCTTTAACAGCTTCGGGGTCGAAGTTAGCCATTTGGTCTCTGTCGAAACCTTTAACAGCTTCGGGGTCGAAGTTAGCCATTTGGTCTCTACCGAAACCTTTAACAGCTTCGGGATCGAAGTTAGCCATTTGATCTTTGTCGAAACCTTTAACAGCTTCGGGGTCGAAGTTAGCCATTTGGTCTCTACCGAAACCTTT
>Ga0115002_10003174_pt1 | contig 20682 bp, 19 predicted proteins | sample ArcticOcean_MG_C_8_FD_89576 | JGI IMG/M metagenome (GOLD analysis project Ga0115002, IMG submission 89576) | Marine microbial communities from western Arctic Ocean - ArcticOcean_MG_CB11_86 | ecosystem: Environmental > Aquatic > Marine > Oceanic | place: Arctic Ocean: Canada Basin | collected... | reverse complement strand
GGTGGTTATGGCCGATCTCGGCGACGGGCGCGCGGTCGCAGCGGCCCATGCAGGGCGCGCGGATCACGCGGACCTTCGGCCCGAGCGTCGCGGGCAAGGCGTCCAGTAGAGCCTTGGCGCCCATCATCTCGCAGGTCAGGCCGTCGCAGACCCGCACGGTCAGTTCGGGCGGCGGCGCCTCGTTCTCGGCCAGGACGTCGAAATGGGCATAAAAAGTGGCGGTCTCGTAAACCTCGGCCTGGGCGAGGCGCATCTCATGGGCCAAGGCCGCGACATGGGCGGCCGAAATATGGCCGTGCCTGTCCTGGATAAGATGAAGGTGTTCGATCAGCAGGTCGCGCCGTCGGGGCCGATCGCCCAACAATGCGCGGACCTCTTTCAGCGCGATGGGATCGACCTGTCGGCCCTTGGGAGTCGCACGTCCCTTGCGCCGTCCGGCGCCAGGGTGTCGGTGTTTCTTGACGGTGGGTTCAGACTGGCTCATCCCCTCATCAGGCGCGCGCCGAATTGCGGCTTGCGCACCCTTTCCCTCCATGACGGTTCACGCGTTTCCCCGGGACCATAGCAGCCTAGCGGCAGACTAGCGCAAGGCTTGTCACCTCTGTGATACATCCCCGTCATCGCCTGCTTCGACTGCGACAAGGGCGACGACCGTGGCGTCGATGACGACCTTGCCGACATGTTCGAAATTGGCCGTTATTTTCGACCCCACGGCCGATTGGATCTGGCCCAGGCCCCAATCGGGACGTTGCGGGTGGCGCACGAAACGGCCTGGCGTGAGGGCGGGGTCCATGGTCGGATTGTCCTCGACAATGTTACAAAACCGGGTCTTCCGAACCGGCCGTTGATCGATTTTACTGGCTACCCGGTGGCCGATGTAAGGCTGTGCGCGAAGAGGGGGGATTTCCCGTGACGATGGCATTCGATCTGCGCGTGACCGAACTGTTGCGCTCCCGGCTCTGCCACGATCTGGTCAGCCCGGCGGGAGCAGCGGCCAGCGCCCTCGATTCCGTGGCCAATCTCGAATCGGTCCTGCTGCCCAACGACATTGCCGAGCGCGAGGAGCCCGATACGGCCGCCCGGCGTGATGCTTCGGCGATTCTGGCCGGATTGGACGAAATTCGCCACGGCCTGCTTCAGGGGCGGCTTTCGCGCCGCGTATTGGTCGATCTCGAAGGGGCCGTCCGTCGCGACAGGGCCGGAATTTCCGATCCGGCCCTGCGTGATCTGATTGATTAGATCGCGCTTCGGGCGCGGGTCGAATTGGCCAAACTGGCTCGAACGGCCGAATCGGCAACTCTTTAATATTGCATGAGAAATTGATTCGGAGGGGATGCCGATTCGGGCGTTGCGAATGGCAAGACATCTTACTAGTATGCGCCCGCTTTCGACGGGGAGGGTGCCCATTTGGCAAAGTCGACCAAGAACGGACAGAAGTATACCTCGAGGAAGTCGTCGGCCCGTGAATATCGGCCGACGGAGAGCGAAAAGTTCATGAACCCGCGGATGCAGGAACACTTCCGCAAAAAGCTTCTAGCGTGGCGCGAAGAGCTGCTGCGTGGCTCGTTCGAGACCTTGCACCACCTTCAGGAAGAGGGTGGGGCAAAGGCTGCGGATCTGGCCGATCGGGCATCGAACGAGACCGATCGCTCGCTTGAACTGCGGACCCGTGATCGGGAACGCAAGCTGTTCTCCAAGATCGACGACGCATTGCGCCGGATCGAGGAAGGCAGCTACGGCTATTGCATCGAGACGGAAGAGCCGATCGGCGTCAAGCGGCTGGAAGCACGGCCCATCGCAACCTTGAGCCTCGAGGCCCAGGAACGGCACGAGCGTATGGAGCGTACCTACCGCGACGATTGATCGCCGGGGACGCCCGAACCTGCCATCCGGGACTATTGCTCGGGCGGATCTTGTCGCGCCGGCGCCGGGCTTTTGCTCGGCGGACGCAGCAGGAATACCAGCGGCACCAGAAGCACGGTGCAAAGCGCGATCAACGAAAAATCATCCACATAGGCGATCATCGCCGCTTGCCGGTCGATTTCGCGGCTGAGGCTGGACAGGCCGGCGGCCTGGTCCAGATTCCAGGTCTGGGGCAGCACGCTTCCCGTCATCGCTTCGTTATAGGGCGAAACCTGTTCGACGAGGGCTGAACGGTTGATCTGTAAGTTCCGGGCGTAAAGCGTGACGAAGGCCGATATCCCAATGCTGGCGCCGAAGCTGCGCAGGATGGCGTAGACCCCGGCCGCCTCCGTACGTGATTCCCGGGCCAAGGTCGAAAAGGCGAGCACGGTGATCGGCGTGAAGGCCAGACCCAGCCCGAAGCCCTGGGTCAATCCGGTGACGATGATTTCATGCGATCCCACTTCCGTCGAGAAACCGGCCATTTGCCATATGCCGAAAGCGGCAATCAGCAGACCTGCCGCGATCGATATCCGCATGTCTATGCGACGAGCGATCTGGCTGACCACGAACATCCCGATCAGGGTCCCGAAAGCGCGCGGGATGAACAGCAGGCCGGCGGTGAAGGCCGGATAGCCCAGGACGTTCTGTAGCATCGGCGGCAGCAGGGCGATGGTCGAGTAGAGGCAGGCATGGGCGGAGAAGCCTAAGGCCAGGCAGATGGCGAAGTTGCGGTTGCGGAACAGGCGCAGGTCGAGAAAGGAATCGGCGCTGGAGAGGCTGCGCAACAGGAAGAAATAGAGCGCGATACCGGCAACCAGCGCGAGGACCCCGATCTCGGTCGACGCGAACCATTCCAGTTTCTCGCCCCGGTCGAGGATCATCTGCAGCGCGGCCAGGCCGAGTGCGAGGGTGGCGAAGCCGATCCAATCGAGGCGGCGTTTCCGTGCGGTTTCGCTCTCCGGCACGATCAAAAGGACGCCGGCCATCGCGGCAAGGCCGATGGGCAGGTTGATGAAAAAGACCCAGCGCCAGCTGTAGAGATCGGTGATCAGGCCGCCCAGTACCGGGCCCATGATCGGGCCGGCCATGACGCCGACGCCCCAGAATGCCATGGCCCGCCCGTGGTCGCGGACCGGATAGGTGTCGAGCACGATGGCCTGGGACAGCGGTATCAAGGTTGCGCCGAAGCCGCCCTGGAGGATCCGAAAGATAACAATTTCGTTCAGGGAATCGGCAATTCCGCACAACAGGGATGCGAAGGTGAAGCCGGCGATCGACAGGAGAAGCAAGCGGCGGCGGCCCAGTGCCGAACTCAACCAACCGGTGGCCGGCGTGATCACCGCCACGGCGATCAGATAGGAGGAGAGGACCCAGGCGACCTCGTCCTCGGTCGCGCCCATGGCCCCTTGGATCGCGGGCACGGCGACGGCGACGATGGTGATGTCCACCGAATGCATGATCGTCGGCAACATCACCATGCAGGTGATGAGGAAGGGCCTTGTTTCGGCCGGGCGACGGACCGAGGTGCCTCGCGCGCTCACCCGGCGCCGCGCTGCAGGACTAGTTTTTATCCTTTATCAGGCCGAAGGTGGAACTGACGAAGCCCCGAACTTCCCGGTCGCGTTCGGTGTCGATTTCGACCCGTACGCTCATGCCTGCGCGCAGGGGGGGTAGGTTGTCGCGCTCGCCCAAGGCCAGATGCACCGGAATGCGCTGGACGACCTTGACCCAGTTGCCGGTCGCGTTTTGCGGCGGCAGGAGCGAGAACTCGGCCCCGGTAGCCGGGCTGATGCTGTCGACCGTGGCCTCCCAGACGAGGCCCGGATAGGCGTCGATCTTTATTAGCGCCTTCAAGCCCTCATAGACATAGGTCAGTTCGGTTTCCTTCAGATTCGCTTCGACCCAATGACGGCCGGTGTCGACGATGCTGAAGATCGGCTCACCTTCCTCGAACCATTCGCCGGGTTGAACCGTCATGCGCGTGACGACGCCGTCGATCGGGGCGTAGATCTCGGTCCGCTTGAGGGCCAGCGCCGCCTCGTCCCACACCGAGCGGGCGGCGAGATAATCGGGATGCTGCTCGATCGAAATATCCGGATCGCCGCCGAGATTCGCGACGACCTCGGAAATATGCTCGCGCATAGCGTTGGAGGCCTGGCGGGCCAGCTCGAGATTGTGCTCGGCATCGTCGTATTTGGCCTTCGAAGCGTGGCCCTTCTCGATGAGCTGGCGCTGGCGCTCGAATTTGCGGCGCATATAGCCGATATTGATTTCCGTCCGGTTCAGCGCCTGGATCTTTTGGCGGTGCAGGGCGCGCGTGGCCTCGATCTCAGCCGCGACGGTGCGCAGTTTCGCCTCCGCCTGACCAAGCGCGATGCGATACGGCTCTGGATCCAGGCGGAACAGCAGATCACCGGCCTTCACAACCTGGTTGTCGGTTGCGGTGACCTCGATAACGCGGCCATCGATATCCGTGCTGATCGCCACTTTGTCGGCCTTCACATAGGCGTTCTCGGTAGAGATGATGCGCCCGCCGGTCGCATAGAGATATCCGCCGACCAGGATGGCGACGATTGGCGCAAGGGACAGCAGAACCACGCGGACGAGCCGTTTGATGGGAGAAACACGCCGGCGCATCTCGGCCTGGGGTGCAAGTTGTTCGCTGCTAGACATATCCTATCCACCTCCCGCGGCGACGCGCGGCGCCTCGCCCGTTTCCGGAACCTCACGATTGGCTGAGGCAGCGGTAATTTCCAATAAGTTGACCTTGATCGCTAGCAGGTTGTCGAGTAACCGGCTTCGTTCCGCGGGATCGAGGCCGTCCATGATTTCATTCTGGAGCGCGGCCGAAACCGTGAACATCTGATCGAGACTCGAACGTGGCTTGTCGGTCAGGAACAGGCGATTCGCGCGCCTGTCTATGTCGCAAGGCCGCCGTTCAAGCCACCCCGATCCTTCGAGCCGATCCAGATGACGAGCCAGGGTTGCCTGTTCGATTTCGAGGATATCGGCGAGTTCGGTCTGCGTGATGCCCTCTCTGCGATGAAGATGCGCCAGCACGTGCCATTGGGATCGAGTCAACCCAAGGTCGCGGACACGCCGATTATACTCGGTCCTGAGCAGGCGCGAGGCGTCATGCAGCAGAAACCCTAGGCTGCGGTCGAAATTTCGTTTCAGCATAGGCTCGTATCGATCCCTCGGAATTACTAAGCCTGCTAACTATCTGCCGCTCAATATATAGCTGGTTAAGCAAGTCAGCCATGTGGAAACCGCATGGCTGGGCCGGGCTGAGCTAGCGGCTATGCCACGGCGCAAGGGCGCCCCGCTTCGTGCGGGATGCCCTCGCCGGGGCCGAATTGGCCGACGAGCTTCTAGAACGGGAAGATGATGTCGTAGACCTGCTGGCCGTATCGCGGCTGCTGGACATCGGTGACCTGGCCCCGGCCGCCATAGGAGATCCGCGCCTCGGCGATCTTGTCGTAGCCGACCGTGTTTGTGGAACTGATGTCCTCGGGCCGGATGACGCCGCGTACTTCGAGATCGCGGACCTCGAAATTCACCCGGACCTCCTGCCGGCCGGCGATCACCATATTGCCGTTGGGCAGGAGTTGCGTGATGACGGCGGCGACCTTGAGTTCGATATCCTCGTCGCGCGCCACGCTCCCGGCGCCGTTGTTGCTCGTCAAACTGTCCAGATCGACGAGGTTCCCCGGGCTGATCTCTTCGGGGAGCAGTTGGGACATCTGCGATTCGTAACCGAGGAAGCGCGTGGCCCCGGCATCCTCGGTCGCGGACCGACTGCGCTGGGTGGCGTACTGATTTCGCCCTTGTCTTGGATATCGATGACGGCGGTCAGAATGTCGCCCACCGAGCTGGCGCGCTGATCCTTGAAGAAGGCGCGTGCGCCCGCTCGCCACATTGAATTGTCGAGCGGTTCGGGCCGGATGGGCGCGGGCATTGGAAAACTCACTGGCGTGTAACCTGCCTGCTGGACCGGATCTTTCACCGGAGTCAGCGGTGGCGGGCTCCCGATATCGGCGATCCGGTTCATCGCATTGCATCCGGCGAGCAGGCTGGCGGCGAGCGTGACGGCGGCAAGGCCGCGGGTGCTGCTTGGGTTCATGGCTAGTCTCCGATGGAGGCGAGAAAGGCGATCGGCTCGACGACGACCTGGTTGGGGCCGGCGACTCGCACTTCGATGGTCTTCTGGCTGGCGACGTTCGTCACACGGATGACTTCGTCCTCGCCGCCGTCCTCGATGGCGCGGGCGCGGGCGCTCAAGGTCATCGTATTGGTGCGCAAGGTCGTCGTTACGATGCTGCCCTTGGCCACCACGACCGGTCGCAGAATGTCGCCGACGCGGACCGGCCGGTCGGGCAGAAGGCCCCGGCGCGGGCTCATGCCGACGATCGACCCGGCATCGACCAGGGTATCGCGGCTGACCCGGTCAATGCGCATCCGCTCGTAGCCGATGTCGCGGGGGCCGATAACTTCGTCCTTGCCGATCCGCCGAACGGGCACAGGAACTTCCACGACTTCAGAGACCCGTCCCGCGACCGGGATGCGGGTCTCGGGCGCATCGCCGGGTGCGGTGATGGTTGCCGAAAAACGGCCGACGACCGGATCGTAGCGCAGGTCCTCGATGGCGATCGTGGGGTCCGCGCCGGCCGGCAGATGCACCTGGAGGGTGCGATTGTCGTATTCGATGTCGTGCAGGCGTGCGACACCGGCGTCGCGCAGGGTGGCGGAGAGTTGGGCGGAAACGGTGCGCAGGTCCAGAATCTGGTTGGCCCGTGTGACCACGGCCCGGTCGAAACGGCTTTGCGCGCACTTGTCGCGGAATGGGGCAATGCGATGGCCGAAATATCCTATGGCGACGAATTCGCCGCCGCCGCGGAAGGAATCGTCGGCGACGAGAACGACTACCGCAGCCTGACGGAAAATCTCGGGGCGGTGGCCGCCCTGCGCAAGACGATCGCCTCCACCGGGACGACAGAGGAGCAGAGGGCGCTCAGGTGAACGGGGGCTCGTAGTAGCTCGGCGGGAAGCCCGCAAGGTCGCGGGCCGGGCGGTTGAAGGGCGGCTTCAGCGCGCCGCGGAAATGGCGCGCGACGAGCCCGCGCCAGGTTTCCACCGGTTCCAATCCGCGTTCGGCGCACAGATGTTCGAACCACCTTCGCCCGGCGGCGACATGGGCGATCTCCTCTTCGTAAATGACCCGCAGGACGGCAGCGCCCTCTTCATCCTGGGCGCGCTCCAAGCGGGCGATCATCGCGGGGGTCACGTCCAGGCCACGCGCCTCCAGCACCATCGGCACGATGGCCAGGCGGGCGAGCGGATCATGGGCCGTTTCCATGGATGCTTCCCACAAGCCGTCATGGGCCGGCAGATCGCCATAGGCCGCGTCCAACGCGCCGAGCCGGGCTGCGAGCATCTGAAAATGACGGGCCTCGTCGTCCGCGACCTTGACCCAATCCTCGGCAAAGGCGCGGGGGAAGAGACCGGCAAAACGCGCCACGATGTCCCAGGCGAGGTCGATGGCGTTCAATTCGATATGCGCCAAGGCGTGATAGAGGGCGACGCGACCGGCCACGCCCTGGCCCAGCTTGCGCTTGGGAACATTGCGCGGCGCCATCAGTTGTGGGCGCTCGGGTCGGGCGGGCCGGTCGGGCGGCGCTGCTGCGCCGATGCCGTCGATCCGGCCGGCAGACCAATCGGCGGCGACCGCGCGGCCGAGGGCCGCTTTTGCCAAAGGGTCGGCGGTCATCAGCACCTCGCAGGCGCGGGCGACCAGTCCCGGCCCGTCCAGGGGAGCATGCGCGGTCATCGGCCTTTGACAGTGTCGATGCGGCGCGACAGGGTTTGCCCGCCGCCCTCGGTTCCAATCATGGCCCAATCACGCAAGGAGACCCCCTTCATGAAATTCGTAATGCTCGCCAAGGTGACCCCGTACGGCGCCCAGAACCGCGAGGAGCGCGGCCGTCGCGCATTGGAAAATGCGACCCGGCTGGACCTGAAAATAGAGTGTCTCTACTACACCGGTGGGCCTTACGACCTGGTCGAGATTCTGGAAGGCCCGAACTGGGAGGCGGCCTATGCCCAGGCCATGTGGTTCAAGAAGCAAGGCTATGGCGAAATGAACGTCATGCCCTGTGTCGATGGCGAGACCAACGCCCGCATCGACGCCGAGAACGTCTGATCCTTCGGTCGGCGCGGGCGGTCGGCTCGGGTGCCTAGAGCGCCCGTGCCGCCGCCAAGACTTCCTCGACATGTTCCTTCACCTTGACCTTCCGCCAGACGTTGCGGATGACGCCCGTCTCATCAATCAGGAAGGTCGAGCGCTGGATGCCCATGCTTTTCTTGCCGTACATGTTCTTCTCGACCCAGACCCCGTAGGCCTCGCAAACAGCGCCGTCCTCGTCCGAGGCCAGGGCGAAGGGCAGGTCGTACTTGGCTTTGAACTTGTCATGCTTGGCGGTGGTGTCGCGCGAGACGCCGACGATTTCTGCGTCGACTTTCGAAAAATCGGGCAGGTTGTCGCGAAACCCGCAGGCTTCCGTCGTGCAGCCGGGCGTGTCGTCGCGCGGATAGAAATAGAGCACGACCTTGCGCCCCTTGAGGGCTTTGAGAGAGAGCTTGCCGCCCCCATCGGTCGCCATCGTGAAATCCGGGGCCTTATCGCCGATATCGACCGTCATGTCCGTGTCTCCTCGCTGCTTTTTTCCTCGGCCGTTTCCGGCGGCTGCGCCGCCGCCGGTTTGGCGAGGATTTCCTCGTAAACGGCGCGGGCCCGCGCCGATGCATCTTCCAGCGCGTCGCGCAATTCCTCGAAGCTAGCCATTCCGGCGAACCGGGCAAGCGCCCTGCGCTGGCCCTCGGGTGCGCTGGCCTCGTCGAATACACCCGAAGCCGTCAGGCGGAGCATCGCCTGGACCTTCTGCCAGAGGGTGAGGGCGCCGGTCAGTGTGGCGGTAGCTTCCGTCGGAAGAATTCCCGATTGCCCGATTGCCGCCAGGGCTTCCTGTGTGTTCGCGTGGAGCACTTTGTCGTCGTCGGGCGCATGGCGAAGCTGGAGATATTGGCAGACGAATTCGATATCGACTAATCCGCCGGGCCGATATTTGGCATCCCAGGGCGAGCGGGCCGGACGCTCGCTTGCGATGCGCTCGCGCATGGTCGCGATGTCGCGCAGCAGTTGGTCTGGATCGCGGGCCTCTGTCAGCGCTTCACGGATCGCGGATTCGGTCGAGCCGCCGAGGGTTTCCGGGCCGCAGATAACCCGCGCCCGGGTCAGGGCCATTTTTTCCCAGGTCCAGGCCGATTCGCGATGATAGCGCGTGAAGGCGCCGAGACTTGACGCGATCGGCCCCTTATTGCCCGAGGGCCGCAGGCGCATGTCCACCTCGTAGAGACGCCCTTCGCCGGTGAGCGCGGTCACGGCGTTGAGGAAACGCTGGCTCAACCGCGCGTAATAATGGGCGGGGGTCAGCGGTTTCGGGCCATCCGAAGTCTCGTCGTCCTCCGGCGCGTCATAGATGAATAGCAGGTCGAGATCGGAGGTCATCGTCATCTCGCGGCTGCCCAGCCGTCCCATCGCGACGACCGAGATGCCGCCGTCGGGAAACATGCCGTGGCTGGCGGCGAATTCCTGGGCCACACGGGGCAGCAGGGCACTCAAGACCGTATCGGCGACATCGCTCAACGCGCGGCCCGCCGCATCCGCCTCGACGCGGGCGCGCATCATCTGCACGCCGACCCGGAATTTGAAGTCGTTGGTCCAGCGCCGGGTCAAATCCAGTACATCCTGAAAATCCCTGGCCTGACTCAAGGTTTCTTCCAGGTCCGCCGCGAGGCCCGCCCGGTCGGGCAGGGGGGCATAGAATTCGCCGCTCAGGACGGCATCCAGCACGGCCACATTCTGACTCAGATGATCGGCCAGGCGCGGGGCGTCGCCCATGATTTCGGTCACGAGGCGAAGCAGGTCCGGATTGGCGTAGAACAGCGAGAAAAGCTGCACCCCCGCCGGCAGACGCGAGAGGAATTCGTCGAATTTGGCAAAAGCCACGTTCGGGTTCGCTGTCCTGGCCATGGCTTCCAGCAGGGTGGGGGTAAGCTCGGTCAGCAGCTCGCGGGCCCGCTGGCTGCGCGTCGCGCGGTAGCGGCCGTGATGCCAAGCGCGAACCAGCGAGGAAACCGGCTCGGGATCGGCGAAACCGAGTTCACGGATCGTCTTCAGGGTTTCAGGGTCGTGTTCGCTGCCAGTGAAGGCCAGGCGTCCGGGACCGCCGAGGGCGGGGGATTGCTCGAACAGATCGGCGTAATGGCCTTCCACGGAGTGGAGAAAGCGGAGCAGGGTTTCCGAGAAGGCGGCAATCGATTCGAACCCGCAGAAGGCGGCGACGGCCGCCAGATCGGCTTCGTCCTCCGGCAGGGTCTGGGTCTGCTGATCGTCGACCATCTGCAGGCGGTGCTCGACCATTCGCAGGAAGTTGTAAGCCTCGATTAGGTCGTTTGCCGTTTCCTCGGGGGTGTGGCCATGGTGCGCCAGGGCGCGCAACGCCGCGCAGGTGCCGGATTGCCGCAGGCCCGGTTCGCGGCCGCCGCGGATCAGTTGCTGCGTCTGGGCGAAAAACTCGATCTCCCGGATACCGCCCCTGCCGAGTTTGATGTTGTGCCCGACGACCCGGACCGCGCGATGGCCGCGCTGGGCGATGATCTGCCGCTTGATCGAATGGATGTCCTGGATCGCGGCGAAGTCGAGATGCTTGCGCCAGATGAAGGGGCGCAGCCGGTCGAGAAAAATGGCGCCGGCTTCGAGGTCGCCGGCGACTGTGCGCGCCTTGATATAAGCCGCTCGCTCCCAGTTCTGCCCCATGCTTTCGTAATAGATTTCGGCGGCATAGGTCGAGACGGCCGGGGGCGTGGCGCCCGGATCGGGCCGCAGGCGAAGATCCGTCCGGAAGACGTAACCGTCGACCGTGCGCTCCGCCAGCAGACCGGAGAGGTTGCGCGCAAGCCGGGTAAAGCGGCGCTGCAGTTTGTACGGCAGGTCCGTCCGAACCCGGTCCGGGTCGAAAAGCAGGATCAGGTCGATATCGCTGGAATAGTTCAGTTCGCCCGCGCCGAGCTTGCCCATGCCAAGGACGACGAAGCCAGAGCCGCGTTCTGCATCGGTCATATCGGGAAGTTCGATGACGCCCGCGCGCGCCGCCCGGGCAAGCAAATGGCGGGTCGCCGCCCGGATTGCGGCATCGGCGAAACCGCTCAGCATCGCGGTCACCTGCTCGACGGGCCAACCCGCGGCGATATCGCCGATCGCGACTGACAGGGCGACCTTGCGCCGGGCCACGCGCAGGGCTTTGCCCATCGTGGCCGTGTCGATCGCGTCTTCGCCGGACTCGCGCGCCAGGCTGTCCAGGCTCGCAATTGTCGCCGTGGCCGCTTCCGCCGAGCCGGTTTCCAAGACGGTGCGGACAAAGTCCGGTTCCACCAACAGGCATTGACCGAGGAAGGGGCTGTTGCCGAAGAGGGCCGATAGCAGTGCTCGCCCGTCCGGCGCTTCGGATATGTCGATCAGGTATCGGGCGAGCGCCGAATCGTCCAATCGTTCCGCCGCTTCGCGCCAACGCAACAGTCCAGTCTCGACACCCGAGGGACGCCCGGGTAACGGTAGACGGATCGAATCGAAGTTCAGGGACTGGTGCATGGTTGGGCGAGTCACTTTATCGCACACTGTTCGAAGCGTCGTGAGCGGTCAAGCTGTGTCGCGGAACCCCTAGACCCGTGGTTCAGCGTACCACGATCCTTTTGCTCGAGTTGGTCGCGGGCATCGTCGTCGGCATGGCCATCCTTGCCGGGCTTGCTGCTTGGCGGCTGTCCTCCGGCCCGGTTTCTCTCAGTTTTCTGAACGAACATGTGGTCGAGGCTCTCTCGCCGGACGACGGATCGTTCAGCATCGGCATTGAGGATACGATCCTGATCTGGGCGGGGTGGGATCGGGCCTTCGATATCCGGGCGACCGGAGTGCGAGCCTTGAACGAGGCCGGCGAAGCGGTTGTGACGGTGCCGGAGGTTTTGGTCCGCCTCAGTCTGCGCGCGTTGCTCAACGGCAATCTCGCACCCAAAGCCATCGATATTTTTGGGGTGCGACTGATGGTCACCCGGGACGATACCGGTGAATTTTCCATGTGGCTAAAAGGACAAACCCCGAGCGCGACCGGCAAGGACGACCGCGCTGCGGTGCTGGACGAGTTGCTCGCGCAGCTGACGGGCACGCCGGGCGGTGACGGGCCGTTCGGCTATCTCGAGCGGGTCGGTATCGTCGATGGCGCGCTGGAGGTCGACGATGCGCTCGAAGACGTGGCCTGGACCGCGGGAATCGATCGACTTTCTCTCCTGCGCGTCGCGCCCGGCCTGCGGGGAGAGGGGGTCCTGTCGGTTTCGTTGGACGGCCAGGATCATTTTCTGGCGCTCGACGGCACTTATGATACATCGAGCGGCGGGCTCACGCTGTCCTTCGCCTTCGACGAGATTCCCGCGGGCAGTCTGGCCAGCCGGATGGACAGATCCTCGTCGCTTGCGGGTCTTTCGTCCCTGATAACGGGCCGGGCAACCATCATGCTCGACGGTTCCGGCAGGGTCGATAAATTGTCCTTCGAGTTGCGTGGGGGCGAAGGCACTTTCGCGCAACCGGGGGTGCTACCGGACGTGGTTTCCTTTGTATCCCTATCGCTTGGCGGGTCGGCTTCGGCGGGTTTTTCGGAGTTGCGGATCGACGATCTTTTCATCGATCTCGGCGGTCCCACCATCGGCGCCGCCGCGTCCCTGGAGACGGTCGAGGGCATCCGGCACATCTCCGCGCATGCCGCCGTTCGCGACATGCCCGTGGATGGGCTCGGCGCCTATTGGCCCGACGGCCTGGCCGAAAACACCCGCGACTGGATGTTGGCAAATCTTTCCATCGGTATGTTGCGCGAAACCCAGGTCAGTCTGGAGGGGCGGATCGATGAAGACACGGGCTTCGAGGTGGGGTCCGCAAGAGGCTCGATGGCTTACGAGAACCTGTCGGTGCAATACATCAAGGGACTGCCGTTGGTTGAAGGAATCGATGGCAGCGCTGCGTTCGACGAGAACAGTTTCGATCTGTTTCTCGATACCGGGCGCCTGTCGAAGCTGACCCTTCACGAGGGCACGATCAATCTCAAGGACCTGTCCGCCGCGACCGCCGGGGATTTCGCGTTCCGCGTCTCCGGGCCGATCACGGATACGCTCTGGGTCATCGATCACGCCCCGCTCAACTACGCCAAGAAGCTCGATGTGGAGCCTTCCCAGGTCCAAGGCGATGCCAGTTTCGATCTGACCCTGAGCTTCCCGCTGAACCAGAACCTGCTGCTGGACGATATCCAGATCGGCGTGGTGGCCGATCTGGCGAACGTCTCCTGGCGCAAGGCCATGCTGGATCTCGACGCCACCGAAGGTCAGCTTCACATGGTGCTCGACAACAAGGCGATGGTGGTCGATGGCCGGTTGCGGCTGGGCATGACGCCGGCGGAGCTTCGCTGGAAGGAGAATTTTCCGGCTTCCGCCCCGATCGCCACCGAGCTGTCCTTGCGGGCGACGTTGGGTGACGCGGGTCGGGCCGAGGCTCGCATGGATTTCGCGCCGTATCTGACCGGGCCGACTCCGATCGAAGTCGACCTCTCTTCCGCGGGGCAGGGCGGGGCGGTGATCGATATTCGCGGCGATCTGACCCAGGCCGTCCTCGCTTTCGACGATTTCGGCTGGATCAAGGAAAGAGGCGTGGCCGGAAGCGCCGAGGCGCGGTTGACGATCAAGGATGGTGCGCTCGTCGATCTGCCCGACCTGACCGTGGTCGGCGGCGGGTTGCGGCTTGTCGGGGACCTGGATTTCGCGACTGAAAGCGCTTTCGCTGGCGCGAACTTCACGGAACTGTCCTTTGCCGAGAATCGCCTCTCCGGCAGCGTCTGGATCGTGGATGACGGCTATGAGATCCGGCTCCGTGGGGAAAGTCTCGACGCATCGCCCTTCTTCGGGGATGAAGAAGACGGGGCGGGCGCCAAGGAGGGTGAAGAGCGCGCCCTGCCGCCAATGAACATCAATATCGCCGTCGATCATCTGGCGTTGGGCCCGGAGCGGAATTTGGGGCGGACCACCGCGACGCTGGAGCGCGACGCCATTGCCTGGCGGAAAATCATCGTCGCGGCGGAGATGATCGGCAGGGAACCGGGCGCGCGCGCGATGCTCGAGGCCAGGTTCGCGCCGACGCCGGACGGTCAGGAATTGACAGTCATCGCCGGCGATGCGGGGGCTGCGCTGCGCACCTTCGATCTGTTCGAGAACATGATTGGTGGCACGATGGCGGTCACGGGAAAGAAGGCTTCAACCGATCCGGAGGTGCCGATGGAAGGCAAGGTCCTGATCGAGAACTACCATATCGTCGACGCCCCGGCCTTGGCCCGGATTCTGACCTTGGCCTCGTTGTTCGGCATGGTCGACACCTTGTCGGGGAAGGGCATCCAGTTCGATCAGTTCAATGTTCCCTTCGTTTATGACCGGGGCGTGATCACGATCGAGGAAGGGACGTCGCGCGGGTCGGAGATCGGCCTGACCCTCAAGGGCACGATCGACACCAATGCGGACATGGCGGATCTGGATGGCCTCGTAGTACCCGCCTATACGATCAATTCGATCCTCGCGGGAATCCCGCTGCTGGGCGATCTTCTGGTTGGGGAGAAGGGCGGTGGTATCTTCGCGGCGACCTATTCCATCGACGGCCCGCTGGACGATCTCGACATCGGGGTCAATCCGCTGGCGGCGCTGACCCCGGGCTTCCTGCGGAACATATTCAATATCTTCGACAGCAGCGGGAAACCGTCCGGCGATGCGCCAGGCGGGCGGAACGTGCCGGGGGCGCCGGACAAGGGGAACCGCTAGGGGAGCCGCCGGTTCAGGGCAGGCGGGTTCAGGACAGGCGGATCAGGGCGTGGCGTTTGCGTCCGGCCGACAGTTTGATCGCCCCCTCGGCGTCTAGATCGTCGGCGCCGACGACGCGGGCTTCGTCATCGACGGCCGCGTCGTTCACCCGCGCGCCGCCGCCGCGAACCAGCCGCCGGGCCTCGGACTTGCTGGCGCATAGCTCGGCCTGAACCAGAAGATCGAGGAGCGGCAGACCTTTCGTCAGGGTGTCGCGGGCGACGGTGACGGTGGGCAGCGAATCGCCGATGCCGCCCTCGGCAAAGGTCTTGCGGGCGGTCTCGGTAGCGCCTTCGGCGGCGGTGTCGCCATGGGCGAGGGCCGTCGCCTTGTTGGCCAGGATGATCTTCGCTTCGTTGATCTCGGCGCCACCCAACGCCTCGTAGCGCGCGATCTCGTCCAGGGGCAGATCGGTGAAGAGGCGCATGAACCGGCCGATATCGCCGTCCTCCGTGTTGCGCCAGAACTGCCAGTAGTCATAGGCGGAGAGCATGTCGTCGTTGAGCCAGACGGCGCCCTGGGCCGTCTTGCCCATCTTCGAGCCGGACGCGGTGGTGATCAGCGGGGAGGTGAGGCCGTAAAGCTGGCGCTGCGCCGCGCGGCGGCCCAGTTCGATGCCGTTGACGATATTGCCCCATTGATCGGAACCGCCCATCTGCAACACGCAGTTCCGGCGCTGGGCCAGCTCCACGAAATCGTAGGCCTGGAGCACCATGTAGTTGAATTCCAGGAAGGACAGAGGCTGCTCGCGCTCGAGGCGCAGTTTCACGCTGTCGAAGGCGAGCATGCGATTGACCGAGAAATGGCGGCCGAAATCGCGCAGAAACGGGATGTAGCGAAGTTCGTCGAGCCAGTCGGCATTGTTGACCATGACGGCGTCGGTTTCGCCGTCGCCGAAGGTGATGAAACGCTCGAAGACCCGCTTTATGCCGGCGGCATTCTCCGCGATCTGGTCGTCGGACAGCAGCCTGCGGCTTTCATCCTTGCCCGAAGGATCGCCCACCTTCGTCGTGCCGCCGCCGAGGAGGACGATCGGCTTGTGTCCGGTGCGCTGGAGGATGCGCAGCAGCATGATCGGCACCAGACTCCCGACATGCAGGCTGGCGGCCGTGCAATCGAAGCCGATATAGGCAACGATGCTTTCGCTTGCGCAAAGAGTGTCGAGAGCCGCGGTGTCCGTGCATTGGTGGACGAAGCCGCGGGATTCGACCTCGCGCATGAAGTCCGAGTTCAGGGCGGGCATCATTCGCTCCGGCGGGGTGAAGGGTCCTTGCGGGAAGGCGCGCCCGTTTATCACAATCGCCCCGAACGAACAACGAAGCCCCCCGGCCCGGGCGCGGCGAACAGCGGAAATGGTGTGACATGGCAGCCACGGAACCGTTCTGGGCTCTTGGCTTGATGAGTGGGACCTCCCTCGACGGCGTCGATGCGGCGTTGCTGCGCACGGACGGCCACACGATCTTTGAAATCGGCCCCGACCTCACGATTCCATACGATCAACACCTGCGCGATCTTGTCCGCAGCACCTATGGCGGCGGCGGCCCCGTGGTCGAGGCCGAAAAGGCACTGACCTTGGCCCATGCGGAAACCGTCGAGATGCTGCTCGATAATTACGGTATCGCGCGCGACTCGGTCGAGGTCGTGGGCTTTCACGGCCAGACCATCCTGCATGAGCCGGCCGAGGGCCGGACGGTTCAGATCGGCGATGGCGATCTTCTGGCGGCGCGCACCGGGCTGCTGGTGGTGGACGATTTCCGCAGCGCGGATGTCGCCGCGGGCGGCGAGGGCGCGCCCTTGGCGCCGTTGTTTCACGCGGCGCTGGCCGCCGGGCTGTCGGACGCGCCTGCGCCTCTCGCCGTGCTCAATCTGGGCGGTGTGGCGAATGTGACCTGGATCGCCGAGCCGGCGCGCGGCGCGGACTCGTCTCTCATCGCTTTCGATACCGGGCCGGCCAATGCGGTGCTGGACGATTGGATGGCGGCGCGTCGGGGCTTGCCCTATGACGCCGATGGCCGCCTCGCCCTGTCGGGGCAGGTTGACGAAGGCCGCCTCACCGCCCTTCTCGACAATTCCTATTTCCGGCGGCTGCCGCCCAAATCCCTGGATCGGGGCGATTTCGACGCCGCGCCCCTGGAAGGACTGGAGATCGATGACGGCACCGGGGGGCTCGATACGCTCTCGGACGCCGATGGGGCCGCGACCCTGGCGGCCTTCACGGCGGCATCGGTGGTGCGGGCTTTGGCGCATCTGCCGGCCCCGCCCGCGCTCTGGATTGCCTGCGGGGGCGGGCGGCACAATCGCGCGATCATGCGTTCGCTGGAAACGCGCCTATCGGCGTCCGTGGTTCAGGCCGAAGCCGTGGGTTGGCATGGCGATGCGCTCGAGGCCCAGGCCTTCGCCTTTCTTGCCGTTCGTGCCCTGCGCGGGCTGCCGTTGAGCATTCCAGAAACGACGGGTGTGGGCCGCCCTACTCTGGGAGGCCGTATTCACACGCCGCCGATTGCCTGACCGCCGATCACCAGACTGGGGTCAGGAGGCCGAGGCGGCGGCCCTTGCGGCGGCGACGTAGGACGAGACCGTCTCCCCGACCTTGTCGGTTTGGGACGAGAAAAAATGATCGGCGCCTTCGAACACGCGGTGGTCGATGACGATGCCGCGTTGCTTCGACAGTTTCTCGACCAGAGTGACGACCGATTCCGGCGGCACCAGGCGGTCTTCGGCGCCATGCAGGATCAGGCCCGAGGCCGGGCACGGCGCGAGAAACGAAAAGTCGTAGATATTCGCCGGCGGCGCGATCGAGATGAAGCCCTCGATCTCGGGCCGGCGCATCAGCAATTGCATGCCAATCCAAGCGCCGAACGAGAAACCGGCGATCCAGCATGCCTGGGAATTGGGGCTGTTTGCCTGAAGCCAGTCGAGTGCGGCGGCCGCGTCGCTCAACTCACCCTCGCCCCGCGCGAATTGGCCTTGAGACCGGCCGACGCCGCGGAAATTGAATCGCAGGGTGGTGAAACCCAGCTTCAGAAAGGCGTGGTAGAGCGTGTAGACGACCTTGTTGTTCATATTGCCGCCATGCTCCGGATGCGGATGGAGCATGAGAGCGATAGGAGGGTTGTCGCCACGGCCGATTTGATAGCGCGCCTCAAGCCGGCCTTCGGGTCCATTGATGATTATATCCGGCATACCATGTCGTTTGTTGGGTGATTCGTCGGACGTTGACGGGGAATTGCCCTACCTTGGTGAAGGGTTATTCTCGCCACGCAGCGTTCACCGATTGCGGAAAATCGCCGGAAAACGGCGAAGAATACTTGATCGTTTTGCTGGGACTTATTATATGCGCCTCAAGTAGGCTGCCAACCGGCAGGCGCCGCCACCGCCGACGATAACGGGTGTGTGCTCGCGAGCGGCTAATATCGTAGGCAGGGCCATGAGTTTCAAGGATATTCGGCAGGAAGTTGCCTCGACCATGGCGCGCGATCCCGCGGCACGCTCGGGAATCGAGGTTGTTCTTCTCTATCCTGGATTCCACGCGATCCTGCTGCACGGGGCGGCGCACGCCGCCTGGCGGCGCGATTGGCGCTTCCTCGGGCGTCTTATCTCTCAATTCGCGCGCTGGATGACCGGAATCGAAGTTCATCCGGGGGCGCGCATTGGCCGGAACCTGTTTATCGACCACGGCATGGGTGTCGTGATCGGAGAGACGGCGGAAATCGGCGATAACGTGACCCTCTATCACGGTGTGACCCTCGGCGGCATCGCGCCCGCCGTCGAATCGGCGGCGCAGGTCGATAAGAAACGTCATCCAACCCTGGAGGACGATGTCATCGTGGGTTCCGGCGCCCAGGTGCTGGGGCCGGTGACCATTGGGCGCGGCGCCCGGGTTGGCGCAAACGCGGTCGTCGTTCGCGATGTGCCGGCGAATGTGACCGTCACGGGCATTCCCGCGCGCATGACGGTGCCGCGGGATCGGGAAGAGGCCCGGGGTTTCATGGCCTATGGCACGCCGTCGGGCGATCAGCCCGATCCGCTGACGGGTGTGATCGAAACCCTGCGGACCCAGGTTGTCGCCCTGTCCGCGCGGCTGACGGAAATCGAGACCGCGGGCGAAGCCAAGCAACGCACTGGGCCCGGCGCGGCATCCGGGGTCGGGGATATGGATGACGAGGATCGCAATGCGGCTTGCGGCTGACAGCGATCGGTCGTCGGGGCCATTGGAACGGAGTGACGAACGGTGAAATTGAGCACTAAGGGACGCTACGCCGTGATGGCGATGGTCGACCTCGCTGTCCGGGCCCAGGACGGTCCGGTTGCCTTGGCCGCGATTGCCGATGCCCAGGAAATTTCCCTGTCCTATCTGGAACAGCTTTTCGCCAAGCTGCGACGCAACGGCATCGTCCGCAGCGTGCGAGGGCCCGGCGGCGGTTATGTTCTGGCCAGCCCGGTGGGGCAAACTCGGATTTCCGACATTATCGCGGCGGTCGACGAGCCGATCCGCACGACGCGCTGCTTGCCCGGTTCGGCGCGCGGCTGCACCGGCACCCCCAGCCGCTGCGCGACCCACGATCTGTGGGAGGAGTTGGGCAACCAGATCCATCTCTTCCTCAGCTCGATCACCCTGGAAGATGTCTGCCAACGACGGGTGTTGGGGGCGAGCGGGGCATTGCATCGCGAAGCCGGCCTTTTTGCGGCGGTGGCGGAGTAGCCGGGTCGTGACCGAACGCCTCTATTTCGACCATAACGCGACCACGCCCCTCCGCCCCGAGGCGGCAGCGGCGGTCCGCGATGCGCTCGCCCTCTGCGGGAACCCGTCATCGATCCATGCCGCCGGGCGGGAGGCGCGCCGGGTGGTCGAGGATGCGCGCGACCGCGTCGCCGCTCTGGTCGGGGCCGATTCGGCCAATGTGATCCTGACCTCGGGCGGGACCGAGGCAAACAATCTGGCGCTGCGCGGGTTGTCCGTCGCGCGGGTCCTGGTCGGCGCGACCGAGCATGAATCGGTGCTCGGTGCGGTCGATGGCGCGGACCGGGTTCCGGTCGACGGGAACGGCGTGACGCGGCTCGATGCGTTGGAGGGAATACTTGCGGCGGGCGAGGGGCCGGCCTTGGTTTCCGTCATGCATGGCAACAACGAGACCGGCGCGATTCAGCCGATCGCGGAGATCGCGGGTCTGTGCCGTCGCCACGGCGCGCTGCTGCACTGCGATGCCGTGCAGTCGACGGGCAAGATCGCGCTATCGATCGATACCCTCGGGGCGGACATGATCAGCCTGTCCTCTCACAAGCTGGGCGGCCCGACGGGCGCGGGCGCCCTGGTTCTTGCCGGCGATCATCTCGAGTTCGTCGCCACCGCGCGCGGTGGCGGGCAGGAGAGGCGGCGGCGCGGCGGCACGGAAAATGTGATTGGCATTGCCGGATTCGGCGCGGCCGCCGAGGTCGCCGGACGGGACTTGCCCGCCGAGGCGGGCCTCGCGGCGCTGCGCGACGAGATGGAAGCGGCGATTAGGGCAATCGATCCGGCGGTTCGGATTTTCGGGGCCGGGGCCGAACGCCTGCCCAACACGAGCTGCCTGGCCATGGCAGGTATTGGCGCCGAGACCCAGGTCATGACTTTCGATCTGGAAGGCATCTGCGTCAGCGCCGGCGCGGCTTGTTCCTCCGGCAAGATTCAAGCGTCCCATGTGCTCGGCGCGATGGGCGTTCATGCGGTGGAGGCCCGTACGGCGATCCGGATCAGCCTCGGCCGCGACAGTGATTCGGCCCAGGTGCAGCGTTTCGTCGCCGCCT
>Ga0115002_10003173_pt1 | contig 20686 bp, 19 predicted proteins | sample ArcticOcean_MG_C_8_FD_89576 | JGI IMG/M metagenome (GOLD analysis project Ga0115002, IMG submission 89576) | Marine microbial communities from western Arctic Ocean - ArcticOcean_MG_CB11_86 | ecosystem: Environmental > Aquatic > Marine > Oceanic | place: Arctic Ocean: Canada Basin | collected... | reverse complement strand
CGTTAGGGGAGGGACGACCGAGCAAATGGCTACTGCGTCAAACGAACTTGGCTCAACGCCTTTAGATTGCAGTACGCCTTTGAGCGCCCATGCGTGCTCGTCGATAGTGCGAGTTTCGCGTGTAGCCAACCGCCAGGTGGCGGTTAGTTCTTGGTCGGTAAAAGCACCGATCGTGATGTTCGTATTGCCGATATCGACAGTGAGTAGGGTTGTCACTATTACCCAGTATAAGAGCATGGCATTGAAATGCACGCGTAATTACACGCGACCGGATTCGACGACACCGATGAATTTATGTGAAGTTAGTTGAAATCTAGTTGCATAGTGTCTCGGTAGAACAGACCGAGGCGTTCTATTATGTCGGTGGCTCGCATACCTGTGTCTCCTAGTTCTTGTCGAGCGGCTTCGGCTGCGTAACCGTGAATGAACACCGCTAGAACGGCCATTTCAAATAGTTGATCGGGTTGTTGGGCGACAAGTCCTCCGAGTAGCCCGGCGAGCACGTCGCCACTGCCGCCCTTGGCGAGACCCGTGTTGATCCACGGTGAGACTGCAATGCGACCATCGGGGGCTGCGATAAGAGTTGAAGCGCCTTTGAGTAAGACAACCTTGTTGAACTTTTTCGCTGCTTCTTTACCAATATGGAGTCGGTCGTTTTGAACTTCCGCAGATGTAATTCCCATCAGGCGACTCATCTCGCCGGGATGAGGAGTGAGAACTGCCGGGTTGGCAAACCGCTCCCACCAACGGTGTGTTCCCGCGAGGATGTTCAGGGCATCGGCATCGATGACGAATGGAGTGCTGTCGTCGATTTCATAGAGAACAGTCGATGTGAATTTTCTTGCAGCGGAAGAAGTGCCGAGACCGGGACCTATAGCGACCGAGGTGGATTTTTTCGCCAGCTCGAGAACAGAATTGGCAGCTTCGGATGCTTGCAGATTGTCGTTACCGTCCACAGGCAGCGATAGATACATCGCCTCGCGGATAGCTCCGGCTATCTGGCGGTATGCCGATTCAGGCGTGGCCACGAACGTTAACCCGACGCCCGATCGAGTGGCAGCATCGGTCGCCATCGTCACTGCTCCGAGATAGTCCTTTGAGCCCCCGACTATAAGCGTGGAACCGAATGTGCCTTTGTGTCCACCGAACGGTCGTTCAGGAAGAAATGAGGCGGCAAGATGTTCAGTAATTAGATCGGTATCTACTTGCGAATCTAGACCATGCGGAATGTCTATTTCAAGAACCGAAACTTCGCCGGTTACCGATGGATCGGCCGCGATCACTGGTCCTAACTTTGGATAACCGAGCATTAGTGTGCGATCTGCTGGGAGGCCTGCGATATCAAATTCACCAGTGTCAGAATTAACGCCGGTTGGCAGATCGAGGGCAACTACTGGCACGCCAGATTCGAGTGCTGTGAATGTGATTTTAGAGAGCGGGTCGACGATGGCGCGTGTCGAACCGATTCCAAGGATAGCGTCGATTATCAGATCAGTTGATTCGAGCAGTGCTCGTAGCGTGTCGGTACCGGAATGGTCGATGATATCTACGATACAAACGCCCGCTTCGAGTGCTGAATCCCGCTTGGGATCAGTCGAATTTCTCTTCGCACACAAAACTGCGGTAACGATCGCACCCCATTTCTCCAGATGCCGGCCTGCCACAAATCCATCGGCTCCGTTGTTACCCGCACCGATTAAGATCGTAATTCGCTTGCCGAACAGTTCGCTGTGTTTGCCGAATTCGTCACGAACGGCTTCAGCGACCGCCAGCCCGGCGTTCTCCATCAACTGATCGAGCGATACACCTGCTTCAACAGACGATTGCTCGATGACTCGCATTTGGTCAGCGGTTACGAGTTTCATGGCTTCCAGGCGTCGTCTCTGGCTTCTCCAACTGCGGAAGCCGTGGCAATTTCACGAGAGTGTGAAAGGCTGAGGGCGATTCGTGTGATGCCCATCTTCTCGGCGCGAATTTTCGCAGGACCGTGCAATATGACTTCCGGTGGCCCGCCTCGCGTGCGCGTGACCTCGATCGACTTCCACGGCACGCCGCGAACGCCGGTGCCGAGTAACTTCATTACCGCCTCTTTAGCGGCGAACCGACTCGCCAGCTGGTGCGGACGTCCTTTGGCGTAGAGCTGTTCGCCTTCAGTGAAGACCTTCGCAAGAAATCTTTCGGGATAGCGTTGGAGCACACCTGCGACTCTGGGAATCTCGATTAAGTCGATTCCTGTATAGATCATCTGGGCAGCGCCTCCGGTCGAAACCGTTGAGTAGGGTTCAATTGATGCTCGGAATAATACTTGTTAAGACAATTCTCGGTTAGGATTTATCGACATAATTACGAAATTCGGCACTCCAATTTTCCAACTTAATCAGACCAACTAGGTCTGGAGGCTAATAACAAGTGACAGCACGAATTATTGACGGCAAAGAAATCGCCGCGAAAGTTCATGAGGAAGTTGCAGTCGGAGTTGAAGATTTTAAAGAGAAACATGGAACGATTCCGGGTTTAACCGTTGTGCTAGTTGGTGATGATCCGGCTTCGCATTCATATGTTAAAGGCAAAGAACGTGCTTGCGAGAAGGTTGGAATAGCAACCGAAACGATTATTCGGGATTCATCAATCACTCAAGAAGAATTGCTAGGAATTGTCGAGAGTCTCAACTCCGATCCAGCCGTAAACGGAATTCTGATTCAATTACCGTTGCCAAAGCATCTTGATGAAGACGCTGTCATTCATGCGATCGACCCGATGAAGGATGTTGACGGACTTCACCCGGAAAATGCCGGACTTCTGATGCTTGGCCAACGTCGGTTTGCCCCAGCAACCCCACTAGGTGTGCAGCGGATGCTCGTTGAGCAGAACGTCGATATGAATGGTGCGCGTGTCGTTATCGTCGGTCGAAGCAAACTCGTTGGTATGCCGTTGACCGCTCTTCTTCTACAGAAAGGCATCGGTGCCAACTCGACCGTAACTGTTTGTCACACCGGAACTAAAGATATGGCAGCCGAAACCCGCAGGGCCGATGTTTTGATTGCCGCTGCTGGATTTCCCGGAGCTGTTACTGCTGACATGGTGAAGCCCGGAGCAGTGGTTATCGATGTCGGAGTATCACGTGTCGATGATTCAACACGTAAACGTGGTTACCGACTAACCGGAGACGTTGAATTCGAAGGAGCGTCTGAAGTCGCTTCAGCGATTACTCCCGTACCGGGAGGGGTTGGCCCGATGACGATTGCAATGCTGTTGGTGAATGTATTGCATGCCGCAAATTTAGCTGCTACAAACTGAGACTTCATTAAAGATTCCGCTAATTTGCGGTAGAATGATCCTTTATCCGCTGACACCAGCATTACGATCAGGGTAATTTGTTAGGCGTCGATAGTATGTTTGTTCGCATCTGATAACTTATGGCAAGTTCCACGAAATCCAGCGCAAAATCGTCTTCGGGAAAAGCGAAGTCATCAAAGAATGGAAAAAGTAGTTCTTTGGGTCTGGATGACGGTGGCGTAGATGGCGTGGCGGACAACCTCGAGTTGTATCGGCAGATGTATCTCATTCGCCAGTTCGAGTTAGCGTGTGGCGAGAACTACTCCAAGGGTTTGATTCGCGGGTTCCTTCACCTTTATATTGGCCAAGAAGCCAGCGGTGTCGGAGCTCTTTCGACACTTCGTGACGATGACTATGTTGTTAGCCACTACCGAGATCACGGACACGCCTTGGCGCGTGGGCTCGACGTGAACCGATCAATGGCTGAACTTTTCGGTAGGGCAACTGGAACGTCCAAAGGCAAGGGTGGGTCGATGCACCTGTTCGACGCTGCCAAGGGTTTCATGGGCGGGCACGCTATCGTTGCGGGGCAGTTGCCTCTCGCTGCAGGTCTTGCACTTGCCCAGCAGTACAACGATACCGACGCATTTACTATTTGCTTCTTTGGCGACGGATCGACAAACCAAGGTTTGTACCATGAGACTATGAACTTGGCGGCTATCTGGAAGCTACCGATTTTATTCTTCCTCGAAAACAATATGTACGGAATGGGATCGTCGATCGAACGGGTTCGTGCTGGTGGAATAGACTTCTATCCAGGCATGGCGACGTACGGTATTCCAGCTGCCGAAGTAGACGGCATGGATGTTCTTGCTGTCAAAGAAGCGACCGAACTTGCGGTCGCACGAATTCGAAATGGAGACGGTCCTCAGTTCATCGAGGCTAAGACTTTCCGTTTCGCATGACATTCGCTCGCCGACGGCCAGAAGTACCGTGGCCAGGAAGAGGTCAAGGAATGGGAAGGGCGCGACCCTGTCGCAACGTTCCCAGCCAAGCTGATCGAAATGGGACTGGCGACCGCTGACCAGATCAACCAGATCAAAGCGGGTGTCGACGAAGATGTAGCAATTGCCGTGAAATTTGCTGAAGACAGCCCCGAACCCGAACTATCTGAAATCTACAACGACGTACTCGCTTAACTCATATGCCAGAAATTGTTCTAAGAGAAGCACTAAAACGAGGGCTTGAAGAAGCACTCGATAACGATCCACGTGTGTTCATCATGGGTGAAGACATCGGTGAGTACGGTGGTGCCTATGCTGTTACCGACGGCTTCCTGAAGAAGTTTGGCGAAAAGCGGATTAAAGACACACCCATTTCCGAACAAGCGTTCTTGGGTGCAGGTATTGGTGCTGCAGTAGCCGGACTTCGACCTATCGTCGAGTTCATGTCAATGTCATTCACGCTGGTCGCCTTCGACCAAATCGTGAACATGGCGGCAAACTTGCGCTACATGTCGGGCGGCCAAATAAGCGTTCCTATGGTCATTCGAGCACCTACCGGTGCCGGAGTTCAGTTGGGGGCGACTCACTCACAGAGTTTCGAGACATGGCTAGCTGAAGTACCGGGCATGAAAGTTGTTTGCCCTTCGACTCCATATGATGCTCTCGGTTTGATGCGTTCTGCGATCAAGGACGATAATCCAGTGTTGGTCGCCGAGCCTGCTTTGCTCTACGGAGCTAAAGGCGAAGTTCCTGATGAGTACTACGAGATAGAAATCGGTAAAGCCGATATCACTCGTGAGGGTAACGATATTACTCTTGTATCGTACGGATACGGAATGCGCCCGGTCAACGACGCTGCCGAGACTCTTGAGGGTCGAGGCGTTTCGGTTGAAGTGATCGATATGCGATCGCTAAGCCCGATCGACATGGATACGATTATTGCTTCGGTTCAGAAGACCAATCGTGTTGTGGTTGTCGATAATGCACGCCGCAGAGGCGGAGTTATGGCAGAGGTAACCGCCGATCTTCAACAAGCCGCTTCCGAGTGGCTCGACGGTCCTGTCATGCGTGTCGGATCAGCCAACGTGCCATGGCCTTACAACCGTGGTCTCGAACAAGAAGTTCTCACTGATGCCGACGACGTGCTCGCCGCAGTCGCCGAAGGCTACGGACTGTAGCGTTTGTTTTTGTGTTCGGATGGTTCGCTCGCTGCCTTTAGTTTATAAAGCGGTCACTAATTCTTGTGAGCTGATCTGATCTATTATCGGTAACCCTGTAAGCTTCGGTTAGTTAGAGTGGTTTTTACTACGACTAGGAGAGTTTATGATTTTTCCGACTGAGCGCACATGGGAGGATCGCTTCAATGAATGTTCATGAATTCGATCTCCACTATGTTGCACCCAGCTTTGAAACCGAAACTCAGGCCAGCCGGACGTCTCTCTGATATAGACATCTATGCTAATACGTGCGGACGATTCCCCCGAGTGCTTTGTGTGCTTTAAGGAATACTCACGTTGAACACTTTCTCTCAAGAAAACAATCCAGATATTTCTGAATCCTCACCTACTCCCCCAGTGCCGCCTCTAGGTAATATCGACCTCTCAGGCCTGATTCAATTCGGTCTTACCAAAGCAGCGAACGACCAGTTCACAGCGATAATTGCTAAAGACTCTGAGCTTGTTCCCGGCAGAGTCACTAGAGTCGATGGAATTTCCACTTTCGTTCAGACCGCTACGATCGATTATCGAGCAGTCAGTAGATTCGCTCGTATCGCTCATAAAGATGAATTTGAAATCGAACCTGCGCAACCGACTGTTGGCGACTGGGTTCTAGTTCGCCTGGGCGAAAATCAGGATCCCGACGAGATCGAACTCGTTCTTCCGCGGATATCGCTTCTCAGCAGAAAACGAGTTATGCGCGGGAAAGAGCAGGGTGATGAGCAGGTCCTCGCTTCTAATATCAACACCGTGTTTGTGGTTCAAGCGGCGACGTATTTCAATCCAAGTCGACTCGAACGAGAGATAGCTCTGGTTTGGGGTAGCGGGGCAACACCAGTCGTAGTTATTACGAAAATCGACCTGCTTGAAGAAGGGCAAGACCCCACGGTAGTCATCGCACAGGCGAAAGAATCGGCGCCGGGTGTTGAGGTTTTCGCAGCCAGCGGCATAACTGGCGCTGGCATTGAGCCACTTTGGGAATTCACTAAATCCGGAATTACCGCCGTTTTGATCGGTGCTTCAGGAGTCGGGAAATCTACTCTCGTGAATCTACTTATGGGTCAACAAGCGATGGAGACTGCCGAGATTCGGGAGTCCGACACACGAGGTCGTCACACAACGGTCACTCGCCAACTGTTACGGCTTCCCAACGGCGGAGTGCTAATCGATACCCCAGGTATTCGAACGATTGGGCTCGTGTCGGGCAGCGAGGATGCGTTGGCGAAAACGTTCTCAGATGTCGAAGAATATATGGGGAAATGTAGATTCAGTGACTGCGGTCACAGTAACGAACCGGGCTGCGCAATCGTGGATGCGCTTGCGAAAAACAACCTTTCACAAGCTCGGTTTGATTCGTACATGCGTATGGGGCGTGAACTTCAATTCGAAGAAACCAAGAACGATGCGACGGGCAAAGCCGATCATCAGCGAAAGATGAAGGTAGTGGCGAAGACAAATCGACAGCGGACTAAAGCGGAAAAACGCAAGAAATCCTGACATTAGAAAACGGCTAGAGACCGCTGAATGATCAGCATTTTTTAGCATCTTTGTCTAATTCTTGTGTAACCTCTATCAACGGGTCTTTAAAACCAGTATGGCAAGTGCGCCAAACCAACGATTTTTACGAGCGATCGTTCCCGCAGGAGTCCGAATTTGATCAGCGAAGTTACTATGCCCTCAATGGGTGCCGACATGACCGAAGGCACCATTGCCAAGTGGCTTAAAGTCGAAGGCGACTCAGTTAGCCGTGGAGACAAACTCGCAGAGATCGAAACCGACAAGACAGTTGTCGAGATGGAAGCGTATGCCGAAGGTCTGCTTCGAAAGATAGTCGTTCCAGAGGGCACCCTTGTGGAGGTTGGAACCGTTATCGCGTTCATTGGCGACGCCGGCGATGATATTCTTGAAATTGCCGAAGCATCTCCTCCTGTTGAAGCTCCGAAAGTTGAAACTGTACTGGCTGCAGTTGCGCCAACACCAGCGCCTGTTGAACAGATAGTGCAGACTCCTGCTCCACAAGCTGCAGTGCCGGGTGGTCGAGTAAAGGCTTCACCCATCGCTCGTAAGCTTGCCGAAGAAAAAGGCATCGATATCTCTGCAGTTCCAGGAACTGGACCTGGCGGACGAATTACAAAGACGGACGTAGAAAATTTCACTCCTTCACCTGCGTTCGCTGCTTCTGGCGGTCGGGGTCAGGTGGTAATGGACGGCTCGGACACACCTCTTTCGTCAATGCGACAGGCAATTGCTCGAGTTACCGTCAAGTCGAAGACAGAGAGCCCTCACTACTACGTGACACACGAAGTAAATATGGGCCCTGCGATGACCTTCCGAGCACAGATCAACGAGGCATTGGTAGACGATGGCGAACGGGTTTCTGTAAACGACATGGTGCTGAGAGCTGTAACAATCGCTCTGCTGAAGCACCCGAAGTGGAACTCTTCGTTCGATGGAGACAAACTCATTGGTCACTCCGATATCAATCTTGGTGTAGCGATCGCCCTTGAAGAAGGCCTAATTGTTCCTGCTGTAGTTGGTATCCACAACATGTCATTGATTGAGATTTCACGAGCAGTTCGTGATCTTGGTAAACGGGCTCGTGGAGAAGGCGGTTCGCTGACCCAGGCCGAGATGACGTCAGGCACATTCGGTACCTCGAACCTCGGTATGTTCGGAACCGATACTTTCGCAGCTATTATCGTTCCACCAAACGCTGGAATCATCGCTGTTGGCGCTGTAAAAGAGAAGCCAATTGTCAAGGATGGTCAGATCGTAGTTGGTAAGACAATGAACTCCACGATCTCGGCGGATCACCGCGTTGGCGATGGTGCAGAGGCCGCGATTCTCATGGGTGAGTTTCAGAAGGCTTTGGAAAATCCTGCTCGTCTCATACTGTAGTCATAGCCTCGAATTTATGATCAAGTGTGATCACTGATTGATTGGTGATCACGTAGCAACGAACATCCAAATCCCTGTTTACTTGCGGGGCAGTCGATAGGTCACTAACGATGTACGTACGGGAAACATTTAGCACTGAGGAACGAGCGGTACTAAGCCGATTCTTCACGAATATAGATGATCCCGTTTTTGCTCTTATTAACCTCCCTGAGGTTGTAAAAGGTGCACTGTTTGCACGCTACAGCCGTTCGTCTAAGTCGCTACGCCGATTGTTTCTCGATGAGTTTTACGATCAGCCAGAAGCGCCTATTGAAGAACTGACAGAAGATTCTGATAGCCAACAACTGGTATCGCTCAATCGTGCAGAAGGTCTTTACGAGCGAGTGTTCTCGCAGTACGGTGATGACTCGGTGGCTCAACTAGGCGGGGCGCACATTGCGTGCGAGCAAGCATCAAACATTCTGACTAAAGTGTTGGAGTGGGGCCGGCTAGCTGCGTACCTTGAACAATCGACTCGGTACATCTATTACGATCAGAAACTCGGCGATAAATATCGATACATCACCCCTCCTGAGATCGTAAATGGACCTATTGCTGACGAATACACGAAGACCATGGACTGGTTATTCGATGAATACTCTGAGCTAGTCCACGTCTGTGCGCAGTACTTCGAGAATCAGTTCCCTCGTCAGGACGGCGATTCAAAGTTCATATATACCGCGTCGATTCGCGCTAAGGCGTGCGATTCTGCGCGTGGATTATTGCCAGCTTCGACTACTTCGAACGTCGGTATTTTCGGGTCGGGACAGGCTTATGAGTCGATGCTGATTCGGATGAACAGTCACCCTCTCGAAGAAGTTCGAGACTACGCTCGGATGATGTTGGAAGAGCTTCGCAAAGTAATTCCTTCGTTCTTGAAGCGAGTTGATCTGCCAGACCGCGGCGGTGTGTGGTCGGACTATTTCCAAGAGAACCACGAGGCTATGGAGCGTATCGCTTCAAGCATCGATGCAGAGCCCGACGGAATCGATGAAGTCACTTTGGTGGAGTGGGATCACGACGCTGAGAACAAAATAGCGGTAGCTGCCTTATACGCCCACTCCGATTTACCCGACACGCAACTGCAAGCCATCGTCAATGCGATGAGTGATGCTAACAAAGCGGAAGTGTTACGTGCGTACGTCGGTGATCGACAAAATCGTAGGCACAAGCCCGGACGAGGGATGGAACGCTCATTCTATCGCTTTGATGTTCTCTCCGATTTTGGTAGTTTTAGAGATTTGCAACGTCACCGAATGATGACTATAGATTGGCAGCGTTTGGGAGTGAAACACGGCTATTCAACGCCTCTTGCGATCGAAGAAGTCGGCTGGACTCAACGTTGGGACGATGCGATGGGGCGCATGAGCGATTTCCATCAGAGTGTGCTCGATGAGCACGGTTCCGACGTATCTCAGTATGTTGTGCCATTCGGATTCAAGCTCCGATATTCGATGCAGTTCAACGTTCGAGAGGCGTTCCACTTGCTGGAGCTTCGTACTGCTCAGCAGGGTCACCCAGACTATCGCCGGGTTTGCCAGATTATGCATAATTTGATTCGTGAAAAGGCGGGGCACAAAGCTCTTGCTGACGCGATGACTTACGTCGATCATGGGTCGTACGACCTTGAGCGACTTGAGGCAGAACGTAGCGCCGAGAAGAAGCGAGAAGCTTAAGCACCAACTGGCTAACTGGCCTTGTTTCTGGTCATGAACCATGCCGGGACCAACGCCACCGCGGACAAGATGGCTGCATAGAGATAGAAGCGGGTGAATACCGCCATCCCTGCGTCGGTGGCACTATCGATGATCTGCTGCTGTACTTCCGGGTCGAGAGAAAAAGCGGGCACGTCGGCGACCAATTCGTGAAATTGAACTGTACCCAATGCCGTCATCGCCGCGAGACCCGCAGTCATACCGACCATACGGGAAACACTCAATAACGCTGAAGCGGCTCCGCTCTGATCGTCTTGAACGCCAAATAGCGCCGTCTCGGCGATGGGTGAGACCAACAAACCAAGTCCAAGACCAGTGATTGCCAGATGGATCGTGAGGGCGGGTTCGGCTATATCGATAGTCCAACTAGACAGGAGTAGGAATCCCGCGGTTGCCAGGATCAATCCAGATAGCGAAGGTATTCTGGCTCCCCAATGTTGAGTTATAACTCCGCCTGTTACCGCACCCACGGCAATTGCCAATGTCATACGTAGGAGTTGAAGTCCGCCTTCTAGAGGAGATTGTCCGAAGACCGATGCTGCCATTAACGGAACAGTTACCATTCCGATAATCAATACACTTCCGACTAGGAAGTGTGTCGTATTGGAAAAATTGAACGATGGTAGTTTGAATAGCGTTGGAGGGAATAACGGATCTTGTGATCGATTGTTCATCACGACTAACAAGATTGCTAGAACCGCAGTGATTGCCAAAGAAGCAGCCATCAGGGCATCGGGATCGCCGATTCTGACTAGTCCGATCGTGAGCGTCGATAACGCTGCGGCAAAAATCATGGCTGTCGGGATATCGACTTTTACCTTATTTCGCTTGCCTGGAGGATTTCGCATTATCCAGATCGACGCGACGATGGTCAACGGAATATTCAACCAGAACGCCCATTCCCACGATAGCCACGTCGTGATGCCGCCACCCCAGAGAGGACCGAAAACTCCTCCAGCTTCTGCACTTGCACCGATTAATCCGTATGCGATGGCCCGGTGCTTACCGTCGACAAGTTGTCCTGCAGCGGCGATAGAAATCGGAATCACTGCGCCACCTCCGATTGCTTGGAAGACTCTTGTTCCGATGAGCCAGTTGTATTCGGGAGCACCGCCGTAGAGCAGTCGGGGAATGTCGGGTGATATGGCAACGAGTGCTGAACCGAGCGTGAAAACCGCCATCGCCAGCAAGAACGCTGTTCGATAGCCTGTTCTGTCAGATAGACGGCCCATGAGCGGCATCGCGGCTGTGTAGCCGATGAGATAACCAGTGATCGACCATGAAGCACGGTCGAGTTCGCTAACCCCGACTCTTAAGTCGGCAAGCATGTCGGGTAGCAGGGTTACGACCACCGTTTGATCATCAGCAGCGATGAACACACCGAAGCAGAGCGGCAGGAGGAGCTTGTAGGGCGAGACTATTTTACAGAGCCTGATTAACATAGGTTAGATCGGTGGTTCTATGGTCGATGGCTCGTCGAAATCCGAGAGGGTTATCACCCTAATAGTGTCTGGTTCATCTTCGGATTGAACGGCACCGGAAATAATGATCTTTTTAAGTAGATTCGATGACGAATCGATAGTGATTACTACATTCGGTATTGCATCGGGGTTCACATAACCCACGAGAGCTGCGAGTGATTTCGCTGGGATTTTGCCCGAAATCTCGATGTCACTATTGCTTGCTTGTTCCTCTTTGGCATATGTCGGCTGTTGGGTATCGCCAAGAATGTCGGCGACGAGCTTTACGGGGTCGAGGAATGCGAATGGGCTGTCTTCAGGGGCGATTTCTGACCACACGCCGGTTATTGGGTTAGTCATCCAAGTCTGCTGGCCAATCACGACAGCTTCGACCTTGACGAACATTCGGCCGATACTGGCTTCTGCTTCGAGGTCGAGACCGTCTGTTGCAACGAATCCACCGGCGCGAGTTAATTGTAGGGCGCCGGAAAGCGTGGTGTGACCTGAATCGTGGGTCAGTTGAAAGCTGAAGCTATCAATGTTTCCCATCGATGTTTTGGATAACTCTACGACTTCGGCGGCTGTGAATTTTGGTGCTGCAAATGGCGTAGGGACTGGCGCCGCTTCAGAATTTGAGCATGCAACCGATAGCAAAACCAGCAGCAGTAGAACAACCATAGCTGCATATGATTTAGAGAAGATTGAGTGGTAGTGAAGTTGGGCCATATTCGAATTTGCGACTTAGGATCTGGTCTTCACATTACATCTAATTAAAATTTGGGAGCGTAAAAAGAGCGTGGCTTAAGGATCGCTACAATCACGCATGAATCCGCAGCTATCACATCTTAGTTTGCAATGAAGATCTACTAGCTCCGCGTCGCAGCGATCGCATATCCAGATTTTCGTATCTGAATCAGTAGTCATATAGATCTGCTCATAATCTTCGTTAGCCCTAGTGCATCAGTCAGCGCAGGAATTATCGAATTCTAAATATTCCCAGCGTTGTTCACAGGAACGATCAGTTGGTTTGTGCAGACAAAACCATGGTGCCTGATGGATCGGTTCCTATTCCGTTCACCCGTTCTTGAGTGACCAATACAGTCGAGAAGAATCGAAGTGGTTCTGGTAATAAGAATGTGATCGTTGCAGATCCGATTCCGCTGACCTCGAACTGAGCTACAGGTCGTGGATCTCCGTTGCCCATCAGCCAGAGGGTGTAGGCGTATCCGGGTTGAGGCTGAGGAAGTCCATGAACCTGAAATACTGCTTCGTTGCCTACTATTTGGACGGCGATGAGTCCAGATGCTGTAGGTTCTGTCGTGGTGATCTGCTGAGTGTTGCCCGCAAGCCAGCTTTCGACTTGGTATCCCTCTTTCGTTGAGACATACGTGAGCCAGTTTTGGTCACTTAGCGCTTGTCGAAGAGCGTTGTTGGCGATTCCAAGTTGGGAGACCATTTCTTCTTGGTGGACGACCATTTCAGTGGTTGCGACGAAATCATCTTCCATTACTTTCATCTCAGATTTCATCGTAGCGACTCGGTTTTCAGAGTCGGTCAATGTTGTAGAGAGCTCTGTCTGCAGATTAGCAACGGCGACCGATTCAGTGGCGAGATCGGCCCGGAGGGAGTTGATCTCATTGCCGAGATGGTTGTTCTGGTAAGCCAGAGCGCTACCAACTACGACTACAAGAACGGCGGCCGCAGCCGAAACTCCTATTCCAGATTGGAAAGCACGTCGCCACCAGGAAGCACCTGTTCGCCCGCCCTGTTTCTCATAAATATTAGCGATCTCTACCAATCGTGACGGAGCACTTTGTCCAGCCATCTCCATGATCCGAGTCTTTAAGCTGGCAGGCGGCTCAACCGTGGGGACAGCGATAGCCAATAGATCGGCTGCCTCTGCCAATTCTTCGAATTCGGCTTGAACCTCGGGATCGCGTTCGATTAGATTTTCTACGGCTGCTCGTTCCTCAGCGTGGTCAAGTGCGCCAAGAACGTAACTTGCGAGATTTTCAAACCTAGCGTCCAAATTCTTGTTCGATTCAATACTGTCTTTAGTTTCGGTCATGCTTGCGCACCTATTTCAGTACTAAGTGCCGTGCGTAACTTTTTCAAAGCCAACCGCATTCGTGTTTTGACCGTGCCGAGCGGTTGGCCGGTTTTCGTTGAAATTTCTGTTTGGGTTAGCCCATTAAAATATGAGAGTTCAAGCACACTTTTTTGTTCTACTGGTAGTTTTTCCATGGCTGCACGGATCTTTGCGTACTCAGATTGAGCGACCGCTGCATCCGCTGGAGAAATGTCATTAGATTGAATGTTCAAGTGGTCGTCAATATCAGCGTTTTCTCGGCTTCGATCGCGTCTTCGTTTTCTGAGTTCATCGATCGTCCTGTTGTGGGCAATCGAAAACAGCCAAGTGGAGAACTTGCCTTTCTTAGATGTGTAGGAGGCTCCTCGCCGCCACACGCTCATGAATACATCTTGTGTAACTTCTTCCGAGCCGACCGGGTCATTGAGCATTCGGACTGCGAGCGCGAATACCCTTCGTCCGTACCTGTCGTACAACGCCGCGAGAGCTTGTCGATCTTGTTCACTGATCTTCGCAAGCAGTTCCAGATCTTCTAGTCTCTGGTAATTCAAGCGGTACACCTCGTCCAATCAGGACCCGACCGACCGTGCATGTATTTGCCGTGCGCAAAAACGTCTAGCCGTTCAGGTAACCAATAAACAATACGTCAGGTTTTGCTAAGCGGTTTCGTGGCTGGCAACCAATTATCTAGTCGGACGAATCATCGCTGCCGCGCAATGTAAGCGCCTTTAGCTTGAGGAGCGCACTTTCTGCCTGCTCAGTATTCGATCCAGCAGGGGCTCGTTCAAGGAACTGAGTAAGCGAATCTAAAGCTTCGCCGAAGTTACCGACTTTGGTTTGAAGATGGGCGAGTTCACTGAGATTGCGAAGATTTGTGGGGTCGACCAGCTGAATTCGCTCGGACGCCGAAAGGGCTAGTTCGTACTGTTTATGTTTTTCGTGCGCAACTTTGAGATTACTCAACTGTCGGCGCAATATCGCTCGGTTCGAAGCAGGTTTCAGGAACTTGCGTTCAAGATCGTCTAAGTCACCATTCTTGAAATTGTCCTTGCCCACAATGTTGGTGATGCACTCTTTACGTGAAAGAAGCCCGCCGCTGTGGAACGGATCGATATATATGCGATCTTCACCGGTTCCAACAACAACGACAAAGTGCTTGCGAAGCGATATACCGCGTACCTTCTCTCCGGTAACCCGGGCCACTTCGATGTAGAAGATCGAAAGGGTTACGGGGTTGCCTTTTAGGTGGTCGATAACCTCGTTTAGATGGCTGTTACCTGGGTTGAAATAGTCTTTTGAATCACCCGTAAACCCAGCCTTATCGAACAGAACTTCGTGCATAGCGTCTACAAAATCGAAGTTCGAGTAGTTAGCTGGGAGTAAGTCTTTGACCCTAATGCCAAACTGGGCTATTCGCCCTTGATAGGCAATAACGTCAAGATCGGGAAATTCGCTCGATGCTGCATACAATGCTGCCGCACCAAGGTTTATCTCATCGTCAGGGCATCTTATTGCTCTGGCGAAGTTTTCTTTTGGAGAGAGCGAACTTGTTCCCAAAACCTAAGGCGACTCCCTGTGTAACTTATTGTGTTTCCGAACTGGATTAGAGGCATTCTAGCTGCCTCTAAGTAAAGCCGCAAACCTATCGCTGTGAGTTAAAACCAGCTGATTTGACATACGGATCATTGGTTGAAAGACTTGGCATTAGCGAGGCATTGCTTCGCTAGTGTTCTGAGATCATTTCAGTGGCATGTGGGGAGCTCGGGTAGCCGGGCTGAGAGGGCAGACATTAACTCTGCCAACCCTTGAACCTGATCTGGGTAATTCCAGCGTAGGAAAACGGCTCGTGTGCCTCATCCAAGCGTCGATTATCCAGTAGAACAATCTAACTGATAGCGACCAAACAACGATGAGCCCGGCCTCACACCAAACAAAATCTAGTAACAACAACATCGCTGGTTCTGAAGACGCGTTACTCGCAGTTTCAGGTATTGGTTTCGATTACGAGAATGCTCCGATCCTCGACGGCGTGAGGCTTTCTGTCGATCGGGGCGAATTCGTTGCGCTGGTTGGCCCTTCAGGCTGTGGCAAAAGCACACTACTTAATCTAATTTCCGGCGTGCTTGAAGCTCGAGAAGGTTCCATCAACACAAATGGGTTGATTGGACGAACTGAACGACTCGGCAATGTTTCGTATATGCAGCAGAAGGATTTATTGCTCCCATGGCGAACTGTTGCTGAAAACAGTCGTCTCGGGCTCGAACTTAACGGGGTTGGCAAAGCCGAATCTATCGAGCGTGTCGGAAAACTTGCCGAGCTGTTCGGTATCGCCGATGTGCTCGACCAGATGCCTTGGCAGCTTTCTGGTGGAATGCGTCAACGAGTCGCTCTTCTCAGAGCCGTGATGCCAGATAACCCCGTATTGCTTCTTGATGAACCGTTTGGCGCCCTAGACGCTATCACTCGTAGATCTTTACAGCAGTGGCTATTGAACGTTCTCGATACTGCCAACAAAGCGGTGGTGTTGGTTACCCACGATGTTGATGAAGCGATTTTGCTGGCGGATCGAATCTTGGTTATGGCTCCCGATCCGGGACGAATTATTGCTGATATCAAGGTGAATGTAGAAGCGGGTACAGAAGCGAGCGACATTTCTATGTCGCCTGAATTCAACCAAATTCGAGCGAGCATTCTCGATCTATTGAGTCATCAGGAGTTTGTTAGATGAACACTTCTGGATCAGTAAAAAAAGTTCTTGGTGACTGGCTTCCTGCCGTTGCTGTGACCCTAGCCCTAATCGTAACTTGGGAAGTTTTAGTTGATGTTTTGGACGTTCAAGATTGGCTGCTCCCGCCGCCGAGCGTGATCGTTGCTGAAATAGGGAATTCGTTCGGATTCTTGATGCGACATGCCCAAGTAACCGCTGCGGAAACCCTACTTGGATTCGCCATATCGATTTTGCTAGCTGGCGTATTGTCTTCGGGAATTATTTGGTCACGCACGGTTGAACGAACGATCTATCCACTCATCATCACTTCGCAGACGATTCCGATCATCACTCTCGCTCCGTTATTGGTTATTTGGGTTGGCACTGACATCACTTCAAAGGTGATCGTGATCGTGTTGTTCACGTTCTTCCCAATCGTCATCAGCCTTGTTGCAGGCCTGCGTTCCGTCGATCAGGAGATGGTCGACATGTTTCGGACGCTCGGCGCGTCACCTTGGCAAATATTTCGCAAACTGATGATTCCATCGGCACTACCAAACTTCTTCGCTGGTCTAAAAGTCGCTGCTGTCGTTTCTGTAATTGGAGCGGTTATCGGCGAGTGGTTTGGATCGAGCGCGGGACTTGGCTGGATGATGAAAATCGCTGGTGGTCAGTTTCAAACGGCAAGAGTTTTCGCCGCAATAGTTGTGCTTTCAATATTGGCGATGGCGCTGTTCGCAGCGGTCGTCGCCACGGAAAAGTGGGTGATTAGAAAGTACCCACCAACTGCGAATAGAGTTATTCGTCTAGGAGATTCATGAAAAAGTTAGTGCTACTTATAGCAATATTTGTGTCGATTGCGATCGTCGCTTGTTCGAGCGATGCTGAACCGACAGCTGTCCCTTCGACAGCTACATCGGTGCCGCCAACGGCAGTCGCAGATGATGTGGTAGTAACGCTCGACTGGTTCCAGAACGCAAACCACGTAGGAGTTTACGAAGCTGTCGATAAAGGTTTCTTCGCTGACGAAAACCTGAATGTTACGGTTGAGCCACCTGCCGACCCCACCGCAATTTTGGGTCTGGTTGCTACGGGTAAGAGCGATTTTGCGTTCTACTACCAGCCAGATTTACTCCAGGCTCGCCAACAAGGTGTTCCCGTTGTTGCAGTTGCAGGAATTGTTCAGCAACCTCTGAACTCGATTATGACTTTGAAATCATCGGGCATCGAGAATCCAGCTGAGCTTGCTGGTAAGAAAATCGGTACTCCGGGTCTTCCTTGGAACGACGCAATGCTCGCAACTATGCTGGAAGCTGACGGCGTTTCGATAGATGACGTTCAAGTTGTCGATCTCGGATGGAACGTTAGTCCTGGATTGATGGCTGGCGAAGTCGATGCCATTGTTGGTGTTTACTGGACTTACGAGTCGATCATCATGGCCAACGAAGGCTTTGAGACTAATGTGCTCTACCCGCATGAGTGGGGTGTTCCGAGCTACTACGAGCTGGTTCTCGTAACTTCGGAAGAGAACATTGCGAACAATCCAGATCTGGTTCAGCGATTCGTCCGAGCGTTCAACAAGGGCTATGGTCAGGCTGCTTCCGATCCTCAGGGATCGGTCGACACGATGCTTGGTCTAAATCCGGAAGCTGAGATCGATGAGCCGACCGACCGTGAAGGTGTCGAGTTATTGGCTCCGCTGTGGAAGTCAGAAGGTGCACCGGTTGGTTCGTTCGACGACAGTCGCTGGGAATCGCTTGTTGAATGGATGAAGGCGCAGGACTTGCTCGACGATTCACTCGTTGCAGAAGATGCCTACGACTCAAGCTTTAGTAGGTAAGTGACAAGGGCACATTTTCTACGGCGGGTCGGATCGACTTTGAATGGCCCCTATTGATCCGATGAGTATTGCTGTGACTCCTCCCTCCCTGTATTGGGAGGGAGTTCTCTAGAACCGTCGCTGTGGGTAGGCGAGTTGACCTGTGTGGCCAACGTTGTCGACTTGGTAAACTTCGCCGCCCATGAACGTTACGAATAGCGTTGATAGCGAGGAGCCGCCAAACGTACAGTTGGTTGGATTATCTGCAGGTGTAGGGTGCGTGCGAATGACTCGTCCTGAAGCCTCGAATTCGTAGATCATCGGACCGGGTCCACCAGAAGAAGAACCTGCCGTAGCGAGAATTGTTCCTGCGGAAGAAAGCGTCATTCCATCGATGCTTCGACCATGACCGAAATCATGCAGAACTTGGCTATCGCCCAGGGTTCCATCTTCGTTAACCGAGTATGCCAACAGGCGTTTGGGGTCTTCTGGTTGGTTAGGAGTGTCGGCGACGAATAAGGTCTTTTGGTCGATAGAGAACAGCACACCGTTTGGCTTGTGTGTGTCGAACGTGACTCGTATGGTGTTCCAGTTGCCACCGAACGTGTGCTCCGCCATATAGACCGATTCATGGTCGAGATTACGTGGCCCGCCCGTGTAGTTGGGGTCGGTGAAATAGACCCTGCCTTTTTGATCGACGGCGATATCGTTAGGCCAGTTCATCGTATCGCCTTTAAAGGCGTCGCTGATTACTATCGGTTCAGCGTTCGGGTTTTCCGGATCTACTTTCGTCACTCGATGAGCGTCGCCCTCGCATACGAACAGTTGACCTTGGCGATCAAAAGTCTGACCATTCGCAGCGCTCGTGTTTTCGCGCCAAATTGAGCTTTCGTTGGTTTTAGCGTCCCAACGGAATGTAGTGTTGGCGGAACATTCGTTGTACAGCAGACCTGATCCGTCCCACACCGGACCTTCGGTCAGCGTGTCGTGATCTGAGATCTTGGTCCATTTCCAGTCATCTGGCATTGTTTTTTCTTTTACTCTGATTTTGTTTTCAGCTTGATAAATTGCTGGTTGAATTGGTCGTTTCTAGAGATTGAAGTTGAGACTCTTTAGTTAGGCCAGAGTAGGTGTCCGGTCATGCCGGTTTTGCGGGCGACTAGGCAGTGGCCTTCGATCGACGATACGTAGAGGTCTTCGCCGACGAACGTACAGTTGGTTGGACGTTGTGCCGGAGTCGGGTGGGTTTCGATGATGCGACCCTTTGGGTCGAAAATGGTAATCATCCCGCCGGGGCCAGATAGTTCCCAACCTGTGCAAGCGACGATGTTTCCTTCGCTCGAAAGCGTCATGCCGTCGATACCGCGGTGTGGACCGAAATCGTGGAGCAGGTCGTACTCGCCAAGCGATCCATCGTCGTTCACTGGATAAGCGCGTAGATGTCGATCTTCACTTGCACCGTAGTCACTTTGGGCAACATAAAGAGTCTTATAGTCAGAAGAGAAGAGAAGACCGTTCGGCATGGTGGTATTTAATGTTCGACGAATGGTTTTGTAGTTGCCATCGTCTTGGGGCTCAGCCGAAATAATCGCTGAATAAGCGATGCCATTCTCTGGACTGACATCGCCGACACGGTCCGAGAAGTAGATGGAACCAGACGGCGTAATTGCGAGGTCGTTTGGCGAGTTGATTCTTCGACCGTCGACTCGATCGGCGATAGTCACGGTCTGACCGTTTGGGTCGAATCGAACGATTTTTCGACCGTCACTAGAGCATCCGAACAGACGACCTTCGCTGTCGTAGTTAAGACCGTTCGTTCCCTCAGTATTTTCGCGCCAAACTTCGACAAGCCCGGAGATCACGTCGAGCGACATGATGCGGTTCATGGCGATGTTCGAGTAGAGCAGTTTTTTGCCGTTCCAGGCGTTGCCTTCAGTTATCGAGCCGATTACCGGCGCCGCATCTTCAAATTTCCAGCTCATTGTTTTCTCTTTCTCTCTTTTTCTTTTCAGATTGTTGCTATGAATCCTGAAATGAACGTTCTTGCTGTTTTGGTTTATGGGCTTTGAGCTCTTAGGTGCAGCCTAGTTGGTCTGCGAGGTCATGAAAATCTTTGGCGAAGAAGTCGAAGTCGGGTTCAGGTTTGAGATCGGCTTGTTTCGCATCGCCGTATTCGTCGGGTCGTGTGACCAAAGCAGCTTTTAGACCGGCGTTAATCGCTCCTCGTAGATCTCCATTGTGCGCCGCTACCAGCATCACTTCGTCGTATTTGAGTCCGAGTAGTTCAGCGGTTTTGGTGTAGGCGCGAGGGTGGGTTTTGTACTTGCCAGTGAGTTCCGCCGAGAGTACGGCGTCCCAATGCAGATTGGCGTACTTTGCCATATTCGTGAGGAGAGCGATGTTGCCGTTCGACAACGAGGCGATGATGTATTTCGACTTTAGTCGAAGCAGACCATCCGTCG
>Ga0115002_10003172_pt1 | contig 20694 bp, 18 predicted proteins | sample ArcticOcean_MG_C_8_FD_89576 | JGI IMG/M metagenome (GOLD analysis project Ga0115002, IMG submission 89576) | Marine microbial communities from western Arctic Ocean - ArcticOcean_MG_CB11_86 | ecosystem: Environmental > Aquatic > Marine > Oceanic | place: Arctic Ocean: Canada Basin | collected... | reverse complement strand
GTCCTCCGCAAAGCCCTTGAACGCCAGCTCCCGGTCATCCTCGTCATCAACAAGGTCGATCGCCAAGATGCCCGTATCTCCGAAGTCGTCGACGAGGTCTACGAACTTTTCCTCGATCTCGATGCCAACGAGAGGCAGATCGACTTCCCCATCGTCTACTGCAACGCCAAAGCCGGTCAGGCCTCGCTGGATCCGGAAACCCCCGGGACGGACCTCGGTCCACTCAGGGAGCTCCTGCTCACGCACGTTCCCCCGCCGAATTATCAGCCGGACCACCCGCTCCAGGCTCTCGTTACGAACCTCGATGCCTCACCGTACCTCGGTCGCCTGGCCCTCTGCCGTGTGGTCAACGGCACTATCCGCCGCGGCCAACAGGTTGCCTGGTGCCGCCACGATGGCACTATCGAACGCGCCACCCTCAGCCAGCTCTACGTCACCGAAGCCCTCGAACGCCTCGATGCTGACGAGGCCGGCCCCGGTGAAATCGTTGCTATCGCCGGCATCGCGGAGATCACCATCGGTGAAACCCTCGCCGACCCGGAAGACCCGCGCCCACTCCCCGTCATTACCGTCGATGAACCAAGCCTCTCGATGCTGATCGGTATCAACACCTCCCCACTCTCGGGTCGCGAGGGAAACCTGCTCACCGGCCGCATGCTCAAAAACCGCCTCGATTCCGAGCTAATCGGTAACGTCTCGCTCCGTGTTGACGACTCTGAGCGACCCGACGCTTGGCTCGTCCAGGGCCGCGGTGAACTCCAGCTTGCCATCCTCGTCGAAACCCTCCGCCGCGAGGGATTCGAACTCACCGTCGGCCGCCCCCAAGTCGTCACCCGCGAGGTCAACGGCAAAATCCACGAGCCTGTTGAAGCGCTCACGGTCGATGTCCCCGAGGATTATCTCGGCGTCGTGACCCAACTTCTCGCGCTTCGGAAAGGCAAGATGCAGCAGACCGTGAACCACGGTACCGGTCGCATTCGCGTCGATTACATCGTCCCTTCCCGTGGCCTGATCGGCTTCCACACGGAGTTTCTTACCGAAACTCGAGGCACCGGCCTCGCTCACCACGTCTTCCACGGCTACGAGCCGTGGCACGGCGAACTGAAGGGCCGCCCCACCGGCAGTCTTGTCGCCGACCGCCGAGGCGACACCAGAGCCTTCGCGCTCATGAGCCTCCAAGAGCGTGGCGTCCTCTTTATCGGCGCTGGAGTCGAGGTCTACGAGGGAATGATTGTCGGCGAGAACTCCCGTTCCGGTGATATGGACGTAAACCCGACCAAAGAGAAGAAGCTCACCAACATGCGAGCCGCCGCCTCAGACCAGACAGAGAAACTCGTTCCCCCGCGCGCTCTCTCGCTCGAACTCGCCCTCGAACTCCTTCGCGAGGACGAGTGCCTCGAGGTCACCCCGCTGTCCATACGACCGCGCAAGGTGATCCTCGATCAGAGTAAGCGTGCCCGAGCCACTTCGAAGCGTGCTCACCTCGAATAGTCTTTGTCGAATTTGCGCCCCGGGTTGATAGGAATCGGCGGCTGCATACGTATTACAAATATGGTGTTAAGTACGCAACAGGCTCACATGTTGACAACGGCCACCGCGTGTAACCCGGTCTTTTACTCACTGGAGCCGCCCGGGGCGTACCCCGAGATGCAGCTCAATCGTGATCACCCACTGACTCAACACGATTCGTGCCTTGAAACGCATTATCGTCCTGGGACACGCTGAGGTCCTCGAAGAAGGTACCCACAAGGTATTGCTCGCCAACCGCGGGCAGTATCACCGGCTCTACGAACTCCAGTACCGTGATGGGGTTCCGGTCGCGGGGCTGACCACACGATCCCGCCCGCGTCATCTAGAATCGGTCCTTGTGAGGAACGGGCGGCTTTCGGTCGCGGATGGAGCATTACATGCGGCTCGAGGGTAAAGTAGCTATTGTTTCCGGCGCCGGTAGCGGTATGGGCGCCGCTATTGCCAAACTCTTCGCCGCCGAGGGTGCTGCCGTCGCCGTCGCCGATGTTTTCGAGGACGGCGGTCGCGCCACCACCGCCGCGATCACCGCGGCTGGCGGTCACGCCCAGTTCGTCCTCACCGATGTTACCTCCGAGGACAACTGGGCCCAGCTTGTCGACACCACCGAGCAAACCTATGGCCAGCTCGACATCCTAGTGAACAACGCCGGTCTCAGTTCGACTGCGTTCGAGGACCCGCTCGATCTCGATGGTTGGAACTCCATCATCGGCGTCAACGCGACAGGCGTGTACCTCGGCACCCGTGCCGCGATCCCTGCCTTACTCCGCGCGGGTGGTGGCGCCATCGTCAACATGTCCTCAATCCTCGGCTTCGTCGCTGCAGATGGCGGGCACCCCGCCTACAGTGCCTCCAAGGGCGCCGTCCGCCTGCTGACTAAGGCCACCGCGACCCGCTACGGCCCACAGAACATTCGTGCTAATTCCGTGCACCCTGGCTTTATGCCGCCTATGCGCTCCGGTGCCCCTAGCGCGCTTGAATCCCGACAGCGAGCCATCGACGTCACTCCACTCCGTCGCACCGGTGAACCGGTCGAGGTCGCCAACGGCGTCCTCTTCCTAGCATCGGACGAAGCATCGTTCATCACCGGCACAGAACTCGTGATCGACGGTGGCTACATCGCCCGCTAGCCCAGTGAGAACGATTCTACCGCCAACCCCGCGATGTACTTGCCGATCTCCAGCGACGATGTCGCGCCGGGTGACGGCGCGTTCAACACGTGCACCGCGCGCTCCGTCCGCTCGATCGCAAAGTCATCGAGTAGCGTGCCGTCTCGTCGGACCGCCTGTGCACGCACGCCCGCGCCACCGGTCGTGAGGTCGTTCGACTCGATCTCCGGGATCATCTTTTGCAGGTCGTGTGTGAACACCGACTTCCGTAGCGACCGGTTTACCTCGTTGATCCCCGTCTTCCACTCGCGCTTCGCGACGCGCCAGAAGCCGGGGAAGCGCAGCGTCTCGCTGAAATCGCGGATATTCAGGTCGCGCTTTCGGTAGCCCTCGCGCGCCGTTGCCAGCACCGCGTTCGGCCCGGCCTCCACGTAGCCCTTCACGTTGCGCGTGAAATGGACGCCTAGGAAGGGTAGATCCGGGTCCGGCACCGGGTAGACCAGCCCTTTGACTAGGTGCTCACGCTCCTTCTTTAGCGTGTAGTACTCACCGCGGAACGGCACAATCTGCAGGTCGATCTCCACACCCATCATCTGCGCCACTCGATCCGAATGCAGGCCGGCGCAGTTGATTAGGTGCTTTGTCTGCCGCTCTCCGTGGTCGGTCTCCACCACTACCACATCCGAGGTCTGTCGAATTCCTATCACCTGTGTGTTCAGCTCCAGCGTCCCGCCCGCGTCGCCAAACTGTTTCGCATACTCTCGGGTGATTGCACTGAAATCGACGATCGCCGTTGCCGGTGACCAGAGTGCCTTGATCGCCGAAACGTGCGGCTCGATCTCCGCGATTCTTTCCGGCCCCACCATCTCGAGGGCCTCGACACCGTTTGCCTGTCCGCGTTCGAACAACGTCTCCATCCGTAGCAGTTCATCTTCGCAGGACGCTATGATCAGCTTGCCGCAGCGTTCGAACTCAATCCCGTGCTGCTCGCAAAACTCGACGATCGAGTTGCGACCATCGACGCAGAACTGCGCTTTCAGCGACCCTGGTCGGTAGTAGATCCCGGAGTGGATGACGCCGCTGTTGTGCCCGGTCTGCTGACCGGCTACCTTGCTGCTCTTTTCAATTACTAGTACCTGCAGCCCCGGCTGCTGTTGCAGCAGATGTCGTGCGCTCGATAGCCCGAGGATGCCTCCGCCGATGATCACTACGTCGTATACGTCGCTCATCACACCTGTCCTTGGTAGGCCCAGAATGTCACTGAATCTTCCCCATAATCTTCGATCCAGTCTGCTCGCGTGCGTACGGTGGCACGAGACGCCCTACTCGATTCCGCCGGCCCCTTGCGCCGCTCCCGCCAGGAATGACGAACGAAACTGCACGCCCCACCGCCCATCGAGCTTCGTGAAGACCCACAGCGTGTCGAAACCGTTGTACTCGCTACCGTCCGAGTGTTGTCGAGACTGCCGGATCGCCAGATGCACCTTATCCTCGCCCACGTGCACCGTCTGCACTGCTAACGACGTCGTGTGGTCCCATCCCTCCGCCTGTAGCCGCGAGGTGAGGCCCTCCTGCTGTGCCCGGAAGTCGTCCGCCGTCTCCCAGCGTTGGAATTCGTTTCCCGGACCCAGTCGCACGTGCGGGAAGTGCATGTTCGCGACTTGCACCTCGGTATCTCGCTGATTGAACCCATCGACGTTCCATCGATGGAACGCCGCCACGGCCTCGTCCGCTGCCCCATCCCGTGGATCTCTCATCGCTGCACTCCCTCCACACTCGAATCTTCCGAGGTGTCGTCGATACTACCCAGCCGCGACACCCTTGGTCCGTATCACCCCGCTATTCACCAGTTCGTCGAACCGATCCCCGAGCCCAATTTCCTCGAGGATTTCTTGAGCATCTGAGCCCGGAGTTGGAGCCGGTCGCCCCGGAACCAGTGGTGTCCGCGATAGTCGTGCGGCTGGGCCAGTCGTCGTCACCATTCCGCGGTCCATGTGCTCCCGCGTCAGACTTAGCCCGTGTGCGACGACCCACGAGTCTTCCATCAACTCACGAACCGTCTCGATTACCCGATGCGCACCGACTCCCGCTGCCACCAACTTGGCCACCCATTCTTTGACCGTCCCGCCCGCAATCGCCGCCTCGAGAGCACTCGCCAACGCGTCGCCATCGAGCGCCCCGATACCTTCGATGCTTGCGACCATCTCCAGCCGCTCGAGGTCCTCGCGTCGCGCACCGACGAACACCCATCCGTCGCTGGCCTCGTACGCGCGATGCATCGGTCCGTCGCCCAGCGAGTCCTGCCCGCACGCCTCGTCCCAGACGTGCCCCTCGTGCCCGATCAGGAATTGCGATTGCAGTGCCACCGCCGTGTATGTGAGCGACCCATCGATGTGCTGGCCGACGCCAGTCCGGTTCCGATGCAGCAGTGCTAGCGCTACCCCGTAGGCACCCATGAACCCGGTCCCGTAATCGTTGATTGCGTTTGTCTGCAGCGTCGGTTTCCCGTCCCCTCCGAACCGCACCTGCATCCCCGTCGTTGCCTGTGCAAGCTGCTCATGCCCCGGCCGGTTCGCCCACGGCCCAATGTGTCCAAACGCGTTCATCGACCCGTAGATGATTCCCGGCTTCCGAGCCTTCACCGCTTCGTAGTCGATCCCTAGTCGCTCCGCTGCCCCATGTCGGTAGTTCTGCACGATCACGTCCGCCTTGTCGACGAGCTGCCAGAACACCTCCAGTCCCTCCTCGCTCTTGAGGTCTAGCAATATGCTTCGCTTCGCCCGACTCACATCGGTGAAGAAGATCACTTTGTCATCCGCGGCCGCTACCTGGTTTCCCCGCGTCGGCGCGTCGATCTTGATCACATCCGCGCCGTACTCTGCCAGCGTCCGTCCCGCCGTCGGCCCTGCTAGCACGATGCATAGGTCTAGCACCTTCACCCCGTCGAGTGCCGCCTTCAGGTCTTTTTGCGTCCCCGGTGGCACCGCTCCACGGCTCGAAATCTCATTGAGGCTGCAGAGGATCGCGTCCCGATCGGCATCGATCTCCGCGCGCGGCCGGATCTCGCCCGGCGTCCCTGACATCCGCACCGTCAGACCCGGCTGCGAGGTAGTCCCCAGCACCGGGTCCTGCACATCCACCACCGCCAGTGACTCTCGAGCATGTGGATGCGACATCCACTCTTGCGTCGTCCGGCACACCGCACATTCAGAGCCCGCCTGCGCCACAAGGTCTTCCCACTCTTGTGCCGTTTTCGTTCGGAATAGCGCCTCCTCGGCTGCCTCTAGTTCCTCCCACCGCTCCGGGTCGAAGAAGCCCTTGTCGACCCAGTGTGTGATTTTTGCCAGTTCCATGAACTGCGGCATGTTCTGGTTGCCCGTATGGAACATGATCCAGCGCCCGTCTGCGCACTCGTACTGCGTCGTCCGTATCCGTCCCCTAGTGAAGCGCTGGGTCTGCGGATGTTGTCCTCGATGCCCCAGCGCACCGAACATCGCGTCGAACATTGGTACCTCGATCTGTTGGCCCACTCCGTCACGATCGCGCGCGATTAGCGCCATCCCGATCGCTACCGATGCCTGAAATGCCGCGTAACTCGAAGCTTCCGGCAGCGCGGTATACACTGGCGCCGTTATTCGTCCGGACTCCGTCCCGCGCGAGTAGTACGTTGCCGTCGCCGCCGTCACCACCCCCTCCCACGCGGCCACTCCGTGACGCGGATCGTCCGAGGCGAATCCCGGAATCGATGAATACACCAGCCGAGGATGTGCCGTCGTCATCGCCTCGGCCCCCAGTCCCAGCCGCTTCATTACACCTGGTCGGAAGTTCTCTACCACCACATCTGCCGACGCGATCAATTTCCGGGCGGTCTCCACCCCCTCGGAATCTTTCAGGTCCAGCACGATGCTCCGTTTGCCGCGATTCCAAGTCGCGTTCGCCGGTGCATCCCACACCGCTCCGCCCGGCGGATCTACCTTGATCACCTCGGCACCCTGATCCGCCAGGAACATTCCTGTCATCGGTCCTGCGATGTATTGCCCGAAATCGATCACCCGCACGCCATTTAGAGCACCCATCACAAACCTCCTCGGCTACGCCGCTTAGGCGTGCAGCCTAGCGGACCCCGCTGCCACTCACGAGCATCCGAAGAACTCGACTCGAGAGGCGTTCAGCGAGGAAACTGACATCCTCCCCGACCCACAAGATCTGGTTCGCACCGTCGGCTTCGAGGATGGACGTCAGCTTGAACTATGTCCGATTCGCCCCGAAGACGATCCGCTCATTCGCTACGCCATCAGTTCTCTCGTTCCCGAGACCGTACGCCCGTGTTTTCTCGGTCCACTCAGCGATCTCTTTCACGAGTCCGCCGCCAGACTCACCGAGATCGACTATGACCACGAACTCGGGGTCTTCTTTATCGAAGACAGCGAGTTACTTGCCTTCTGTCACCTCGTATCCGACCCTGACGGTGATTGTTGCAACATCGAACTCACCTCCCGTGCCGCGGATGGGCGAGAGCAACGGCTTGGCTCCATACTCGATGCACTGATGACCGCGGCCTACCGCCAAAGAATCGATCGTCTGGTTAGAAAACCTCGACCTCGCGGCTATCGAAGCCGACTGTTAGAGCTCCGTGAATTCGTGTCCTCCGAGCGTCGCTAGAGAATCGAGCAGTAGATTGCGGATTCCTTATGCAATTCTTAGCGTCGCCTTACGTTCTCCTTAGTTTCACCGCCTAACATCTGACCCAGTAACCAAGCGTAACCAGCCTTTACTACAAGATGAGCGAATCATGAACCGCAGACACCTGCTCAAGACCATGGGCGGAGCCAGCATCGCGATAGCATTCGCAACCGCCTGCCGTACCGATGGCACAACATCCGAGGTGCCGCTTGATCCCACGAGCACACCGACCATCAGCCTACAGACAGCCCCCAGTTCGCCGCCCTTGACCGTCAGTGCCACGGTCGGCACGGAATCCGCATTCACTAAAGCGCCAGCCGGCACGAACCCGTTCGATAACTACACCTACGAGAACACAGCCACAGGCACGCGCGTTCGCATCTACCTCGATGGTGGTACTCGCTACATCGACGCCAATGGCCTCCCGGATCACAGCACCGGCACCTTCCCCAGCGCAGGCAACCCCAACGCCATCACCGAGCAGTCTTACGCGCTGCAGGTCCCCGGAAGCCCGGCCGTAGCCACCCCTCGGACCAACGTGCTCGGTCACTGGGGCATCGCCATCAACGGTATCCCCTTCGCTCCTGGTGTCGCCGGATTCTGGGACAACGACTTCGCCTCCGGCTGGCAGGAGGAGGCACTTACACTCAGTGGCAGCGGGCGCCTCGGAATCGACGACAATCAGGCCCACGTCCAACCCACCGGCGCCTACCACTACCACGGCGCTCCGGACGCGTTAGTGCTAGGCCAATCCGGGGACCACTCACCGCTCGTCGGGTTCGCTGCCGATGGCTTCCCCGTCTATATACACACCGGCTATGCCGACTCGACGAACGGTAGCAGCGCCATTGCCGCGCTTGATCCCAGCTACCGACTCAGGAGTGGTACTCGCCCAGACGGTCCCGGCGGCACGTTCGATGGCTCCTTCGTCGCCGACTACGAGTACGTCCCTGGCCTCGGCGACCTTGACGAACACAATGGCCGTTTAGGCGTCACGCCGGAGTACCCCAACGGCACCTATTACTACGTTCTGACGAACGCGTTCCCTTTCATTCCTCGCAGCTTCCGTGGCACCCGTGATTCCTCGTTCGGCATGAGTCTCACGCAAGAAGATGTTGCTGCCGGCCTCGGGGAGCCGCCTCAGAATGGCGGTCGGCCACCGGGTGATGACTCCGTGCCCCGTCGTGACGGCACCCGCCCCCCGGATGGCCGCACCCGGCCACCAAGACCGCGCTGACCACAGCTCTTAATTCATCTGCGTCTAACATCGTTATGGTTAATAGAGACAGTGCGACACGGACTGTCTTCCCTCTGCGGTTTACGCCAGGCCCTGCCGCGGCGGGCGCTCTCTCCTGTCTCCAGCCCGGCAATTGCCTAACTTGTGCTAGTTGGCCCCCCTGCTGGGGTCACATCCACCGGGAGCTCCCGCAGGCCGCACAGCACAATGTGATCCTTGGACCGTGGCTCATCCGCTAGTTCCAACGACTCATAACGCTCCAGCAGCTTCTCCAACGTTACCTCCGCCTTGATTCGTGCCAGCGGTGCGCCCAGGCAGTGGCGAATCCCACGGCCGAACGACATGTGACGTTTGCTCCCCCGCGAGATATCGAGGCGGTCCAAATCCGGGAACTCCGCCGGATCGCGGTTCGCTGCTCCCAGCAGCAAGAACACCTGCTGCCCCTGTTTGATTAGGTCGTTACACCACACGATGCTTTCGAGGGTCGTTCGACCGTCCGTCTGTACCGGACTGTCGTAGCGCAGCAGCTGATTGATCGCATCAAACTCTGGGGAGTTGCTTCAACCCCGACGTCCTAACTGAGATCACCGAACAGTTCGAAGATCAGTGGCGACTCGAAGCTGAGCTCGAGGGCGACCGCGCGATCCTCCGCCTCGTTCTCTCCACCACGCTCGATTGGACTGACTCCCTCGTCACCGAATCCGGCGTCGCCATCGAAGACCTGAGCCTCGTCGATGAACCACCGATGGAGAGCCCGGATTTCGAGGCTTTGTCCGACACGTCGCTTACGATGTTACCCGTCATCGCTGTCGCAGGTTGACGTTCGCCACTCTCGGGGCAACCTGCTCCTGGTTTGACCGGCGCTACCCGTCGAGGACCGTCGTCTCTGCGCCCACCGGCATGATCGACAGATGAGTCATGGCGACCCTGTGTCGTGCTCGACGTGCCAGTGATCGAGTTTTTCTGGCACCACCGCGCAGTCGCCCGCGCTGATTACCTGCGTGTCCTCGCGGTCGCCCACCTTGCCGATGCCGGAGACCACGTAGAGCACCTGGCCTCGTGTGCCAGTCCGCTCGCGCCCTCAGCGTAGAGTTCACCACCGACACATTCGTGTGCCCGCTCAACCCCGCCGAGAGTGGCCTGCCCCACACCTGACCGCCCTCGAAGATCTCCAGATCGCTCCGCTCTACCGTCTCGCCGTCGTCCGACTTCACTACATGTACCTGCATCGTCCGTCCCTTCGTCTCTTCCGATGAGTGCTGTTATTCGAGTAGCCCTGCCGGATTCGCCTGCACCATGTGCCGTACTTCGTCCTCGCTAAACCCGCCCTCTAGGAATTGCTCCATCCACAGCCCGAACCCCACCGTCGGCGGCGGATTCGTCGCCTGACCTAGGTCCGTTGAGAGAACCACATGCTCTGGCCCCAGCGCTCGCACATCCGCTCGCATCGCCTCCGATGCCTCGCCGCCACCATCCGCCCGAAATGTCGTATTCCCACATTGCTCGACATAAGCGCCGAGACTCGCCAACTCCTGTTGGACCTCCAGCGGAATCCCGAACGACGTCGCATGCGTCACTAGCGACCGCACCCCGCGTCGCCGCGACTCGCGAACCAGCGCGAGCGTCTCCGTCGGCGACAGATGCCCGCTGCACAGCAGCGCATCGTGCTCCACCATTAAATCCAGCAGCGCATGGCACACCGGTAACAACGCCCCGCCCTCGTCCAGCACCGTCATCGGATCGGTCGGGGAGTTCCACCGCCCAAACGTCTCCCGCGACCATGCCGAATCAAACGTCGGCCACCACACCACCCGCGTCCCGATCCGCAGCGCACTATCGAGGGCGTCCATGTTTAGCCCACCCACCGCGTGGTCCAGCGCCAGCGCCCCGTATACCTCGACACCCTCGAACTCCGAGTTCAGCGCCCACGCTAGCGGCTGCGTCGGGTACTCGTGACTCTTCAGCACGAGTGCTTGCTGCCCGGCTTCCTGTGCTGCCGCCACCGTCTCCCGCGCGTCCATCTTTCGCTCTGCGAACGGGTCCGGTGCCGCGTGCACGTGTAGGTCCACCGAGCCGCGGAGCAGCTCCCGCGCTTGCTCGCCTAGCTCGTCCAGCCGCTCCGCGTGTCGTGGGTCTGTCATCGCATCGTCCGATCGATTGAGTCGCTCCGTTGCGCTTGCCGTGAGTGATTATCGCTGACAGCAACTCCACGATGTTGCGAATTTCCCGATCCATCAGCATTCCGGCTCACTCAATTCCAAAGCGCGGTGTAACCGGTATAAATGTTGGGGTGCATGGACGGTTGGCGAGGACATGTCTAGCATCATTCGGTCTGAACGCAGCGCGGATGAACGACGCGCACAGATCGTGGAAGTGCGGGCGTGAATGCCTTTCATCATCACCTCTCCTTGTGTCGGAACGCAGGATCGTGCCTGCGTTGAAGCCTGCCCCGTGGACTGCATCCACTTCGAGGCCGGCGTCGACGCGATGCTCTTCATCAACCCGGTCGACTGTATCGACTGTGGTGCCTGCCAGCCGGCCTGCCCTGTCAGCGCGATCTTTCCGGAGGCGGAAGTCACCGCTGCCGAACAGAAATTCATCAACATCAACTCACTCTGGTTCGAAGACCCCGCAGCCGCCCGTGCCCAGATCGGTTCCGATGTAGCCCCTGCCGTCACCGCCGAAATGGTAGCCGCCGAAACCGCTATGGCGGATGGTGATGGCGATGCCGCTGGCGACGTAGAACTCCCCTACCGTCAGGTCGCTGCTTCCGATGCGCCACTACCGTCAGTTCATCGCCCCGGACAGTCCCCGGTCGGAGTCGCCTCCCTCGCCGTCTTCGCGCTGTCCTTCATCGCCATGGTCATGTTCCCTGGCCCAAGCTTGATCGAACCTCAGGGCACCGGCCTGAAAATCGGGGCGACAATTATCTTGCTCGGCCCGATTGCCACCATCAGCGCGCTGCTCTTCATCATCAGCCAGTGGTCCTCCCTCTCCGTCTCCGCCGCTGCCAGCCCACGTAATTCCACCACGTGGCGTTCCAAGGGCATCGATTGGCGTCGCAGCGAGGAGGCACGTCGCGCTGACCTCGCCGGCATCGTCAACACCATCGCTGCGGATAGGTTCGCCTTCCCCAACGACGATAACCCGAACTTTCGCACCTACGTGAACCTCCCGGAGCCGCAGATGGCCGTTGAAATACAGGGCGGCGTCGACAAGCTCCTGCCCGATATTCTCGTGCTAGATCGCCCCGGTGGCCGGCCAAAGATGGTTGCGCAGGTCGAATCCCGCGAGACGCTCTCTCGTGAACAAGCAAAGTACGTCTGGTCACAGCTCCAGTTCGACGACGCACCGCTGCTGCTCTATGTCCCCGCCGGACTCGCCGCCCAGGCCAAGGACTACGCACGTGCCGCGGGCATCAAGAACACCCGCATCCGTACCTGGCGCCGGCGGCCTGAGGGCATCCGTGTCCGTGAGGTCCGCTAACTGAACCATCCTCACCTCCCAACTTAAAAATCGGCGATGTCGCCTTCGACGTGGCAGGCCCTGCGTTCCTGATCGATGGTTACAGGGAGACAAAAGGCGACGCCAAGGATCCACAGCACGTTGTTATCGACTTATTTGTCGAAGAACAAAGTCTTGCAGCTGAAGGAGTCCGCTTTATCCGCACCGCTGGCAAGGAGTACTGAGGCGGGATTATCTCAACCTTCGTCGACCCAGACAGCAACTAGGCCCAACTCATCCAATTCAACCTCGAGTAACTCCGATCCCAAATTGCTCTGCTCCAATCGATTGCAACCGACGAAAAATTCCTAGATGACAACCAGCGCCGACACATGAGGCGCTACTCTAGCGCTCCTGACACAGGGAAAATGATAGGATCGTTAGTCAGGAACTTATAGATCTGTGACTTGAACGCACTCATCGGGCTCTACGATCCGGACACCGTATTCCGTTCGTCCACCGGCGCGGTCCTCACTGGCTTAAAGAAGATGCGAACTGGATTCGCGTAGCTACTCGCCCTCCAGCCGAGCATGAGCGTCGAGGTCGCATAGGTGATCCCTACCGGAGCCACAGAGATCGTCGTCAACCAATGGTCGGACCGGCACCGGTCCCAATGGCTCTGAAGTCGCTGACAGCGGTCGCAGCCCCAGTGTTAGCGGACTTCAGAACCAATGACCGCTGGCTCGTCTTAATCGACCACCCTTAGCAACTCCCGATGCGTAACCATCGAGTCTGTGCGCTGTGTGTATCCGGTGCATTGCGCTACACATTCACCCCATCATCCGAGGTCGTAATCCGTCGCTCGAGGATTGCCGCCAGCATCGTCCGCGGTGCCGGCTCATCCTCGAAGTCGTCGACCAGCGCGATCCCGTTCAGCAACGCTGTCCGTATCGTCCACCCCAGAATCGAGGAGTGTGAGTCCAGCTCCGTCTCGTAGCGCCTCTCAAACACCGCGTCGTCGATCCTTCCCGCGCGCCACGTGCTCACGAGGTCTGTTGAGGGTGCCAATTCTCGATCCCACTGGTCCACCGCCCCGCGCTGAATCCCAGCTGGCCACGTCCGCGACACGAGGAAGCGAAAGTAAGGTTCGTCCGGTGGATCGAACACAGAACCCGTGGCGATCTTCACGATCTCTTGTTCACTCATCCCGCTCCCGCTTCCAGCCCGCGCGAAGCTCGCATCACCCCCGGCAAGCCGAGATCAGGAGCGCCAACGAGCGACGCCAGTGTCGATAATTCCCCTGCGTGCGCGAACAGGTGTGCCGTCGTCCTCGCTAACAACTGCTGCAGCGGCACGCCCGCGCCCTGCTCCGAGAGCCGTTCCAACTCCTCATCCGTCGCCGTTGCACAGAACCGGGACAGCCGCTCTCGCGTGCGTGTCAGCGCCGTTCGCACGTCATCGAATGGTGGCGCTGTTTCATCGTCCACATGTTCGACGAGCCACGGGTCGAGTGCTTCGCCCGTCGCTAATGAATGCATAAAGTCCGCCTGCCGGATCACGTGCAGCACCGTCCACCACACCGGGTTCAGTCGACCGATCGCACCCCCACGTCCCGGCGCCGGTACCGCATCGACCACCCGCTCAAACTCCGTCAGCGCATCGATCGCCAGCAACGCCAGAGATGAAGTCGAACCATTCGAGGAGTCACTCATGCACGCAGTCTAGCGTCGTGTTAGCCACCCGACGAGGCGTTTACTGGGAGCTGCCGCGACTCAGCAGAAAAAAACATCCCCGCTGATTGCGGTGAAGGGATGCGAACCAGTGGAGACGCCTCATAACCCAGGCGCGTCGAGGCACCTCGAACGCCGATAGCGGCGAGCGATATCTTGGGGCGAGCTACGCTGCTCGACGTATGTGCAATCCCGAAGACGATGGCAACCTCGGTGGTGCCAGTCTTGGGAACTGCTGTTTCGGCAGGGCAGGAGCACTCGGAGTACTCAGACTGTCGCGCGCCCATTGCTGAATGAGCAGCACACTTGCGGAACCGAGCATCAACCCGAGAATGACTGCGAAGACCATCAAGTACCCCCAATTGCGTTCCGCCAGCAGTGGCCCGTTCCGGGCCCAACAGCCGCGCGAGACAGCCCGCCGTACGATTTACTCGGAACAGGACGCCAGAAAGAAGAACAAGTGTTCGTTCGGAACAGAAGAAAAGATAGAACAAACGTGCTGAAGAGTCAAGCCGTGAGTCACTGAACCCGTTCGTTAGTATCGTCCCGAACTCCCAAGGAGATGCCGGGGCGCGGCGTCCTGCTGATTACCGGTGACTCCCGCGCCATCGGCATAGCAAAATGACCGCCTCGCCGTCACGCACGGTTACTCTGTCGCCATCACGTACCGCTCTGACCAGTCCGTAGCGGACGCTCTGCTCACCGAACTGACCGTGAGAGGCGCCACCGCCATCGCGATCTATCCTGATGGCGCTTCCGAGGCCACCACCGTCCGCGCCTTCGACACTGTTGAGCATGAACTCGGTCGGCTGACCGCCCTCGTCAACAACGCTGCTACCAACTACAAAGCTCCGCGAGCGGCTCCCGCTGGTTCTGATCTACAGCGATTCTTCGCCGCCAGCGTCATCGGCACCAGGCTCCGCTTTCTCGAAGCCCTCCGCCGTAGAGGCATCGCGGAGGGCGGTCCCGGCGGCGCCATCGTCTGCGTTTAGTCCATGGCCGTCATCATCGCTGGTCGTTGCAGCGGAGCCGCCTATGTCGCCACCGAAACGGCCTTCGACGAGGTCACCATCAGCATCGATCGCGAGGTCGCCTCCGACGGTATTCGCGACAATTCTCCCTGCTGTGCATGACGCACACGACCATGATGGACTGCCTTGAAGGCCCCAACCGAGGCTCGCATCATCTTCATCGTCCCCATGAGTCGCATCGCTAATCCGGACGAAATGGCCGCCTTTATCCTCTGGTTACTATTCGACGAAGCCAGCTTCATCTCGGGAGCCTGTCTCGATGCGCCGGGTGGGGCCCCTGGATCGGTCCACCAGACTCGAATTAGCCGCCGACCTCGATCGAGGCCTGCCCCCCGAGGTACGGACGCACCGCCTTCGGCAGCTGCACGCTCCCATCCTCAAGCTGATACTGCTCGAGGATCGTTGCCATTAACCGAGGTAGCGCGAGTCCACTTCCGTTCAGGGTGTGCAGATGCTCCACGTTTCCCTCCGCGTTCCGGAACCGCAGATTCGCCCGTCGCGCCTGGAAGTCCACGAAGTTTGACACGCTCGAAACCTCAAGCCACTCCTGCGCACCCGGAGCCCAGATCTCGATGTCGTAAGTCATCGCGCTCGAGAACGTCAGATCCCCCGTCGCCAGCCGCAGCACCCGGTAACTCAGCCCCAGCGTCCGCACCATCTCCAGCGCATGCTCCAGCAGCTCGTCGAGCGCCTTCCACGAGGCGTCTGGCCGCTCGAACCGCACCATCTCCACCTTGTCGAACTGGTAGCCGCGCTTGATGCCGCGCACGTCGCGGCCTGCGCTGAACTGCTCGTTGCGGAAACACGGGCTGTACGCGGTGTGGTGAATGGGTAGCTCCGCGTCCTCCAAGATTTCGTCCCGGTACATGTTCGTCACTGGCACCTCGGCCGTCGGAATTAGCCACCGACCATCTGTCGTCTGGAACAGCGTCTCTGCGAACTTCGGCAGCGAACCGGTCCCCACCAGCATCGCCTCATTTACCAGCGCCGGTGGATACACCTCGCTGTACCCCTGCTCCCGATGCACATCCAGCATCCAGTTAATTAGCCCCCGCTGCAGCCGCGCTCCGTCGCCGCGCAACAGATAGAAATTCGCGCCAGACAGCTTCACCCCTCGCTCGAAATCGATAATCCCTAACGCCTCACCTATATCCCAGTGCGGATCCAGCGAATCGTCGATCTCAGGCGTCGGCCACTCCGCCAGAGGAACCGGCGTGTCGAACCGCTCCTCCTCGCCCGTCGCGCCGTCCCCGGCAATTACGACGACCGAATCCTCCTCTCCGCCCACCACGATGCTTTCGTGGAACAGGTTAGGTACCTCCAGTAATAGCGTGTTTAGCTCCGTGTCGATCTCACCCAGCCGCGCCTCTAGCTCGTCCAGCTTCCCTGCCACAGATCGCTGCGCCGTGATCAGCTCCTGCCGCTCCGAGTCATCCCTCGCTACACCGATCGCTTTTCCCGCTACGTTCCGGTCCGCTCGCATCCCCTCGACATCACCGAGGAGCGGGCGTCGCTCCGAATCCAGTTCTAGGATCCGGTCGATCGGCGCATCCGACTTGCGGTCCGTGCAAGCCTGTCTCACCTCGTCGGTTCGGTCTCGGATCGTCTGAAGAGAAAGCATCGCTGGCTCGCCGCCCCATTCTGAGTCGTTGGCTTCGTCGCTGTGTTCTAAACCCCAGCCTCTCGCTCCGCCGCAATCGCGGCAAGCGCTAGTACCCGAACATCCTCGTTAATCACCACATTGGCCCCGCTCGCTTCGTGTGAGAGTACTGCCTCGGGAGCCAATTCCGACTCGGACACCCACCGCCATTCATGGCCATCCCCTTCCGGTAGCACCGTTGCTGTTCCCGCCACCGGCCGAGTGAAATAGACGAAATCGATGTGCTGATGAGTCTCCCGTAATCCACCATCCCCGTCAGGTAAGTTGTAGATTCCGATCGTCTCTGGCGGCGCCAACTGCGGTGGCAACTCATGCGAAAACCGAGCCTTGGCGTTCAGCATCTCCGAGTGAATCCCCGTCTCCTCCAGTACCTCCCGGAGCACCGCCTCAATCGGATCTTCATCCGCCTCAATGTGCCCACCCGGAGGCAGCCACGTCTGCAGTCGGTGCCAGTGCAGCGCCGTCCGCCCCTCGTGAGAAAGAAACCCGGTAACCGTGAAGTGTCGCTTCATCACGACGAACCGTAGCAATGCCCACTCATTCCCAGCAATGAATCGCACGCAGTGTGGCATCCTGCCCAAGATCGAATTCGCGAAGGCACAACGCGATCGCCTCGCCGACCGCCTACGAGATGTGGAGACACCCACCGACGAAGATCGGGAACTGTTAGAGAGCTTCGTTCCGCGTTTGATGAATCCCGTCGACAGGTCGTGAGGGATTGAGCGGTGCTAGGGACCTCGCAGGAGGAAGGGACGACGGTCACCAATCGCTCCAAAATCCTAGGGTCCACGGTGGTTCGAGGTACTCCGTGAATCGAGACGGTGGCAAGTATCGCGTCGAGGTCCAGATGCAAATTATCTTTCAGGATGCTTGGGCGAGGATGTTGTAATGGATCACGATGCCCCGTGACATCGAAGTCAAGTACGGCTCGGGATCCACTGCCGTTGCGACCGCTGTCGCTGGGCTCGTTGGGTCGACCGTCATCACCACTACGCCTAGCTGCGCTCACTCGGAGCACGATGATCGAACGAAGTACCAATCTATAAAAGACATAACGTGGCAATGTGCCACGAGCTCGTCATACTCCTGACTATCGACGGGGATCGAAGCTTTCGAAGACTTGGTTCCCGGCGACACCGTCCCAGATCTAGCTGACCACTACGACCCTGGTGCGGCCCCATCCAGCCACGTCAGCTCGAACCCCTCGAGGCTGTCCAGCACCGCGTGCGCCTCCGTTTGCGGATCCGGCACGAATGTCGCCTGCCGCAGCTGTACCACGTGCATCCCTGCCGAAGACGCCGACGCGATCCCGTGGACCGAATCCTCCACCGCCAGCGATGCCCGAGGCGCGACGCCTAGCGCTGCCGCAGCATGCAGATACAGGTCTGGAGCCGGCTTCCCGTGCGCCACATCCGCCGAGGTGATCACCACCTCGAACAACGGGCGTAATCCCGAGGTGACCAGCGTTGCCTCAGTCCAGTCCGGCGGAGTCATTGTCACTACCGCCGTCGCCAGCCCACGCTCGCGAATCGCCAAAATTACCTCGACGGCGCCGGGCATCGCCGACACACCCTCAGTCGACAGCCTCTCGAACAGCAGCTCCGAGGATCGCGTTCGGATCTCCTCGCGTGGAATGTCGTACGTCGACTCCAGCCAGTCCCCGAACCCGTGCGTGCCGATGAATGGCGTGTATTGCTCTAGCGACAGCGCCGCTGGTGCCACCAGTGCCCGAGCCACCTCCAGGTGCATGGGTTCCGTGTCCAACAGCACGCCATCCATGTCGAACACAACAGCTTCAAGTTGTGCGGGAAGGTCACTCATGCAGATGCCTCGGATCTCAGACGATAGGCATTAGACGATAGGCTGTCGCTCGTACTCGCGCTCGACCAACCGCTTCAGGTTCCACAGCGATTCACGCAGCGCCTGCGTCCGCTGCGGCCGCAGCAGCGCCCACTCAATCAGCGGCCCGAATACCCCACTCCGAGGTTGATATACCGTCTCGACTGTCAGGTGTGCATCCTGCGCTGTCTCCACATGCAGCGCCCAACTCAACTCCTCGATCTCGCCCGCCACACTGTCGTTCGGGTCTCGGTGGTAGCGCACCCCGAATGGATCGCTGTCATCCACCCGTAGCCGCCCGGACTCCGAGCGCCCTGGCAGCACCAGCGTGAACTCCAACTCTCCGTCGCCCGCGTGGTAGTCCTGGAAATGATCCGCCAACCACTCGTCGTGCTTCGCAATTGACAGCAACCGATCACGAATCACCCCGTACGGCGCGTGAATATGAATATCCTCCCGTACGCGATTCAACCCCACCCGCTGAGGCGCTACCGGCTGAGAAATGAACTCAGCCACCCTTACTCCTGTCGATCTCGCAGTGCGGGGAACAGTAGCACCTCGCGGATCGAATGCTCTCCCGTGATCAGCTGCACCAGTCGGTCCACACCGATCCCCAGGCCACCGGCTGGCGGCATCCCGTGTTCAAGTGCCGTCAGGAAATCCTCGTCCGCCAGCTCGATCTCATCGTCGCCGGCCGCCGCCTTCGAGGCCTGCTCCAGCATCCGCTCACGCTGGTCCACGGGGTCGTTCAACTCCGAGTACGCATTCGCAATCTCGTTGCCCTGTACGAACAGCTCGAACCGCTCTACCACGCGCTTGTCGTCTACCTTGCGCTTTGCCAGCGGTGACAACTCAGTGGGGTAGTCGAACAGGAACGTCGGCTGTACGAACTGCGGCTCCACCAGATTCGCCATCAGGTTATCCAACGCCGTTGCCCATGCCGTTCCCTCCGGCACCGGCACCCCATGTGCCTCGGACACCGCGGTCAGCGACTCGATCGTCGTGTGCTCCAGGTAGTCGATCTCAGCGTGCTCCAGCAGAGCCGCTCGATATGTCGTCCGTTCCCACCGGTTGTCGAGGTCGATTACTGTGCCGTCTTGCTGAGTCACCTGCAGCGTTCCCAGCGTCTCCATTGCAACCTGCTGTAATAATTGCTGCACCATTTGTGCCACGTCCTCGTAATCGGCGTACGCTTCGTATGACTCCAGCAGCGTGAACTCCGGGTTGTGTCGCGTCGAAACCCCCTCGTTTCGAAATACCCGACCAATCTCGAATACCTTCTCCATTCCGCCCACCAGCAGCCGCTTCAAGTGCAGCTCCAGCGAAATCCGTAGCGACAGATCTCGGTCCAGCGCATTGTGGTGCGTCTCGAACGGCTTCGCCGCCGCTCCGCCCGCCTCCTGCTGCAGCACTGGCGTCTCCACCTCGACGAAACCACGACCTTCGAAAAAGTTGCGAATCGACCGCAGTACCGCCGGCCGAAGCAGCGCCAGCTCCATCGAGCGTTCGTTCGAAATCAGGTCGAGGTATCGCTGTCGGTAGCGCGCCTCCACATCCGTCAGCCCGTGCCATTTCTCCGGCAGCGGTCGTAGTGCCTTCGTGATCACCCGCCACGAACGGACGGCCACCGTCACCTCGTCCGTCCGCGTCCGAAACAGCGACCCCGACACCTCGAGGAAATCCCCCATGTCGACTAGCTTCAGCCCCTCGAATGCTTCCTTCAGTACATCGCGACGAAAGTGAAGTTGAATCCGCCCACTCCCATCGCGCACGTCCAGGAACGCCGCCTTCCCCATTACCCGCTGCGCAGTCACACGCCCTACCACAGTCACCGACACGCCCTCGACCTCGAAGTCCGGGTCCTCCGCCTCGACGAACGCAGCAACAGCCGCCGCAGCCGTATGTGTCCGCTCCACCCGAGCTGGATACACATCCGCCTGTCGCATCAGCTTCGCCCGCTTTTCAAGGCGCTGTTCGATCATTTCCGTTTCGCTTGGCATTACCTACTACCGTAAACACCCACGGCGTAACGTGCCTGACTCCCGAAACTGAACCTTTCTCACTAGCGTCATACTTCCGACACCACCATTCTGCTGCTAGCCATGCTCGCCGTCCGCATGTTCGATCGCCGAATCATCCTCATCGTGGGCATCGTGTTCGCCGGCGTCTCTGGCGCGCTTCGTATCGAGTGATTCGTCGCTAACTTCGAAATCTTCACATGCTCACCGCCGCCTCGGCCAGTACCTATTTCGTCCGGGACGAGCACTGATTCGCCGCAGGTCTGCTCGCAGGCATCGCCATCGTTCTTAAGCCCTCAGGCAGTGCGACCCTCCTGCTTGCCACTTGGTGGATGAACCACCAAGTGGCAAGCAGGAGGGTCCATCCTCTCGGCCGGAACCGCCCTGTCGCTTCTCGCATCCCATGCCCACGGCAT
>Ga0115002_10003171_pt1 | contig 20697 bp, 20 predicted proteins | sample ArcticOcean_MG_C_8_FD_89576 | JGI IMG/M metagenome (GOLD analysis project Ga0115002, IMG submission 89576) | Marine microbial communities from western Arctic Ocean - ArcticOcean_MG_CB11_86 | ecosystem: Environmental > Aquatic > Marine > Oceanic | place: Arctic Ocean: Canada Basin | collected... | reverse complement strand
CTTCAAAATCGCTTGCCCCGCCCAAATTCAGCCGTCGTTGGCACTGGGGCAGCCAGCAGTCCATTAGTTTTCTGATGCAGCAAGGCGTCGAAAACCCTCAGTGCATTTCATTGGCTGCTGGCTTGGTCGATCAATCGACACTGCCCGTTGAACTCACCAAAAAAATCGTGACTGAACTACTCGAAGACGACCAGCAGGCCCGCGAGGTTCTGCAATACGGCACCACCGCAGGGGCTGAATCGTTACGTGAAGAACTGGCCGAACATTTGGCAACCCTTGAAGGCATTCCAGTCAATGAACTTGGGGTCAATTCCGATCAAGTCATCTTAACCACCGGCTCACAACAGTTGCTGTCGTTAGTCGGCGAAGTGCTGCTCGATCCAGACGATATTTGTATTGTGGCGGCACCAACGTACTTTGTTTTTCTAGGAACGCTGAACGGGCTGGGGGCAAACATTGTTGCGGTTCCCGCCGATGAAAACGGCATCGATCCAGCCGCATTAGAACAAACATTCCAAAAGCTCGAAGCCGAAAACCAATTGCACCGCGTGAAAATGGTGTACCTTGTCGATTACTACGAAAACCCGTCGGGCATTAGCCTGTCGGCTGAGCGACGTCCGCAGGTTTTGGAATTGGTACAACGATTCTCGACGCAACAGAGAATTTATATCCTCGAAGACGCAGCCTATCGAGAACTGCGATACGACGGGCCGGAATACCCCAGTATCTGGAGTTTCGATTCCGAAAACCAGACGGTCATTTTGGCGCAGACATTTTCAAAAAGTTTCTCTCCCGGGCTACGGGTGGGCTTTGGGGTGGTTCCTCAAGAATTGGTCGGCCCAATATGTGATCGGAAAGGAAACGAAGATTTCGGCTCGGCTAACTTCAACCAACATTTGCTGGCTGCCGTTTTGAAAAGTGGCCAGTATGCCAAGCATGTCGAATCAGTCTGCGCATCCTACAAACAAAAACGCGACGCTATGCTGGACGCGGCCGACCAATATTTTGCGGATATTTCAGGCGTTAGCTGGGTCCATCCGCATGGCGGACTTTACGTTTGGATGACGTTGCCCGAAGGCATCGACACCGGTTTTGACAGCCCGCTATTTGAACGGGCCAGCCAGGTTGATCAAGTGATGTACGTTCCCGGCGACCTTTGCTACATCGAAGAAAATAGCACAAAACCACGAAACCACATGCGGCTAAGTTTTGGCGTGCAGACGCCTGAAATGATTCATGAAGGCATGAAACGCCTGGCGACCGCGGTGAAAAGCGTTGGCTAAAACCGCCTGGATTTCAGACGAATTCCGGCCTCAAAGACCTGTTTCTCGCCACAAAATGACTTGTCAGCTACAGGCCCATCTTGGATAATAGAGACTGGAAGGTTGTTGGTACTACCGTTTTTGAGTGTAATACAATTCTCATGGCTCGGCGAATCGTCTCGATATTGGTCGTTTATTGTTACCTACTGGCTACAGTCGGTTCAGTGGTGTGGCACGATCATGCGCACGTCCATCACAATATTCCTGACTCGAATGCGAATGAAACCGTTACTCGCAGCCACTGCGGGCATGGGGCAACTGGTTCGCACTACCATGCACACGCTGTCCACAATCACGAAAATGATCGCTCGCGGAATAATCAGCAACCGAAGCCCATTCCACTCCACGATGATGATTGTGTGGTCTGCCAATACTTCGCAGAACAACCGGTCGAAACTCAGAGTGTGTGCATTGTTTCTACCGAGAAGCTTTTTGAGCAGGTTGTTATTTCAAGAGCAATTACAACAACGGCTTGCATTGCACAGTTGCCGCTGACTCGCGGACCTCCTTGCTGACATCAAAAACTCAAACTCGATATTTGATGAATTTTGAAGAATCTGCTGCGCTATTATTGCGTGGTGCTTTACTGATTATTCCAAGGAGAAGCAATAAATGTCATTGGATCAAATACTTGGAAAGCGAAAACGTTCCGCTTTCACACTCATTGAATTGTTGGTGGTGATAGCAATCATCGCCATTTTAATTGCCCTATTGTTACCCGCCGTCCAGCAAGCCCGCGAAGCCGCCCGGCGATCGCAGTGCAAAAACAACCTGAAGCAAGTTGGTTTGGCGTTACATAACTATCACAATGCTTTTATCTGCTTTCCCTCCGGTTGGGTTGGTGTGAAAAACGGCGTCCCCGATGTCACCGGTGGTTCGGGGTTCGGCTGGGCGTCCATGCTGCTGCCTTATTTAGATCAAGGGCCTTTGTACAACTTGATTGATTTTGACAGTCAAGTCGATGCCGCTTCAAATGCTACCGTGGCAAAAACAGTGCTGACCGTTTTTCGCTGTCCCTCCGACCCTGCCCCAAATCAATGGGTGATCGACCAAGAAGGCAGCCCAGGCACACCGCTGGCCACTTTATCAACCGCCAATTATGTGGGGTCATTCGGAACCCGCGACATTCATGATTGTGAAACAGTTGTGGCAGGAACCGCCTGTACCAGCGATGGCATTTTCTACCAGAACAGCCATGTCAAAATCCGAGATATTCGAGACGGCACCAGTTCGACAATCATTGCTGGCGAACGAAAAACCGACGAACAACTGGGATGGCTTTCCACCTGGGTTGGTGTTGTTCCCGAAGGCGCGGAAGCATTCAACCGGATTTTGGGATCGACCGACCACACGCCCAATTCACCAGCTGGCCACTTCGATGATTTTAGTAGCCAGCATGCAGGCGGAGCCCATTTTTTACTAGGCGACGGCAGTGTGAGATTTATCTCGGATAGCGTCGATTTGAACCTCTTCCAAGCTCTCTCGACGCGACAGGGTGGTGAATCCGTAGGCGAATTCTAACCGAAACTATAGTTAAGTCGGCGCAACACATTACTTTGTAAGGTCTTAGGGCGATTCACTTGCTTTAGGTCAGGTCTTCTCTTTCGCCGATTGATTCGGAAATCCTGGAAAACTATCCCGAATCTGCTGAACTCGGTTTGCCGGTTATAACGATAATAACGGTAGTGGAATCCGTTCCCGTAGGTTAGCGGTGTCGATGGATAGGAGCTGCAAGGGCGGGCGAGCCGCTCATGCCACCCATCGTTAGTTGTGCAGTTGGTTCAAGAGATTTTGAGTATGGGTGTTTGTGATTCGTGTCATGCGGGGTGTTGCCGTTCTTTTGCAGTTCCCATTTCTGGGGCAGATATTCTGCGGTTGCAAAACGAACGAAATCTTTCCTTCTGGGATTTCATCTGCCGCTGGGCCGATCCGGAAGGAGACATTGCTCGCAACCATGCACCTCAGTTTCGCTTCAGTGACGAACCACAAACGCCTTTTGTGATTTGTTTGAATCACGCCGAGAGTGAATCATTTCCCGGAACAACGAAATGCCAGTTCCTAATGGAATGCCTGCCGGATGAAGAGCATCCGCTAGGACAAGGCAGGTGTATGGTGCACGACGTGCGTCCCAGTACGTGCCGGGCATTTCCCACCAAGCTAAGTGACGGTGGCGATTTAGCCATCATTTATGATGTCCCTGAACGGGGCCGTGCTGAAGACAATCCCATTTACAGTCTCTGTCCTCGTCAATGGACGGTCGATGATGTCGACCCGATCGGAACCGTCCAAGATTTAGTTGTCGCCAAATACGAGATGACATTTTTCTCTCAACTGGCCGATATCTGGAACGCAAACCCACGGCCTTGGACGCTCTTCCCGGAATTTCTAAAAGTCGTCTACGGCAGTCGTATCTCGCGGGAAGAAAAAACAGAAACGGTTGCAGAGCGTCCTATTTTACGCATCCACAACCCCGAGCAGATGCCTCTGAAAAAGGCCGCTTAAATGTTCTCTGCTTGAATTCTGAATTCATTATCGAATCAGGGGCGAACGCGATTGTGTAGGTCACGCCTCGGTTTTCTGTGAAGTCGCTCTCTTGTCGGCTGGGAATTCAGATGTTATTGATGTCATAATAAGACATCTCACGATTTTTGTCCGGTTGGCGCGTTGTAATAGTAGCGACCTCTCGGCGTGAGTTTCCCAATAAATTTCTTAGGAGAATCTCCACATGGGAGAATTTCAAACAAATTCCTCTGAATCAAAACCGAAGTGGCGTTCGACCACAATCCTGTCGGTTCGTCACAATGGTAAAGTCGCCTTAGGTGGTGACGGCCAAGTGACTTATGGCTCAAGCATTATGAAAGCCGACACAAAAAAAATCCGGAAGATTTTAGACGACAAAGTGCTCGTCGGATTTGCCGGTTCAACCGCTGATGCCTTTGCCCTGTTAGAACGGTTTGAAGCCAAGGCAAAAAATTTTCCCGGCAACATTCCCCGCGCCGCCACCGAATTGGCTCGCGATTGGAGAACCGACCGGGTCCTGAGAAAACTAGAAGCTTTAATGGTTGTGGTGAACGACGAATTCACTTTGCTGGTCACCGGCCAAGGCGACGTTGTCCAACCAACCGACGGTATTATTGGCGTTGGATCCGGCGGACAGTATGCCGTCGCTGCGGCTCGAGCGTTGGTGAAGCATACTGAAATGTCAGCGACAGACATCGTTCGAGAATCGTTACTCATCGCATCAGAAATTGACGTCTACACAAACGACAACATCATCGTCGAGGAATTCACTTGCAAGAACTAACCCCCAGAGAAACTGTCGCAAAACTCGATGAGCACATCATCGGCCAGGACGAAGCCAAACGGGCCGTTGCAATCGCACTGCGCAATCGCTGGCGTTGGAAGAATCTACCGGACGATATCCGCAAAGAAGTGACTCCAAAAAACATCATCATGATCGGCCCGACCGGCGTTGGCAAAACCGAAATCACTCGTCGCTTGGCCAACCTGACCGGTGCCCCGTTCATTAAAGTCGAGGCCAGCAAATACACGGAAGTCGGCTATTACGGCAGAGACGTGGAAAGTATGATCCGCGAACTGCTGGATAAAGCCATCGCGCTGGTCAAGTCGACCAAGCGCGTCGAAGTGGAAACGGATGCCAAAGAACGCGTCGAAGAACGACTGCTTGACTTATTGCTTCCCGAAACCCAAGAAATGGGCTTTTCAACCGAAGAACCCGATCCCGAATCGGAAAAACGGCATGAGCGGACCAAAGAAAAATTCCGAGGCATGCTACGGTCGGGCGAACTGGAAGACCGCATGGTTGAATTAACGATTGAACAAAAAAATTCACCGGTCCAAGTTTTTTCGAACATGGGAATGGAAGGCATGGATGTTGACCTGCAAAACATGTTCGAAAAAATCATGCCTCGGCAAAGTAAAGACCGCGAAGTCAAAGTTTCCGATGCACGCAATATTTTGATGGAACAAGAAATCGAAGCCTTGATGGATAAAGACATTATCGATGAAGAAGCCATCGCACTGGCCGAAGAAACCGGATTAGTCTTCATCGATGAAATCGACAAAATTTGTGGCCAGGAAGATTCCGGTAGCCGTGGAGCCGATGTCAGCCGGCAAGGTGTCCAACGCGACTTGCTGCCCATTGTCGAAGGCACAACGGTCCAAACGCGCCACGGCTCGATCAAAACCGATCACATGTTGTTCATCGCAGCTGGAGCCTTCCATCGTTCAAAACCGTCCGATTTAATGCCCGAATTACAAGGTCGGTTTCCGATTCGAGTTGAATTGCAAGATTTAACCCGCGACGATTTTGTGCGAATTCTGACCGAGCCTTCTAACTCGTTGACTTTACAGTACGTTGAGTTACTGAAAGTTGACGGCATCACGTTAACATTTACCGATGACGGAATTGAAGCCTTGGCGGACATCGCCTTCCATGTGAACCAAACATCCCAAAACATAGGGGCACGCCGACTGCACACTATTTTAGAACGGCTGTTAGAAGATATCGGCTTTGAAGCCCCGGACACCAAAACCAAGACGGTGACCATCGACGAAAAATACGTCCACGATAAATTGGACCAAATTACTCAGGATGAAGACTTGAGTAAATTTATTTTGTAGATTCGGCACGGCAACCAACCTCATCGAACGACAATATTTCAGGGAGCCAACCGTTGCGAGTATTATTTGGCCGTTCAAATTCCAAATGGATCATTCTCAGTAGCACCGTTTTTGCGGTTATCACAATTTCGGCTTCAAACCTGTACGCTCAGACGCTCAAGCATGAGGGTGGCCAGCGTCCGAATTTTTTAATCGTGCTTGCCGATGACTTAGGTTACGGCGACTTGGCCTGTTACGGGCACCCGATCATTAAAACGCCGCACCTCGACCAGTTTGTCACTGAAGGTATGAAGCTGACCAATTGTTATGCGACCGCTGCGAATTGTTCGCCGTCACGGGCCGGTTTGATGACCGGTCGAACTCCTTACCGTGTCGGGGTTTCAAACTGGATTCCCTGGATGTCGCCCATGCACCTGCGAAAATGGGAAATCACGGTCGCTACTTTGCTAAGGCAAGCTGGTTACGACACGGCTCACGTGGGAAAATGGCACCTCAATGGCCGCTTCAACTTGCCGGGTCAACCGCAACCGCCCGACCACGGTTTCGATTACTGGTTTTCAGCGCAAAACAATGCCCTGCCGACACATAAGAACCCCGACAACTTTGTCCGTAACGGTGACCCGGTTGGGCTATTGGAAGGTTTTTCCGGTCCGCTTGTCGCAAAAGAAGCCATCCATTGGTTGAGCAAAGAATGGAATCGCGAGAAGCCGTTCTTTATGTTTGTCTGCTTTCACGAACCGCACGAGCCGATCGATTCTGACCCGAAATTCAAAGCCCTGTATCCCAACATGCCGCACCCTACCCAGGCGAATCATCACGGCAATGTGACGCAGTTGGACCATTCATTCGGTGAAATTTTAAAAGCCCTTGATGATAAAGGACTGCGAAAAGACACCTTCGTTCTGTTTACCAGCGATAACGGCCCGGCGATTACTGGGCGTCACCCGCATGGTTCATCGGGGCCATTACGAGAGAAGAAGGGTTGGCTGTACGAAGGAGGAATTCGAGTTCCCGGTATCATTCGCTGGCCGGGCAAAACCAAGCCAGGGCAAATTTGCGACACACCCGTTTCGGGGGTCGATTTACTGCCGACTCTGTGTGAAATCACGGGGATTGAAGTTCCTCATGACCGTGTTCTGGACGGTGCCAGCTTTCTGCCCATCTTTGAGGGCAAGCCGATTCAACGCAAAAAACCTTTATACTGGCAATACAACATTTCGAATAAAGGTCCGAACGTTGCCATGCGCGACGGGGACTGGAAAATTGTGGCCGCCCTCGACTTACCAAAGGCAACTCCCCACGACCATATTAACTTCGTCAACCAAAAAGATTACAAACAGGCTGAGATTAAGAGCTTCGAGTTGTACAACATCACTGAAGACATTGGCGAAACAACCAACCTAGCCGATAGCGAACCGCAGCGATTTGCGGCCTTGAAAAAGAAGCTCGAACAATTCTACCACGAAGTCCGCGATGAAAGCCCCGTGTGGCCCGAGTGGGAATGGCCCCGATTAGAAGGCCAACGCATTAACGAATTCTACAAAGCCCAACGCGAAAAAGAGAAATCAAAGTAAAAGCGAGCCCATGTCAATTCTCACTGGCGAACACATTACAAAAATTTTGACCGACTTGGGAATCACCCACGTCGTCTGGATTCCCGACAGTACGTTGGGAGAGTGGGACAGTGCGTTTCGCGCTGCGGAAAGTTTGCAAGTTATTAATGTTTGTCGCGAGGGCGAGACTTGGGAAATAGCCGCTGGGTTGCATCTCGGCGGCGCGAATCCCATTGTCATTATTCAGTGCACGGGGCTGTTTGAATCGGGCGATTCGCTGCGGAACGTGCTGCACGATTACCAAATTCCGATTTTTGCCATCATTGGTTATCGCAGTTATCTCAGCCAAGAAACGCTGCCCGGCGACACCTGTTTGAAATTCACGGAACCAATTTTGGATGCCTGGAACGTCGATTATCGGTTTATTGACACTGCTGAGAAAGTTGACCAGCTCGAAGAACATTACCGTTCTTGCCAGCAGAAACAAATTCCCGGCGTCATCTTATTGGCTGAAGGAAAAGCATGACGAGCGATCACGCAATTTCGTTAGTAGAAAGTTTGCAGGTGCTTGCCGACTTGCGCACCGATGAAGTGGTGGTGACCACAATGGGAGCCGCACGAGAGTGGGTGAAAATTTGCAACCACCCACTCGACTTTGTGATGGTGCCTTCGAGCATGGGGCAGGCTTCTTCGGTTGGGCTAGGCATCGCACTGGCCCGGCCCGATAAGCAAGTCATTGTCTGTAACGGCGATGGCAGCATGTTGATGAATTTAGGGTCGTTGATCACCATTTCCACACAAGCACCCAAGAATTTTGCGTTACTCATTTTCGATAACGGCATGTACGAAGTTACCGGCGGCCAGGCCACGCCAGCTTCAACCGGTTTACGTGGTGAAAAATGTTCCGTGCAATTTGATGAATTGGCTTCCGTCTGCGGATTTGGCACCGTCCAAGTTTTTAAGACGTTGGATGAATGGCAATCCGGTGCAAAGGAATTTCTTGCACAGCCGGGACCAATTTGCGGCGTTTTAAAAACGGCCCCTGTTTCTGGCAACGTCTCTCCAAAATCACCGGGGCCTGCAAAACAGCGTGCCTTAAATTTCAAGGAAGCACTCGCTGCTGATAGCTAATCCGTTTTCATCTGGGTGAGAACAGCCAAGTTCCCCGAGGACGAGAATCACGAGCGGGCTGCGACTTGGAAGTTGCCGACTTTTTCCCGGCAGTGGAATGCGATAACCGTTGGATGGTCGAATTTCGACTTGCTGTAGGTCCGTCGGGCACCAAAATTTCAAGAGGCTGCTCGACTGAAGGCGGTGCCGGAGGAAGATTTGTTTCAGTAGACTCTGACGAAGAACCACCTGTTTCTGTTTCGTCAGTCGGCAATGCAGGAACCTGCGGCAGGGCCTGTTCCTGATTTACGTTTGTATGATCAACTGTCGTTACGCTTTCATAGGTCACGTCCGATGATTCGTACCAGTCATTGTACATCCAGCGCATCAACCGAACTCGATTGGCTTTGTAGGGCAAGTGATGAAATTTTTCGACCACAAATTGAGGTTCTTCCGCCGTGTTGAAGCCGCCCCAACTTCTCCAAACGGTTTGCTGCGTATGTATTGAGCACCCGGCCCCGGTACTCAGCACCACGGCTGCGAAAATCGAATTCCAGACTAGTCGAAACACCGTGCTCTCCCCCCTCAACGTCAATGCCCGTCCAGATAACGGCGCATATCACTTTCTGTCGGCATAATCGCTATAATCGCTAAAGTTTATTATGAAAAACGTGGTCGGTTGCGTTGAGGTTTCGGTAATAAACCTCTGGAAAATCGGGGGTTTTCGTTTGTTAAGTCGTTCGACGGCACTATGGGCCCGGTGTATGATGTTGGTTTGAAGTCATTAGAATTCATTCACTTATTTTGCACCCATATTAAATTGAAATTATGGAAATTCGCCCGACGGAAATCCCCGATGTCCTGGTCATCCAGCCTCGTGTGTTTGATGATCCACGTGGGTTTTTCAAAGAAACATACCAACGCGAACGCTATTCCGCTGCGGGAATCGATTGTGAGTTTGTGCAAGACAATTATTCGCGATCAGCGTCAGGGACACTGCGCGGCTTGCATTACCAAATTGAACATACCCAAGCCAAGCTTATTCAGGTGACGAAAGGAGCAGTGTTCGACGTAGCCGTCGATTTACGAAAGTCGTCTAACACGTTTGGCAAATGGGTGGGGGTCCATCTGTCGGAAGACAATCATTCGCAAATGTTTGTCCCTCCCGGGTTTGCTCACGGTTTTTTCGTTTTGAGCGAACGAGCCGACATCCTTTATAAGTGTAGCGACTACTACTATCCCGAACACGAACGGTCGTTGCTGTGGAACGACGAGCAAGTCGCCATCGATTGGCCGATTGATGTAGGACAAGAAGTGGTGCTTTCCGAAAAAGACCGTCAAGGTATTCCGCTAGCAGAGTGCGAGTGTTTCTAGCTCCTTATTTTTATAGAACAAACTAATGCAGCGTCCGAAAATTGCATTCACAATGGGTGATATCGCCGGGGTTGGCCCCGAAGTGGTTGCCCGGGTTTGCGCGGATGCTGAAGTGCTGGCGTGGTGCCAACCGATTGTGGTGGGTCATCCGGAATTTCTCACTCGTGCATTTCAACTGATCGGTAAATCGGACCGTTGCGTGTCGGAGGTTCAAAGTCTCGGACAGGTTGACCCTAATTCTGATTCGATTCACTGCTTGAACCCTTCCGGCGATGAAGTTCTGATTGTCGCCCCGGGTGAGTTGGATGCCCGTTCTGGTCAGGCGGCTTACGATTGTCTTGTTTCCGCCATTCAAGCCAGCCTGGTTGGAGACATTGATGCCATTTGCACGGCCCCGTTGAACAAAAAGGCCCTGCGATTGGCGGGGTTGAACTACCCAGGACACACTGAAATTCTGGCCGAAGAATGTGGCGTGAACGATTTCGCCATGATGTTGTATCTTCCGCCTGGAGAGAAAATTCAGTCGCCGTTCGGGTTAGGCGTCGCACACGTCACGCTACATACTTCGATTGCCAGTGTGCCTGGATTACTTTCAACCGAGGCGATTTCCGAAAAAATTGGGTTGATTTCGGGGTTCCTTTCAAAGATAGGTTGTGCTGCACCTCGCGTTGCAGTCTGCGCCTTGAACCCGCACGCGGGCGAACTGGGTTTATTCGGCGACGAGGAAGCAACACTCATTGAACCGGCAGTTTTGCAGTCCAAAGCTTCTGGAATTGATGTCACCGGCCCGTTACCAGCGGACACGTTGTTTCATCGAGCCGTTTGTGGAGAGTTTGATGGCGTGGTTGCCATGTATCACGATCAAGGTCACATCGCACTGAAACTTTTAGGGTTCGAGACCGCCGTGAATGTGACTTTGGGGCTACCGATCGTTCGCACCAGCCCCAGCCACGGGACGGCGTTTGACATTGCCTGGCAAGGTTCCGCTGATGCAACCGGTATGAAGCAGGCAGTCCGCGTGGCAGCGCTGTTGGCGCAAGGTGAACGAACCGCTAACTTGTCGAACTGATTTTTGATTTTAATTTTTCAGATCGGTAAGACAAATGAAATCGGCCCCCGAACCTAACACCACGTACCTGTACCTCATCCGCCACGGTGCTACCTCATCGAACGAACAACGGCCCTATGTTTTGCAAGGCAAAGGCGTGAATCATGGGTTAAGCGAAACGGGGAAAAAACAGGCCGCTGCGGTGGCGAATAGCCTCAAAGAATTTTCAATTGACCACGTTTTTTCCAGTCAATTAGAGCGGGCCATGGAAACTGCACGGGCGATAGCCGAACCGCACGGCCATGAAATTTCGACATCTGAAGACTTAGAAGAATGCGACGTCGGTGATTGGGAGACCATGGACTGGGATTCGATTATGGAACAATACCCCGAAGAGTATCGCAAGTTTATCGAGAACCCCGCTGAAAACCCTTACGTGGGCGGTGAATCGTACGCTGATGTGCTCAACCGCGTGAAGCCGCGACTTCAATCGCTGTTAGAACAACACGTCGGGCAAACGATTGCCGTTGTTGCACACAATGTTGTCAACCGCGTGTACTTGTCCGAGTTATTGGGCATTGAATTGCGTAAAGCAAAAGACATTCGCCAAACTAACACGGGTGTTAATTTCATTCGCTACAAAGACGGCGAAACCGATTTGATGACGCTGAATTCCGTCTTCCACCTCGATGGGCTGTTGGGATAACTTTTCATGGCTTTACAAGGCATCATCTTTGACCTTGATGGAACGCTGGTCGATTCCGGTTTGAACTTTGCACTCATCCGAAATGACTTGGGAATTCCTGCGGGGAATCCCATTTTAGAATTCTTAAATGAGCTGCCGACCGGGGATGAAAAAACTCGCCTGTTACAAATTCTTCGAAACCATGAACTGGCCGGCGCCGACCGGGCGACACTGATGCCTGGGGTAATAGAACTATTGAGTGAATTAGAACGCCGAAAATTATTTACCGGCATTCTGACGCGTAACAGCCGGGAAGCGACCGACCGTTCGTTGAAACGATTGGGGCTTGAGTTTTCTCAAGTTTTAACCCGCGAAGATTGTCCCCATAAACCTGACCCTGCGGGACTGTTGTCGATTTGTAAATCGTGGGGTATTTCTCCTGCCGACGTTTTGTACTTCGGCGATTTTTTGTTCGACTTGCAAGCGGGCCAGAACGCGGGCATGCAAACGGTGCTGTACGCACCGGAATCGCTGCCCGATTATGCTCATCTGGCCGATTTCACAATCGGCCACTTTGCCGAGTCGGTCGGAATTCTCGACCGTTTTTGCTCCACCGAAGCCTAAATTTCAGTCTGCATCTCGTATTTCCGCAGAGAAAACGCTCTGGCCAGAACGGGCGTCACTTGCTAGAATCCCCCGCCTTTTGTTGCCTGAGGCAATAAGGTCTTTGAACGTAAAGACTTACAATTCCTCGAACGTTCCAAGGAAGGAACTTTCGACAGACTATATAGACAAGGACGTGCTGACGTATGGGCTTTCGACGTCATTCGATTCGATTCGGAATTGTTCTCTTCTCACTGGCCGCAATTCTGGCTGGCAGCCCAGCAACCGGACAGGCCCAAGTCGCCGGGCCGCGGGAAGCAAATGGCAAATTGCCCCGGCCGATTGCCAAGCCGGTCATTCAAGTTGCGGTCTTGCCTAATGAGTTGCTGGTCGTTTTACAGAACTGGCATAATGCAACCAAGGACATCAAAAAGCTAGAGGGAACCCACACCAGAATTGTTTACGACAGTGTGTTTCAAGTCGAAAAACGAGCCGTTGGAAAATTTTATTATCAGGCCCCTGATAAAGGCCGAATGGACTTGGAAGCCGTCGATATCAAACCCGGCACAGTGAACCCCAAAATGAGGGGTAAGAAAGATAAGAAACCGTACAGAGTTGAATCGGATCGACCGGAGCGTTGGATTTCAGATGGGAAAAATATCAGACAAATTGATGATTTCTTAAAAACGTTTGCCGATTTTCCATTGCCAAAGAATTTACAAGGCAAAAACATAATGGACGGTCCATTGCCGTTTTTGTTTGGGATGCCTCCCCAAAAAGCACGACAACGATTTCAGATTTCCTTGTTGCTTCCCTTAGAAGAGACGGCACCAAAGAATTCTAAATCGCCGACAGTTTGGTTAAAGGTCATTCCACGCAAGGCACCAGACAAAGCGAATTATAGTGAAGCTCACGTCATTCTTGATGGAAAGACCTACCTACCAACGGCCGTGAAACTCATCGCTCCCGCTGGAACTCAGGAAACGGTTTACTCATTTCGCGTTAAAGAGCCTGGCCTGATCGCAGGTCTATTAGGCAGAAATCCTTTCAATCCCAAACTCATCGGTTACAAAAAAGTTCAACGAAACCCACAGGCAAATGCCCCTGGAGCTGCGAAAATCAAACAGGTTGCAGGAAACAAACCAGCTCCAATCCCAGCAGGCATGACGACAACTCCTTCGGTGATTGGACTCGGTTGGAAAACCGCCCAGGAAAAACTTCAGAAGCTGGGGTTCAAGGTGAAGTTAACGGCTGGCAAGTCGACTACAAATACCAAGTATCAATTCCGAGTTTATGCCCAAATTCCTGAACCAACAAAACCGATCAAACCGGGTGCCGAAATCAACCTGGGCATCTACGTCAAACCGGAGGCAGCTTCCAAAGCTGCTCCGCGCCAGAAATAGGGCGACTTTCTGTCACCGGGCAGAAACCTCTTGTCTTTTGACATGCGGTTCCGTTACGCTTTAATGCGTTCTGTTGGTCATTGCTAATGGCCGCATCAGCCGCTCGCAACTTTCTGGATTAGATTGTCCATCATGGTTCTCGATCAGGGTGTTTCTCAAGAGCCGGAGCAGGACGTAAACCTTCCACCCGAAGAACAGCAGCCCCCACACCGTATTATGGGGTTATGTAGAAACGACCAACTTGTTCTCGGCGTGCTAATTTTACTGGCGTTGATTTTATCGGTCGTGCCTTGGGTTCGCCTCAGTCATTGGGGCGTTGACCCGATTGAAATCGAACGGCTCCCTGCAAAACAGTTCGAATTTCAATTCGATATTAACGATGCCACCTGGGTGGAGTGGGCACAGTTACCAGGGATTGGTGAAACGTTGGCACACCGTATTGTGGTTGACCGCGAACAGAACGGCAGATTTGAAACCATTGAAGCCCTAAAGCGCGTCAAAGGCATCGGCCCGAAGACTGTCGAAAAGTTACGGCCTTGGTTACGAGTTACTGAGCCGGTTCAACCGCAGCAGGCGATAACAAGGGACGCAGCACTGTCTCCCGAACTTCAGCAGTGATGCCGTCTGCTGTGAGAATTGTTTTCGCTTGTTCCGTCACAAGTTTACTAAACGGCTGCTGACCAAATTCGGTGTGAAGTTCTTCAAGCGACGCCAACAACTGGGCACTTAACTCGGTGATTTTCGGCCGTAGGTCATTGATTAAATCGGGAACGTTTTCAAATTTCAGCTGTTGTTCAGCCTTCCAGTGGTCAAAGTCGGCCTGTTGAATTTGTTTGGAGCCATCCATCTGGGCTTGGAAGAAATCTCGGAGAGTGTCTGCAGGTAGTTCATATTCTGCACCCTGATGAACAAGACGATCTAACAACTCGGCTTCTCGATTTGGATCGGAAACCGGTTTTTGCTCGTTCCATTTCCAGCGGGCTACGTCGTGCATCAGTTCCAGCCGACGGTTCATTAATGTTAGCAGTTTTTCTAAACGGACATCTGAAACCGGCTGAGATTCTGGCTCCAAGACTTCCAACTCGTCCGGTTGAGCCGTGCAGGAAACGAGGGCCAAAAAGACCAAGCCGGTTAACCAATGTCGGTGTCGATTCATTTGCAGGAACTTCACTCTTCACAAGAATTTAGTTTGGCAGGACTTTCACCTTAATGTTCTTCCAACGGCACTTGGCACCTTTGGGCCAGCCTTTTCCGCCGTGAACTTGGACGGCAATGCGGCCTCCTGAACCCAGTTGCTGTGCAACTTTCTTTTTGTCGTAGCGTTCGCCAGAGAATGTTTCGCCGTGGAATTCGTTGACTTTGACGCCATTAATCCAGGTGGTGATCTTAGGCGGGTTGCCGACAACGCGGACTTTGGCCGTGTTCCAATCGTTGACTTTCCAGGCCTTGGTCCAGTCAGACCCAGAAACGGTGTAAACGTTTTCTGGAAGTTTTGCAACCGGTTTGGTGGTGATACCGGTGAGTTCTTTTTTGTCATTATAAGTCCCGAAAATATCAAAGGGGCGGGAATTAAAACCGCCAGTGCCTTCGCCGTAAATATGGCCCACGTTTCCGTTGTCGTGGTAATCGACCATCATCTGAAAGCACTGGCCTTTGTTGTTTCCTCGAATGAACAGTCCGCTACAAACACCCCAGTCAGGTTTCATGTCGATCAGCAGTTCGAAGTTGCCGTACTTTTTATCGGTCAACAATATGCCGCCGTTCCCGCTGCCAGGAGGTTCTTGTTCGCCGGTGATCACTCCATCTTCAACCGTCCAAAGGCCGCCGGTGCCGTGACCGATTTTTGCGGGGTTCTTATGCCAACCGGTGAGAGTCTTTCCATCGAAGATCGAAACAAAGCCCTTGTCATCGTCGGCAGCAAAGACTTGGGAAGTGAACAGGATTAAGAAACCGTAGGAGAACAGTTTGAGCATTTTCATGGTAGGCTCCTTACGAAATTTGAGTGCAGGATGCTGAACCCGTGGGCTGACACCCACGGCTCGCCTGTAAATTGAAATGATTCAAAATTATTTTTCGACCAGCCAGATATTTCGGAATCGAACCGGGTTGCTGTGGTCTTGAATGTAAATTGGGCCTGGTTCCGGGCCTTCTTTGACCGGAGCCCCTCTGGTGGCATTGGGCAGTTCGACGTCGTCCTGAACCAGCACACCGTTGTGCCGCACGGTCATGCGGGCGTTTTCAGTTTTCTTTCCGGCGCTGTCGTATTTGGCTTGGGTGTATTCAACATCGTAGGTTTGCCATGAGAGTGGCGGGAAGCACATGTTGACTGCGGCATCTTTGATTGTATAAATCCCGCCGCATTCGTTGTTTTTACCTTCCAAGCCGAACGAGTCGAGAATTTGCACTTCGTAACGGCCTTGCATGTAACATCCGCTGTTACTGCGACCTTGTCCGCGGGCGTAAGGCATGTAGGACAGTTTGAATTCCATGTGCAATTTGAAGCTGCCAAACTTTTGCTTGCTGGTGATGCCTTGCTCAAGAAAGCCATCGTCGGTCAGTTTGCCCCCTTCGAATTTATTGGCAGTTCTTCCGTTGAACAGCACAACGGCTCGAATGGGTGCCCTGTCTCCCATTGTTGAGCTTTTACGAGTTGTTTTTTTCAACGTGCCAATGGTTGCACCGTCTTTGTTTGAAATGGTCAACTTGCCGTCATTGATGACTCCAGTACTTTCTTTCGAGGTCAGCAGCGTTTGGCTTCCCTGGGTTTCGCCTTTTGCTCGGATTTTCTCTACACCGTTCCAACCGTCGCCGGGCAGTCCACCGGGGTAGGCGACTGCATCGAATTTGCCATCGCCTAACGCAATTACCTGCACGCCCAACTTGGTTGGGCCGTCATCCGTTTCGACTTCACCGGTGTATTCTCCTTGCACGGCAAAGTCGGCATCAGCCTCAGCTGCCTTGATGACGGCCTGTTTCTGCTTATCTGCAGCAATAGCCGTCGATGCCAGCATGAAGACCACAGAACCAAGAATGAATAAGCGTGACATTGAAGCTTCTCCGAAATTGAAAGTCGATAATTTTCTGATTGAAACCTTATTTACCCCGACCGGTCACTGGGTAGGCTGTGTCTTGGAAACCGAACCCGCTGTGTTCGCCTGGAGGCACCAAGCCGTTGATGAAGGCTTCATCTTCATCGGTAATGGTCACATCGAGGCAGCCGATATTGTCGTCGTATTGTGCCATCGTTCTGGGGCCGAGAATAATTGATGTCAAAATTGGGTTGGCCAAGCACCAGGCGAGTGCAAATTGAGTTGTGCGCACGCCCTTTTCATCGCAGTACGCGGTGATTTTTCCGGCGACATCAAAACTGGCATCGCGCAGTTCAGCCTGTTGCATGCGGGGGTCATTCCGCGATGCTCGGCTGCCTTCGGGGAAACTTTCACCCGGTTTGTATTTACCAGTGAGAATTCCACGAGCCAATGGGCTGTAGCTGACGACGCCCAAGTTGTGCTCTTTGCATAACGGCATGAGTTCGACTTCAATGTCGCGGTTCACGATATTATACAACGGCTGCACGCAGCAGAACGGGTTGAGGTTCAATCGGTCTGAAGTCCACAAGGCTTCGGTTAACCGCCAAGCACGGAAGTTGGAACAGGCGATGTACCGAACTTTCCCCGATTTCACCATATCGTCCATGGCCCGCAGTGTGACCTCGATGGGTGTGTTGTAATCGGGGGCGTGTTGGTAATGGACGTCGATGTAGTCGGTATTTAAACGTTTTAAACTGGCGTCGAGTTCATTCATCATGTGAACTCGGCTGGCCCCCGACTGATTTGGGCCTTGCCCCATCGGTGAACGGCCCTTGGTCGCCAATACTACCTTATCCCGCCGGTCGGCAATGGCTTTTCCGACGACGACTTCCGATTCACCCGCATTATAAATGTTCGCGGTATCGATGAAGTTCACGCCTTGATCGTTGGCTTTGTGAATGATTTCGATTGAATCGGCTTCGGTAGTTTGTCCGCCAAACATCATGGTACCTAGGCAGACACGTGAAACCTCAACGCCGGTGTTTCCCAGAAACTTGTATTGCATAGTCATCTAATTTTTCCATTTAGGTAATTGTCAAAACGTAACAGTCGAATGGTGCTAGACCGAGTGGCGCTAGACGAATTGAGGCCATCTTAACGTCGTTGAGGCAAAAAATCCTGCCTCTGGAGGCCGATCGGTAAAAATCACCTTTATTTAAGGTGAGAGAACCGCCGATGAGAGTCTTCGTATCGGTTGAAGATTATCGGGGTGAGTGCTACAGTGGCCGATCTACTAGACATTTTCAATTAAATTTTCATGTTAAAGATCGGCGAAAGGCCACTTAATGGGCACTAAGAAGACAGGTAAGGGACGCCGCAAAATCGGACGGAAGAAACGTCGGATGCGTTCCAAAATTCGTCATCGTAAGTAGGATCTCAGTTTTCCTCCCGAATACGTTTTGGTTTGATGACTACTGCTTTCTATAATCCGGTTTCCGGGACATCGTTTTCTCCTGCGCGTGATTAAGGTTTCAGGGCATTCAGCCTTGGTACGATCCGCCGGGACTAAATGCGGCCATAAATTTGTTGGGCTTTGATGGGACGCACCTCTGGCAGCCAACGTTGCCGTTGCAGAAGTTGCCCGCTTGGAAACCTTCATGAGAGAGATTGGATTACTCAGGAAGGTAATAAATTCGGGGAATTCGACAAAAGTGTCTTCTTCTCTAAGGATTAGCCCCGGCATTTCTTATTTTCCCTCAATAGAAATCGACAGACTTTCCACAAGTCCTTGTCTATCAGCCCATTCCACGCGAACGATTTTACCGGGAAAGGTTGACAATGGAGGGGTGAGTGTGGATCCTATTAGATAGGAAGCAAGTCGATTGTTTCCGTAGGGTGAGTCCTCAATGAATGGCCTACCTAACTTGTAAGAACTTTGAAAACATTCGAGCTTTGGTACTTGTTGAAATTTAGTACGAGTCTACTGAAGTTCTTTCCATCCCACCCCAGGAACTGAATTTAAATCCAACCTCAAGTTCCTAGAAAAGAGAGAAGGTTCGAGTTATGTCTGATGCTCGCAAATTGATTGGTATGGTTGCAGCAGCGTTTGTTTGTTTGGCGCTGTCAACCAGTTCCAACTTATTAGCCGCCGATGAAGCCGCACTAAAAAAACTGGCTGATGAAGCCAAGGCCAAACAGGCAACCGCCCAAAAGGGTCTTCAAGCGGCTCAGCAAAAAGGGAAGACCCTTTCAACCGCCGTGAATAAGCTGAAGGCCGATTTATCGAAGGCCCAAAACTCTCTCAAGGGAATTGAAGACGCACTCAAGAAACAACAGGAAGCCGCGAAAAAAGTAACCACTGCCAAAGCCGCCGTCGATAAAGCCAATCAGGCTGCCATCGCCGCAGCGAAAGCCGCTGATGCCGCCGCGAAAGCTGCCGCTGCAAAATCTGTCGCCGCAGTCGCTGCCGCCAAGGCCGCTGCTGCGAAAGCTGCCGAGTCGCTCAAACAACTTACGACCGCCCAAGCAGCCGTCACAAAATCACAACAAACGGTTGCCGCGACAAAAGCGACCATCGCAAAAACACCGGCAGGTATCAAAGCTGCTGAAGGTGCTGCCGCTGCTTTCAAACCAGAACTCGACAAAGCCCTGATCGCCATGGCTGCCGTGACTCAAGAAACAGTCCTTAAACAAAAAGCGTTGGAAACGGTTTTGATTCAAGGTGGAAAGATGGTTTCTTTCTCTGACAAAATCGCTCCCATTTTCGCGAAACGTTGCTTGGCTTGCCACAATGCTCGGACCGCCAAGGGACGCTACAACATGGAATCATTCGCTGCTGTAATGAAAGGTGGCGAATCGGGGGCCGCTGTTGAACTGGGCGATGCGGAAACCTCAACACTGTTCTTGATGATTGAAGACGGCTCAATGCCCAAAGATTCCGACCCGTTAACCAAAGACGAATTGGAAATTATCAAAAAATGGATTAACACCGGTGCCCAACTCAATGCCGGTTTTGAGACGAGTGCCGCTTTAATTGCGATAATGCCCAAGCTGCCTCAGCCCAACCCGCCTGAAGCTTATCGTGTTCCCATTCCTGTAACAGCTGTGGCATTTAGCCCAGACGGCAATACCTTGGCCAGTTCAGGCTACCACGAAGTCATTTTGTGGAACCCCAAAGATGGCCAAATAGTTCGACGAATCACTAATGTGGCCGAACGAACCTACGATATTGAATTTTCAGCCGATGGCAAAACATTAGCTGTCGCTGCGGGAACCCCCGGGCAAATTGGTGAAATTAAACTGTTCAATGTCGCTGATGGCAAGTTGCTAGCCGACTTAGTCCGAACCGATGATTCGGTCTTCTCGGTCGCCTTTAGCCCTGATGGTAAACGATTGGCAGCCGGTGGAGCTGACCGTGCCATCAGAATTTACGACATTGCGACCAGCAAAGAACAAGTCTTAATTGAAGACCATGCCGACTGGGTGATGGGAATTGCCTGGTCACCCGATGGTGCCAAACTGGCTTCCGCCAGCCGCGACAAAACTTCAAAAGTATTCGACACCAAAACGGGTGACTCACTGTTGACGTTCAATGGTCACGGTCAACCGGTGTTCGGTGTGGCGTTCTCTCCCGATGGCAAGCTAGTCATCACCAGCGGAACCGACAAACAAGTCCGAACCTGGAACGTGTCCGATGCCAAACAAGTACGAGCCATTGGTGGATTCGGAAATGAAGTGTTCCGAATTGCTGTCACCAAAGAAGGCCAAGTCTACAGTTCGAGTGCCGACAAAACGGCCCGCTCGCACAACATTGCCGATGGCAAAGCCTTAAAAACTTTCAGCGGCCACGGCGACTGGGTTTACTCCATCTCATACAACCCAGTCACCAAACAATTGGCGACCGGAAGTTACGATGGCGAAATTCG
>Ga0115002_10003168_pt1 | contig 20704 bp, 34 predicted proteins | sample ArcticOcean_MG_C_8_FD_89576 | JGI IMG/M metagenome (GOLD analysis project Ga0115002, IMG submission 89576) | Marine microbial communities from western Arctic Ocean - ArcticOcean_MG_CB11_86 | ecosystem: Environmental > Aquatic > Marine > Oceanic | place: Arctic Ocean: Canada Basin | collected... | reverse complement strand
AGATTCGAACTCGCGAGGCTAATTGCCACCAAGACTTGAGCTTGGCTCCTTAGACCAACTCGGACATATACGCAGTTGCTCAATAGCAGGCTCGAACTGCTGACCTCCGCTTTTCTTCGATGATATTACTCATCTATGCATACGCATTAATCGTATAAGAACGGCGCTCTACCAACTGAGCTAAAAGAGCTTATTGTATTCTTTTATATAATTGCAGTTCTAAACTCTTTTTTTTTTGATTCAATTTAATTACCTTTTTTGAAAAAGTGAACTCGAAAAAATTATCAACACTTATTATAAAAATGTTAATTTTGTATGAACTTTTATGGCGGGAGTTAGTGACTATTGCCAAGGAAAAGAAAGAACTGGCGGCGGAGCAGGAAGCAGAAATAAATAATGAAATTGCTGAATTACTGATATCATAAAAATTGAAATGAAATTTATGATGTATTTTATCTACAAACCAACATGCCACTCCGTAACGGAAAAGAATACCTCTTGACTTTTACTTGCCCTACTTGCAAAAAGTTTACTGCTAATGAAGTTTTTGGATTTAGGTGCAGTGCCTGTTCTATCACAGACGTAAAACCTGCATGTCTGCATTATCAGGATCCAGCATTGCTACTACGTCTTAAAGAATGGGTAGATAAGAACACCTTTGATGGTACAAGCTGTCATTCTCGCACCATTTTCAAATTCCTCGAAAAAAGGAATGATATTGATTGTTATCGTCTTCTTTACACTTTCCGCAGACACGGAGTACTTTTAAAAGCCGCTGATGCCATAAAACTGCTGTCAGTGCGCGGCGGAACGCGGCGGGGGCATATTATTGCTTCGTGTGTACGTGATTGGTGGAATATAAAGAGTCCAGATGTTGGAGGTGAATGGCCTCATTATCTAGTATGTTACTATGGACGCTTTGATAGTCTATATGTGCCACTTACTATACCAGTCCAAATGCGGGGTATGTTAAGTTGCACTGAAACTGATTGCTTGTTTAGACTTTCAACGCTCCCACTTACTCGCGCCTTCGCGCGCAGCGCTCTACCCAAATAAATTTAATTGCTGGCTTTTTTAATTTGTTTTTTTAATTCTTCTATTTCACCATCTTTATTGGGTCCCCGATGGAAGCTTGGCAATGACTATATATTTCAATTTAGCCGCCGCCACTTGTTGGCGTAGGATCGGCGATATCTTTACTATCTTTCAACATTGCCGTAGTCCATATTTTTTGTATATTCGTCAGCCATTGCGGAGTCTCAGGAGTATTCAAAATAGGCGTTTTTTGCAGAAATTCAAAAATCTTGTATATAATTGTATTTAAGACTTCTGGTGCCGTATACCATAAACTATCTTGAATTGATGCAAGACCTTCCCTTGCAGATACTTCTGTTTCCGGAATTTCATTATAAATAGACTTGATCATTTCTCCAAGGGATTGGCGCCGTGATGATCCATAATTGACATTTCGAAGTTTTCCATTATTGGAAGTCATATAAATTATATAAATTATATAAATTATATCTAACTTGTTTTAATTTAATTTTCCAGCTATTTCCATTAGTAATTCTTCCGTTGTTTCAATACTCATGCAAGAATCAGTAATACTAATTCCATATGCTGGTTTTATTCCCGAAATTAGTTTTTGGTTTCCTTCTTTTAGATTGGATTCAAGCATAAAACCAATGATATTTTTCCTATTTTGTTTTATAATTTCTCTCAATACTTTTGGTTGATTCCGGTAATCTTTGTAAGAATTTCCATGCGAGCAGTCAATCATGATATTTTGTGGTACTTTGTTTTTTCGAAGGAGTTCTTTGGCTTCTTCAATGTCATCGGATGAATAGTTTGGTCCTTTGCTTCCTCCGCGCAGGATGATATGGCAATGGTGATTCCCCCGCGTCCAGCAAATAGCTGCTTGCCCATCGTTTGTAATTCCCATGAAGCAATGTGGATATTGTGCGGAGAGAACTGCATCGGCGGCTAGTTTTTTACTACCACCTGTGCCGTTCTTGAATCCTACTGGCATAGAAACACCGGAAACGAGCTGGCGGTGAACTTGGCTTTCCGTGGTCCTTGCTCCAATGGCACTCCATGAAATAAGATCACTAATGTATTGTGGAGTAATAGTATCCAGCATTTCATAACCACATGGCAAACCCAGTTGGTTTAAGTCCAATAATAGTCGTCGCGCAAGGAAAAGCCCATAATTTACATGACAACTTCCATCCAAATTAGGGTCATTAATTAAACCTTTCCACCCGATTGTTGTACGCGGTTTCTCGAAATATACTCGCATTATTATTAAAAGTTTGTTGTTTACTTTGCTCGCGATCTTTTTTAGTTTTTTTCCATACTCGAGAGCCTCCTCGATATTGTGAATGGAACAAGGACCGACAATACAAAGTAGTCTTTTATCCTTTCCATCAAGGATATCTTTAATTTCTTGTCGTGTGTTTCTAATTAAGTTTATTGTTTGCGAGGACGGCGGCAATCTTTCCTTGAGCGCCTTGGGTGGATCTAATTTTGTGAACAATTGAATATTAACGTTTTCTGTCATAATAGAAAAAAATAATATTAAAAAATATAGATTTATTACTAAATAATTGCTTCCTTTTCGATCGTACGGAGCATCTCTTGGACCGGCGGTGACGGCGGCGGCGGATAGCACGGGGTAGCCAAAGGATATGGTTCGCAGTGTGATGCGGGGACGTAGGAGAGAAGTGGGGTGGCGGCAGATGTTATTTGCGTACTATATTGTAGAGGCGGGGTTTTAGATTCCACGATGATATCGGCGATGTGATACTGAAGCATTTTCAAATCATCTTTTAATGCGTTAAGTTTATATAAGACTCGATCTATATTGGTTGTATTTATAGGTGCATTATCTAATTTTATCATAGCTTGTTTCAATGCATCCTTTGCTTCTTGAAAGACTTCCATTATAAAATTATATATTTATAAGCGTTTAATATATTTTTCACCAGAGATATTTATGGCTAAGAATTTTGGGGTTGAATCTTCCATTTGATTTTTGGATTTCTTGTTTAAGAGCTTTTCGTTTTGTTTTTACCCCTGAGTGCCGCGAAAAATAATTTCTTCTTCGCTTGCGGTCGCCATGGTTTTTTCGCGTATAGTGACCCTTTCCGGTTGAGTCCTTAAATTGTTCATAGTCAGAAGCACCAAAATGAATTTTTCTTGTTTTGTTATTTTGAATGTTCTTTACCAACGCCATATATTTTTTTCCTTTTCTTTTGCTTTTTTTTATATTAACTATTTTTTCTTTCATTTTTCTTTTCATATGACACTTATGGAGAATTAAAAATCTTAATAAAATATATATGGCAGGTGGTTTATTTGGAAAGCCTTTTGCTTTAAATGTTAAGTGCGTTATTTTTTCTTTGGTCTGTATGGCATTATTTTTGTATTGTCCGAAAATAACAAGCCGTCCCATGCTCTACCTAACTTTATTTATTATTTTCATTCTCTCGTATGTGGCGATGGCGTGGTATGATTATTATTTTGATTGCCGCATCTTGCCGTTGAAGCGTGGAGAGAAATCGACATTAGGTCAGTTTAAGCCTCCTACGCATAGTGATGAAAAACAACGCGGTCATTTAGAGGATAAAACAGATAAACGTCGAAAATATTATTTGATCTTTCTCTCCCATTTACTCTTTATTGTCCCGTTATTGGTGTATGTTGCAGTGAAAGGCCGCCACACTCCATCAAAGGTTTTCGTGTTATTGGGAGCTTTGGCGGGCGCGACTGCATTGTACCATGGGTATGGGGTGATAAATCTTACACATTGAAAACTCTTTAATTTCTCTCGCGAATACATAATATGCGTTCGCGAGGATTAATCTTTGAAGCGGTTGTTATCGGTATTATGGTTGTTGTGGGTGGTGTGATTGTATCCAAGATATTAGAAAAATGTTGTTCGGTTGACTTACCGCCTGCTTGCAAGAATTGGAATCGCTATTACATTATGGAGACATCTCTATTCTTTACGGGCTTCTTTGCTCATATCTTTTCGGAATTTGTTGGATTTAATAAATGGTATTGTAAATATGGGAATGCGTGTCGTTAGAAAAGTTAACGTTCTTTAAAGAAGTTATATATATATAAAATGCTAGGTCGGTTTATTCGAATTCGCAGATATCATAAAAATATTATAGAACATTTTGAAAATCCTCGAAATGTTGGATCATTTAAGAAAAGCGAACCAAATGTTTTTAGTGGTCTTGTGGGGGCACCAGCGTGTGGCGATGTCATGAAAATAGAATTAAAAATAGAAGAGGATGTGATTGTCGACTGCAAGCACAAGGTTTTTGGATGTGGGAGTGCCATTTCTTCTTCTAGTTACGTAACTGAATTGATAAAAAATAAAAGAATTGAAGAAGTTGAACAAATAACAAATAAGGATATAGCGAAACATTTAAATTTACCACCTGTAAAATTGCATTGTTCGATGTTAGCCGAAGATGCTATAAAAAATGCTATTCAAAAATATAAAATTGTTCAAATGAAGAAAAAGGCCGTCCAAGAAAAACCATGGCTGAATAGAGCTCCTTAAATTTATTCAGCAATATTTTTCTCTTTCTCCGGAACCTGCAAATATACCGGATGACTGGCAGTTAAATATTCATTAATAGTTCCTAATTGAGAAACACGTTGACTATGCTTCACAAGTGTTTGAAATTTACTCAGCGGACATTCAATGCCTGCCCGTTCAGCCATATTAAGTACCGAAAACACCGCAATGTCACCCGCGTCAGCATTTTCACCGCCAAAATAATCATCGGTGCCCAACATATTGACAAGCCAAGCAACATGTTCAGGATATTTCTTCTCAGCGAGTTCTTCCCACGCCTTTCTCTGTAATCCAACATCACCAGCATATTTTGCCTTAGCCATCATTGTGTAAATATCATTGCAGTGCTCAATTAACATATCTGCTCTTAGTGAACCATCTTCTGTCTGAGGCCAAAGTCCAGCTACACGAGCACAATAACGAGTAATAGTTCCAGACTGCGCTATGCGCCGCCCATTATGAAGAAGAACAGGTAACTGCCCAAAAGGTTGGTCATTCTTAGCAGCAGGCCAGGCATTTGCCGTAGCATCATCCCATGTATATAGGACACTTCCCGCACGCAACATCAACATGGGTCTCTGTGCACGAGCAGCAATCTTCCAGTAGATAAAAGTGGGTTTTGTAAATTCAGTCATTATATATCTAAAGAAATGCGAAATATTTAAGTATTTAAATAATATAATAATGGCAATAAAATTAACAAAGTTAGCTAAAAAAAAGTTGATAAAATTATTAGGTGGCGGCGAATATAAGACAGTATTATTTTCTGTCGCTGGCGGTGGTTGTAATGGATTAAAATATCAATTACAGCCTACAAAAGATCCTATTGAAAAATTGGACGAAGAAATATCTTTAACTGCCGATACAACATTGAGAATCTGTGGAAAAAGCCTTTTTTATTTATTAGGAACTGAAATTGATTGGAATGATGATTTTATGGGGCAATCCTTTTCTTTTAATAATCCAAATACTGCTAGTACTTGTGGATGTGGTTCAACTTTTGCGCCAAATATAGCTTTTCATGAAAGTCCTTCGTATAAAAATAAACCTAAAAGTAAAAATAGTAATATATAAATGCATTCTAGATTTATTCTTAAAAGAACATTTAGTTCAGCAACACCAACGCCATTAAAACCTCCTTATGGCGGTTTACTTGCAGCATGTTTTTTTGGACTTGCAGGCGCAAAAATCGTAAAAAATAAATTAGAAGAAAAAAAAGTAGAGAGATATGGTTGCTATGGACGCCCAAAAAAATACATTTCTTATAATCCACTCTCCAAGATTAAAAAATAATGCCATCTTCAATTACCTATAAAATATTTTTTATAGGTTTTTCTATAGTTTTCTGCGGTTCTGTGCCGCTTTTCTGCAAATTCATTCAAGGAAATGTTTGGCGCTGCTTTCTCAAACTTAAGAATTGCCTCGTCGAGAGAAATTAGCCGGTTCTCTCGCTTAAACATTTGAAAACTTAGTCTTGTCAGTTCTTTTTCATCTATTTTATATCCGGTTAGTTTCCATGCTTCCATAATTTATATTTGTAAATTAATTTGCGCTACTGCTCGCCAAAATGGCATTCCAATAGTTTCGATTATTGCGACCTATGCCTTTACGGAAATATTCTTTGTAGCATCCGAAATACAATGATCACATTGACAAGACATAGGGTAATTTGATTTGATTGGATTTTTGATTATTGATGGCGGCAGAAGGGTGATTGGTGCCGCTTTTGGGATAAACTTTGGAGTACCGCATTGAGTGCAGTACTTTGAATTGAGAGAATAGAGAAGTACACCGCAGACAACACAAGGCGGACCCGATATTTTTTGTGCGACCGGCAGAAGTGGTGGCGGAGTATGGATGGTGTCGGCGGGATTGTCCGTCTCGCTGTCTTCCTCGTATTCCTGTAGAGTCGGAAGAATGAGCGAATCCTGAAATGCTCGCTGTTCGTCCAAAGAACAAGCGTCATAGATAATAATTGCTATTTCCTCTGTTGGTGGATTTTTACAGCAACTAAATACCCGTACCGCATTGACATCGTTAAACTCTTTTTCAAGTGCCACTTTTATTCTTGCAAACCAATGCCCCCATGGTGTTGGCTCATCCGGGTGAGGCGCATAGGGAAGTGGCGGTTGACCATAATAATCTTCTGCCTGCAAACGTGCAATACTTTGTTTGTATATAAATTCTGTTAAAAGATGAGTGAGCCAGTTCCAATCTGAGTAATTACTTTCTTTAATGATAATATTGCACGTAATTCGTATGAATTCAGGTATTTTGTTGAGTGTTGTCCCATAGAGACAGACCATTGTTGTTGTCGTTATAAAGTGTTTAATAATTTATTCAATTTTTATGTGGTGCTTATTTTATGGTTCCTTTTATCTTGATGTTTATATATTTCATAAATGGTTTAAATCGCAAACCATAATATATTTTATATGGTGAGTACATTTACACGTCTGTTTTGTCTTTCTCTAGCTGCTTTTGCATGTGCGGGGACTAGTGATGCTTCGTCGATGGTTGCTATGCGCCAACAGAATACGGATATTCTCTTGGACGCCTTTCATAATGTTTCTAATCCCGAGCATCCACAATATGGGCAATATTGGTCTCAGGAAAAGATCGATGCTTTGGTGGCGCCACCCGAAGTAGAGGTGCAGGATTTGCTCGATTATTTGGCGCTTTATGGTGTAAAGTGTGAGCGCCGCGGCGGCGCCGCTTTGGAGTGCAGTGGCTTTGATTTAAATTGTATGAACTTGCGTGCACCGGAACTCTTGGATTTTGTTGAAAGTCATGAAGGTATTACGGCGCCTTGGGATAATTCTGTGTGTCTTAACACCCCGCATAGCGTTGGCGATGGTGATGGTTATGTGGCGAGAGAAGTCATGTTGGAGCTTTACAATGTGACGGATGGGGTAGTTAAGAATGATGGCATTTCGGTGTGTGCTGTGGAGTATCAGGGTTTGGGTGGAATTAGTGAGAGTGATTTGGAAAAGCAGCAGCAATTGAATGGTGAGCCGCAAAAACCGCTTGCCAATATTGTTGGTGGTAATGGTTCGCCGATGTTGGAGGCACAATTGGATGTGCAAATGATGTCGCAGGTGGCGGAGAATTCAGATGTCTGGTTGTGGGATTCTCCAATGTGGGTGTATTCTTTTGCGGTTGGATTTCTCAATGCTACCGAGATCCCAGATATTTTGTCGATGAGTTGGGGCTGGTCTGCACGAGATCAATGTTCCTCGGGACTTGGTCCTTGCCCGGGAAATATGACATCTGCGCAATATTTGCATCGGACTAATTTGGAATACGCAAAGATGGGGTTGCGCGGTGTCTCTATTATGGTATCTAGTGGAGATGCAGGGGCACCCGGCCGTACTAATGAAGGGTGCTCTACCGGGCAAGGCATTTCGGCTGTAAATCCGGCTTTTCCCGGATCTTCACCTTACGTAACGAGTGTGAGTGCAACGTATTTGGTTCCTGAACAATCAAAATCGGATAATACTTGGCAATCTCCTTTGTGTCAGCAATATGGATGCGTAAATGGCACCAAGGAATTGCCTTGCAATTTTGCTGATACTGGTTGGACTACTGGGGGCGGATTCGGTATCTTTGATGAGGAGCAAACGACGTGGCAGGCGGATGCTGTTAAGGCGTGGGTGCAGTCGACAGCCTTGCGCCCGCCTAACTTTAAGGAAGGAGGTCGCGGTTATCCTGATGTTTCGGCGTTGGGGCATTATTGTCCTATTGTGTCAGGGGGTCAAGTAATGGGGGTGGACGGCACCTCTTGTTCCGCGCCCGTATTTGCAGCCTTGGTTGCTCTACTCAATGATCATCAGGTTTCTCAAGGAAAGCCGAAGCTTGGATTTATTAATCCGGTTCTTTATAAGATGTGGGCGGACAATAAAAAAACATTTCAAGATATTACTCAAGGTAATAACTGGTGTACAGAGATGCAGTGTTGCAATAGTACCTTTGGATACGAAGCCGCCGTTGGTTGGGATCCTGTTACTGGTTTGGGCACCCCGAACTTTGGACTCATGGTTGAGTGGCTGGATGCGCAACAATAGTCTTGAATATAAAGTTGGTGACTGCTTTTAAGTATCTAAGATAATCTACGTTATGATACACTGACTTATTATTTTGTTTGAGAGTTTTATAATAATCTATCAAAGAATTATTAATTATAATTATCCACGCGGGCTGTTTCTTTTCAAAGTCTGATATTAATTGAAACCAGTACTTTCCCCCCGCAAGAGGTTTATAAAAATTTGTGAAATCCAGGTTGCCATCAGCGCGCTTGGGAAAATTAATGGGCAGGTCGACCGCTTGTTTTGACATTTTTAATATACATGAGTATATTAAAAACTTATTCATCTCTAGACTAATGTCTTTTCCGTGTCCGCCGGCGGCGACTACGGAGCCGATTGTTGCGGCGGGTGCGCCGCTTTCCGCCCCTCGCGTGCGAGAACAAGCACGCGTTACCCTTCGGACATCGACTCTTCATGCTCCAACGGCATTTCTTCTTCCGTCGGCATTTCTTCTTCCGGGTGGGCGCGCGGTCCGCCTTTTTCGCGCGATGCGGTGGCGGCGGCGCAGATGCAGGCGCCTTTTTTACGCGAGAGGAGTTGTTAGCTTGGGACATTATATAAATTAAAATATTTTATTTTCAACTTTACGATGGGACGGATACCAGCCATATTTATTTCCTACAACATCCAGATAGTGTGCTGATAGCCAACCGCCGGCAAAAAATATGGTATCGCCAACATTGTTTATGAATGTATCGGGGGCGATTTTTCCACCTGGCCAACTAAAGCGTCTTTTTTGTACAAAATATTTATTAATTATACCCATTCCAAATTTGGTATTTTCGACTAATTCAAAGAGAGTATGTATTATTATTGTTAAAATGAAAGGAATATTCCAAAAATATGCAACTACGCCAACAGCATAGTGCAATAGACTATATTGATCCGCAAAGTGCAATCCCATTATTATTAGTGAATAAAAAATTTAATTCCTTAACAATAGAATTTCATCAGCTTTCCAATCCACGAATAGTCAAGAGTCAACACATTTGGACCTTCCGGCAGCTTCATACGTTTGTAAGATGCATGAAATGCTACAGCAGGCAGGAGTGTCGCTTTTCCATGTGTTATAGAATAACGATATCTATTCAAATACATCGCTTTTTCTTTGGGGATAACCCGCACTATATAACCTATACTTGCGTCATCTGGTAGCAGACGCTCAATCGCCTCACGAGATGCTATTCCGCTATTGGTATTGTCGAAGACAAGCCTCTCCGAGATGTTTTCCTGAATGATATTTCGGTACTGCGCTTTTGTATTATAGTTATCCTTGCTTAATCGCATAAACTTTTTTAGATACTTTTGACAGAATGTTGTTTTGCCGGAAGCGGGCGGACCCACCATAAATAAATATTTTTTGTCACTGATGAATTCAGAGAGCTTTAATTGGTTTTTGACGAAGTGTGGGTCTTTGGCGAATCGTCTTTTGCGAGGAATATGAAAAGGTTTCGGGTCCGCCAGAGAGAAGAACTCCTCGGCTTTATAAAATCGCACGCCGCAATTATGTGCAAAACAAGCATCGCTATCACTAAAACATTCCGTCTTGGACCAAGCATCACCAACGTAAAAGGAATCTTCACGAGAGAAAGGATGTTCGCGCATATGCAGTTTAAACATTCCTGGGAAAGGTTTCCTCATATAGTTGTTCTCCAAGGAAGCATAGAATATAACGGGAACACCTAATAATCTTTGGATATTCATGCATTTTTCTTTGAAGTTCTCTTTGCTTAATCGCTTTTCTAAGTTCTTCTGATTCGTGAATACAAGGATTGTGTAGCCGGTATTGTGCAATCGATTAAGGACCGGCGCCACCTTATTGCTTATCAATTGCCAATCATTCTTGTCTTTTGGAAAACGACGCTTTGATTTGGTGCAAATCAATGTGCCATCCAAATCAAATCCAGCTATTTTGGTTGTTGTTGTCACGTTTTCTGATTTGTAACACTCCATAAGTTTGTGCATTAAAAAATTATAAGCATTCTATTTCAATTTTCTATTGCTTAGTCAATCCAAGCGCGCGCGCCCAGCGTCCTAGGAAGGACGGCGGACCCTCATCGCCGGGTGGACCCTCGTCGCAGGATGGGCCATCGTCGCAGGATGGACCCTCGTCGCAGGATGGACCCTCGTCGCAGGATGGACCCTCGTCGCAGGATTTCCGCCGTTTTTGCTGGCAAGCTTCCATTTTTTGGCGCTCAATAACATTTTGCAGAGTGGTGTTTACAAGTTTTTTTGATACTTCTCTACACTTTACGCGATGCATTTCAACCTTCTTCATAATATCTTCTTGAATCTTAAGAAGATTTTTACCCTTTCCTATTCCAAAATATTTTGCCGTATCTTGTCCAGTGAAGCCTCCTTCAACCGAATATTCGTCCATTAGCTGATATATATTCTTATAGATGCGATATTTTCGCTTTTTACGCAACCACCATTCCTGAATACGAACTGCCGCATGAAACCTTCTTCCATATCTTATATCTTTCTTAAATTTTGCCGTAGATAATCGCTCTTTCTCCTTCAACATCAAATCAGCCTTTTCATATTGCTCTTTAAAAGAAGTTCCCTTTTTCTTCAAAGAATTATTAAGCATGATAAATTTAAATGATTTATTAAAGGTGTCCCAATGCATCATAGATACTAGCGTTTGCACTTCATATTTAAAGGCAGTTTTCTGAGTAATAAAACGCAGCTTATGTTTTTTATACATTTCTTTTTTTGCATGAGCATTTTCTTGCGACCATTGAAACAAAGCTAAAATGGCAAAATGATGGATGTTAAACTTGTTCTTATGACCAGGTTGCTGTACCCCATTTTTATCATGATAATCTTTTCTCTCGGTTCCTTGATAGGTGAAGTGGTCTTCAGTTCCATATTTGGTAATGTATTGCATTCTTTTATGTGGAATGATAGATTTCGAAAAGCTCGTTCAATTTAAATTTAAATTGAACGTAGAAAGGGTGGCTAGGAGTTGAGAGAAAAACAAAAGATGGCAGAAGAAAAAGAAGAAGAACTGATGCCCTTCCGCGCATTTGTAGTCGGTGGTATACGGCAATTATACTTTCACTGGACAAAAACGGATGAATTATTTATATTGGAGGATAAATGGCTCCATGGGCGTTTGAATATGTTTGGCACCTTTCGTACTATACGGGTTGAACGCAAGGATTTGCTTTTGGCGGGAACCATGGAAGAATTAAAAAAGAAGGGGTATATGTTTATGCCGATGTAGGGTTTTTAATTGTCGGAATTGTCAGCTGACGGCGAGGCTATTTTTTCAAGGAGTATTTTACAATGGTTTATTAGTTCCTTGTTGATCACGCCCTGCTGGCGCCGACTATATAAGCGGAGGATGGTTTCTTGGTATTTGTCGGGAATAATAAAGCTATTTTCTTTTGGATCCAGTTTAAATTTTACATTAGGATCTTTATCCGAATAAAATGAGATATTTTCTAGAGGATTGGATTTATTGCCACTAACAAATCCAATAGTGTGTTGATGAAAACGCAGTGTTCCGGATTCCGCATCCTTGAGCTCGGCAAGCTGGTCCGGCGAGAGTGGTGAGTCGACTCGCTTCTCTGCAAGCATTCGCAAATGCCGCCGGTGTGCCATGCGATCGAGATCATTTTTATATTCGCTGTGCAAACGACAGGTGACAATTGAATCTGTCAGATCAAGGAAATCAGATTTTTTGTTTATTATCTTTTCTAGAATTTCTGTTATAATAAATTCATAAGCTACAACAGCGTGATGGTGATATACCTGCTTATGCAGGCGATAGCGGGCAGCAAAGAGGGCATAAATATCATATTGTATTTTTGTTGGGAAGCATATTGTCTCGTCAATGACTCGGCAATGGGTTATCAGACGTTTGAATTCACCGCCCGTTTGCAATCCAAGATGGAAACTATCTCTCTGAATGTAATCTATCTTATCCACATCGATTTGGGTGCGGACATTGGCGACAATTTGATACTGCCAGTTATCTTGGGGTGTGGGGCATACCATTCGGATAATTTTACGAACTTCTTCTTCCGTCAGCGGGATTTCATATGCGGCTACCAATTGACGGAAGATATTGCACCCACGCTCTTCATGTTCTGGTTCTTCCTCTTTTCGCACATAATGGTCATAGAGATGACTGAAGGGTCCATGTCCGAGATCGTGAATAAGACCGGCAATCTGCACCAATTCGATGGTGCGTGCAGTAATATTTAGTTCTGGTTGATTTCTCTGGAGAGAAACCATGAGATCATAGGCGAGCTTGCTTACTCCTACAGAATGTTCAAAACGGGTATGGGTGGCAGAGGGAAAAACATAATAAGTTGCCCCTAGCTGCTTTAAATCACGTAGCCTTTGAAAGGCTGGAGTGTCGATGATTTGTACCATCAGTGGAGTGAGTGGTATAAATCCATGAACGGGATCGTAGATTTGTTTCATTCTTCTTGTTGGTACGAGCTGTGGGTTAAAAGTTATCAATTTTATACTTCAATGTGAATAAAGAAAACTAATTATAAATATATAATGTATTTCCCCCCTGGTCTTTGGCTAGATTTTAAGAATCGTTATTTATTTAATGCCTATTGGAAGGAGAAGTTTTTGCGGGAAGTATTGCCCGCTCTTCCAAAATATAAAGTTGTTTTTCGATGTTGGTCCACAAAGAGTCGGCCAATATGTTTTCACAAAGAATTTGAGAGATTGACAAATTGTCCTACTGAGCATTGTTGCACGACTTATTCTGTCGATAAAGATTGGGGACCGGATCGCCCGACATCGTGGTGGGTATCGCCAGCATTTTTTGATGATTAAAAAATTTAGAGTACGCCTATTAAACATTGCCCTTATTGAGTTTTTGACGCCTTACCTCGGACGCCTTATCGCGGGTATACGCATCGAGCATGTATATTAGCATGTCAACGCCACTACCGCTTAGGGCGTCCTCGTCCTCTGTGTGGTAGTAGTGCCACAGATTACAGATTCCAGTAGCCCGCGTAAATTGTGTTCTGTTCATATAAACTCTCTCAAGATGGTCGACTTGATTCTCGTCTAGGCGGTCGAGAATAAAGGTGGCAAGTTTCCTGCATCGGGGCAGTTCCGAATAGATATTCGACGCGACTTCGTGGAAGCGAGTGGGGAAGGTGTATTCTTCTGTAGACATTGTAATTGTGGAGAATAATTATTATATTTTTTAAATCAATTTTATGATCCCTACAATTATAGTGTTGGCTAAAAGATTTTTGATATTATAAATAATATAGCCGTCCCTCGTGCATATTTTGCCTTTTTAATTGCCTTTTCATCTTTAATCATATTGTTATAAAGCATAAACCATTGAGTCATCCAAATTATCGGTCCAAATTGTCCTAGCAAAAATCCCAGAAAATAAAATACCATGTGCATCTGATTTTCGTCCATTCTAACGTATTTATTGAGAATATAAATCCCTTTTTAAAAATCAATTTTATACTTGATATTTCACCCAATGGGCAATGGTAGGTGTTGGAGGGCATTTAAGAATTGTAGGATTTTTTGGTGTCCGCCTGCGATTAGCGTCTGTAAGATTGGCTAAATAAGTTATTTCCTCGAAGGGTCTAAATAATGGTTTTTTGAATCGATAATAATCATGTAAGCTGCATAATATATTGCAGTTTGTATTTTTCACTGAGTTTTTGCATATTTTTTTATTGTGGGTGCGCGCATAACATCGCCGTCTTGGAGAGATACCAAGATAAGAGAGAATGTGAATATTTACGTCTTCGGGAAACATTATTTATATTTATAAATAAAGTTTTTAATTTCTAACATCTGCGTTTAACGAAAAAGTGTTTGCATCTTGAAGAGAAAACTTTTTATACTTCCCGTAGCGCCTCCCCCGCGCTGGCGGCGACGACGCCGCCGGTTAGTATGCCTGCGGTTACTGCGCCGACGATTGGCGCGTTTGGTACGGCGGCGGTTTCTATTGCGTTTCTGGGTTCTGCGAGTCATATATATATAACTAAATAAAGTTTATTTCCTTGGAAGTTTACCGGCGGTGGGTGTACGGGCGACGGCGGCGACGCACGTAGTGGTGGCGGCGGTGGTATACTTTATCTCCGCGTTTGGTAGTGTAATTTTTTCTGCCCGGATGCGTCTTTGAGCGCGTGCCATGCGTAGAACGGCGATGGCAGCACTTGTGACGACGCTTATGGGTGTGGCTCTTTTTGTACCGCTTGCGGCAGCACTTGTGGCGGCGCTTATGAGTGCACCTTTTCTTGCGATGATGTCTAGTGTGTGTCATTATATATTAGTATTCGATTTAATTTATTTAAAAACAAATAAAAAATGGCAAAGAGGTCACGGCGAGACTTGAACTCGCGGTCTTCTGCGTGTAAAGCAGACGTGATAACCAACTACACCACGCGACCTGTCGGCACCGCGAATTGAACGCGGATCGTCGCTGCCACAAAGCGAAGTCCTAACCATTAGACTATGCCGACCTACACCCACTGGGATTCGAACCCAGAATCTCCCGCTCCGTAGGCGGGCGCCTTATCCATTGGGCCATGGGTGCTTCCTAAATAATTCGCGGAAGCAGGTTTCGATCCTGCGACCTCGTGGTTATGAGCCACGCACGCTTCCTCTGCGCCATTCCGCGTTTATTAATCTTTGTTTTCCTCGTAGGAAGGATGCAAATCCATAAAATGGTTATATAATTCCAAGGAGTTTAATCCTTTATCCTCTTGTTCTTTATAATCAAGTTTAAATTGTTCGTAGGTATAGCCTTCTACATCATCTAACATATACTCGCAATAATACATATGCCAAGTATAGGGGGTATTTATCTTTCCATTTCCGCCTTTCCTTCGATCGCAATAGCACCCCATGTTTTTGGTTCTTATTCTTAGATAATATCAAATCAATTTTTAAACGCAAAAAAAAAATCAGGTTCTAACACCCAACTCCCCCTTAAAGAAAGCGCATCTAAGTTCGACCTTCCTTGCTTTAAGCAATTGGGTCCCCACCGATGTCTTTCTTTCTAAGAGTTCCCACGCTAGGGCAGATAACGCACAATTGGATTCGAACCAATGACTTCCGGTTCAATAAGACCGGCACTCTACCTCTGAGTTATATGCGTTTGGCTTCCATGCCGGGAATTGAACCCGGGTCTGCTGGGTGAAAACCAGCTATCCTAACCATTAGACTACATGGAATCTAACAACCATTACTACTAATTTATAGAATCAATTTTTTAAAAATTTAGTGCCCGCGATGGGGATCGAACCCACAACCTCCTGATCCGAAGTCAGGCACGCTATCCATTGCGCCACGCGAGCTTTTTAAACATTTACCCACGATGGGGATCGAACCCACAACCTCCCAGTTAGGAACCGGATGCGCTATCCATTGCGCCACGCGGGCTTATTATTAACACACAACTGGAATTGAACCAGTATTTCCGGTGCTCAAATTACCGGTGTCCTTACCATTAGACTATATGTGTTGTGGAGATGAAGGGAATCGAACCCTCGGCCTCGCGCATGCAAAGCGCGCGCTCTGCCCCTGAGCTACATCCCCGTTAAGTTTTAAAATACTCTTCCTAGTGGGATCGAACCACTGACATCACGATTACCATACCCGCCGGGCGATAACAGTCGTGCGCTCTACCAACTGAGCTAAGGAAGACTTTGGTCCATACAAGACTTGAACTTGCGACCTGCGCGTTATTAGCACGCCGCTCTTGCCAACTGAGCTAATGGACCTTTGCCCAATCGGGGACTTGAACCCCGGGCCACTCGCTTTCATTGCACAACCATGTTGTACGTAAAAGGCGAGCGCTCTACCAACTGAGCTAATTGGGCATTTGTTTGTTTGTTTGTTTCTATTCTCCTGCTAATATGGTCTGATTTGTTTAAGTTGATTTGATTCAATTTATTTTGGGGATGGTGCCGCCGGAGTTGCCGGAGTTGCCGGAGTTGCCGGAGTTGCCGGAGTTGCCGGAGTTGCCGCTGATTGAGATTCTTGATGTATCTTTTTTTTTAATTCAATTTTATTCTTCATCATTTGAATACTTTTACGCATTGTAATTATGTGCATTTCTATTTCTGTTAGAGCGTGGGACAATCGGTATGCTTGCTCGGTATCAATAATAGCTGCACATGCTGTCCCCATGTATGTTTCGCTGAGTTTTTTTATGATGTCTACGCATTGGTCAAGATTCATAAATGATATGCGAGAGAATTTTTATATCTATATTAATTAATGATAGACTGCGTTGTTGATCATATCTTACAGAAACCTACTCAGATACAATATTATATTAATGTTTTGCATCAATGTGTGAAAAATATTAGATTCTCGCCCCATGTTGCGGATTATAATTCCTTGGGCGCCGGTTCATATGGTGTTGTATGGGGCACGACGGCATATTACAAAGGACGCAAAATTAATATTGCCATAAAGATTATTACATTTAATACACATAGTGAGATTCTAAAACATCAGTCAATTGATGAAGCTGATTATGCGGAAAGAATGGCGGAGGCGGGCGTCGGACCCAAAATTTATGAGAGTCTCTATTTAGTGGCTCCGAGAGATATGCGTGCTGTTATTCTTATTATGCGTCGAGGACAGGGCGATGGCTTCCAATATCTTGTGTCTACTCATCATTCTACCAAAGCTAAGAAAAAGATGTTGAGAGAAATGATGAAACAAATTCATAAGATGATTTCTAAGGGGATGTATTGTTATGATATTAAACCGGCTAATTTTATTGTTAATGCACGCGGAAAACCAAAAATTATTGATTTTGGGGGACAATTTTGTAGTATTAAACGCTATGAGGCAATGACGAATATGAGAGAAAATGCCCGCCATATTTTACAACATATCAAGGGATCTGTAGCAAGAGAACTTGAACCCGAACTTCGCCTTATTACGAATATACCAAGCGCTCATTATCAAAAGTTTGTGGATGCAGTGTTTTATACCCTGATCATGATTCCATTTATCTCTCTTATTCGAGATCTTGGACCTATTGGACAACCGCTTCTAGTTGTCTTTAATGCTTTTGCCAAGCGTTTATGTTTTAATAGAGAATTACAAACCGCGTGTATTTTGCTTCTCATTTATGATAATAATATATGGGCTACCTTCGCTCATTATCTCCGCCATCCAACACCGATACGGAATATTAAGCAGCATACCGCCGCTGAACGCGGGCAGTTTTTCGATACCACACTACAGAAATTATGTATGAAAATAAGCAGCGCACCCGTGTATAATAGAGTGAAAATAAAGACACGAGCTGCTTCAGCCCCAAGTCGCCGGAAGACTCGGAAAAAGAGCTCGCACACTCGACGCCGACGTGGAGCCGTTGGATTTGCCGCCGGCGCTGCTACAGGAGGGCTCGTCGGAGGACCCGTAGGCGCTGTATTGGGTGGGGTAGTTGGAGGCATTGCTGGGCGCCATAAAACAACTTGATTTACGGAAAAGGATTTAAATTTACTATGATAATTGATAGTAAATTTATGGTACAATTTTTGATACAGGGAGATTTACCAAATATTTGGTGGCAACCATTGCCAGACCAGCTTAAAGTTATTTATGATTTATACGAAGAATGGAAAAGAGGGTTGGGGCAGGGAGGAATGGCCTATCCCGGTACCGAGATTAGTAGACGCAAGAAAATAGGTGATTTTACGTATTTGATTCATATTTGTGGTTCCAGGTCTTATATGCAGAATCTTGATCATGTAGATAAGAAGAAAAGGTTGATATATTTCCTGCCGGAACATCAGGGATCAACAATTGGAGAGAAAGTAGATTAAGCATGCTGATGCGGATCAAAATTTATTTTTTTACCAGAGGGCGGCGCCTTAGTTGGGTTTTTCCCTACTGCGTGATGAAGTAGGGGATAGCGGGCTTTGCTTTGCTTTTTTGCTTTTACCGCGGCTTTAATATCTTCTACGTTTTTTTTTATTGCCATGTGAATGAAGAGGAGGGAGAGAAATATGAAGATAGCTTTTCCAGCGTGCATATAAATTATATGGATATATTTTATTTGTGTAATGTATATGAGTCATCTGCCGTTAATATCAAGTTTGGCGACTATTTTAAGTATTTCCATGGCTATTTTGTATAAGAAGAATAAGTTACAAGAAATTAAGGAAGATTTTGGTAATGTTAGATTCTTAATTCCTTTGGCCGGAACAATATTATTCTCTTATGTTGTCTTAAATCAGAAGGGGGAAACGAAGGACATAGAAAAAATGCAAACGGCAACTAAGCGGGCGCTTGTCGCTTTAATTGTTGCTTATTTTGCTCGTATCGATTTGGTCATTGCGCCTTTCTGGCTTGTTTGGGTGTTTTCCTATTGGACCAAGGAAAGTGGCGGTTGGATATAAGTTTCTAAATGATAATTTAAAAATAAAATATTATTATTATTAAATTATGGATCTTGAAAATGCGCTTATTCGCCAGAGTCGACAATGCATTAAAGCACACTCATTAGAAGATTTAAAGTCTGTATGCAAACGTGCAGAAGTTCTCTCGAGAGAAGGGGTTTGTTCCATGGTCACATTATATAAAAAATTTATGAATAATATCTGTATTTACGGGACACAAGAAATGGTTGTTTGGTTAATAGAAGTGTTTTTTGAATACTTTAATGAGGTTGACCGCATGGCATTGCGTCATTTATTTTTTTATTCAAAACAACTAACCAAGAGGAATAAGAATGTGGATACCCGGTGGTTCAATGATTTTGTCTTGCCGTTGGTGCGTGCTTAGCGCCGACGGGTGCGCCTGCGACGCCGGCGTCCTCCAGAAGCAGGATGTGCTAGTGGGATTCTATCAAATTCCGGGTGAGAAAGCAATGGATTTACTTGCTGTGCCTCTGGTATCAGGGGTCCAGTGGGCGCTGCGGGTAATAAGTGGGCCATGCGGGTGAGGTGCTGATCATATGCCTCCTCGGGCGTCACGGGTACGGCATGTGTAGGCGCGTGCAGCATGCGAGCTACTTCTGCGTTTGCTTGCCGGTGCGCCCGCGACCGGCGTGCCGCACGGCGTGCCGCGGGTCCTAATTCACCACCCCGTCGACGTGTACGACGTTTTTTACGTGTACGACGTTTTTTACGTGTGCGACCTTTTTTTTTTCGGTGGCGGCGACCGCCAGCTTGAAACCCACCACATTTTTTACGTCTACGTCGTTTTTTTTTGGTGTTTTTTCGGCGTTTGCGGCGTTTGCGGCGTTTGCCGTGTCTTCTGCTCCCGCCGGTTGCCGCACCACCAGCTCCGCTAGGATGATAATCTGCTGCCGACGAGGCCGCGCGCGCCCCTGTCGGGTCACCTGGACACCAGAGCATAAGATATCCTTGGTCTGGGGCATCATAGTCCATTAGCATTTCAGATGCTGGTGTCATTGTCTTATATTCACTGGCTCCTAGTGCATCATGATCATCTTGTGCCGCGCCAATACCTTCTGTTAATTCTGCGCCTGCGACTCCTTTATTGTAAGCGAAATCTCCATATCTGCCAAAATATTTTTTCGCCATAGCGTCAATAGCAACGGAGTTCTTAGGGTTGGCTCGCGCAAAGGCTTTTAGTTTTCTTTGATTCGCGTCTACCCAATCTTTCTGCACCTCACCACAATTCTCGATAAATCTCCATCCTAAATAGTAATAATAGGTAACAACATTTGATACGGCTCTTAGAAATATTCCGCGCCACCCGGCGGCGGTGCAATAGTCCTTGAGAGCCTGAAGCAAAGATCGTCCGGATTCCACCATTTGAGTGCGTTCGTTGCGTTTACGAAAACCTTGTGCTGCGCCTCCTGCGCCCGGCGCTGAGCAAATTAAGTCAACATACAGGTATCCTGGCTTGGGCTTGGGATAATTCTTTTTCACGCAGCAAAATCCCCTTAGACCGCCTGTCGTATCGAGAGAAACAATGATAATATCTGCTTCATTAAACGCAGTCTCTGCAAAGTCTGCCCTAATTTCACCTCGGCAAGCTTGGTGTAAGAATGCTGATGTTGGCGTAAATTTTT
>Ga0115002_10003165_pt1 | contig 20720 bp, 22 predicted proteins | sample ArcticOcean_MG_C_8_FD_89576 | JGI IMG/M metagenome (GOLD analysis project Ga0115002, IMG submission 89576) | Marine microbial communities from western Arctic Ocean - ArcticOcean_MG_CB11_86 | ecosystem: Environmental > Aquatic > Marine > Oceanic | place: Arctic Ocean: Canada Basin | collected... | reverse complement strand
TCCACCCAAAACTTAAAGGATTTATTACTAAAAAAGCAATTAGCTGAGATACTAATAGATATATGCGCCACTCAGCCATGTAAGTCTTATTTAATAGTACCTATAGAGATGTAAACACTCTAATTTTGGTACTTCTTCGTTGATTTTTATTTCAAATTAAAAGCACAAGACGAGTTGTGCATATATGGTATGGTAATCCAAACGTTGTTATACATCTATTTATACGAGCATGTCCCTGAATTGATGAAAAAATATGAACAATATGGGTTATATTGAATAAAACATCTCGACGAAAGTGCCTCCCGCTTCGGTAGAATATACAAAGGCGGCGGTAAAGTCCAAAGATTCTAGTGGGCTGGCTCCGAACTCAATACTCAGCTCATTGTCGGATTCATCGTCCTTCTCAAGGTCCAACCAAGTATAACCAAAGGTTACCTGTACGGTTTCAAAGGGGATGATGTCGGCCGCTGCCAAATTGAGTTCGATATAATTTGCACTGATCGCTTCCGCATACCAGGCACCCAACACAATTTCGTTGTCTCCGTTTGTCGTGGTCCATTCCGCTGCGATTGAGCCCATTCCACCGTCATCCAAATTGTCTCGCCCTTGTCCTTTATATGGTGAGGTCTTTGACTAATCAAAAAAAGCTTTTTGATCAAATTCTTTTTCTGGCAATCCAAATTACAAATCTGGAGATTCTTCTCATCGGTGCACAATTTTATACAAATTCGTACATCGAGTCAGGAAATGAGTTTGATACCGACCAACTAACGACACACTTATTAATGGGATGAATACCAAACCGATATTATTTTACGATGGGGACTGCGGTCTTTGTCACCGGTTTGTAGTATTTGTACTCAAACACGAGGTTGAAGCCGTTTTTCAATTTGCGCCCCTTCAAGGTGATACGTTTCGAGCCAATTTTTCCAAAGCGGAAGTGATTGAGTTTCCTGACAGTCTTATTCTCCTGACTGAATCCAATGAATTGCTCACGTTTTCTGATGCCGCGGTGTATGCTATGAAGACGCTTTCTCCTGGATGGCGTCGTCTCGGAAAAGTGATGGGTGTCTTCCCAAAACCTTTACGCGACTTTGGTTACCGGTGTATTGCCGCGATTAGAAAGAAGATTTTCAAAAAACCGGACGGAGTATGTCCTTTGGTTGCTCCCGAATTGCGGGAACGCTTTCTAACTTAATCGCTTTGTCGGCGGCTCTGATAATCAGTTACTTTGTTAAGTAACCGTGCTTGTCGAGATACACCAACATATCACCTACGGTTTTGTAATAGAAGGGATTATTGCCGTCCTTGTAATTGAAAAAGCCGTGAGTCTGGTCGCTGTAGGTGAAAATATGGCAATCGCTGCCAACCTTGTCCAAAGCGCGTTGGTAGGCATAGGCGCCTGTCAGAGGAGTTGTGGTGTCCGCTGTACCCTGGAATATGACGGCAGGCGCGACTCCTTTTTTTACGTGTTTAAAGGGAGATAAGTGTTCAGGTGAGTCATTTCCGTAACCAGGATTAAAGAGGATTTGTAGGCTTGGCTCCAATGGGATGCTGGTGTCGTCCGTCTCCGCGTCATGCCCAGGAAGACTTGCTATGGCTGTTGAGAGGAAACCTCCGGAGGAACCTCCTCCCACGGCAATTCGATCCTGATCCAAATTAAATTCCGCCGCATGGGCTCGAACCCAACGAAATGCGGACTTGGCATCTTCGATACATCGAATGACCAGACTTTCTTCTCTAGCTTCCCCTTTGACTGCCCCGCGTATGTTCGTGTAAAAAGAGGTGATACCCATCTTGGCCAGGATCATACCGTGTTCGTAGAACTGTTTAGGCTCTTCCCTTTTATTAAGCCCACTCCCATAATACCAGACTACTGCCGGTGATGGGGTCTCCGTAAGCTCAGAGCGAGTTACGTACAGTTCGATCTCCTCATCACCTACGGTCTTGTAGATAAACTTCTCAGGGTCAGTAGCGGCGAGGACGAACGGAATGAAAAGTAGAGGAATGAAACTTAGGATTTTCATAGAGACTGGGGTTGAAGAGTGATTAAAGCGGGGTTCTAGTGAGTCTGATTATTTCGTAAAGTATCCGTGCTTTTCCAGATATACAAGCATATCTCCGACCGTCTTATAATAATGAGGAATTCTTCCCGCACGGTAATTGAAGAATCCATGGGATTGGCCTTCGTAGGCAAAAAGCGTACATTTACTGCCGACTTTATCCATGGCTCGTTGATAGTCGTAGGCTTGGGTAATGGGAACAGTCGTGTCGGCTTTGCCGTGGAAGATAACGGCGGGAGAAATGCCTTTCTTCACCGTATGAAGCGGTGAGAATCCATCGCCGGTTACTTTGCTTGGATCGACGGCTGGATTAAACAGCAGCTGTAAGCAGGGATTGATCTTGATACTCAAATCGTCCTTTGAGTCATCATAGCCGGGGAGAGTAGCCACGGCTGCAGCGAGGTGGCCACCTGCTGATCCACCGCCAACCGCGATGCGGTCAGTGTCGATGTTTAGCTCTTTTGCGTGTGCCTTTACCCAACGAAAAGCCGATTTAGCATCCGCAATACAATTGGATATATCTCGGTTTTCGGCGATGCCTTCATAACCTCGGTAATCGACTGAAATGGATACAACTCCTAGTCCTGCGAGTATCTTTCCATGCTCAAAAAACTGACCCGCTCTACCTTTAGGATTCCAACCGCCACCATGATACCACACTACTGCCGGGGAAGGGGAGTCTTGTTTTTCTGGTTTGAAGATGTGAACGGCAAGTTCCCGATCACCAGCTTTTTTGTAGATGACTACCTCCGGGTCCTGAGCCAAGGAAATATTGAAGGATGATAGAAGAACAATTAAGAGACTAATTGATAGTTTCATGTTGAGTTTGATTTTAGGGTAGGGACTCATCGCCGAGGCGTCCGAGATTGTTTATCATCGATCGAAGTGACGACCTTACTTTAACGTCACCTTGATATCGCTAAACCAAAGACCGCCGCCCTCAGGGTTTCGATGTTCAGTTGAAATGGTGATTCCGTTGTATTCTTGATTATCTTTCCAAACTGTTGCTCGTCCTTCGCCTTTTCCGCCTCTTAGGAATATCCAGGCAGTTATATTATAATCTTCATCATAAAATAGCTCATACACATCTCCGGGGGTATAGCCGTCGTCTTTGTTGTAAATGACCCGAAGTTTTTGAACAGTCTCTCCGCTAATAGGATCTTTGTCGTTTTCCTCCTCTTCGAACGTCAGGGTCGGGTCCCAAACAATTTGAAATGGAAACAGCAACCAAAACACATCGTTAATGAAGTTCTTATCGATTTTCTCATCCATGCCTTCTCCGCGTGTGTAGCTAATGTCATCAGCATGTGAATACCTTTGTCTTCTTTAGGATGCCAGGTCCAGGTTCGTCCAAACTCAGCACGAGGGTTCTTAACATTAAAAGTGTAGGTGATTGATTCGACCTTATTCCAGTTTTGCAGCCCATACTTCTGAGCGATCAAGTAGGCTGCGTCGTGGGCGACACTTGTTAGTGTCGTAAAGGAAAAGGCAGCGAAAAAATAAATATATTTCATAAAGCAAAAAATGTCTCTACGAAGTGAAAATGTAAACAACTTATAGGACTTCGCCTTCGTTGGTGAGTCGATAGAATGCCCGATCTTCTCCCAACTCAGGATTGGGATCGGTCAAGAATGCGACTTTATTTCCTTCGCTTAAGCCCAGCGAATTGGGTTGAGAACACTAATGCCACAATCATAATCGATGAACAGATTTTAACGCTTATTGATCCTGATTCTCAACAGAATAGAACCTTTTATGAAGTTGGTCTTGATTATAATCCAACGCCATAATCCTTTACGTGAGTCTTGATGTTTTGTTTACCGTTTTGAACTACTTAAGAGCTAAATGGGCGGTTTTTGTGAATTCCTGCTGTAATGCAATTACGACCTGAATAAAAGCAAGATCATTAAAGTTCCAAGGTTCAGCGGTAGGTTTTGCTTGAGATTTTGTGAGCAGAGAACAATAGATCATAAATCTGATTCGACTTGTTTATAGCTATTCGATGATTTGGATGTTCATGAGGAAATTTACTTTAACTCTATTGATATGCTCAGCACTCATATTTGGGTTCTCAATTCACAGCATTGCCGATCCAATCAATTTGAACGGGAAGCTTATAAACGGCACAACAAATCCATTTCCTAGAATCGATGTTTTCCTTCCGGTTGAGAAGGGGAGAACCGATTTCGGGGTTATCATCTTTCCCGGTGGCGGGTATCGTGGATTGGCCGAGCATGAAGGTGCCGGTTATGCTCACTTCTTTCAATCCAAGGGAATTGCAGCTTTTGTTGTTGAATATCGACTGGCTCCCGGAGGGCACAAGCATCCGGCCATGCTTGAGGATGCTTTGGCTGCCATAGAAACGATCTGTGGTCGTTCCACTGAGTTCGGGGTAGATCCAGACAAGGTCGGGGAGTGATGGGTTCGTCTGCGTGCGGGCATTTGGCGGCTCACACGTTAACATCCTATGCAGAATATTCCAAGGATTTGCGTCCGGCTTTCGGAATTCTTTGTTATCCAGTTATTGATATGGCGGGTGCATTGGGACACACCGGGTCGCGCAATAATTTGTTAAGGGAGCGTCCTTCACTTGAAATGCGGCGATCAGTTTCTCCAGATTTGAAGGTCAGTTCTAATACTCCACCTTGTTTTATTTGGCATACAGTTGAGGATACCGCAGTACCCGTTGAAAATAGTTTGATGTTTGTGTCCGCCCTTCAAAAACATGATGTACCATTTGAACTTCATGTGTATCCAAAAGGACGGCACGGGCTTGGGATGAATACCGACTATAAATGGGAGGAGTCGTTGTTGTGTTGGTTGAATGATTTGTTCGAGTAGGAAATGAGCGTGTTATGAATTATTCTCATAAAAATGAGAAAAATAACTAATTTGTACTTGTAGCCATTGCTTGGCCGTTTCTTAATCTAGGGCCTAAACTCTTTCATTCTCCATTATGATGCTCCGATTCGTTTATAAAGTTATCTCTGCGATTTTTCTATTGTCGCTTTTGCCTGCGATGGTCTTTGCCAATGCTCATGAAGCATCAGGCCCAATCCTAGATTCTGGTGATACCGCCTGGATGTTAACTGCGACAGTGCTTGTTTTGTTCATGACGCTTCCCGGATTGGCTTTATTCTACGGTGGCTTGGTTCGTGCCAAAAACATGCTATCGGTTTTAATGCAGTGCTTTGCCATCGCGGCTGTGGTTTCGATTTTGTGGGTCGTTTACGGCTACAGTGTTGCATTCTCAACGGATGGGATGGAAGCAGGTGTTGTTAATTTTCATTCGTTTTTTGGGAGTTTGGGCATGGCTTTTCTGGCAGGCGTTGGCGTTGACTCCGTTTCGGGTACGATTCCAGATACTGTATTTATTACCTTCCAAATGACTTTTGCGATCATCACCCCAGCATTGATGGTGGGTGCTTTTGCGGAGCGAATGAAATTTAGCGCTCTGCTATTATTTTCAATCCTCTGGCTTACCTTCTCCTACCTACCTATTTGCCATATGGCTTGGTCAGGTGATGGAGCTCTCTTTGCTGACTGGGGTGTGTTGGATTTTGCAGGTGGCACAGTAGTGCATATCAATGCCGGGATTGCCGGGCTGGTTGCGTGTATATTTGTCGGCAAACGCAAGGGATTTGGCAAAGTACCAATGCCACCTCACAGCGTACCTTTCACAGTTGTAGGTGCCTGTCTATTATGGGTCGGCTGGTTTGGGTTTAATGCTGGTAGTGAACTGGCGGCTGACGGAACGACTGGTATGGCGATGCTCGTTACACAATTGGCTAGCGCTGCGGCTGCCCTGACTTGGATGTTTCTCGAATGGATGAAGAGTGGTAAACCGACGGCAGTAGGTATAGCAACGGGCGCCGTGGCTGGATTGGTCGCGATCACTCCTGCCTCGGGAACGGCCGGGCCTATGGGCGCCATTCTTATTGGATTTGCCTCGGGGTTTATTTGCTATCTCGCCTCTACCAAGATGAAAAATGCGCTAGGCTATGATGACAGCCTCGATGTCTTTGGTGTGCATGGAGTAGGCGGAATCGTGGGAGCTTTGTTAACTGGGTTGTGCGCAGCAGCCTTCATGGGTGGATCCGGACTAGCCGCTGATTCAGTCGGTGCTCAAATCTGGGTGCAATTTAAAAGTATCGTTGTGACGATCCTTTGGAGCGGGATTGTGGCGAGTATATCACTTTTCCTTATAAACAAGGTTGTTGGCTTGCGTGCTAGCGAAGATGACGAACGTATTGGTCTCGACCAAACTCAGCATGGCGAAAACGCCTATAAACTGGATTAACATCATTTAGTTTAACCCAATACGCTAATATTTAATTAAAACCAACGAGACTCATGAAACTAGTAAAAAGCATCATTAAACCTTTTAAACTGGAAGACGTTAAAGAAGCATTATCTGAAATCGGAGTTGTCGGAATGACAGTGACAGAGGTCAAAGGATTCGGACGTCAGAAAGGGCATACGGAGATTTACCGCGGCAGTGAGTATACCGTCGATTTTATCCCGAAAACACAGATCGAGATTGTTGTCGACGATGGCATGGTTGAAGAGGTGATCAATGTGATCGTAAAATCCGCCAAAACTGAAAAGATTGGTGACGGAAAGATCTTCATCATTCCTGTCGAAGTTGCTGTCCGGATTCGTACCGGTGAGACAGACACGGACGCTTTGTAATTAGGCGTCCGCTCCCGTTTGGGACCATTTTATTTTATAGCTACTCAGTATTTTGTGCTGAGTAGCTATTTTGTATCGCCATGTTGCCGGTAGTTCCTTACATAACGACTACACTTTGTTGCTATGGATATTGCCCCAACACCTCGGCAGCGCACACACCCAATACTTTGGGCAGCGCTAATTCTCATCGTATTTAACGTATTTCTGTATTTCGCTGTGGAGGCCTGGAGAGGCGGGAAGGCTGATAAACAGGCCACACAATCACAGGCTGCAGTTGATGCGGGATCTTTTCTCCCTGTGGCCCAGGTTGAATTGCAGCCGCTTGTATCTGCCACCAGGCGGCTACTTGATTCTTTGCAATACGTCGGTGCGCCCCTTCGGCCGGAAGATGATGAAGCTTTAAAAGCTTTAATTGCAGAAACGGACGCTGAAAAAGTTTCTGCAGGAATCCAGAGTATCCTGGATCGTTACACTATAGCTGGAGTGAAAATAAACGATGAAAGTCGAGTTACCGTAGATCCGGGTTTGGCGGATAAGACTCTGGTTCAACAAGGTTGGCGCACATTTTTGGTAAAAGTCCAAAACGAGGCGGGCATTACGCCGGTGTTGGTCGCCCAAAGTCCAAATGCAGCTCCCCAATATCGTCGGAGCACCGGTTCCAAGTCACCCTCGATGGATATCTCCATGGCCGACGTAGAGCAGCGTTGGCTCGATATGGAGTTGTATAATAAACGCCCGCTGAATCCAAATCTTTCGGGCCTGGAACTCGAGTATCGGATTATTCAGCTGTACAGCCGCGATGTTGGAAAACGGGAAGCAACTTTGGCTTTTAACGTAGGGCAGGGGACGCAGGATATCGGCTTTCGAAATGAGGCGGCCCTGTTATTTCAGTGCGAACCTGCCGTTGAGATAGAGCTAGGTATTTCGGATTTTGATGGTGAACCAACTAGCGCGGCTTTTGTCATAAAAGATAAGGATGGCCGTGTTTATCCAAACCCGGCTCGTCGGCTTGCACCGGATTTCTTTTTTCACGATCAGGTATACCGCGCGAATGGTGAGTCGGTTCTGTTGCCGCCAGGAAAATTCAGTGTGACCGTGTCGCGAGGACCTGAATACATTCCGGAGACAACTGAACTTGTTGTTAAGGAGGGAGTGGAAAACCAACGGGCTGATTTTAAATTGAAGCGTTGGATACATCCGGCTAGCCGTCGTTGGTTCTCCGGTGATCATCATGTGCATGCTGCTGGTTGTGCTCATTACGAAAATCCGACTGAAGGAGTATCTGCTTCCGATATGATGAGGCATATTCTGGGTGAAGATCTCAATGTCGGTTGTGTGCTAACCTGGGGACCGTGCTGGTATGCCCAGAAACAAAATTTCGAAGGCAAAATTCACGAGCTTTCCACCGAAAATTATGTCATGCACTATGACGTGGAGGTGAGTGGATTTCCTTCCTCTCATGCCGGGCACCTGTGCCTTTTGCGATTAAAAGAAGATGACTACCCCGGAACAACTTTGGTGGAAGAATGGCCCAGTTGGACTTTACCCGTTTTAAAATGGGGGAAAGAACAGGGCGGCGTAGTCGGTTACAGTCATTCCGGTTGGGGACTCGCTCTTCCTGATTATGGTCCTAATGGAAACCGAATTGAGATCTTCAGAAGAAGGCCAGGTCCTCGTGGTCGAAATGCCGATATCCTTCCCGATTACGCCGTGCCACGATTCGATGGTATTGGTGCTAACGAATATGTAGTAACCGTGGCCCATGATGTTTGTCATTTTATTTCATCAGTGGATACACCCGCGATATGGGAGCTGAATATTTGGTATCACACCTTAAATTGCGGATTCCGAGCCAGAATCTCCGGTGAGACCGATTTCCCCTGCATCTATGGGGATAAAGTCGGACTTGGTCGTATTTATGTAAAGCTCGACGAAAACCAGCCACTGGATTTCGATACCTGGATTGAAGGAGTTAAAAATGGCCGGAGCTATGTGGGCGACGGCATGAGTCACATTCTCGATTTCAAAGTCAATGACGTGGCGGTTGGTGAACCTGGGTCCGGTGGAAAGGTTAGTCAACTCAACCTTTCAAGTCCCGGCAAAGTGAAAGCCAGTTTTGAAGTGTCAGCCATGTTGCAACCTGAGCCTACGGCAGAAACGGAACTTGTTCGAAATTCCCGTCTGGATGCCAAGCCCTACTGGCACATTGAACGAAGTCGTGTGGACGATACGCGCAAAGTGCCGGTTGAACTAATTGTAAATGGTCAAGCAGTAGCGACTCAGGAAATCGTAGCCGACGGTTCGGTCAAGCGCCTGGAATTTGATCTGGATATCAAAGAGTCCAGTTGGGTAGCCGTGCGAATTCTTCCCAGTGCACATACCAATCCGGTATTTATCGAAGTCGGCGAAAAACCAATCCGCGCAAGCAAGCGAAGTGCCCAATGGTGTATAGAAGCAGTTGAGGCTTGCTGGGATTCCAAGAAAGGCCAAATCAATCTGGCTGAACGTGAAGCCGCGAAATTGGCATACGATCAGGCAACTGACATCTACAAAGCAATATTGGTCGAGTCCGAGGGACTCTAAATTAGAACTCATTTTTCGCGAGATTTTCTGAGAAACTGAGGGATTCTATAATTTTCTGGAATAAAATCAGTAACTAAAGATTCTTGATTAACGTTCGGTTTTTTGACTCACTAGCGGAACTTTTTCAAAACAAGCAAATCTTAATCATCATATGAAAAAACGTTTACTCTCTACAGTTATCGCCTTCGTTATCGCTTTTTGCGGTGTAAATACATCAGTTTTCGCAGCTGCTCATGAAGACCATGGTGATCACGATCACACCGAGCTCGGCGATCAAATGGAAACAGTTAGTAAATCCTTCCGCACGCTACGTCGCCAAGCGAAGGACCCTGCCAAAAATGCCGCATCTGCTGCTTTGGCGGCTAAAATGCACAAAGCTGCTGTAGCTGCTCTGGCACACGAACCTGCTTGGACTGCGGACCAACCAAAAGGCGAACAAGCTGATTTCGTAAAAGACTTTAAGAAGGAAATGAAAGTCTTTATTGGAATGTTGGCTGATCTGGAAAAAGCCTTTGTTGCTGGCGATAATGCTCAAGCTCAAGCCATCATCGGCAACCTTCGTGATCAACAAAAGAGCAGTCACAAGTCCTTCAAGGCTCCTGACGAAGATTAGTGTTTTGGCCGAATCGGTCCACTTTACAATTTCAATGGCCAGTTCTTTCGGGGACTGGCCATTTTGTTTCCTAACCTTGATCAATTAGTTGGTTGATCTGGCATAATTCAAGGTTTGGAGGATTGAGGTTTTTGAATTTTTTGGGTGACTGCTACCATGGATTGCATCAAATTGATCGAATGAAATATCGTTCTTCACTCATCATTACCCTCCTTCTAACCAACCTCTTTCTAGGATTTACTGCTAGTGCTCATGATACACGCGTATTTGAGAAGCGGACCTATTTCGCAAATGAAGGTAAGCTGGATGATCTTCTGGCTCGTTTTCGAGATAATACCTGTGCTCTTTTTGCTAAGCATGGTATTGAGAATATCGGCTACTGGGTGCCCAAAGAGAATGAAGATAACACGTTGGTTTACATTATTGCTTATCCAAGTCGTTTGGATCAAGAAGTCATGTGGCGTGCATTTCTCGATGATCCCATTTGGAAGGCGGCATACAAAGCGTCTACCGCCAACGGAAAGCTAGTGAAAAAAGTAGACCGTATTTTTATGAACGCTGCAGAATATTCAATGCCGATTAAGAAGATACAATCCGACCCGACTCGCTTGTTTGAGCTTCGCACCTACACGGCTAACGAAGGTAAACTGAATCACCTGGATGCACGTTTCAGTGATCACACAATCGGTTTGTTTGCCAAGCACGGTATTGAGAATATTGGCTATTTTCATCCAATGACTGACCAGGATGGTGCAACCAATACTTTGATATATATTTTGGCCCACAAAAGTGAAGACTCACGCAAAGCCGGATTTGATGGATTTCGTCAAGACGAGAACTGGCAAGTGGCGAGAGCCGCATCTGAAGAAAGAGCTGGAGGAGGTTTGACCATCAAAGGTGGAGTGAAATCTCAGTTTCTATTCCCTGCTGATTTTTCACCGATGCGGTAATTAAAAATGCCGTGAATTTGATTGGAATGAATGGGCTCATTCGTGCTTCCAGTAAATCATATCTAATCCATCAGAGCTAAATTCCAGGAATTAATTATGAACTGTTATCATTCTGCTGTTATTAACGCTTCGATCGACGAAGTATGGAGCGTTGTTTCCAATTTCCATGAGATTAATTATGCTCCTGAAGTCATCAGTTCGGTTACTTCTGTGGGTGGAACTTCTGGAACCAAAGCAGGTGCAAAACGAATATTGAATGATGCCTTTCACGAAACGCTGTTGAGCATCGACCAGAGTAGCTATCTGTTCTCTTATAGTATTGATGACGGCCCGGGCGTTGTCTCTAAAGATGCAGTTTCCAATTATGTTGGCACTGTAAAATTACATCCCATCACTGTGGGTGGTGATACATGCATAGAATGGGCTTCGGACTATGAATCTGAGGATCCCGAAGCGGTGGCGGATTTTTGTAATCCGATCTACAATGCATTATTGGTGAGCCTGAAAAATCATTTCGCCTGAGCTGCTGTTTTTTCCTGAAGTGTAGGAGCGGCCTCATTGATTCTGCAACATATAGTCGATGGCCAAGTGAGACATAGCTCTGACTCCGGTAATCATAGCCTCATCATCTACCAGAAAAAGAGGTGAGTGGTTGGTTGGCACAGTTTTGTAATCTTGGTCTTTTGGGGTGACTCCGAGGAAGAAGAACATGCCGGGAATTTCTTTCTGAAAAAAGGAGAAATCTTCTGCGCCGGTCCTGAGTGTACTTTTGAAGAGTTTGTTATCACCTGCTATGCGCTTTAAAGTCGGCGTCATTGCTTCGGTAAGCGCGTCGTGGTTCACAGTAGGTCCGTAACCGGTATCATGGCCGATATAAACTTCGGTGGTTGCCCCAGCACTTTCCGCAATTTTCTCCGCAGTCCTGGTTACTTTATCGAAATAAGCCTGACGAATTTCGGGATCATAGGTGCGAATGGTTCCCGTCATCACGACTTCGTCGGGAATGATGTTGTTTCTGTCTCCGGCGTGGATGGTGCCGATCGAGACTACTGACGGGCTTCCAAGAATATCCACCTGTCGGCTCGCTACCGTTTGTAATCCAAGTATGATTTGGGCGGAGACAGTGATAGGATCAACGCCACGCCATGGTGCGGATGCATGTGTTTGCTTGCCGGTTATGGTGATCCGCAGAAAATCAGCACTAGCCATGATTGGACCTGGTTTTACGTAAATTCCTCCAAGCTCACCCGGTCGAACATGTAGACCGAAGATCGCATCTACTTTCGGGTTTTGCAGAACTCCCTCCTGAATCATTTGTTGAGCTCCCCACACCGGGGCAGGCCATGCTCCTTCTTCCGCTGGTTGGAAAATCATTTTTACGGTTCCAGGTAGTTCATCGCGAATACCCGCGAGTACTTCTGCTGCTCCCATCGCAATGGCAACATGGGCGTCGTGTCCGCAAGCGTGCATTACGCCTACCTCCTTGCCGTCGTACTGTGTTCTTACTTTGGATGCATAGGGGAGGCCTGTTTTTTCGGTCACTGGCAACGCATCCATGTCGGCTCTCAGGGCTACAACGGGTCCAGGCTTTCCACCTTTGAGAACTCCGACTACTCCAGTTACAGCTACATTGGTCTGAACTTCGTAACCCAGGCTGCGTAGGTGGTCAGCCACTTTGGCCGCTGTTTTGAATTCATGATTTGATAGCTCAGGGTTCTCATGAATGTCGTGTCTCCAGTGAATGACTTTTGATGCTATCTCATCGGCCAATTCATCGACCTGCTCGCTAATGTTAGCGGATAAGATAGTTGGCAACAGCATGAAGAAGACGGAGAAAATTTTCATTTGGCCAAGCTATGTGGAAGGTGAGTAGACAACAAACAGAAAATAGTTAAGACTGACTTGGTTGCGCTGTTTTAAGGTAAGTATGTTGATAGTTTGTTACGAACCTGACACATTCCCGTAACCTAGTGTTTTCGTGAATGTTACAATGGGTTCAAAAAAAACTGGTATAATCCTCTGTATTTGTTAACCCAACAAAACAAACCGAATTATGCTTGCTTGTTTAATATCTCATAGATGCCGCTGTGCGCGTCTGACTTTAATAATGCTATCGGCTATCTCCGGAACTTGGCTTCATGCGGAGACAAAGTATGACGAAATCTGGAGTCATGCAAATATCTACCAAAATGATAAAAATCCTGTTGTCCAGAAACTGGCACTGAGCGGGCGTTTGCAATGGGAGGCTTACGACTTCGATTCAGACCAGGGAGACTCTAAGGACTCGTTATGGCGGCGGTTTCGTTTTGGATTTAAATCGACCGTATTTGAAAGTTGGATATTTCATTCGGAAGCAGATTTGCGATTGAATGGTGGCGATTTTTATAATCGCCTGACCGATAGCTACATTTCTCGATCTCTTGGTGAAAATTCCAAAATAAAGATAGGGAAACAATCCGCCGGATTTACACTGGATGGGGCGACTTCTTCAAAAAGTCTTTTGTCGCTTCAGCGAAACAATTTGACCAACAACCTCTGGTTTACGGCTGAGTATTTCACGGGAATAAGTGTGTCAGGCACAGCGGACGAAGGCTGGCTTTACAACGTCGGAGTTTTCTCCTCAGATGGTAATGGGGAGTTTAGCCACCTTGATGCAGGCTACTTTGGCCTAGTTTCGATTGGTCGTGATATTTCTGAAAGTGTGGGGATCAACACCGCGGTGGTTCGGTTGGATCTTGTGGGCAACGAAAATGACCCGAATGCAAATACGCGTAATTTTGGCCAAGTTGTGTCATTGTTGTCCAAATGGGAAGACGGGAAATGGGGACTGTGGACTGATTTGTCCTTTGGGGATGGCTACAGTGGACAAAGCGATCTGTGGGGTTTTTCAGCCATGCCTTTCTTTAATTTGAGCGAGAAGGTTCAACTAGTGTTCCGCTATACCTATATGGAAAGCAGTAATCCCTATGGTGTTCGGTTCGGTCGCTATGAGCGATCCAATGTTTCTGGTCGAGGAGACGAATACAACGAGCTCTATGCGGGATTCAATGTGTTCTTTTACGGACACAAATTGAAATGGCAGACAGGTATCAAAAGTACTCGTATGAAGGACAGTGCCAATGATGGAGGCGAACACTCTGGTGGAATCGGCGTCACCTCTGGCTTACGACTATCGTGGTAGTAATTCATATATTTTAAAATAGTTGATGACTCCTCCTGCTTCTGGCTCGAGGGGTTCTTCTATCTTGCCATTTAAGTTTGGATTGGGTGATTTGGTCGCTCTTCGGTCAGTCATAATCTATTACCTTCATTCAATTATGAATTTTGTTCTTCGTTTTGTAATCTTTTGTTCACTGTTTTCGAGTATTGGCTCCTTTTCATTGGGGAAGCCCAATCTGATATACATCATGGTCGATGATTTGGGTTACGGTGATTTGAGCTCTTTTGGTCAGAAAATGTTTACCACCCCAAATATTGATCGTTTGGCAAAGGAAGGTAGAACTTTCACAGACTATCACTCAGGAAACACGGTTTGCCGACCTTCTCGATTGGCGTTATGGACCGGAATTGATCCTAGTCACGCTCCCATCACTGGTAATGCACCCTATGCCATGCAGAACTCAGATCTAACGGTGGCTGAGCTCCTGAGGAAAGCGGGTTATACAACCGGTGGTGTTGGGAAATGGGCGATGTTCAACGGAAAAGAAGGGCACCCTAACGATCATGGGTTTGATTTTTGGATGGGATATCTTAACCAAAGCAATGCCCACAACTTTTATCCTCCGCATTTATGGCGCAATCGAGAACAGGTCCCCTTGGAAGGTAACTTAGCTGGGCCTACTCATGATCCGTACCGCGGTAGAATAGCCAATGGTCGGCAGACATACTCGCACGACGTCATGACTGAAGAAGCGCTGGTCTTCATTCGTGAAAATTCCTCGAATCCGTTTCTGCTACATGTTCATTGGACCATTCCCCATGCAAACAACGAAGGCGGCCGCGTATGGCAAGACGGCATGGAAGTTCCAAGTTATGGAGCATTTGAGGATCGGGACTGGCCCAATCCGGAAAAAGGATTTGCAGCCATGATTACTCATATGGATCGGGATGTTGGCAGAATCATGGATTTGTTGAAAGAGGAAGGAATCGATGAGAATACTATGGTGATTTTTACATCAGACAATGGGCCGCATCATGAGGGGAATCATGATCATGCATTCTTTGATTCAAATGGACCTTTGAAAGGCTACAAACGTGATTTGTATGAAGGGGGAATTCGCGTGCCAATGATAGCGCGGTGGCCTGCTAAGATCGAAAAGGGATCCCAATCGGCTTTTCCGTCTGCATTTTGGGATTGGTTGCCAACAGCTTGCGAGTTGGCAGGTGTCGAGGTTCCCAACCATGTCGACGGTACATCACTGCTTCCTGCCCTTATGGGTAAGCCAGAAAAACGTCTTTCGCCGCTGATATGGAAGTACAAGGAATCCAGGGGTGAAAAAATTGCGATTCGCTTGGGAAAATGGAAAGCGATACAGAATGCATTGGATGCAGATTGGGAGTTGTATGATTTGTCGACCGATATCGGGGAAGCGAATAACCTCGCTTCAGGCAATCCAGATTTGCTGGCCGGATTGATCAAGCTACTTGAAGATATCTGATAACCTATTCGACTCGAATCATATGCCACTCTCTCAGGTGGCCATCGGCGTGATGATTGTCTCGAAAAACCAATTTAGCACCATCCAATTCAAACTCCGTGATGATGAGTTTCCCTTCAAAGTATTCGGATAGTGAATACTGAGTTGTTCTGTGAATCTTACCTTCTTTGATTTGATAAGACATAAAGCCGCCTCCTGCTGGAAGTTGCGAAAGGATTTCTTCCGGTTTCATATTGGCGAAGTTTTTATTCACTACCGGGCGTTCTTCCTTCCCACCCACGGTCATGATAAAACCATCCGTTAATATGTAATGTATATTGCCTGGGTCGCTCTCGGTTTTTTCATCCAAGTCGACTATTTTCGTTACCTTCCAAACGCCAACTTGTGGATTTGAAGATTCCGGAGTACAGCCGACATACCCCAAAACAGAAGTGAACAAAAGTAATGCTAAGTAACTCTTCATAATGGTTTTTTGCAGAGAGAACTCGCGGTAACTTCTTTCGACAAATTCAGGACAAGCAAATTCTAAAGATTGTCTATAGTAATTTTACGAAACTCCAAGAGTCCATGTTCACCTTGGATACCCACATGACCGCTCAGATTCTTGATACTTGTGCATGTGGTGATTACTGTACCATTGAGTTTAATTTCCATCGATTCACCCTGACTGGTGATCTCATATATGTGCCATTCGCCCGCAGGTTTATATACACTTTTCAAAGCTTCGATATCTGATTCGCTTTGAAATTCAGGTGCGCCATAAGGAATTATGTGGGCTAGAGGATATTGATGCTCTAGCTCGTCTAGGCACTGCACTTGGTAACCATTATCGGGCCAACCACTATCGTCATCTTTACTTGTTGGGCCGGTTCGGACAAATATGCCGCTGTTAGCTCCTTTTTCGAGAAAGCGAAACTCCATAGTCAAAAGAAAATCACCGAAAGTATCGCTGGAGCGTAACCATCCTGTTCCTTGATTGATTTTAAGAACTCCATCTGAGACGGAAAATTGGCCGTTGTTTTGGATTTCCCATCCATCCAGGTTCTTGCCATTGAAGAGCGAGATGGTTTTTTCGGTTTCGTCTATGTTTGGGCTGCAGCCAATTGCAAATATCACGAGAAGAGTTAATTGGATAATTAATTGAATGATAACCAACTGTTGAAAATCTTTCCTTTTAACGCAAGTCGATACCTCCAACTAAGATGGCCTTGGGCTTGTATCGATTGGATATGGCTTCTCCGCCATCAGATCGAGTTGATGTGGACGCTTCCGCCGGATGTCCTTGCTTTTAGGGTGGGACCTTCCTTGTTCAATTGCCCTTTCATTGAAGATTGTTTCGCTTCGATCCTCGCGAGAGATAGCTGTGTTTTAACACTTCCTCCTGAGATGGACGCATCGATTTGCAGGTTTGCCTTGGAATCAACATTAACAAAAATGCTGCCTCCCGAAGTCTTGAGAATGCAATCTTTAGTGGGTTGTCCACCGATAGTCGCGCGAATGCTACCGCCTGATGTAGAAGCTTCGAGATTCCCTACAACCGTCCCAAGCGTAATTGAACCACCTGAAGTGGACACATTCGCGTGACCTGAGACGTCTTTCTCCGTGATATTCCCGCCAGATGTTTTGCCGTAAAGTTTACCACCAATGTTGTCGGCTTTTATAGAACCCCCAGAGGTTCGCATTTCTACATCACCGGCACAGTCTTTTGCTTTTATTCCACCGCCTGAGGTTTTGGCTGTAACATTGCCTTCTATGTTATCCATGTAAATTGAACCGCCGGAGGTGTGAAGGCTGGCATAACCTATCAGGTTTTTAAGATCAATCGAGCCGTCTGACGATTTTGTATCTACATTGAACTCTTTGGGTATTCTGACGACGGTCTTGAAGTTTAGCTTGTTTTTCTTGCGGAAGATAATGCCTTGGCCGGTGCTTTCATTTGCATATTCCAGGATGCACCGAATGTTGTTTCCACTTTGCTCAAAAGTTAGATCTACTTTTTTTAGTTCGTCTTCGAAATCATCCTTGTCGCCATGCTTCATCGTGCGAGTTATAGCAATGGTTACCTCCGAACCCTCGTAGGTATCTATGTCCACGCTGGAGGATTGGAGATGGAGCGTGAGCAGCCCCGCGCCGGTAGTGGAGAACGGTTCTTCTACCTGGTCTTCAATCTTAGCAGATAGTTGAGAGGCTGTAAGTAATGTAAGGAGAAATGGACACCAATGGCCCAGCTTATTGAGTTTTCGATTAATCATAAATATAATATTTGTTCTCTTAATTACCCAAGGGAGCCAGGAAAGTTTCAGAATAATTTGGTTTTATGCCAATAATTTGTCGCGTAAGGTTTGCTAGAATAATACCTATCTTGTAACAAAAGCAAAAAATGAAGTTTCTGAAATATTTATTGGGCGGTATAGCTGCTGTTTTTATCTTAGTATTTTCTGGGTCTTTGTTACTGTCAAAATCCTATTATTTAGAGCGATCGATAGAAATCCAGGCGCCGCCCGAGAATGTATTTCCCCTGATTGGTGAATTAAGAAATTGGGCTGAATGGTCTCCATGGAATCAAATGGATCCGGATATGGAGGTCACTTATGGGGCTTCTACTACTGGTTTGGGAGGTTCTTACCAGTGGTCTGGTGAAAAGGCTGGAAATGGATCAATGACCATTTCCAGGTTTAGTCCTCCTGGAAGCATTGCTTTTGAAATGGTTTTTAAGGGTTGGGAAAAGAGTCCATCAAGTTCATCATTCTACCTGGTTCCATCTTCTGAAGGATGCCGAGTGACTTGGGATTTCAGTGGAGAGTTTTCGGGCAATCCCATTCAGCGTTATTTTGGAGTCATGTTCGATAAATTGGTTGGCGACCAATACGAGACTGGATTGGTAAATATAAAGTCCATGGTTGAGGCCGACTAGGCTGGATCGACAACCAGGCACTGAACTGATATTCTATTTCCCTCTCGGTCCTATATTCCGCTTGTTAATCGATGTTGGGGAGGTGTCTAGGTCATATTTAGGGATCGAATCAAATAAGGCGTTTTCGTAGGCTCCAAGGATGTAGCTGGAAAGAATTTCAAACCCGATAACACTCAGGGAAAGGTAAAGTTTGAACTTTGCCTCCTGTTTTATTCGACTCTCATTTTTTGCGAGATAGCGAACAAGCAGAACCAAAATTAACCAGGCGAGTGGCCAAGCAAAACCAAATCCACGAAAAATGGAGCGCACCTCTCCAAATACTGAAAATCCGATAAATCCCAGAGCTATTACCAATGAGAACAAAAGACTGTTACCACGAATGGCCTTTTAAAGGAATCTCAGGTAAAAGAAGTTCATGGTTCTTAGTTAAAGCTGTTTTGAGTAAAGGGCGGTATACAACGGATCTTCTTTGTATAATTTGTCATGTGGACCCGATGCGACCAAATTGCCATTTTCGAACACTAGAATTTCGTCCGCCAGGCGGATGGTGCTAAATCGGTGAGCTATGATGATTACTGTTTTCCCCTTCACTAGAGATGCCAGCGCCTTCTGGATCTCTTCCTCACTATGTGAGTCCAGGGCAGATGTAGCTTCGTCGAGAATTAGAATAGGTGAGTTCCTGAGGAAAGCTCGGGCAATGGCAATGCGTTGGCGTTGACCTCCGGATAATTGGCCTCCCCGTTCACCGGCCATCGTTTCGTATCCGTTTTTGAATTCTGTTATAAATTCGTCTGCGTGGGCGTTGCGGGCTGCCTGGTAAACTTCTTCTCTAGACGCATTCGGACGACCAATTTGTATATTGTTAAAAAGCGTTTCGTTAAATAGTACTGGATGCTGTGAAACAACAGCGATTTGATCTCGTAAGTTTTTTTTTGTGAAGTGCCGAATATCCGTACCGTCAATTCGAATACTTCCGGAGGTGATTTCGTAAAGTCGGGGAATTAGTTTGGCGAAAGTAGATTTACCAGCTCCGCTAGGACCTACCAGAGCAACCACGGATCCTGGTTTAATTTGAGTGCAGATATTTTTTAGAACCGGAACATCTTGATATCCAAAAGATACATCTTCGAAAGATATCTGCCCATCCGGGATACCGCATTGAACAGGCATTTCCGGATCAGCTATGGAGTCCGGCTCATCGAGTATTTCGTTTATGCGATCAATTGCCCCCTGACATTTCTGAATATTTCCATAGAGACGAAACACACGTTTGAGTGGGTCGTAGGTCATAAACATAACCCCACCGATAGCCAGAAAGGTTGAAAGCGGCACGGCTTTCTGATAACAGAAAACGAATGTAGCAGCGACCAAGGCCGATGCGAGAAATTCGACCAAGGGTTGCGCCATGCGTTCGTATTTAACGACCTTCATTTGTTTCCCGAAAAGTTTTCTGAGAAAAGAATCGAAAATTGAGATTTGCTGGTCTTGCAGGTTAAATGTCCGAATCTCAGTTGTGCTATCGAGGTTTTCACTCAAGGTTTCTGTCATTTCTCCCTGAGATTCTTGCATATCCAGACCGTGTTTCTTCAAGCGCCGGCCGACAAAGAATACAGGTACCATTGCCATCGGTGCGGCCAGAAGAATGAAGACAATAAAGATGACTTCTTTTTCCAAAACGGAAAGGTAGACGAGGTATGCGAAGGCGCCTAATACCTGAAGCGGATATGCGAATATTCCGTTGGCAGTCTCCTGTAGGGTACTTTGTAGTAGTGTAGTATCTGATAGAATCCTGGAAAGCAGATCGCCGCTTCTGTTTTTGTCATGGTAGGCTAAGGGGAGATGCTGGATCTTCGAAAACAAGTCCAATCGAATTCCCTTCAGGATTGTTAATCCGCAACTATTCATCCACAGCTGATTGAAGTAGCCTGTGATTCCGCGGAGCAGAAATACTCCTGGCAGCTGGCCTGCTATTATAAATATTTCTAGGCTTGAATAGGCTCCATGTCCGGATTCGAAAACCTCGGAAAATACAAATTTAATAAAGTATGGTACTCCAAAACCACTGGCTGCACCCGATATAACTCCGGCGATAACTCCAAGAATGAATACTCGTTTGCAGGAAACGAGGTAACGACGAAATGCGAAGAATTTATCCAAAATATTTTTAATGTATTTCTCTTAACTCAGACTCATTTGAGACCTGGTCGTTCATTTTCAAACAATCAAACTTTGTTTAACAAGCAAACT
>Ga0115002_10003163_pt1 | contig 20728 bp, 21 predicted proteins | sample ArcticOcean_MG_C_8_FD_89576 | JGI IMG/M metagenome (GOLD analysis project Ga0115002, IMG submission 89576) | Marine microbial communities from western Arctic Ocean - ArcticOcean_MG_CB11_86 | ecosystem: Environmental > Aquatic > Marine > Oceanic | place: Arctic Ocean: Canada Basin | collected... | reverse complement strand
GTCGGCATTCGCGTGCCTGCTTTCTGGAAGCCTGTCGCCGATCAGGTGATTAAGCAAGAAGCCGCGGGTCGCCTCATGGGCGTCTGGATCGAGCCCCCAAGTTCCCTTTCGCTTGCCAATCGCGTTCCATGTCCAGACGGTGTCAGGGTTAACGCCATCCATCAGGCGTACTTGTGCGCGAATTCGGCCTTGGTGACTCGACACCCAGACCCAATCGTCGTCCTCAATATCGAGCCTAGAGGCCAAGGTTCGAGCAAGGTAGAGCCTATTACTACCGAGAATCTGCCGCTGCCAGGCGTTTTGAGAGTCCCACGAGTGATACATCATCATCGGACGTTGGGTTAGAGCATGAAGCGGAAAGGCGTCATGATCGACGGTCGCTTCCTCGAACGGCATGTACCACATCGGCAGCGGATCGAAATAGTGCGCGACCCTTTGGCGTTCTGCCTCTGGAGGCTGAGTGGCACCATGACCCTGAGCGGCAAGCCGAAACTTCTGCAAGACTTCCGAATAGAGTTGGACAATTACAGGATCGGGCGTGTCCAGGAACCCCATTGCTTCGCCATAGGCTCGATACGCTTGGTTCACATTGCGGAAGTAGCGGGCTTCCTCTGGGATTTTGTCGCTCCAAAAGCACCCATTCGCGACATATTTTTTAAGTTGCTCGGGGTTTGGTTCGCCGATCCCCTTGGACGCGCCATCGGTCCCACGCCAGCCGGCCAACATACCAACGCCTGGTTTTCGTTCGTGGCGCAACAAATAGTCCGGCAGACCGCCCGGATACAGAGCCTCACCGTTGTCATCGACCATGCCGGGCAAGCCTAGTCGTGCGCCTAGATCCAAAAGCACATCTTGAAACGGTCGGACGTCTCGATCTGGTGTGAGAATAGGTTGGCGAATCGAGTCCGCCGGACCGTCCGTCTCCGAAATCGGCCGGTCCAGAAGAGAGATGCAGTCCCAGCGTTCAAGGTATGTGGTGTCGGGTAGCACTAGGTCGGCAAACGCCACCATCTCCGAGTCAAACGCATCCGAGTAGATGATGTGCGGAATCTTGTACTCGCCAGTGTCGGCGTCCTTATCCGTCAACATCCGCATCGTTTCTGTCGTATTCATCGACGAATTCCAGCTCATGTTCGCCATGAACATGAACAAAGTGTCGATTGGGTAGGGATCGCCAGCCCAGGCATTCCGGATGAGCATATGCATCATGCCGTGGGCCGCGAGCGGGGCATCCCATGAAAAGGCTTTGTCGATCCGCAGCGCGCCGCCGGCTTCATCGACCAGCAAATCTTCAGGCCCGCGTGGAAAGCCGAGTGGTGGGCCGGCGAGTGGATCTCCTGGTGTTTCGACCGGTCCGGTCGGCAACACAGCCGGTGGCGCCGCCTTGGGATACGGGGGTCGATAGCGCCACCCCCCTGGGCAATCGATGCTGCCGAGGAGAGCCTGTAAGACGTGCAGGGCGCGACAAGTGTGAAACCCGTTGGAGTGCGCCGATATACCCCGCATTGCGTGAAAACTCACGGGCCGGCCAATCATGTGATCGTGTCGGCGGCCGGCGAAATCTGTCCAGGCGACATCAACCCTGATCTCTTCTTGGAACGCCGCATGCGCTAACTCGGCCGCTAAGCGGCGGATCGTATCCGCCTCGAGGCCGGTCCGATCTGCAACCGCTTCTGGCGCATAGGCTGGATCAAGAAAGCGCCGAGCCAAAAGCTCGAAAGCCGGGATCGCGTCACGCCCATCGGGGAGCTTCCGGACGCCAATCAGCGCCGGATTGGCGTTTTTGTCGAGCACCGGGCCCAACCCATCAAGGGTCTTGTCCCAGCACTGCACGTTGCCAGCATCGTCGCGGACAAACAGTCCATCGTCGGCGGCTCCGTTGTCTTGAACCACGAGCCAGCCCGCATTGGTATATCGAGCGAGATAGTCAAAATCGACTTGATCGGCAAGTAAGAGTTCCCGGATCAGCGAGAACACCAGCAACCCATCCGTCCCGGGTCGGATGCCAACCCATTCGTCGGCAATCGCCGAATAGCCAGTCCGAACCGGGTTAACTGAAACGAACTTGGCCCCGTTTGCCTTGACCTTACCGAGGCCAATCTTGATCGGGTTCGACGCATGATCTTCCGCCACCCCAAACATCATGAAATAGCGCGTCTGGTCCCAGTCAGGCTCACCAAACTCCCAGAACGAGCCCCCCATGGTATAGAGCCCCGCTGCCGCCATATTGACCGAGCAAAACCCACCATGGGCGGCGTAGTTGGGCGTGCCGAACTGAGTCGCCCACCACCCCGTCAATGCCTGGCTCTGATCGCGTCCCGTAAAGAAGGCCAGTTTCTTGGGGTCTGTCTCTCGAATTTTTCCGAGCCAGCCCGTTGCGATTTCAAGTGCTTCTGCCCACTCGATCTCGACGAATTCGCCCTTCCCGCGCTCCCCGACACGTTTCAGCGGTTTAGTTAGCTTGGCCGGGGAATGCTGTTTCATGATCCCAGCGGCGCCCTTGGCGCAAAGGACCCCCCGGTTCACCGGATGATTAGGATTCCCCTCGATATAGCGCAGCGCACCATCTCGCAGATGAACCCTAATTCCACACCTGCAAGCGCACATGTAGCAGGTCGTCTCTTTGACCTCGTCGGATACTTTGGGGGATGTGTTGATCGTTGCTTGGCGCACAAATGTCTACTGCGTAAATTTGGGAGCGTGATGTGGGTCACGCAATATCGAATGTCGGTGAGGTCGACCCTATTATTATGCGACGCCCAAGCGCATAATCCAAATTGACCTTGTAGCTTCTCGAGCCCCGCGTTCGGCCTAGGACGCCCGGCAGGCCTTGCCGACGATGCAAATCTATTTTCCGATCGCTGAGATTTCGCTGAACATTTTCCTCGTCCTGGGGATGGGTGGAGGCGTGGGGTTTCTCTCGGGTCTCTTTGGCGTCGGCGGTGGTTTCCTGATGACTCCGCTTCTAATCTTTATCGGCGTGCCACCTGCGGTTGCCGTGGCCACCGAGGCCAATCAAATTGTCGCGGCCTCTGTATCCGGAGTCATCGCCCACTGGCGACGCAGCAACGTCGACCTCAAAATGGGCCTAGTCCTTGTTGTCGGCGGGGTTTTTGGATCGACCGTCGGATCATTCCTATTCAAATTTCTGCGCGAGATGGGCCAGATCGACCTTGTAATTTCGCTATCTTTTGTCCTTTTCCTCGGTGTCGTCGGCTCACTCATGTTGGTCGAGAGCGTGCGGCTAATCCTGCGATCCCGCAAAGGGGGCTACCGCAAGAAAGCACATCAGCACTATTGGGCCCATGGGCTGCCCTTCAAGATGCGCTTCCACAAGTCCAAGCTCTACATCAGTGTCATCCCGCCGATCCTAGTAGGGTTCTTTGTTGGCCTTTTGGCTGCGATCATGGGCGTCGGCGGCGGCTTCATCATGATCCCCGCGATGATATATCTGCTGGGTATGCCAACGTCAGTTGTCGTCGGCACATCGCTCTTTCAGATCATCTTCGTCACCGCCAATGTGACGTTCCTTCATTCGATCAACACCCAAACCGTCGATGTCGTGCTGGCCGTCCTTTTGCTGGCCGGGGCCGTCATTGGCGCACAATTTGGCGCGCGGGTCAGTGGAATGCTTCGCGGCGAACAGTTGCGCGCGCTCCTCGGGATCATTGTATTGGCGGTCTGCGCAAAGTTGATCTTTGATCTCGTGTTTGAACCAAGCGATCTCTTTTCTATAGGTCGGGCGATAACTAAATGAACCGACCCGCCGCCTTCCTTCTGATAATTGCGTTGAGCGCAGGCTCGGCATCTCAGGCGATCGCGCAATCGCTCGTCGCCGACATGTCGGAAAGCTCGATCTCCATTACCTCGAATTTCACTGGCAAAGACATCCTGCTTTTCGGTGCCGTTGATGTGCCAAGCGATATCGTTGTTATCGTTCAGGGTCCGCGAGAAAAAATGGTGGTCCGTCGCAAGGGCCGCGTCAGCGGTATCTGGATGAACCGTCAGTCCGTTACGTTTCCAGGTGTGCCAGCCTATTACGCTGTGGCATCAAACCGACCTCTCGATGAGATTGCGTCGCAGACTGTGCGGGAGCAATACCGGATGGGCAGCACCTTTCTCGACTTCGCCGTGGATGCGAGCACCCCGCATCTAGCGGGCGAGGAACTTTTTGAATTTCGTGAAGCGATCTTTCGCAACAAGCGGCGGGATAAACTTTATTTCGAAACGGACAACAGCGTGCAGTTTCGAGAACGGCTGTTTCGAACGTCCATCGTTTTTCCTACTCGCGCTCCCGAAGGTGATTACACTGTTACAACGTACCTGCTTCGAGACGGGATGGTCATCGCCGAGCAGTTAAATCCGCTTCAGATTCGCAAAGCGGGGTTTGAACGAAAAGTTTTCGATCTCGCGAACCAACGACCAGCGCTCTATGGAATCATCGCAGTATTGATTGCGTTGGCCAGCGGCTGGCTTGCTGCGGTAGCGTTCCGACGCAGCTAGTTCTGGGGCTTCCTTCTCAACGTGAAGCGATAGACACCGTTCGCCTCTGACCAAGACACCATGTCATCGCCGGTGGTTTCGCAAAAAGTGTGAAAATCTTTGACCGAACCAGGGTCCGTCGCAAGGACCTCGAGAACCGCGCCTGGCGCCATACTCTTGAGCGCCTTCTTTGCACGCAATACCGGCAATGGGCACTTCAGGCCCTTGAGGTCGAGAAGTTCAGTCATGGGCCGATCCTAACGCCGTAGGATGCGGGGCAACAAGGTTAGCCGGTGTCGTTGATGAACCATTGCAAGAGGGCCAATGCCTCGGGTGAATCCCACTCGGCGCCACCCTCTAGGCGACCAACTTCCTGACCGCCACGGTCGTAAATGACAGTGGTCGGCATAACGTTGACGCCCATGGCGCGGCTAGTCGCGCCGCGCGGATCAATGTAGAGATCGAGATTGCTAATCTTCAAGCGTCTTGAAAATGGTGCGGCGACCGCTTCACCGCCTGTGTCGATATTGATGGCAACAACAGTGAAATCGTCGCCCCCAAGTACTGCTTGCAGTCGGTTAATGGACGGAAGTTCGCGAATGCACGGCGCGCACCACGTCGCCCAAAAATTCACCATCACGACCTTGCCCGTGAAGTCAGCAAGAGAAACCTTGGCACCCTCACCGCTCCGCCATTGGGCGTCAGGTCCAGGCCTGTTGCCCAGCAAAAAATTCTGCACCTGCCCCTCTACGCGAAAGCTGGAGGCGTCATCCCCGCCGCGCGAACCGACTAAAAACACAACGATTATCGTAGCGGCAAGGATGCCGCCTACTGGAAGCGCCAGTTTCTTTATCGCCATAGTTCGCCCTCCTAGGAGTCGTCAGCCAGCAGGTTGCGCCCCGACGCCTGCAAGAATGTATCGACCACAACACTCTCCTTGAGCAACTCGGGCAACGCCAAACCGTTCGGCGCGACGGCGCCGTAGATTACATTGAACGGAATGCCGAAGCGGTTAAAGCTTGCTAAATACCTTGCAATTCTTTCATCGGGGTTAGTCCAGTCGGCCCGCATGGCGACAACATTAGGGTCACTAAGGAGCACACGAGACGCGCCACGAGTAAGGACAAGTTTATTATTTACCTGGCAAGTAATGCACCACTCCGCAGTCACATCGACAAAGACCACTTTGCCATCTGCAACAAGAAGCGGGATCGCGGCAGGGTCGAACGGGCGCCAAACCCGATCATCAACCGCTACGTCTTCCGAGACCGCTCCGCCCAATTGCGGCGCGGCAAAAGACGCAATGCCCATCAACACTACGACCGTAGCTGCTACAGGCCGCATTCTCTCAGGTAGTCGCGGAGCCACAAAAAGAACACCAATAACAGCGGCCATCACTGCCGCCAAGAAATATGCAGCCTCAAGGCTTACTTGGAAGGCAAGCACAGAAAGTAACCATGCAGCCGTAGCTACGAGCGCAATAGCCAGGACCTTTTTCACGATCAGCATCCAGCGACCAGGCCGCGGCAACCTTGTCGCCAAGTAAGGGACTGCGGCCACCAGCAGGAAGGGCGCCGCCATCCCTAGGCCAAGCGCCAAGAAGATCGAGAAAATCTCAACCGGCCCCCGCGCGATAGCGAATCCGATCGCCGTTCCAAGAAATGGTGCCGAGCAAGGGGTCGCCAAGACAGTGGCTAACACGCCGCTCGCAAACGAGGTCCCCGCGCTGTGCGAGTTAGCCGTCTGGCCGCCGGCCCTACCGGCTACCCAAACTGGGAGGCGCACCTCGAATAGACCCCATATATTGGCCGCGAACAGCGTGATCAGGACTGTCATTCCAACAATAAAAATAGGTTGCTGGAACTGGATACCCCATCCAACGGCGGCGCCACCGGCCCTAAAACTTGCAAGAATTCCGGCGAGCACAAGAAAGGTGAAGATGATCCCCGCGGCTGACGCCAAGAAGCTACGGCGCACCGGCCCTCGCTCTCCGCCACCGTGGTTCACCAAACCAAGCAACTTAATCGACAGCACCGGGAGGACGCACGGCATCACATTGAGAATGAGCCCCCCAAGCAAAGCGAAAGCGAGAATCGCCACAAACGGCAAGAACGCAGCCGCTTCTGCCTGACCCAAGGTCGTCGACAGTGATCGTTCGACAGCACGCTCGCCGTCGACAAGAGTAAGCGTCAAATCGCTGCCTATGAGGTCAGGCATATCGCCGCCCGCGAGCGCTGTCTTCGCTACTGTAATTTGTAGGACTGCCCGGTGGCCATTTTCGGTCAGGCGGAACGTCGGTTCGGCAAACGAGAAGACATCAGGACCCTCAACAAACACATCTGGGGCACTAAACGGAGCATCCGAACGCGCGACAACCTGCAACAATTGGCCACCGTTGGCGTTGATTATCTCAGCGCGCTCAACTGTCAGGCCTCGTCCGCCATCACTTGGCGGTATTTGGGCCCGGTAGGCATTGATGAGTGGCGCGAATTCCGAAATCACCGTTGTTTCGCCGCCCGTCGCGGGGAGGTCCAGCGACATTGCGAGGGTGTGCGGAACGCATATCTCTCGGCACGTCAGGAAGTTTACAGCGGCGCGAATCGCTACATCATCACCCTGACGGCTTTGACGTGCCTCGATCGGAAGTACTACGCCATCCTTGTAGCCAAAGGTCTCCAGCTCGAAAATCTCGAAGCGGTGAGGTCGAGGCCATCGCAGCAAAGGTTCGTCCAGATTGTCCGAGCCATCCCAGTCGATTGTGGTCGGAAACCCGGCGTCCCCGGGGGACCGCCAGTAGACCTCCCAACCCGGTGCGATCTGATACTGCAGGCCAAGGAGAATATCCCCGGCGGCATTCTGGGTGGCGGATATGAGCCGAGCGCGGCCCTGGTCGTACGTAACCCAGGAAGACGCGGCTTCTTGGGCACCTGCCGCCGAGCCAAAGGAAGTTACGCCCGCGGTGCCAACAATCAGAGCCCACAAGGCAGCCAGTCCGCACCGCCGTACAGACGGTGGAATATTCGAAAGTGCCTTCACAGACTTCTTATACGGCAATTCGATAGGGTCGCCTCAGGCCTCGGTCACATTCCTGTGCCAACGCCTGCCAATGTCGATCAGCCTCTCAAGAAGCTCCGCCCGATCATATTCGATCGCGGCCTGTCGTACGTGCTTGCTCATCAGGACAGACCCTCCTGTCGGATTTCATCACAATCCACTAGCCCCCGGGAAGTCTAGCCGGCATCTGCCACTAGGTTGAAAAAAAGGGCGCCGCTCGTTCTGAGCGGCGCCTGAGGAGAGGATGAGTATTGAGAGAGTGAATTACACAGTTAGGTCGATAAATTGACCCAAACCAGATGGCGCATTTTGTCCGTCACTAGGCCGATCGAATGACCATTCAGCATTTTGCCTCGTGGTCTCGCCGGTCTGATGACGGCTTCGCGACGCCAGTTGGTCAGCCGTGTGTCGGACTTCAGTAGCTGCCTTGAGAGAGCTATCTAGTCCGCCAGGCTGCGACGCTTGTTTGAGCATCGCAGTTGCCAACTCAAGGGCAGGCACGCTTTCCATTTAATCCAACCTTGTTGACGAGCGAACACGGATAAATTCCGCGAACCCGTTCTAGCGAAAGAAAGGATAGGGCTGGTCCTGTTAAGGAATCGTAAACGCAGAAAATGGCTCAGTCCCGGGGGCTGTCGGGCCAAGCCCGTGTTCGGGCGGCCTGTCACGCGATCGGCTGTAAATCAGAAGGACCGCCTCCTGAAGCTCGGCGAACATGCCAAACCTCACAGATTTGACGACGACGCTGTGGCGTCTATTGGCTGTCGACAGTGGCGAACCGCCGCCTCAAGAAATTAGTCGAGTCCCAAAGAGCCGGGGTTCATCAGTCGCGCGGGATCGACATAGTCCTTGATCGCTTCGAGGAGCGCATAGGTGTCTGGGTTCCGCCCCTCTTTGTATCGGTAAGCCTTCCCGATCTGGAAATGCACAGCGCCTAGGTCCTTGAACAAATCGGCAAGACCCTCCCTGAGATGGGTAACCGCCCCGCGCGCGGCTTCGTTTTTGGGGAAGACCTTCAGTTTGGCAACGTAATCATCCTCAAGGTACCGCTCATGATAGAGGTGACGGGAATCTTCCCAGAAGAATACCGGCTCCATCAGAAACGTTTGTTGGGCCACTGCACACATCAAATAGCCCCACTCAATGCCGTGACGATCAACCAACTCGGCGTTTTTATCGAAATAGTCATGCACGGATTTGATGAGGTTTGCCGCTCGGGAATGCGGAACTAATGCGTGGACCGGCACCCAGCGCTGGCCTTCAGGACCAAGCATGCTGTTGGGTGGCACAAACGGCGTCGCCCGCATGATCTGGGGAAGACTGGCTTGAATTTCACGGCCTTTCGCGTCGGTGCATATCCCAGTTGCCTCCACGACGACGGAATCGACGGTCTTGGCGTCGTGGCCGTCGATTACCAAATGCACGGAATACTCAACACCTTCAAACATTCGCCGACCACCAGCCGCAACTTTGGCCGCCCCTTTGACGCCGTCGATGATCGACTTGCCCGATCGCGCGACACCGGCCAACCGTTTGATGTCAGTAAGAAGGCCTTCGCGTTTGAGGCGTTGGCCCTGGAGATAAGGATCGAACGCAAAACACTCGGCCGCCAAACTGCGGCGGGAAACCTCGGACATGGCCGCGGTGACGCCGTCGTAGTCGTCAAACGCGAACGACAGATAGCGGGTCTCCGTCGGGAAAGGAATGAGGCGCAAAACGACCTTGGTCTTGAACCCAAGCGCCCCCGCATCCGAAAGGAATATGCCGGTTAGATCGGGGCCGTAGCTGCGAAAGAACGGGGATGGATTGAAGGGCGTTGCCCAAGAGCCAGTTTTCAGAATGCGGCCATCAGCCAAGACAACTTCAAGGCCGAGACAACTGTCGGCTGCACTGCCGTGGATGCCCGAACCGAAAAAGATGCTGTTCTGAGACATCGCACCACCAACGGTGGAATACATACCTGAGAGCGCTCCAAAGTACGGTGCTCGAAGCCCTTTCTCCTTTAGCGCATTAAAGACTTGCAACCACGTGCAACCGCTTTCCACGACCGCATACATATCTTCGGCGTTGATCTCGACAATGCTATTGAGACGCTGCAAATCAACAACGACCGACTTTGGCGTTACCGGCAAATAGGCATCAGTGTAAGAAAGGCCGCCACCGCGCGGGATGACTGCATAGCCTTCCCCGGACGCAGCTTTTGTTGCTTCAGCTAATTCCTCCGGCGTGGACGGTTGAATGACGAAAGCAGCAGGTTCAGCTTCGCGAAACACGTCGCTTGAGAAAAATTGCCGATCCTCTAGATCCGTTAACACATGCTCGTTCCCGAGCACTTGCCTCAAACGCGCCTCAAGGGCTGGATCAGGACTATCGGCTTCAGCAGCGTTGCTCATCACAACCTCTTGTTTTCGGATGGAGCGCTACATCATCTGGTTTCGTTTGGGCGGTACTGGTAAGGCGTTATTATCGGGCCCAATCGTCTCGCATTACAGCGAGCCTTCGCGCGCACGCTCCCGCAACTCAGTCTTGAGTATCTTCCCGCCGGCATTGCGTGGCAGCACTTCCAGGTAGACGAAAGTCTTGGGAACCTTGTACTTGGCTAGATTTTCTCGACAATATGACCCGAGATCGGCGTCCGTCACATCTCCGCTCTTGACCACGATGGCCTTGACCGCCTCGCCCCATTCTTCGTCCGGCACACCGATAACGCTGGCTTCTGCCACGCTAGGGTGGGCGATAAGAACTTCTTCAATCTCGCGCGGGAACACATTCACCCCGCCGGAAATTATTAGGTCCGTCTTGCGGTCCACCAGATAGAGGTAGCCTTCATCATCGTGACGCCCCATGTCGCCAACGGTGCACCAGCCGTCGTCGGTTATCGCTTCCGCGGTTGCCCCGGGGTTTTCCCAGTAGCCATTAAACAGAAGGGGTGATCGGCAAAACAACTCTCCGACATCGCCCTGTGCAACCTCGGCGCCCTCTTCATCGCGCAGGGAAACCTCAACCGTCGCGTAAGGCAGACCGACGCATTGTTGTTTGCGGAGTTGATCGGGGGGACGCAGGCTCGTAACAAAGCCCCCCTCGGTCGACCCGTATGTCTCGTGAAGCAACCCTTCGCCGAAGTAGTCGACGATCTTTTCTTTTGTGTCCTGCAAGAGGGGCGCAGCGTTCGAAATGATGGCCCGCAATGTGGTCGGGCGGTGCTTGTCTAGAATCTTCTTCTCCAACCCAAACATCCGGTGAAAGTGAGTCGGGACAAAGAACGTATTTGTTAGGTTCATTTCAGAGATCTTGCGCAACACCACCTCAGGGTCGTATTTGGGCAGTATCTCGCAGAACCCGCCAAAAAAGATCGGCGCCATCGCGAAGGCAAACCCCGCACCGTGGAACAACGGTGCCAAAGCCAGCGCACGATCATCCGGCCCATAGCAGCCAAACTCGACCCCCATGGTGTAGAACGCCATCGTCCGCGAGCGATGCGATAGAAGGCAGCCCTTCGGCTTTCCCGTCGTTCCGGATGTGTAGGGAATGCAAAAAACATCCCATTCCTCCAGCTCAACGTTCGGTGTGTCGGGTTTGGCAGCGGCAATCCAGTCGTCGTAGTCCTTGCCAATTACGATGATGCGTTCCACCGTATCAAGCTTGGCCGCACGCGCAATTCCCTCGACGCTTTCGTGCACGAAAAGAACCTTCGCGCCAGAATCATTGCAAATATGCTCGACCTCTGGCGGTGTCACCGACGGAGGCACCATTGCCGGCGCGACGCCGGCGTCGGAGAGACCTGCCACAATTTCAATAAACTCAATGCAATTTGGTGAAAACAGGGCAGCGTGATCGCCCTTTTTCAAGCCTAGGTCGTGGATCGCTGCAGTCGCCACTCGGTTGAACCGCTCGATAAGCGTTGTATAGGTAAATTCGCGCGGCCCTTGAGCCAACGCGATTTTGTTCGGCGTGCGACGCGCGGACGACCTTACGCCGGTTGAGAGCAGAATAGGCCGGTAGTTGTCAGGGCGTCCTGATATCTGGACGTTAGGCGACATTACTGAGTTCGACCTTCCATGATTCGAGCACTTCATCGCCCGTAAGGACCCGCCCAAAGAAAAAGCCCATGGTGATCAGCGCGACCTCGGCCCGGTCGTCGTCGACTTCACCGACTGCATCGCTAACGACAAAACAGCGAAAGTCGCGCTGGCTCGCATCACGAACCGTCGTCTCAACACACATATTGGTCGTAACACCACAGAACACGAGACTTCTAATCTTCATGGCGGCCAACACGGACTCAAGCTGCGTTGAATAGAAGGCACTCGGCCGGTTTTTCTGGACAACCATATCGCCAGGTTCCGGCGTAAGACTATCGATGATCTCAGCATCCCAGCTGCCCAGTTCACACAAGCCTACATCTTTCAGGCCTGGCATGATCTCGTTGACAATAAATCCGCCGTCCTTGAAGTCGGACTGATAGACGTACTGCGTATAGATCACCGGAACGTCGGCCTGGCGCGCTGCGGCGACCATGCGTTTACACCCTGGCTCAGCCGCCGCCAGTTTCTCATAGGGAAAGCCAAGCTTTTCGATCCTACCGCCAGAGCGGCAGTAGCTGTTTTGCATGTCCACGACGACAAGGGCTGTTTTGTCGCGCCCCAATTCCATTGTCATGATTATTCTCCCTAGGCCGTGTTACTCAGTTCAACACCCCATTCGTCGAGCACATCGTTGACGTTCATCACTCGGGCAAAAAGGTATTCCATTGCCTTCAAAGAAGTCTCGCCACGGAAGTCGTCAACTTCACCCACCGCATCGCGAACGACAAAAGTCCGGAAATCGCGTTGCGACGCGTCGCGGACGGTTGTCTCGACACAGATATTTGTCGTCACGCCGCAAACCACGACATTCTCAATCTGCTGTGAACGAAGATACGACTCGAGGCGTGTGGCATAGAACGAGCTCGGCCGATTCTTGTCGATAATGATGTCTGAGTCTTCCGGCTTCATGTCAGGGTGAATCTCTGCATCCCACGTTCCAGCGACGCAAAGGTTCACTTCCTTTAGGCCAGGCATGATCTCTTCCATCTGAACGCCGCCGTCCCGAAAATCCGGTTCGTAGACATAGCGGGTCCAAAAAACTGAGACGTCAGCCTTGCGCGCGCCCGCAACAAGACGCTGTACCCCGGGTGATGCTACGGCGAGCTTTTCCCAATCGAAACCTAATTGGGCCATCGAGCCCTTTCCGTCGATGAAACCGTTCTGCATGTCCACAACGATAAGGGCGCAGTTTTCTTTTCTGAGTTCAATCGTCATTGTGCCCTCCCTCGAGGTTTCGGATCAGCTAGCCTTGCGCTTTTTTGCCGGCTTGCGCGCAGCTGGCTTCGCCTTAGATGTCCGCTTCCGCACTGTCGCGCTCAACCGTCGAAGCGATTTCATTTTTGAGCGCTCGTCGAGTTTGAAGATGCGGATCGCATTGTCACGCATAATCTGTTGGTACGACTCCGGCTTGAAATTTAGATCGCCGACCTCCCGCACCGCGCGGATAGGATCAATCACAGGCCAATCCGTGCCGAACAGGAATTTATGCGAACCGTAGCTATTGGCGTAATGCACCATTTGCTTGGGCCAATGTTTGGGTGCGTAGGCATCGCCACCAATGAAAATATTTTCGTGTTTCCACGCCATCGAGATCATCTCGTCGGTCCATGGCACGCCCAAATGGATGCCCAACAATTTGAGTTCCGGATAGAGGATTGAGACACGGTCGAGGCTGATTGGGCGACCCACCGACGGCAGACGCCGATCGCGTTGGTACACCAAATTGTGGCCTACCTGCATCATGATCGGAATATCGAGTTCGATGCACTTGGCATAAATTGGAAAGACGTACCCGTGATCTGGCGGCAGATCGAACCAGTGCGGATAGTAATGCGCGCCGACAAACCCCAGCTCGTTGACCGCGTATTCCAGTTCCGAAAGCTGCTTCATCCCGAGCGTCGGGTCGACCCCAGCGAGGCCCGAAAAACGATCAGGATAGCGCTGGCAAACCTGATGCACGCGCTCGTAAGAAATGTGGAAGGAGCCCTTAACGTTCATGTCGCCTGCGCGCGTCGCGATCAGGAGGGCGTGTTCGATACCCGCGGCATCCATCATTCGCAAATATTCGGGGACCCCGACGCCTTTACGCATCTTAGGGCTCATCCGGACTTGTTTTTTGAAGTGTTTGTCGATCCCAGTTTGATCGTTACGCACTTCGACTGGCGTATAGAGATTACAGACGATATCTATGTGGCCCGACATGCCCTTCCCTTCCTATGTTTGTCCAGTTTGCGTCCCGGAACGTGTTAGTTATTGTCCTGACGAATTCTAACGGGTGCGCGGGCGGCAGGCAACGCAGTCCAGCTTGCTCCAGGGGCCCGGTATGACAGAATGACCTTACTTTTCCCGGACATTCGGCACTCATGAGCGATCTGCGAACCTTTCTCGACGATGAGGCGGCCCATGTATGGCGGCCCGCTGGTGAAGTCTCTTTGGCACAGGAAATTACGGCGCTCCAACAGGCGCTCGACGCGCGCCAACAATATCCAGTTATCGAGATCACCCAGCCCAAGGCCGCCGACGGATCCATCAATCCAATCCCGGTCGTTTGCAATCTCACGGCAAGCCGTGAACTCACGGCACGCGCGTTGGGTGTCCAGGATCACCGCGATTTTGCAGCAACCTATGCCCAACGCACTGCAAACCCGATTGCGCCAGTAACCGTCCAGCGCGACTCCGCACCGGTCCAGCAACTTGTCTTGCAAGGTGAGGAGGCCTCACTTTTGGACTTGCCGGTCTTGACGCAACACGCTCTCGATCCTGGTCCGTATCTCACGGCAGCGCACGCCACGACATATGACCCAGAGACAGGCGTCGATAACACGGCCATCCAGCGCTGCTGGGTCAAAGAACCGCGGCGCATGTCCTATTACCCCTACCCCGCGTCACACAACACGCGAAATTTGCAAAAGTTCTGGACCAAGGGCGAACCCTGCCCGGTGGCGTTTTGGATTGGGCACCACCCCAAGGTCTTACTCGGTACTCAGGCCAAGCTTTCGTATCCCGAAAGTCATTGGTCAGCATGCGGCGGTCTTTTGGGAGAACCGCTGCGCCTCGTGCCGAGTGTTACCCACGGCGACAAGATCATGGTGCCGGCTGACGCTGAGATCGTGATCGAAGGCTGGGCCCCCGCCAATGTGTGGGAAGCCGATGGGCCATTCGGCGAATACACGGGCTACATGGGTGCCCAAGTGGCGGCCCCAGTGTGCGAAGTAACCTGCATCACACGGCGCGAGAAAGCGATCTATCACGACTACGGGTCTGGGCACGCCGATATGCTCGTCCCCGACAACATGGCGATGGAAGGTAAGATCTACAGCATGATGAAACCTATTGCACCGTCGGTGCGTCGCGTTCATGTGCCGGTATCCGGTCGTCGATTCCATGCGTATGCCTCGTTCGAGAACCCGGGGATCGGCGAGGTCCGCGACGCGCTAATGGCGGCGCTCGCTTACCGGCGGACCAAAGCCGTCATCGCCGTGGATGACGACATCGATTTGTTCTCCGACGGCGACATCATGTTTGCATTGGCGACACGCGTGCAGTGGGAGCGTGACGTCATTACGGCATCTGGCCTGCAGGGATCGTTAATGGACCCGTCCTTAGCACGCGGCGCTAAAACGGTTCAGAAGGCCGGCATCGATGCCACGCTTGCTCCGTCAGAGGTGCTTGGCGCGCCGCGGCCAGTCGCCCCACGAAATAGCGTGAGCACAGCAGCGCTCGACGCAGCGATTACCCGCCTAACCGGGCTCGACACCACGGGCTGGCCGGAGCTTTGAAATGAGCACCGACAACACCATCCGCCTCCACGACCATTCCCCTGCTGGCGAAAAACGAGGCAATACCTCATGGGTCCAGTGCGCTGGCTGCGATAACTGGTTTCACGCGACCGAGGGCATCATTAGCCGGGCCAACGTGAAACTGCATTGCAACCACTGTCACACTGAATTCCTACCGGCAGACGCTAAGAAAATCATTCTCGCTTGATCTCTTAGTTCTGCACCAGTGTTGGCGCCGCGCAGGCGCATTGGAGAACTTGAAGCAATAATATGAAAATCCTCTACACGCCGTTACCGGGACTGGTGCACCGGGTGGAAGTGGTGGCCCGCGAGTTGGGGCTCTATAACGCAATCACTTGGGAGCGCTCAATGCCGTACGACCGGCCTGCGTATCTCACTGACCAGAACCCGCTTAGCAAGGTGCCCACCCTGATCACCGATGAGGGAATCGCTCTCTTTCCGGGCATGGTGATATACGCGTACCTGGAGGCTTTGGCTGGCCCAAAACTCTATCCAACGGCACCCGACAAACGCTGGCTGGCCTTACAGCTGCTCAGCCTTGGCGAAGGCCTGTGGGATATGACCGTACAGTGGAATAACGAGCGCAAGCGGCCGAAGGAAGAGCAGTCCCCCGACCAGCGGGCCCGCTATCTCGCAGCCATGGAACGTGTTCTCGATCGATTGGAAACCCTTGCACCATCGTTCTCCGGATTCCATATCGGTCATATTTCGGTCGCCGGTTGCTTCAACTTTTTCGATTTCCGTCGTGGTCGTGATCTTGAAACGAATGAGTTTAGTAGCGTGATGCCAGACTTCTACAAATGCCGGCCTAACCTGACCCACTGGCTTACCGAGGTGCGCAAGCGCCCCTCCTTTATGCCCACCGACTAGGAGACAATCCCATGAGAAAGATCCTCGTTCTCGTCCCCTTTCCAATGACAACAGAAGAACTGGCCAATCGGCAAGCGCAGTCCAAGGCCGTGAAACTCTCGCCAGATATCGAAGTCGACTACCGGCCGGTGCGCGCTGCGCCACGCACCTATACAAGCCAACAAGACTACGTGCTAGCCGACATGTCCCTGCTTGAGGCCGGGAGGTCGGCACAGGAGGATGGATATGATGCTGTCTGTATCGACACCGTGAGCGACTCTGGGGTTTCCGCACTGCGCTCAGTCCTCGACATCCCGGTCATTGGCCCGGGCCGTACGATGTACACTACAGCTCTCATGTTGGGCGACCGATTCTCGATGCTCTCGATGTGGGAAGATTGGTTCGGGCTCTATAAAAAAATTCTCACGGAAATGAGCCTGATGCACAAGGTAGCCTCCATGCGCGCTATCGATGTGACCCCTGACAACCGCAACCTGCTCGGCGGCAAAGAAGAGAAGATTTTTCCGCTCCTGCTTGATACGGCCAAGCGATGTATTGAAGAAGACGGCGCTGACGTAATCTGCCTGGGTTCAACCACGATGCACCAGTCCGCCGCGTTTCTTGCCGAGAACCTGCCCGTTCCGGTAATCAATCCGGGCCCTCTATCGTATAAGACCGCCGAGGCCATGATGTCCCTCGACCTTTCACAAAGTCGCAAGACCTACCCCACACCTAAGGTCGATAAACGCAGCATGATCCACGCAATGTTGGACGCTGCGGTTGCTGAACAAACCGGCAAAGCGGTCGAGAAACTGGATTAAGGAAACCATCATGCACAGAGCACTCGTCATCGTGCCCTTCGCTCTCGACGCGGAAGGCGTAGCCAACCGAAAGTCTCAGACCAAAGCGGTAAAACTCGGCCCGGACATCGAGTTTGACTTCAAACCGGTGACCGCTGGACCGACCAGCTTCATGAGCGCGCATGACTGGGCGCTTATGGAGATGGCCATCTGGGAAGCTGGCATGACGGCCCAAGAAGATGGCTATGACGCCGTGGTTGTCGACACTATGAGCGATTCGGGTATGGCGCCTTTGCGTTCGATGCTCGACATCCCGGTGGTTTCCCCGGGCCGTACATCCATGCTGTTCGCCCTCATGCTCGGCAACCGGTTCGGTATTCTTGCCCAATGGGACAAAGCGTTGCCCCGCTACCGCAAAGCCACAGCGGAATATGGCCTCGCCGCGCAGTGCGCTGCCGTCGATCATTTTGATGAGCCACCCGACTTCGCCAACCTTCTCGATGGCAAAGAAGAGAAGGTCTTCCCCAAAATGAAGGCGGCGTGCGAACGCATGATGGACAAAGGGGCTGAGGTGATCTGCTTAGGTTCAACCACGATGCATCAGGCGGCGGCATTTCTTGCCAAGGAGTTAACGGTCCCCGTCATTAACCCTGGCCCGCTAACGTACAAATTGGTTGAAACTATGCTGGGCCTCGACCTCACCCATAGTCGAGCCGCATTCCCAACCCCACTGATGCCAAAACCCGAAATGGTTCACGCTATGCTGAAGGCTGCGGCCGAAGTGGAGAACAATTAGCGCGGCGCGGCCACCATGACAATTTATCTGCTAGCTGGTGTTCTCGGTGCCTTTTATTACACCGTTGGATTTCTTGGCTTCTGGTTGGCCGCGACCCCGTATGCCAAGAACCTTGGCACCGAGACTTTTGCCGACGGCATTTGGGGTGAGTTATTTCCCTATTGGGTCGTCGGACAAATCATCCTCACGCTTTGGGTTTGCGTTGCAGCCTTGGCGCTTCCGATTGCCCCACATCGAGCGCTTGCCGCAGGCATAGGGGCCAGCTTTCTTAGTCTCGCAGGGTTGCTGTTCTTGGGCCTGGAAGACGCGGCCCGGGCTTGGCTGGACGTCATCGGCATCATCGCGGGTATCGCCATCGGTCTTGCAATCGACGCGTACGCGCGGTCACGTTCTATCCCAAAGCCGTCTGCATGGCACCTCCTTTGGCTATGGGTTCCAGGAGCAGTATTTCTTGCGAGCGCATTATTGCTTATCAACAGCGCGCTACTGGCGCTGCTCGTCACGCCCGTTTCCGCCGACGCATTTTGGTTCGTTGTGCCCCCCGTAGCGAGCATTCCGCTGATAATGGGCTGGTCGCGCCTTCGCAAAGCGCGGACATTGTCGCGCACCCGGACAACGCACGAACTACTCGGGGCACTAATGATCCTCAGTGGCGCAGTGGCTCCTGCACTGATTGCGGCGTTTCTATTTCGTGGCCTGTTCTTGCCCAAAATTGGCGGCTTTTAGACCACAAGCGCTTCCGCAAAGACTGCAACTGCCGGGGAGCGCGCCCCTCGCGCTCGAGTTACCGCCTGAACCCTCCGCTTCCGCCCGATGCCGTTAATATTGAGAATGGCGAACGACTTTGCTGCCCGCCATTGGTCGGCAAAATCTCCAGCAACCAGAAATTGGCGTAGTTGATGAATCTTCAAGACTTTCCCAGAAGGTAAGGCCGATTAATATTTTGATAATTGAAGGAAACGCCGGAACGTGCCAATTTCAGTCATAATTGACGTAGGCGCCGCATTGCGTCCTCGAGGAGGGAAACATGACCGACCAGTTGATGCCCAAAGAAGAGTTTTTTAAAGCGCTGCAAGCAGCGCGCACACCATCCCATTCTAGCGGGCATCCATTTAGCAACGCGTGGAAGGCTGGCGAACTGTCCAAGGACGACCTCGGGTTCTGGGCAATGCAGATGTACTACTACATTGAAGACGTCACCCGGATGTTCTCCGCGCTGTTTACTCGGCTACCTGACCTTAAAGCGCGTCTATTGATGCTTGAGAACCTTAATGGTGAAGAGTTTCCGGACCGGCACCCCGACTTGCTCCTCGATTTTGCCGAAGCTTGTGGTTACTCGCGTGAGCGCGTCAAAGCCGGCTACCTCAAGGGCGAAATCTTGCCTTCGTCGATGGCAATGCGGTCTTGGATTTTTGAGCTAGCAACGGTGCGTGAGCTCTCCGACGCAGCTGCTGGCATCATGATCGCTTTGGAGGGTCAGACGCCTACGGTCTATCCGCTTTACATCGAAGCAGGCCGCAAGATGGGCTTCACCGATGAACAGCTGAAGTTCTTCCATGTCCATGTCGAAGCAGACGAGGGCCATGAAGAGGGCGGCCTCGAGATTTGCGCAACGCATGCCTACACCCGTGAGTTACAGGATCAAGCGATTGCTACGGTCTCCAACGCAGCACGGATGCGCTACCAAATGCTGACGGCAATTTATGACGCGACCGTCGGTGCCCGTCTGCAAGCTGCCGAATAACGTTGCGCTGGTACTCTGGAGAAGGAAAGGTTGCGCTGGTTACCGGCGCGACCGGTGGGATCGGCGGGGCAGCGGTCAAGCTGTTCCGCGAAGCCGGTGCAGCCGTTGTTGCGACGGGCCGCGATCAGCAACAGGTCGAAGAAGTATTTAGCAGCGACGATCATGTACTCGCGCTCGGGGCTGATTTCTCTAAGGAAAACGAAGCACGTAACGCCATCGCCAGTGCACTAGGGCGTTATGGCCGTATTGACCACGTCGTCCATAGCGCCGGCGCTGTCGGAAAGGGGCGTCTCGAAGAGACCAGTCTTTCGGACTGGCATCGCCTGATGGACATCAACCTGACCTCGGCTTTTCTACTGTGCCGCGAGAGTTATTCAGCACTGAAAGAGAGCAAGGGGAATGCCGTTCTGCTCTCTTCAAGCAATGGCGTGCATGGAGGCACAGCGATTTCTGGATTGCCTTATGCAATGGCAAAGGCAGGCGTCATCAACATGACACGCTACCTTGCCAAGGAATGGGCACCTGACGGCATCCGAGTAAACTGTGTTTCGCCAGGCCCAGTCGACACACCCATGCTGGACCGCCTAACTGAAGACCAACACACATGGACCAAAGCTGCGACGTTGCTCGGCCGCTATGCCACTGCAGACGAATGTGCTGGCATGATCATTCACTTGTGCTCAGATTACGCCAACTCGATGACCGGAACTGTGGCAAATATTTCCTCCGGCATGATCTTAGACTAAGCACATATGGCTCTGACCCACCGTGACTCGGCTGAAATCACCAGCTACCACGCCCACATCTATTATGATGATGATACCCGAGAAATCGCGCGCAGCGTGCGCTTTGGGATTGAAGCACGCTTCACCTGTGTGCTCGGACGATGGCATGATTCCCCTGTGGGGCCGCACCCACAATCAATGTACCAAGTGGCATTCGAGCCCGAAATTTTTTCTAAGATCGTTCCGTGGCTCATGCTCAATCGCCGCGGACTCGCTGTCTTAATTCACCCAAACACAGCCAACGCTGTGGAGGACCACGACATCCATCCAATTTGGCTTGGATGCAAACTAGAACTCGACATCACCCGACTCAATTAACGACAAGTGCGCGCC
>Ga0115002_10003160_pt1 | contig 20744 bp, 16 predicted proteins | sample ArcticOcean_MG_C_8_FD_89576 | JGI IMG/M metagenome (GOLD analysis project Ga0115002, IMG submission 89576) | Marine microbial communities from western Arctic Ocean - ArcticOcean_MG_CB11_86 | ecosystem: Environmental > Aquatic > Marine > Oceanic | place: Arctic Ocean: Canada Basin | collected... | reverse complement strand
GGGAGCGGCGGTGGCACCCGCCAGATCGCGCAGCGATCCGTTTGCCGCCGCCTCGAGCAAAGCGGCAGGATCAAAGCCCGCCGGGTCTACGACGCTACCGAGCATGGGGTCGAGTACGCCGACGACGCGTGCATCGACCCCCGCGTCCGCAAGACCTGCGGCGCTGTCGCGCAGACGTTCAGCAGCCCCACGCCCGACCGTGCCAAATCCTACGAGGACTACTCGCCAGGTCCTCAAGCGCGGCTCCAAGGACCGACCGTCTCGCAACGTTGTCGGCGCCCCGCGCCTAGCGTGGGAATGATGGCATTGCCTGCTTCTGGTAGCCGGCCGGTGGTTCCCAGGTCTCGGCACCGAAGGGACCCATCTCCCAGCCCGTCACCGTGAAGTGGGTGCCATCGACGGTGTCCATCCGCAGCACCTTGCCGTCGGGCATTCCCTGCGCCCGCGCCATCTGCATGTACTGCTGCATGTTGCCCGCAGGGTTGTTCCCGCCGCCCATCATCGGCCCGGCGACTTGCTCCAGGTGGCTCATCATCCGCGTGAAGATCTCGAACACGCCGTACTCGGCTTCCTCCGACATCCACATCGAACCTTGTTCGCCGTCGGTGGTTGCGAAGGCCACTTCAAAGACCTTGTAGCCCATGACGGTATCGGTGGCACCGGTGCGCTCAAAGGTCATTGAGGTCGGATCAAATGCATCCACCTCGGCTTCGACATCGGGCGCGCCCGGCATGCTGCCCATCATACGGGCCATCTGCTCCATCATCGCCTTGTCGAACTCCATGTAGATCTTGTTCTCGTGCTGGAACATGCGCCACCATTCGGGGCTCCAGACCATCGAGACATGGTCGTTGTAGTCCATGCGAGCCATCTCACCGGACACGGTGACGGTCATCTCGCTGGGCTCCTCGCCGGCGCTCTCCATCAACATGGAAAGGGCGACGTCTTCCTGGGCTAGGGCGGTAGCAGGAACGAACGCGAGGGCAAGGAGCAGAAGCACAGCACTAAGACGATGTTGGCGATCCACGGGATCCTCCTACCAAGGCGGGTGGGGTCTCCAGAACTCATGAGACGGCCCGCAGAAGACGTTTTCCAGCGGACGTTGACGCTATTTTAGCGTGCGCGCCTCAGCCCGTCGGGACCAGCGGCCAGAATAGCGGAATCAGCACCGTCGCCACGCCCCACAGGATCAGATTCAGCGGCAACCCGACCTTGGTGAAGTCCGTGAACTTGTACCCGCCTGGGCCGTAGACCAGCGTGTTGGTCTGGTAGCCGATGGGGGTCGAGAAGGCAGCCGACCCGGCGAACGCCACCGCGATCGCGAACGGCCGCGGATCGACTCCGAGCCCGTTCGCCACGCTGAGCGCGATCGGCACCATCAGCACCGCCGCCGCATTGTTCGACATCAGTTCGGTAAACAGGACGGTGAGGATGTAGACGCCCGACAGCACGACGTGTGGTCCGTACGCCCCGACACTGTTCACAACCGCGTCGGCGATTAGCTGCGCCGCCCCGGTCGCGCCCATCGCCTTGCCGAGAGCGATCGCGCCGCCGATCAACATCAACACCGACATATCGAGAGCGCCATAGGCCTGTCGCATGGTCAGGCACCGGCTCACCACCATCAGGATGGCGGCCACCAGCGCTAGCACCATCACCGGCACCGAACTGAGCGTGGCGAGCAAGATGAGGCCAACCACGAGGCCGATGGCGATCGGCGCCTTGTCGCGGTTCACGACGACTTCTTGCACTCCCTCCAACACGATGAATTCGCCGTACGTCATCAGCCGGCCCATCTCGGCGCGGTCGGCCATCACGAGTAGAACGTCGCCCACGCGCAGCCGGATGGAGGGGAGTTCGTCGCGAAGGTGCTCGCCATGGCGCTGCAGTGCCATCACCGACGCCCCGTAGTGCTGACGGAAGTTGATATCGCGAAGTGAACGGCCCGTGAGCTGTGAGTTGGGCGTAATCACCAGTTCGGCGAGTGCCATGTCGCGCGTCGCGTAGCGCACAGCATCGGCCTTCAGCCCGGGAATCAGATCCAGACCTTCCTGTTTGTGCAGCGCCATCATCTCGTTGACGTCGCCCTTGAGCAGGAAGATGTCGCCAGCCGCGATCTCGACCTGGTCGAGCGGCGGCCAGAAGACGGCCTCGTCGCGCATGACCTGAAGCAGGCGCACATTCGGGTGGGTCTTCTGAATAGAACTGCCGACCATCTGGCCGATCAGCGCCGAACCCTCCGGCACCTGCACTTCGGTCATGTACTCGCCCGACGCGCGCGGTCCACCGGTGCCACCAAGGTACGAGGTCACCGTGCCGCGATCCGGCAGGAGTTTCCGGCCGATGAAGAACAGATACGCAAGGCCCACTGCTGCGTAGACCAAACCGACCGGCGTGATCTCGAACATGCCGATACCTTCCAGCCCGTTCTCTTCCATCAGGCCGTGGACCAGGATGTTCGTCGACGTACCGATCAGGCTCGTCGTACCGCCGAGAATCGAGGCGAACGACAGCGGAATGAGCAGCTTCGACGGCGAGATGTCGAACTCCCGCGCCACGCCGAGCATGATCGGCAGGAACATCGCCACGACCGCCGTGTTGTTGATGAAGCCCGAGAACACGGCCATCGTCAGCATCACCAGCAGCAGCATGCGCGTCTCATCGCCCTTCGAAAAGCGGATGATCTGGTTACCGACGTAGGTAATCACCCCGGTCTGAGTGAGCCCCGCGGACACCACCAGGATCGCCGCAACCGTGAGCAGGGCGGTGCTGGCAAAGCCCGCCACGGCTTCGCCCGGCTGCAAGATCCCGGTAAGGATGAGAACTACCGGGATACAGAGCGCCACAAGGTCGATTGGCAGCCACTCGGTGACCCAGAACACCAGTGCGGTGAGCAGGACCCCGAGGACAATGAACATTTCGGCTGTCATGGCGCGAAGTGTACCAGCGGCAGCGGCGTCTACGGCGTCCGTAAACCGCGACGATCGGTCGCGGCAATGGCCTGGTTGAGCACCCCGACAACCTTCATCGCCTGGTGATCCCAGGTGAAGCGATCTTCGGCAAGAGCCCTGCCGGTCTCCCCCATCGCTCGAACCGCGGGGCGCACCTCGTGCAGCGCTGTGAGCATCGTGGCGAGAGCCTCGATGTCGCCGGGCGGGTAGAACTGTGCGGCGTCTTCCGGCATCAATTGCCGTAGCTCGGCGATGTCGGCCGTGACCACGGCCAGACCGGCGGCCATGTACTCGAAAAGCTTGATCGGCGACCAGAACCAGCCCAGTTCAAGCGCACGGAACTGGTCAGGACTGAACGGCGCGAGGCCTACGTGCGCCGCGGCCAGATAGTCCGGCACGTCGGCATGCTGAACCGCTCCGAGAAACTTGATGCGACCTCCGGCCCCCGCGTCCGCGGCGGCCTGCCTCGCACGTTCCAGCTCGGGCCCCTCGCCAAGGCAGATCATCTCAAGATCCGCACCGGCCGATACAGCCGCCCCGAATGCCCGGGCCAGATCCACGGTGCCGTGCCAGGCGCGGAAGCTGGAGATATGAACAAGCTTGAGCGGTCCCTCATCGGGAGCCGGTGCTCCGGGCCGGAAGAGCTCGCAATCGACCCCGTTGACGATCACCGTGGTGCGATCGCGGAGTGGTTCCGGCACGAGCAGATCGCTGGTGGCATAGTAGCGGGAGGCTTGCCGCAGCATCCATTGGCGCCAGCGATTGATCGGCCGGATCAGCGTCGCGGCATCGAGGCGATCGCGCCAGGAGCCCGGATACGGCAGGGCCGGCGAGTTGATCTCGAGCACCGACGGCAGCCCCAGCTGGGAGGCCGCAATCAGGCCACGTCCGCCGAACGTATAGAACCGTTCGACCACGATGTCGGGCCCGATCTGTCCGGCCAGCGTCTTGACCTCGCGCCAGTGCAACATATCGAACTGCTCGATCAACGGGCGCGTGCGCAGCGGATGGATCTGCACGCCGTCGAGATCGACGGCCGCATTGGCCGGGTTGTCGGGCGGGAGCGCCGCCAGATGCACTTCGTGGCCGGCGCGCGACAGGGCGCGACACAATTCGAGGGCGTGGACGCTTCCCCCGTGGCTGCCCGGGATCTGCATGCCAGATGCGACGTAGAGGATCCGCAAGCTCAAGCTCCAGAGACCTGAAAACCGGGTCGGGTTCGCGGCCCGCAAGTTATCACGGAGCCCCGCAACGACGGGCTGCTGCTATCGTCTCGGTATGCGATGGACTCGACGTCAACTTGCTCGCGCTCTCGGCGCCGTGCTGCCTGTAGGGGTCGGTCTCTCGGCCGCGGCAGAAACGGTGCTCGGAGCCGGCGCAGCCCACGCTACCAGTGCTTCCGGCGCGCCTACCCCGGGCGTAACGTTGACGTCGATCGAGGGCCTACTGGTCGGCCATCACACCCGCAGCGACCGGCCAACGGGCTGCACGGTGATACTCACACCCGATGGCGCCAGTGCCGGCGTTGCGGTGCGCGGCGCGGCTCCGGGCACGCGCGAACTGGCTCTGCTCGACCCGGGCAACACCGTTCAAACGATCCATGGCATCACCCTGTCGGGCGGCAGCGCCTTCGGTCTTGCTGCGGCAGACGGCGTGATGCGGCAGCTGCGTGAAGCCGGGATCGGCTTCGAGATTCCGGGCGGGCCGGTCCCTATCGTGCCTGCCGCGATTCTGTTCGATCTCAACATCGGTGAGGGCGCAACGTCGCCGACCGCCGCAGACGGCTATGCCGCCGCCGCCCAGGCTAGCGCCGAGCCGGTGCTCGAAGGATGCGTGGGCGCTGGGGCTGGAGCGACCATCGGCAAACTCGGGTTCGGCAGCCCGATGAAGGGCGCGATCGGCAGTGCCGGGTACCGCTTCGATGATGGCACCGTTGTAGCGGCACTCGTGGCGACAAACGGACTCGGCGATATTCGCGATCCGCACACCGGACAGCTCGTCGCGGGCGCCATCGACAACGATCACCGTTTCGTCGACGCCGAGGCGCGGTTTCTAGCGGGCGAACTCCCGCAGGATTCGTCGACTGGCGGGCCGGGACAGAACACCACCATTGGCGTCGTCGCGACCAACCGCACGCTCGACAAGTCCCAATGCCATCGGCTGGCCAGCGTGGCGCACGACGGCATCGCTCGAGCGGTCGTTCCAGCGCACACGCGGCTCGACGGCGACACGCTGTTCATGCTCGCGACCAACAAGGCGACTGCCATCGGAGACGCCGAGATTACCCGCATCGAGACGGCGGTAGCCGCGGCGACCTCCGCGGCCATCCTATCGGCAGCTCGCGCGGCAACCTCGCTAGCGGGATACCTGGCCGTACGCGACCTCTAGGCTGCGACTGGCCCACCGCTGAGCGCGTCGATCAGAACGAGGCGATCGCGTAGGCGGTTACGCCTGGCGTCCGGTAGCCCAGGATCCAGTTCTACAGTACCCCGCTGCCGAAATCGATGTCGACGTCGACATTCGTCTGCAGGTAGCCCACGCCAAGTCCAAAATTACGGGCCGGCATCTACTCGATCCGGGCGCGGTACTCGGACCACTTTCCGTCGATTTTGGTCGTGTCGCCGATCTTGAGCTTGAGCAGCTGCCCACCGCCCTTGAAGACGAAGTGCTTGGCAAAGTCCCATTCGATGTCGATACCCACCAGCGGAAGCGGCGCCGTCTGGGAAACACCAGCGGCGATCGGCGTGTCGTTGATGCCGACTGACGAGTCGACCTTCAGCAGGTAAACACCGAGTGCGATGCCTACGTCGACCCGTCGACTCTTGATGGCAGAAAACCGATAGTCCACGCGGATCACATCGGTGTTGTAGCGGCTGTTGACATCGACGTTTATCGGAATCGTGATGTCGCCCCAGCTGGTCGATAAGGACGCGGTCGCCCGCCCGAGCCGTCGTGAAGTAGCTGCCCCGAAAGCGGTGCCGCGGCGCCAACTTGAAGTGCCCTTCGATGCGGAAGCTGCTCGTCTGTTCCGGCAGCCCGAAGGTGTCTTCCCAGTCGATAACCGATCCGAGATCAAAGTCGCGAGCATTCAGCTCGTCCACGGTGTCGTGGCGCTGGAACAGCCCGCCGACGTTGAAGTAGAAGCGATCGCGACGGCCGCCGGCTCGTACGGATCGTCGGATGCCGGCTCTGCCTGGACGGGCTCGGCCGCGTCCTGCGCGAATGCCGCAGCGCCCGGCAGCAAGGAAAACACCACGACTAGCGTGCAGACGAAAAGACCGAATCGCTTCATGCGGGCACCCACTGACTCGTCACTAGTTCGCCGACGCGCGGCAAGTGGAGACGGTTCCGCGGAGGCCCCCCAACCACGGTCCCTGTGTATTGAACAAATGGTAACCCGTGGCCCCCTGCTTCAGCAGCACGGGCGGCGGCAAAATCCCGGCGCCGCAGCCTGCTACGATAATCGCCGGCCGCTCGAACGGAGAGGTGTCTGAGAGGCTTAAGGAGCGCGCTTGGAAAGCGCGTGTGCGTTTACGCGTACCGTGGGTTCGAATCCCACCCTCTCCGCCATTATTTGCGCCAACTCGCAGCGAGTCAGTTCCACCAACTCACCGAGGTTGGCCGCGCCGTGGGATTCGAACCGACGCCCGGCGGGGCAAGAGGTCCGGCGGAGAGGGTACGGGGGGGCGACGAATCTCATGTGCCGGGAATTCCGGGTACCGGTACACACTCCGTTCATGCTCGACAGGCTTGGCGTATGCCGAGTTCTCGGCTATGAACCCATCTAACGACTGGAACGCCCGCCAATGAATTCGTCGAGCTCGTCGGTGGCCAACTCGCAGAGCACACAGCCGAACGCAAACACGTCTGCGCGATGATCCACTTTCTCGCCGTCGACCTGTTCGGGCGCCATGTAGCCGGCGGTACCCATGATCTGCCCCGCCATGGTGCCACCACAGTCGGCGACATCGTCGCGCTAGCCACGGCGCTGCTCGCTCCGGGCTCCACCAGCTTGGCCAGCCCGAAATCGAGCACCTTGGCGTGACCATCGGTGGAGACGAACACGCTCTCGGACTTGAGGTCGCGATGCACGATCCCGGCCTCGTGCGCAGCGCGCAGCGCCTCCGCAATCTCGCGGGCATGCGCGAGCGGCTCCTGCAGCGGCAGCCGTCCCCGACCGGGCACGGAAATCGAACGCTCGACTGCGCCGAGCTGCCGCGCACGACTGGTAGCATCACGTTCATGCGAAGAATTCCCCTCGGGTTATTGACGTTTGTTTTGCTCGTAGCCGCCGCCACCTCCCTGCCCGCCTGGGCTCAGGACTGCGGCGACTGGAACCGTCCCGTCGTCTGCCGCGCGGAGTTGATCGCGACGGATGCGGAACGCGACCGGACCACCGTTGGGGAACGTGGCCGACTGGAACTCGGCCCGCGCGAGCAGGTTGAACTCGAGCTCGACGCGCGCGACCAGCGCGGATCGCGCTTCCCTCTCGATCGCCTGGCGTTGGCGTACGACGACTATCGCTGCGGATCGATGCTGCGTGTGGAAGACCAAGAGGAGGGACGGCTCCGGATCAGCGCGACCGTAGCCGAGGGGCGCTGCACGCTCGAGGTCTGGTTGCCGAACAACCTGAACTTCGAGTGGGAGATCGAGATCGAAATCAGCGCCGCATCGCGCGCCAACTACGAGCGCGGCGAGGCGGAGTTCCTCGCCAACGCCCTCTATACGGCGGTGCTGAATCGCGAGCCCGACGCTGGCGGCTTCGGTGGTGCCGTCGCCGAGATTCAGCGCGGTAACCTCGATGCCCAGATCATGGCGATGGTACGGAGTGCTGAGTTCCAACAGCTGATCGTCGGCAAGCCCGCCACTGAGGTTCTGGAACAGTTCTACCAGGGCATCATGGGTCGGCCCGGCGACAGTGCCGGCGTCCGCCTCTACCTCAGCGAGATCGAGCGCCGCATGTACGCGAGCGTCCTGGGCAAGCTGATCCAGTCGGCGGAGTTCGAGAGCCGACTACCGCGACGCCCGTAGTCGCTAGGCGTCCGTAACCGCCATTCCGCGGCGGTCGTCGCGTGTCATGCGCGCCCACAGGCTGAGATCGCCCTCGCGCAGGAACCGCCACATGAGCCCCGGCCATGACGGATGGGACCCCATCTTGTAGTACTCGGGCGCCATCTCACGAAGTTGCGGCAGTCGGTTCCAGGGAATCGACGCGAAGTCATGGTGCTCGTTGTGGTAACCGACGTTGAACGTCACCAAATTCAAGGGACCGTAGTAGCTGAAGGTCTCCTGGTCATCGTCCCCTGTCATGTAGTGCTCCTGGAGCCAGCGCGCGCCGAGCGGGTGCAGCCCCGTGGCGAAGAACAGCGAGGCAACCAGGTAGAGCAGGGCCTGGGGACCGAGGAAGGTCTCCACCAGGACGTCGTACGTGATGACGATTGCCCAGTCGACAAATGTCCAGGTGTTGAAGAACTTCAGCTCCTTGAGCCGCACTGGCCGTGCGATCTGGAACACCGGGTAGAGCAGGAGCCAGATCGCCTTGCGAATGGTCGAGCGCCCGATCAAGCGAGCCTCCCAACGACTGGGCAGATCGGCGTCGAGTTCGTAGACGCCCTGGAAGGCGTGATGCTTGAGGTGATAGCTGCGGAACGAGATGGCGCTCGGCATCCCGTTAATCATCCCCGACAGGCACGCGGTCAGGTTGTTGGCCCATCGCGATCGGAAGATCAGGCCGTGCGTCGCCTCGTGAATCATCACGTACATCGCGTGGTTGGCGAAGGCACCGACGCTGTACGCGACCAGCAGCAGAACCCACCATGCCTGCGTCGCCATCACGCCGGCGAGCGCTGTCTGTGCCGCGACTACACCGATCACCGGAACGACCGACCAGGGGTTGCGTCCGATCAGGCTCCGCACTTCCGGATGCGCATCCAGGATCGCGCGCGTGCGCGCGTGATGTGGCTCGCCATCGTGGGAGAAGTGGAAAGCGTCTTTCATGTCGGGCATGAAGGCCTTGAGTTGACGGACGAGGGCGGGGGGAGCCGAACCGTAGCCGGTCAGTTGCCGGCCCGTCAAACCCAACGCACTCGTCCTACGTACGAATTCCGCGAAGAAGCACGCTACATCCGCGAGCCCGTGAGGGTGATGTCGGCGCGGGCCCAGATTTCGTCGAACTGAGCCTGCTCCGCGCTCGCATCCTTCCCCTGTGCCTCGAGGCTCTGAACGAGCCCGAAAAGCGACCAGCCGTTGTGCGGGAATGTGACCAGATCGTCACGATAGACCTGCTCAGCTGCCGCGGCATCGCCTGCCTCCAGGAGAGCCTGGCCCAGGGTCTGACGAGTCGGGTAGTACCAGAAGGGCGGCTCGGTATAGGGCAGCGCATCCTGCGCCTCGACCGCCGCGCGGAAGTGCGCCACTGCGCCGTCGTGGTCGCCACCGGCCAGCGCGATCTCGCCCTGAACCAGATGATCGGCGATCGACAGCACCTGACTCGCCGGGTAGTCGACGGAATCGATGGTGTGAATGGTGTCCGAGTCGAGATGCGGGACGAGCAGCGCGCGTTCGGCGCGGGCAGCGGCCAGGTCGCCTTCTCGGGCGAGCGCAGTAGCCCGGGCGTAGTGCCAGATCGCAGTGGAGAACTCGAGGTTCTCCGCCGGGGCCGGCCGCGCCATGATCTCGTCCCAGCGACCGAAGCGCGTGAGCGATAGAAGCGGAATCGTGTGGAAGAACTCGACGCCCGGGAACTGCTCGATCATCTCCAACTGGACGTTGGCAGCAACCTTCTCTCCGGCCTCGATCGAGACCGCACTGCGGCCCTCCATCGCGGAGGCGGCCCACAGGAAGTGGATGTTGTGCGGGTAATAGGCAGCCGGGTAGAAGCCTTGCGCATTGCATGCGGCGATGTAGGCCTCATCGACAGCCGCCGCGAGCACATTGGCTTCCGACGCGTCGTTGTAGCGACCAACGCGCCAGTAAATATGCGAGGGCATGTGCACGAGATGTCCGGCGCCTGGCACGAGATCCGCCAGCATGTCGGCGGCAGCCTCGGCGCGCGCCGGGCTCGATGATGCCTCGACTGCGTGAATGTACAGATGCAGCGCCAGCGGATGACCGGGCGACCGTGCGAGCACGCCCTCGAGAGCATCGATCACCTCGATGGTGTTCGGCCGCGGGTTCTCCGGGTCGACCCAGTAGTCCCATGGCATCGTGGTCATGACGGCCTCGGCGAACAGCGCCGACGCGTCATCGTCGTCGGGATGCTTCGCGTGGACCGCGCGCATGGCCTCCGCATACGCCAGGTCGAGCGGCTCGCGGTCTGTAGCCGGGTCGCCGTTGTAGCGCGTGGCCAAGGCATCGATAAGGTCTGCTTCGATGGGCGCCACGCCATCCTTGAGCGACACCGCGCGCTGGATCGCCGCATGGGCCGCCCGCCGTGCGTCGTCCTCCATGACGGCCTTGCCGTTGAAGGTCACGTTGATGTTCGGCCCCAACGCCAGCGCCTCGCCCCAGTGGCACATGGCGCAGTCCGGATCGAGGGTCTGCGCGGCCCGAAACGAACGGGTCGCTTCCGCGTGATTGAACGCGAAGTCGATGACCATCCCCTGATTGAAGTAGCGCTGAGCACCCGGATCGTTGCTGGTGATCGCGTAGTGGTGCTCACCCATGCCGTCGAAGAGCGGCGCCCCCGCTCGTGCGACAAGCGCGTCGCGATCCGCCGTCGTCAGGGCGGCGGGCGCGGCCGCCGTGTCGACCGTCGGGGCGCACGCGCCAGACAGGAAAGCAATGGTCAGGATCATCAGGACCGGGCGTAGCAAACGAACCATCGAACTGTCCTTCGTGGCGGGCGCGACTTCGGGGGCGGGGTGACCGGCTCCCAAGGCTAGATCTTCTCGCGGCCGCTCGCCAGCGATGGCCCGCATCCCTTCCTCATAGCGTGGATCTTCGGTGCCATAGAGGTGCGCGAGCCGATCGGACTCGCCCAGATGCACCACGGCTAGCGTCGCCGACTCGGGAGCGTCCAGTCGGGCGAGCGTCGCATCGAACATGGCGGCCCCGCCGAGGTATTCCCAGGTGGACTCACCCGCGGCCAGCGCGGTCGATGGGTCGCGCGAGGCAAAGAGCGAACTCCACACCGAACCGTTGAAGGCCACCGTGTCGCCCCGCTCGAGCAACGCGTCGAATACGGTCCAGGAACCAACTTCGGCGCTGTGAAACAGGCCGAGGAGCGAAGTGGCACTCGTGGCGGCGCACGCACCTAGCGCTGTGACACCAGCGATGGAGTTCGACTGCGCCGGGGTGATCATGGTTCCGGCCGCGCCGAGGCTCGCGAGTTCTGCGAGGTTTGGCATCAACCGCGCGTCCGCTGCAACCCGGTAGGAGAGGCTATCCACCACCAAACACCACCCGCGAAGCCAGCGGCGGCAGATCAACGTCGATGGGAGCCGCGAGGGCGCCCGCTGGCTCGGTCTGGAGTTGCCAGAGGTTGCTCGCGAAGTTGCCGATCGCAAGGGCTAGCAGGACCCCGATCAGCAGTGTCACGTGACGTTCTCGAACCACGGGATCTCCAGCTGGGCGCACGGTCACAGTCGGACCCGGTCAGTCGGTCCGAGGAAGTTGTTGCGATCATCATCGACTAACCCGCAAGATCTCGACTAGTGGAGAAGCCACGAGTCCCGGGGCTCGGTGGCCAAGGACGGCCTCACCCCAGCTAGAGTGGCTAGGCGCCTCGCGCCGTCAGATCGCGCGGGCATTCGTGTACGCTCCGCCTCGAACACATGAGCGGCGCTAGTTGCTGCGCGCTCGGCAACCGGCAGGAACCAACACGCGATGCTGGAAACCGTCAACCTGGACCAGCGGCTCGAGAAGCCGGACTACCGAACGCAACTTCGGCCATTGCAGGACCGGCTGCATCGTCTGCAGCGCGCCTGCAGTGATGCCCCGGTCGGCACGATCGTGGTCTTTGAGGGCTGGGATGCCTGTGGCAAGGGCGGCATCATCCGGCGATTGACGCGGCGGCTCAAGCCCCGAACCCTGCGGATGCATACGACGCGCGAGCCGGAATGGCGACGTGCCTATCGCGAGATCAACGAGTTTGAGCGGCAGCTGGATCGTACCGGGGTACTGGTGGTGAAGTTCTGGATCCACATCGGTCCGGAAGAGCAACTGACTCGATTTGAAGCGCGTAAGGACTCCCCCTACAAGAGCTGGAAGTTGACTGACGAGGACTGGCGCAACCGCCAGAAGTGGGCGGCCTACGAAGAGGCCGTGGAAGAAATGCTCCAGCGCACCAGCACGGCAGCCGCCCCGTGGACGATCGTCGAGGGCAACAACAAGCGCTTCGCCCGGGTTCGCGCCGCCCGTCATCTGGCCGATCAGCTCGCCGCGCATCTGGGCGAGCCGGAGGCGGACGCACGATGAACTCCGACAACGTCGAGATCGAACGTAAATTCCTGGTCGCCAACGATGACTGGCGGCCGGACGCATCGAGTACCCGGCTGCGCCAGGGCTACCTGTGCGTTGGCGAAGTCGCAACCGTGCGCGTTCGCATCGGTGGCGGCGAGGCCTGGCTGACAATCAAGGGCCCGACGCGCGGATTGAGCCGGACCGAGGCGGAATACGCGATCACCGTTACAGAGGCCGAGGCCATGCTCGAGTACGCCGCGGCCTCATCGATCATCGACAAGACGCGCCACGTGATCCGCCACGGCGACCACCTCTGGGAGATCGACGAGTTCCATGGCGACAACGAGGGGCTCATCGTTGCAGAGGTCGAACTGACCCGCGAAGACGAACAACCGCAACTCCCCGACTGGGTCGGCACAGAGGTCAGTCACGACCCCCGCTATCGCAACGCGAGCCTCGCCACCAATCCCTATCGCGACTGGGATGCACCGGCCACCGCGGACTAGCCGCCGAGCGTGCCCGTGATGCGAACCAGCGCGTCTTCCAGATGAATCCGGCTCATCCGATCGCTGACGCCCGTCTCTAGCGCGGCTTCGATCTCGTCCCGCAACAGGGTCAACTGATCGCGGATCAGCGGACGGATGTCGGACTGCGCAATGTTGAGATCCGCGTTCAGAGGCGGATCGTCATTGCTGCCCACGCGCAAGTTGCCGCCCCGCGGCGGCGTCCAGCTGTCGGACTCTGCCTCGTGCAGCAGATGGTGCGCCTGCGCAAGGTACGCACGCTGCATGTTGCGACGGAACGTGTCGATCGCCCGGTTCTCGTACATCTCACGCCAGACCATGGCGCGCGCGTCATCGAGCATGTCGGCAGGCCGATATGTGCGATCGCCGAGGAACGCCTCGTGCTCGATCATCCGAGCCAGCCGCGCATGGTTGAGCAGCCGCTGAATCCCCAGCTCCTGGTAGGCGCGCACCCGCTCGACAACGCCGGCATGTTCGAGACGGCGGAGCTGGCTCAGGTCGAGCGCCCAGCTCGGAGTCTGCAGGATGTACTCGTCGATGAAGTCCATTGCCTTGCGCTGGTACTCGGGAGCGATCGGCGTGTAGACCGGTCCCTCTTCACCGAAGCGCTTGTGGTGCGTCCACGAGCCACCCACCGCCGAGGCTGCGTGCTCGGCGTAGCGGTTCCACTGCGTCAGCAACTGCAGGTGATGGGTCTCAAGCTCGTAGTAGTCGTCGCCGGGCTTCAGCACCCATTCCATCAAGCTCTCGGAGGCGCCCATGAGGTTGCGCATGCCGTAGCGCGCTGCCTCGATCGGGTCGTCCGAAATGCCCTCGGTCATCCGATGCGGATCGAACTCGACGTCCATGCCGAAGAGCGCAGAGGCGTAGCGGAACCAGGGCTTGTCGGCCCGTTCCACGATCCACTGGCTCAACGTCGGCACCTCTTCCTCGGGGGTGGTCGCTCCGGGGATCGGGCGATAGGCCCACATCACCGCGAACTTGTCCCAGACGCCAACGCGGCGCTCGGGCGGCACACCGTCACCGGGCTGCGCCACGTAGTTGAACCGCGTGCGGCCTACTGAGGAAGCCGAATGGCCGTTGGCGCGCACGAAGTCGGAATCGCGCAAGGACTCCACCGGGTAGACGAAGTTGGCGCGCTGGTTGTGCGGCAGGCCCACGGCGTGAGCGCTCTCGTGCGAGACAACGTAGCGGATGGCTTCGCCGAGATCCTCAGGCGAGAGCTCTTCCGTGCGGAACTCGGGGTTTGCCGTGGCCACCTGTGAGATCAGCTGCCAGCGCATCCGTTCCGCAAGCCCGTGATAGATGTTCATGTGCGACCGGATCGCCTCGCCGGAGCGCGGATCGACAACATCGGCGCCAGCGTTGGCCGAGCGCACCATGGAGGCGTTGTAGCGAACCACCGAGTGACGCGCGTCGAGCAGCGAGAAGTTCGGATCGTCCGCCTCGGTCGGGGCGAGTCGCACCTGCACCGCGTTCTTGAAACCGGCGCCCTCGAAGGCGTCGTTCCATTCCAGGATTCCGGCCTCGATGTACGGCACCATCTCGGACGGCGTGGCCGGATCGATGTACCAGACCCAGGGCTTAATCGGGTCGACGAGCTCACCGCGAGCGAATGCCTCGGGATCTGACGGCTCCAGGCGGTAGCGGACGATGTAGCGGTGCGGGCGGACGCCCTGGAAGTCGCGTGAGTAGTCGGTGATCTGCATCGAGATGATGCCCGTACGTTCGTCGTACAAGCGCGGCATCATCGGCACCTCGGGGAGCATCACCATCGAGTGATTCACCTCGAAGGAGAGCGAGCCGCCACGTGCACTCGACGGCGGCTCGTCCGCCGCGTAGGTCTGCACCACCCGCACCTCGACGTTGGTCGGGAACGACCGCGTCCACTCGAGCCAGCTGCGCTCCGCATCGAACTGTCGGACGCTGAGTCGCTGGCGCGTCCGGCGCGGCAGCGAGAAGGTCGGCGCGTCGCCCACGTAGACGTCCGTCACATCGACCACCGAGGTCGCATCGCCGCGCGCCTCGATCGGGAGCGAGTGCAGGATCGCCGCGAAGGCTGAGTTCTCCACCGCCAGCTGTACCGGCGAGCCTTCATCGGCGATGCGCTGGTAGGAAACCGCCCGCAGGAGAATCCGGTCGTCGTGACGCTCCCAACGCACCACGATGTTCGGCGCCATGTTGGAGCCGGCATTCGACAGCCCGTCCTGCGCCTTCGCGTAGCGACTCATGATGATCATGTCGCGGCCAAGCACCGCGTCCGGGATCTCGAATAGCAGCTTGTCTTCCGTTTGGTGGATCCCGAAGAGACCGGTCTGGCTCTCGGCGTCCGCGGGAACGACGTCTCCGTATTCCTCCTGGGCCAGCGCGACGCCGCTGAAGAGAACTGACAGGACGGCCACTGCGACTACGCCGCGGATCAAACGACTCATGGGAGATCTCCGGAAGACTCTGGGGTGCGGAACGGGAGGATCCTATCGGATTCAGGCTCGCCAGACGCCGGCATTGGACGACGCCACACTCCTGTGCGCTGGCCACAGAAACAACCGATATGCACAAACGACTCGATCTTCTAGCCGGAACCCTGGAACCCATGGTTCTCCGCACACTCGAGACGCTGGGGCCGGAGCTTCGAGGCCGATGCGCGTATCGTCGGACGGACGGTCCAGTTGAACGACGCTGCGCGAACCGTGGTCGGTGTCATGCCGCCCGGGTTCGAATTCGGAACACTCTTCGCGCCGGGCTACGACGTGGATGTGATCGTGCCGGCCATCCTTGACGAGATGGCCAAGTGGGGCAACACGCTTTCGATCGTCGGCCGGCTGTCCGCTGGTCAGGTGAACGCCGGCTCGCGCTACGAGGAGGACCCCGAGGTCATCCAGTTCCAGTACGAACTGTTGGGTGCTCTAAGACTTCGGGCGCCTGTCGCTCAAGACCATGACGCTCGAGATGGACCTGCCGCACGTGTATACGGAGCAGGGCATCCCGATCAACGTGAGGGCGGTCGCCCAGGTCAAAGTGAACGGGACCGACGAGTCGATCCGTCGAGCAGCTGTATCGCGACCAGAAGAAGCGCCTGAGGCCGGGCGTGCGTCGGTCGCGGACCCGAACCAGGCCAACCGGCGGCGGCGGATCACTGCTCTGGCGCCGGGCTGGCGACGCCGACGACTGTTCGCCGAGTTGCTGCGCGAAGGAGAGCTCGACACCCTCGACGAGGCGGTGGAGCTCGCGGCGCTGAGCGGTTCCGATAGCCAGGTCACCTGGGCGCTAGGAGACATCCTCGAGGAGTGGACCTTGAGTCCAGACGATCTCGACCGTCTGCCGGCGGCGGTTCCCTCATCAAGCGCGAGGCGGCGACTAGCGGGACGCTACGAGCGCGGCAACACCTAGTCATTTCGTCAGTAAGCCAGCGCCGCGCTGTTGTTGCGATTGTGCGATCCGGCCCGTAGTTCGCCGGTCACAGGATCACGGCTGATCGCCACCCAGATGCCCTCGCCGCCAAAGCGGACGTTGGCCAGGTCGATGACCTCGTAGCCATATCCAGTGCCGGCGAGAATCTCGGTGGGAAATCCCTCGATGACCCGGAACGTGGTCTGGAACGTCGTGGGATCAATGGCCGGGTAGAAAAAGTCCGGCGCGTTGATGGCGTCGTCGACCGTCATCCCGTACTGGGTAACTCCCATCAGGCCCAGGAACGTCCGTTGGTGCAGACCCGAGCCCATCGAGGCGAACCCGAGAACAGCCTCGCCGTCGCGCATCAGAATCCCGGTCTCGGTGGGCGAAGCCAGCCGGCCGCCGGGTTCGGTCTGGGCGATCTGCGCCTGCTGGAATGATCCCGGATCACCGACGGTGATGCCATCGACGACGATCGCTGTCTTGCCCCAGAGCACGGCGTTGATGCTATGGGTGATCGCCGCGATGTTGCCCATGCCATCGATCGCCACCACGTCGTCCGAATGCTTCGGGCCCTGCGGCGCCCACTGCGTAAGCCGTGCGCCGGCTTCGAGCCGCGCCCACATCTCCGCGGCATACTCCGGCGTCACGCGCGATTCGGAGGTGATCTCCATGCCCGGGTAGACCTGCTCCAGCGTCGCTGCGGGAAGGAAGTCGATGAATCCCATCTGGGTAGCGTCGAGTGCCTTGCGCAGGGCCTCGGACGACTCGGTCCAGTGCCCGTCTGCGACCATGCCGGAGGCCAGCGCGAGGTTGTAGGCCTCGATCATCGCAACGCCACCGTTGTTAGGCGGCGGGTTGGTGTAGACCTCGTAGTCGCCCATCGGTGCCACCAGAGGCTGGGCCCAGATGACGTCGTAGGCGGCCAGGTCCTCGAGTTCCATCTTGCCGCCCTCTGCTTGAACCGCGGCGACGGCCCGTTCGGCCCACGGACCTCTGTAAATGTAGTCCGTGCCCTGCTGCGCGACCGCTTGAAGCGTCGCGGCCAAGGCCGGCTGGCGGAAGATCTCCCCCTCGATATAGGCGGAGCCGTCGTCCTTCAGAAAAGTGGCCCGAGTTTCGTCGAGTCGCACGAGATCGTCATGCCGGACCTCGAAGTAGCCGGCCATCTTCTTGGACACCGGCATCCCGTCGGCGGCGATGTGGATCGCTGGGGCGAAAATCTCCGCCCACGGAAGTGCACCGAACCGCTCATGGGCCGCGCCCACGCCCTTCATGAAGCCGCCGACCAGCGCCGTCCGCCCGCTCACGTCGGTGCCGTAGATGCCGTTCTCGGAGAACATGTCGATGCCGCCCGGGATCGACATGGGGTCGTCCTCGCCCCGCACCGTGTTCCATTCCGCGTTCATCGTATGAACGTCGCCCGTTGCGGCGTCGTAGTAGACGAGCGACATGATGCCGAAGTAGCTGATGGGCGCGCCGCCGGTGAGCGCGACCTGGGCCAGCACCGTGGTCATCGCGGCGTCGATGGCGTTGCCGCCCTGCTTGAGCGCCTCGAGCCCGGCGCGTGCCGCGAGTCCGTTGTAGGCCACCGTCACGGCACCGCTCGAACCCGTTGCCACACCAGCCGAGGCTCGCTCGACGAGCTGGGCCGCCATGAACTGGTCGTAGTCGGCCTGCCAGATTGCCGGCGACAGATCCGCCACTGCAGGGGTTGGTTCGGGAGCCGTGCAGCCTACGGCCGCGATAAGAAGCAGGGCTGCAACAGGACCACCGGCAATCGTCGTGCGATTCATCTCCGCTCCGTGTTCTGGGACTCGGTGCGCGCCATTGTGCGCCAAACACGCACCCGACTCACCCGACCACGGTGGAAAAGCCAGCGCCGGATCCGTACGATCCGCCTGTAACCGTAACTATCGACGCGCGGGCAGAACCGTGCCGGAGGCACCCTATGGGCACTGATCGCCGAGATTTTCTCAAGCTCGCAAGCACCGGCGCCTGCGCCGCAGGCATGGTTGGCACGACCACTGCGACGGCCGAAACGCGCGGGCTCGAAGCCCTCTTTGCCAGCAACGGGAGGGCCGAGGGCGGCACTCCCGGATCGGTCGACGCCGACGAGCGCCGGCGACTGCTCGCGAAGGCGGTCTTTGGCCGTAAGGAGCGGGCCGAAGGTGACGGCGGCATGGTGATCTGCGCCCACCCCCTGGCCACGCGGGCCGGCACGGACATCCTGCGAGGCGGCGGCAACGCGGCCGACGCGGCGCTGGCGACCTCGGTAACGCAATGCGTGGTTGAACCGCACATGACCGGGATCACCGGCGTGCTCGGAATGCTCTACTACGACGCCGCGACGGGAAGCACCGACTACATCAGCGGCGGAATGAACCGGCCCATGGCCGACCTGACCGGTTGGGGCCCGGCTTCGCTCGCTACCGGAATGGGAGCTGGTGTTCCCGGCTTCTGGGCCGGATTCGAGAAGTCCCGCGAAGTGCATGGCACCAAATCGTCGAAGGACCTGTGTGCCGCCGCGATCGCGTATGCCCGCGATGGTTTCGAGATCCACCCCTTCATGTGGGGCGAGGCCTTCACGATGGGCCACATGATCGGCGCCCACGACCAGGGTCGCGAGATCTGGTACCCGCAGGGCGCGCTGCTCAATCCGGGCGAGATGCTGTATCAGAAGCGTGCGGCCGACACGCTCGAGCGGCTCGCCGAAGAGGGCAACGACTACTTCTACTTCGGCGACTTCGCGCGCGACTATTGCGACGTGGTGCAGGGAGCCGGCGGCGTGATGACGCCCGACGACTTCGCCCGCTACGACGTCCGCGTCCAGGAACCGGCGCGCGGCAGCTACCGCGATTACGAACTGCTCGGCTCCCCTGCCCCCGATCATGGCGGCCTGCACGTGATCGAGATCATGCAGATGCTCGAGTTCCTCGACGTCGAGAAGCTCGGCCCGGTGACCGACTCGGCCGAGATGCTCTGGCAAATGTCGCGCATCGCCACCCAGGTATTCACCGACGGCGGCAAGCACCGCGATCCCAAGTACCACCCGGTGCCCGAGGCCAGGATCCAGTCGAAGGAGTACGCGCGCACGCGGTTTGACCTGCTCCAGATGGATGCCCCGATCGAGAACGGCGAGATGCCCCCGCCGGGCAGCTGCCACGTCACCGCTGTCGATGCGGACGGCAACGTCGCCACGGTGCTGCACTCGTGCATGTCGTTGCCGTGGACGAATGGCCTCTTCGTGGGCGGCCACACCATCGTCGCCTCCGGAGCTCACTTCTTCCGCGTCATGCCCGGGCCCGGTGAGCGCGCCACTACGTACGTGGCGCCGAACATGGTGATGAAGAACGGCAAGCCCTTGATTGCCTCGGGGTCACCGAGTGGCAGCCTGCTCCAGAACATCGCGCAGAACTACGTCAACATGCTCGACTTCGGCATGGATATCGAGGAGTCGAGCAATCGGCCACGCTTCGGCAACGCTTACGCCGCCGGCGGTGCAATGTTCCCGGCCGTGGAGGTCGACTTCCCCGCTGCGACCCGCGACGCCGCCAACGCCCGCGGGCTGGGCGTCGGCGTGGTCAACCAGTGGAACTGGGGCATGGGCTCGTTCGAGGCGATCTACATCGATCCCGAGACCGAGAGGCGCCACGCCTGCGGCGACGCCCGCCGCAACGCCATGGCGGAAGCCGTTTAGAAGTCCGTCATGATGCGGAAGTTCCAGATCGACGTGGCGTCGACGTTGGCGTCCAGAAGACCGGACCGTGTGAACTCAGCCATCCCGCGCAGGTGCGAGGTCAGGTACCAGTTCACGCCCGTGGTGAAGGCCCATAGCTCGCCCCTCCCACTCTCGGTGGCCTGCGAAAAGTCGGCTTTCGCGCAGCGCGCCTTGATCTCGATCGCCCCGATGCCGCCGTCGAACACCGAGCGCTTGGGCTTCACGCGTCCGAATGTAGATTTGGCGTAGGTGCGCGTTTCGCCGGTCAGAAAGAAGGTGGCCTGCGTGTAGGCCGACCAGATGTTCGGATCGTCGCGCTCGATCGACTGTACCCAGCCGTGCACGAGTTCGGTCTGCAGGCCGAGTGAGCCGATGTTGGCGGAAACTTCGCCCTGCACGTAGTCGGCGGACTCGGCCGGTACGCTGAGCCGCACGACCAAAGGCACCGCATGCGCGTCCGGGCGCAGTCTGAACGTCAGCTCGCCATCGACGAACTTGTGGATGTAGTTGATGCCGAAGTGCAGGAGCTGGCGCCGGTCGCCGCTCAGGATCGGCGCGTGGGTGAAGCGCGCCGTCGCGTTGTACTGGTTGCCGGGCTTGGTTGCCCAACCATCGGTCTCGCGGTACACGCCGGCCGACCAGTGCGTTGCGTCGCCGTAGTTCTTGATCGCCCGTACGCCCAGGTTGCGAGCGGCCGAGAACGACACCGCCAGCGAGCGTTCCATGAACGGCATGTACCGACTGCTCGTCTGC
>Ga0115002_10003155_pt1 | contig 20755 bp, 22 predicted proteins | sample ArcticOcean_MG_C_8_FD_89576 | JGI IMG/M metagenome (GOLD analysis project Ga0115002, IMG submission 89576) | Marine microbial communities from western Arctic Ocean - ArcticOcean_MG_CB11_86 | ecosystem: Environmental > Aquatic > Marine > Oceanic | place: Arctic Ocean: Canada Basin | collected... | reverse complement strand
CCGAGATGTGGTTCATGTATGCGTTGCCACCGGTCTATCCCCAGCGCAGCGCCAAAGAGGTGCGCGCGCGCACCATGCTGGCCGCGGCAGAAGCCATCCACAATGGGGTTACGACGGTCCAGGATATGCTGACGATCCTGCCGTTCGATAGCGAGCTGCTTGACGTCGCGCTCGAGACCTATGACGCGAGCGGGCTACGGGTCGTCTTCGCGCAGCAGATCGCCGATCTCCGGGCGCTCGACCGCGTGCCCTATTGGCGCGAATGCGTACCGGAGGCATCCCACCACCTGCTCGCCGCAGCCGCCGATTCGGGTACGGTCGCGAGCGATCCGGTCGATGTCGTAACCGAAGAATACCTGGCCCGCCGCGGCCAGCACGATCGCATCACGTGGGCCTTGGGACCGACCAATCCTTTGTTGTGTTCGCCGGACATGATGCGGCGATTGGCGGCATTGTCGGTGGAACACGACCTGCCCGTGTTCATGCATTTCTATCAATCGCGGGCCGAAGCGGTGGCTAGCCGACACCTCATGCAAGACTACGATGGATCTTTGATTCCGCTGCTGGAAGAGGTCGGCCTGCTCAACGAACGCCTGGCTCTGGCCCATAGTATTTGGACTAGCGACCACGAGATCGTCGCCCTCGCCAAAGCAGAAGCCACGGTTCTGCTCAATCTTGCGTCGAACATGAAATCCAAGGGCGGGGTGCCACCGGTTCGCGATTTCGTCGACGCCGGAGTGCGTTTGGCTCTGGGGTCGGACAATTCAGGCTGCAGCGACTCGCAAAACATGTTCCAGCAGATGAAGCTGTTTACCAGCCTAGCCGCCGTAAGCGAGCCGGAGCCGGGGCCGCCAACGGCGGCGGACGCGATGCGCTATGCAACGCTGGGCGGCGCTCGGGCGATGGGCCTCGAAGGCGAGATCGGCGCCATCCGAGCGGGTATGAAAGCCGATCTGGTGCTACTTGACCTCCACAGCACGTCGTTCACGCCGCTCAACAGCGCGGCGCGCCAGATGGTGTTTACTGAAAGCGGATCAGCGGTCGACACCGTGCTGATCGACGGCCGGGTGGTGATGGAAGACCGCAAGCTAACGACGATCGACGAGCACACGTTGCGCGCGGCGGTCGAGGACGTCATGCCGGGGCTGCGCCGCGATATCGAAATGGTCGCCGCCCGGAACGCCGACATCGCGCCTTTCCTTCTGGCGGCTTACCGCAAGACCTGGGACGACGACGTCGGGATGAATCGCTACCTCGAGCGCAATCAGGTCTCGTAGCTGGAATCGTGATGGACAAAAAACAAACCCCCTCACCCAAACCTCTCCCAGAAGGGGCGAGGGCTTTCATTGTGCGAGTAGCTCGGCCCTTCTGGGAGAGGGTTGGGGCGAGGGGAGGGGAGGACCATGCATGGCGCCGTCTCCTGCGAGAGTCGGAACCTGCTATGACGCCTCCGGCGTAAATGAGTATCGACGATGAAAAGCAACTGGCCACCGCAAAAACATATCGTCTTAACGTCACATCCCAATCGCGAGGGCAAGGCCCCCCCCGCCGTGGTTTGGGGGGCTAAGGACGTACGCGAGCGCGGACCGATCCTAGGCACCCTTACCGAGGGCGCACCGCGCAATGTGATAGGCGCCCATAGCGGGTCTTACGGGCTGTATCGTGCGCTGGCGATCGCCGCCAAGAGTCTCGACCCCGTTCACGTGCCGGACCTCACCGACACCTCGCCGGCGGCGGTCATTGGCCCGCACCCGCAATGGTCCGATCCCGATAAGATCGTGTCGATCGATCCCTATGGGCACGTCGTTAGCGAGGCGTTCGCCGACCAGTTCGCGTCAGGATCGGATATCCGGCCGACGATCGCGGTGACAAAGGCCCACATCAGTTTTCCGGAAATTCAAGATGCGATCAGCGCCGGCCGCCTGGTGCCCGATGGGACCGTGCTCGCCAAGAACGGGCAAGTTCGGGTGACCAAGGTTGCGATCGAGCCGGTGTGGTATCTGCCGGGGGTCGCGAAACGCTGCGGCATCGACGAAAGCGACTTGCGACGCAGTATCTTCGAACAAACCGGCGGCATGTTCCCAGAGCTGGTGACACGCCCAGACCTTCATATCCTCCTGCCGCCGATCGGCGGCGCCACCGTCTACTGCTTCGGCGATCTGGAGGCGCTGACCGATCCGGCGCGACCGGTTGCCTGCCGTGTCCATGATGAATGCAACGGCTCGGATGTGTTCGGCTCGGACATCTGTACATGCCGTCCGTATTTGACGCACGGGGTTGAGGTCTGCGTCGAAACCGCCCAGGCCGGCGGCGCCGGGATCGTGATTTACAACCGGAAAGAGGGGCGCGGCCTCGGTGAAGTGACCAAGTTCCTGGTCTACAACGCGCGCAAACGCCAGGAAGGCGGCGACCGTGCCTCGGCCTATTTCGAGCGCACCGAGTGCGTGGCCGGCGTGCAAGACGTGCGCTTCCAGGAGCTGATGCCAGACGTGCTCCACTGGCTCGGCATTACCAGGATCGATCGTTTCGTATCAATGAGTGATCAGAAGCACGATGCGATCACGCGCCAAGGCATCGAAATCGTCGAGCGTGTCGAGATTCCAGACGATCTCGTTCCTTCAGATGCGCGGGTCGAAATCGAAGCGAAGAAAGCGGCCGGTTACTACACGAGCGGACTCGTCCCCGAGAGCGTCGATCTGGACGCCATCACCGGGCGGAAGCTAAACGATTGAGCAGCAGGCACTTGTCCCAATCGTCATCGGTTGAGGAGACGGTAGCCTGGCTGCGGACGCCGGGCGCGATCCGCGAACGTTGCGGTCAAGTCCTTGCCGCTGCCGAAGCCGGCGCAACCAAATACTTCGCGGTCGACAACACAGCGCTGGCTGGAACGGCATCCTACGTCGCCCATGTCACACGGGATGCCTACCCCTCGCTCAGCGTCCCCGCCCATAGCCGGTGGCGCCATTTCTCGGCTGGCGATGTCGACCGGGCGGCTTTGCTCGATGCGGCAATGGCCGGACAAAGTGCCGCACATAGAGCCCGCGTCGCGTTTGATCTCACAATCGTCAGCGTTCTGCTCGATGCCGGCGCTGGTGGGCAGTGGACCTATCGGCCGTCGACCAATGATTGCTACACGCGTTCGGAAGGGCTGGCGGTGGCCAGTTTTGACATGTTCCGTGCCGGCACGTTTTCGGCCGATCAGCGTGACCCGCTCCGTGCCGATGCCGAGGGACTTGCTAGGTTGGATGATACGGCGCTCGCCGAGGGTTTCCAGGTTAGCAAAGACAATCCACTGGTGGGCGTCGCGGGGCGGACCATTCTCATGCGCCGACTGGGCCAAGCGCTCGCCGATCGGCCGGATCTGTTTGGCCGTGAGCGTCCGCGCGCCGGTGGCTTGTTCGACTACTTCCGCGCGACCGCCACCAGTAACGCCATTTCCGCGAGCGCGGTGCTAATAACGCTACTCGACGGTCTTGCCAGCATCTGGCCAGGTGGCTCGCATATCAACGACGTTCCCCTCGGTGACGTTTGGCGACATCCGGCAGCGGGCGATGACGCCGAGGGATGGGTACCGTTTCACAAATTGTCGCAATGGCTGACCTATTCGCTGATCGAACCACTGGAGCGCGCCGGTTTCGAGGTTACCGATATCGACCAACTCACGCCTCTAGCCGAGTATCGTAACGGTGGGTTGTTGATCGATTGCGGAGTCCTGGTGCCCAAGAACGCCGATATCCTGGCACGCTCGCATGAGGTTTCTTCTGACCTTGTCATCGAGTGGCGCGCATTGACCGTGGCGCTGCTGGATCGACTGGCGCCGCTGGTGCGGGCAGAACTGGGTGTGGACGATGCAACGTTTCCTCTGGCCAAGGTTCTCGAGGGCGGCACGTGGCGGGCTGGGCGCCAAATTGCCAGTGAAAAGCGAGCGGGCGGTCCGCCACCAATCCTGGTTGCTGCCGATGGCACCGTATTTTGATGAGAGAGTGAAATGCCGACCAACGTAACCGTCGTCGACCATCCGCTTGTCCGACACAAGCTCACACTGATGCGCCAAAAGGATACGCCTTCGGCAAGCTTTCGACAGTTGTTGCGAGAAATCAGCACTCTCCTCGCTTACGAGGTGATGCGGGATTTACCGCTTACCGAGATCGACATCGAAACACCGCTCATAGCGATGCGCTCGCCGGTGATCGACGGCAAAAAGCTATGCCTGGTATCAATTCTTCGGGCCGGCAATGGACTCTTGGAAGGTATGCTGGATCTCGTGCCGACTGCGCGGGTGGGGCATGTCGGCCTGTATCGCGATCCCGAAACGCTGGTCGCGGTCGAATACTACTACAAGGTGCCGACCGACCTCGGAAGTCGGCAGGTTGTCGTGGTGGATCCGATGCTGGCGACCGGAAACTCAGCCATCGCAGCTATCAGCCGCCTTAAAGAAGGTGGGGCCAGATCGATGAAATTCGCGTGCTTGCTAGCGGCGCCGGAGGGTATTGCATCGTTCCATGATGAACACCCCGACGTGCCGATCTTTACGGCCAATATCGATGATCGGCTAAACGATCACGGCTACATCCTGCCTGGGATCGGCGATGCCGGCGATCGCATCTACGGAACTCAGTAGGAAGGCGACCCGCGAGAAGAAACCCCTTTCGGATTTCAGTCGGTGCCGGGAACCCGTTCTTCGAGAATTTCGCCGGTACTGTGGTATTCCGAACCGGCAATAGGTTTGCTCAAGTACACCCCGGTGCGCCGCCAGTTACGTTCATCTAATTGGAAATCGAAAGGCTCCGGCCAATTCGTCAAATCATCTATTTTCTTGATTGAACTGAACGGACCCACCGCGTCCTGCGACGACATTTCGCCGGAGTCAAACAGGACCAGATAGCTCAGGCCGCTAGCGGTGCTTGGAAGCATGGTTGCGGCTTCTTCGAGGGTCACCATGGTACGCCTATGCTTGTGCGTCTACGCACTGGCTTCGGGCTAGCACGGGCTCCGAACGTAGGACTGCGGCATTGGCATAGGGCATGCGCTGTCGTCACGGAAAACTTCCGCGGTGTCGACAACGGTCGCGTAGAGGGCGATCAGGTCGACGCCGTGAACGTGAGCGGCAGCCTCATCCGCGTTGGGGGTTGCAATCGCCATCGACGCATCTTCGATGAAGGTCAATTTGTGCCCGCGACTGTGTCCCTCGATGATCGTCGACAGGCCGCACATCAGCGAATTGTAGCCCATGACATAATCTGCCCCTTGCCGGGCAGATTCGAGGAGCTCGCCGAATGCAGAATTGCTGTAACAGGAGAAGTTGTTCTTGGTGAAAACAAATTCGTGCGGCAGTGGCTAAAAACCTTCTACGAAGCGCGAGTAATCCAGCGTTTCGCTGAAAACATGACCGCCCTGAAGGTGGCGGACATGCGCTACGGGCCAGCGCTGAGCCCGCGCGTGATCGAGCACACGGCGACAGTTTTTACACTCGGTTCAACGCCATTGATGAAGTAGGGACGACCCTCGGTCGTGTACTCACGTTGAATATCCATGGCGATCAACAACGGCGGATCGATAATAGAATCGGGTAGTTTGATTACATTGCTGGTCATTGGTTGTTGTCCTAGTGCGTGTCTTACAGGGGGTTGGTCGGTGCGCGTTCGGCCAAGCGCTCAGGGATGCCGGGCTTGTCCCATTGACCTTCCGGCCGGGTCAGCACCATCGGCTCAGAATCGCGCGTGAGCGAATGGTCGACGGACTCGAAATCGGCCACGATCGTGATGTATTCGTGGTCGGAAAACTGAAACATCTTTCCCTTAGGCGTGAAACCGTACCGCGCCCAGAAACGAACCAGCCGTTTCTGCGCGTGCCCTAAGAATTTTGTGTAGCCCTTAGTCTGGGCAAGATTGAGGGAATGCCGGATCAATGGATTGACGGTGGCGTAGCCGCGAAATTGGGGCGCACCGCCATTCTCTCGATTTTGGCGAACTCCGAGAAATAACGAAGTCGAATAGTCGCGGCGGGCTCGCCGTCGCAATAGGCGATGATGTGCGACGCACTGAAACCGTTGCCATCGAACTCCTCAGGATAGGGACACTGCTGGTCCGCCATGAACACTGCCGAGCGGATCGCGAATACCTGCATGAACTCCTCCAGGCTCGACGCGACATTGACGGTAACCTCAGGCGTACGCGGTTCGTTACGCGGGTACGAGGACACCATGTTCATTTCGAAATCTCCTCCCATTTATGGCTATTTCTCCGCTCCCTTGACTAAGGAGTCGCAGCGCTTTGGTAATTGAGGAGCCCGTCATACCCTGGGCGCCGTCGCGGATGGCGGTCGCCGATATCCCGTCGCGACGCAGAAACGGCATCGGGTAGATCCAGCCGCACTCGTCGTAGATCGCGCGCACCATCATTCCGCCAACGTCACTGCCATGGATGCCGTGGACGGGTGTATTTAGATTGGCTTTGCGAATTTTCCTCAATACCCCGTGAAATCCGTAGCGGGCGTAGGTCTCGGGCATAAAGCTCACCTCAACTCGATCGGCGAGACCGGCCTCGGCAAGCGCCAGCTCAATCATGTAGCGGCGCGTCTCGGGCGCGAAAAAGCGGTGCCCGGTAGGGAAGTAGTCGACGTAAGGATCGGCTTTCTTGGTCTTTTCATAGATCTGAAGACCGTCTTCGACGCGGGCGACTGAGATCTCGCCACTCTCGCGCCAAATTCTGTGCGCACGCGGAATGATAGTCGGGTGAATTACTACTTTGCTGAGCCCGCGTTTTTCGAGGGCGTCCCGCACTAGTTTCACATGGGATTTATGGAACGGATTGAAGGTGCCGAAGAAGACGCCAATACCACGCTGAGGAAACAAGAAAGCGCGCAAATCGGACAACAAACCGCTGCCAAACACCAAGATGCCGAGCCCGATCTCACCAACCAAAAAGATCCAGCGCACAAACTCAAATCCAATAATGGCTAATGCGGTGACGACGATGTTCAGCGACAACGCGACCATCACATTGCGATTGAGGTCGCCGAAGTTCCGATTGAACAAAAATATCGCGACGTATTGGGCGCCTTGCGACGCCATCATTGCAATCGCTGCCGCCCCGAGCAGGCCGCCGACACCCGACAGATTGCTGCCGCCAACAACCCCGCCGAGTAAAAGCACGCCGAAAGCTGCCGTGTTGAACAAAAGTTGGGGTAAGAACCGCGCTACACGGCCGACCGTAACCAGAGCCAGGAGGTAGTTCGCTCGCTGCTCGATGCGATTGCTCAAACGGGAGTAGGAGCGGAGGGCGATCCCCACAAAGAGCGCCACGCCTCGAAGCCGGCGGCGTAGGAGATGTATATGAGGCCACCGATCAAAGCGGCCAAGCGTGCCGACGGGCTGCGTACATAGCTGGAGACGGATGACCTAGTCGGAACGTTCATTTCAGCCTCTTGCGACCCTACCAGCCTCTGGCCAACCTTTGACCAACCCCCGGCTAGCTGCCGACCTTATGTCGAGCGCGAATACGTGGTATTTCTAAGCTAATAGGATGGGGTGATTTGGGGTATTCCCTGAACGCGCATAAACAAGATGCAAAAACGCACGGCCCATAACGAACTCAACGACTGGCAGGATATTCAGTTCTTCCTCGCCGTCGCCCACACCGGGAGTTTCTCCAAGGCGGCGCGCTCGCTACGCACCAATCGACGGTCGGGCGGCGAATCCAGCGCCTTGAAGACTCGCTCAACGCTAAGCTGTTCGATCGTTATTCCCATGGCATGCGGCTGACTCCCGCGGGGGAAATCATGTTTACCGAGGCGGCAGACATGGAGTCCTCGGCGGCCCATATTGAGCGGCATATCAGCGGGCTCGACGACGAACTAACGGGCGTCGTGAAGATCTCTTCGACCGAAGGACTTGCGACCTACTGGCTGGCCCCACGTATGGTCACTTTCCAACGCGAGCACCCCGCCATTCTGATCGAAACAGTATGCAAGGATCGCGTCGTCGATCTCGGCATGCGCGAAGCGGACGTGGCAATCCGCTACGTGAGGCCGGACGAGCCTCGTCTGGTGGCAAAGAAGGTCGGCGTCCTGAAGCTCTATCTATTTGCGGCGCAACGATATATTCAATTCTCCGGCGAACCACAAACTTACGAAGATCTGTTCCGTCACCGGCTCGTCGATCACACGTCATTGAATCTGAACCCCTCCTGGTCGGCATGGTCGGATTTAGTCAGTAAGCATCCTGCCGTTGCGTTTCGCTCGAACAGCACAAGCGCCATCGTTTCAGCCATTCGCATCGGCATGGGAATTGGGCTGTTGCCGGGCTACACCGAGGAAGTCGTACCCGAATTTGTCCGCTTGCGGGTCGACTTGGACTGCGAAGCCGAGATCTGGCTGGTCTCACATGAAGAAACGAATCGCAGCGCCCGGATCTGCGTCGTCATCAACCACCTGACACAATTGTTTGAAGAAGACCGCAACGACTGGTTCTCCGACAAACTACGCGCCGCCTAAGCCAACGTCGAGACCGGTCCACACGGCTGACGCTTAGGGGCTGGCGACGATCCCTTCATCGTGGAGCCGGCCGATTTCGATCTGGCCTAGGCCCAAGACCTCGGCCAAAACTTCCTCGGTGTGTTCGCCCAGAAGCGGCGCACGCCGTGGCGCCAAGCGTTCGGCAGCCGAGAACTCAATCGGCGACCCCGGCGTTAAATAGCGGCCGATACCCGGCTGCTCGATTTCGGCGAACATCGCATTAGCGGTTGAGCAACGGGGATCGTCTGCCAACGCCTCGGCAACGCTTTGATAACGGCTCCACAACACCCCGGCACCGTCGAAGGCGGTTTTGATGTCATCAACGTGACGCTCGCCGCACCAAGCCCCAAGCAGGCTCCGCAACTCAGTGCTTAGGCGGTAGCGATCGCCTTCTTGGTCGAGGTCCAAATTCCGCCCTTGGGCAAGTTGATCGAACTGCGCGCCCAAACCGGTCGCCTCGACGACCGCGCGCCACATCCGCTTGGTGATGGCAACAATCATGATGCGAACGCCGTCTTTGCTGACGAAATCGCTGCCGAACGCACCATAGAGCTCATTGCCAATCGCGGTGCGGTGTTCACCGTTAACTTGCTCCTCGGCGATAAATCCCAGGTGTCCCATCGTCGCAAAAGCAACGTCGGAGAGGGCCAGCCGGACATACTGTCCCTCGCCCGACAACCGCCGCCGACGTTCGGCGGCAAGCACCGCAACCGCCGCCTGGCTGCCGGTAATCAAGTCCCATGCCGGGAGGACGTGGTTGACTGGAGCCGCAGCGCCGTGTGCGCCGGTGAGGTAAGGGAGGCCGGTTGACGGGTTGACGGTGTAGTCAACTTCCGACCCGCCATCTGCGTTGCCAGTGATATTCATCATGATCAGATCCGCGCGCCGGTTTGACAACACGGCGTAGTCAAGCCAGCCGGATGCCGGAAAGTTTGTCAGGAAGATTCCAGCTTCATCGCCGGGCGCGCAGATCAATTCAGTGACGAGCTCGCGACCTGCTGGGCTGCGGATGTCGACGGCAATAGACCGCTTGCCCTTGTTGAGGCCCTGCCAATAAAGGCTGGTCCCATCGGCCGCGACCGGCCACCGCGTATAGTCCAAACCGCCACCAATCGGATCGAAACGGATAATGTCAGCGCCTTGCTGCGCGAGAGTCATACCGGCCAGCGGTGCCGCGACAAAAGCCGATCCTTCGATCACTCTCAGTCCAGAAAGCATCGCGTTTGACATAGCTGCCCTCTCTTGTATTTCTATTTATTTATAAAGTTTTAATAATGTTTCTTAAAGTAATAACAAGGGTCGAGTTGGGAATAAAAATCGAAACGACGTGTTCTCACCGGTGTAAACTGCGATGGCGTGTTCGTGCTTGAGGTAGCGATACTCCGAATAATTCTGAAATCGGGATCCGTAATCAAGGCGATCTGTCGAATCGCGGTGGGAAGATATTGTGCAGGACAAGGCACAGCTCATTATTGAGCAGATACCGAAGCTCCGCCGCTATGCGCGTGCGTTAACCGGTGATGCGGCGCTCGCCGACGATCTGGTTCAAGACAGCCTGGAGAGAGCATGGAGCCGATTTCACTTGTGGCGTCCCGGCAGCAACATGCGCGCGTGGATGTTCACGATCATGCACAATTGCTACGCCAATACCGTGCGCCGCGCCAAATACCGCCCGAGGGTCGTCCCTCTGGAAGAGTGGGGCAGCGATGCACAAATCGGCCCTGCCCAGGAGAAGGCGACCGAACTTCGACAGGTCGGGGAGGCCTTGCGGCAGTTACCCGAAGAACAACGGGCGGTGGTACTGCTGGTTGGTCTCGAAGAACATACCTACGCCAAGGCGGCCAAAATTCTCGGTATCCCGCTTGGCACGGTTATGTCGCGGCTCTCCAGAGGTCGCGAACGGTTGCGTAATTTAGTGTCGAATCCTAGCAGCTACGCCGTCGAACGGTCGAGCGAATGACCCTCAACGCCCCGATCAGCGAGGACGACCTCCACGCCTATGTCGACGGTGCGCTCGGCGAGGACCGGCGCCGCGAAGTTGAAGCCTATCTCGTCGAGCATGAGGACGCTGCGGACACGGTACGGGATTATTCGGTGCAGAACGCGGCTTTCCACCGGCTCTATGACGCGACCCTGGACGAACCGATACCACTTGGGATGTCGAGCTACCGGGGCTCACCATGGCAAGCTACGCTGATGCGCGCGGCCGCTGCTATTTTTCTGATTGTGATCGGCGGCGCGGGCGGCTGGTGGGGCCACGCGATCGTCGAAAGCGGTGCCGCGGCGCGGGTCGCCATCGCAACACAGGCGGTAACCGCGCACGCCGTGTTCACGCCAGAAGTGCGCCATCCAGTCGAAGTCGACGCTGCCGAAGAAGCTCACCTTGTCAAATGGCTATCTAAGCGGGTGGGCGCCAAACTCATTGCGCCGTCGCTGATAAATATTGGCTATAGTTTGGTTGGCGGGCGTTTGGTCACAAGCGCGGACGCGTCGGCGGCCTATTGCATGTACGAGAACAAGCCTGGAAACCGTATTACGCTTTACGTTCGAGCCCGCCGTGAGAGCGAGTCGACCACGGCGTTTCGCTACATGGTCAGAGAGAATGTTGGCGTCTTCTATTGGATGAGCGACGCTCTTGGCTATGCGGTCGCTGGAGAGTTGACCCGCGACCAACTCCTGAAAATCGCAAAAGTCGTCTACCACCAGCTTGGCTACTGAACGAAAGGCCATTGTCATAGGACGCGCGTGAGGCTATCTCCGCGCGATGACTTTCATAGCCTCAAAAGTTCTATGGGCGCTCGTGCAGCCGAGCAATCTAATCGTCGTGATCTTGGTTGTTGGCATGGCGTTGAGTTGGACGCGCTGGCGTGTATTAGGGCGTCGTTTAGCCACGGTAGCGACGCTCGTGCTTGTCATGGCCGCTACTCTCCCGGTTGGTAACTGGTTATACGTACCTTTGGAAACACGATTCGCCGTCCCTGGCGATATAGAGAAATCAGTAGACGGGATCATTCTCCTCGGCGGCGCAACCAGTCCCGGCCTGACCGAACGGTGGGGCCAGCCGGCGCTTAACGAAAACAGCGAACGGCTCGTCGCTTTCGTAATGCTGGCGCGGCGATACCCCAATGCGCGGCTAATTTTTGCGGGCGGTTCGGGATCGATGCGTCCGGGCCGATTGCGCGAAGCCGATGTGGTCAAGCGCGTGTTCGCAGACATTGGCTTTGCCGACGAGCGTGTGATTTTCGAGGCGCGCTCGCGCAATACTTTTGAGAACGCCATATTTACGCACGACCTAGTGCGGCCGGTCGCGAGCGAGCGCTGGCTTCTTGTTACCTCGGCGTTCCACATGCCGCGCGCGGTCGGGTGTTTTCGGGAGGCCGGATGGAAGGTGACGGCTTACCCAGCGGGGTATCGCACATCGGGTCGGAGCGGCTTCAATCTGAGTTTGAACGTGGGGCAACGGTTGCGCAGCCTCGACCTCGCAGTTCACGAGTGGATCGGACTATTTGCCTACCGAATACTTGGTCGCACGTCAGCGTTACTCCCGGCGCAAGGAATGAGTTAAAGCTATGGCTTGCGTAGACCGAGCAGTCGTGGCATAGCGACAATAGATGTTTGCAGCGCGCAATTCCTATCGAAACCGCCTAGCTCCGGTCCTTGCCGCCGCCGTCGTTCTAGGCAACGTGGCAGTATCGAATTCGGCTTCAGGCGCGGGCGAGGATTTTGGCCGCTGGCTCGAGGGCGTCCGCAGCGAAGCGCTGGATCGCGGAATCAAGAAAACGACCGTCGACGAAGCCCTGACCGGCGTGGTGCAGATTCCACGCGTTATCGAGTTGGACCGCAAGCAGCCTGAGTTCACGCTGACGTTTCAAGAATATATGTCGCGCGTGGTTCCAGAAAAACGGGTCCGCAAGGGCCGCGCATTGATTGAAAAGCACCAGGTGTTGCTCGACGCTGTAGCCCAAAAGCACGGTGTGCAGGCGCGTTTTATTGTCGCGCTGTGGGGGATAGAAAGTGACTTTGGACGCCTGACAGGGGGGTTCAAGGTGGTCCCGGCACTTGCCACGCTCGCTTTTGACGGTCGGCGTAGTAGCTTTTTCCGATCACAACTATTTCATGCGCTCACGATCCTCGATCAGGGGCACATTAGTGTCGATCGAATGACCGGTTCATGGGCCGGTGCGATGGGGCAACCCCAGTTCATGCCCTCGTCGTTCGTCAGTTTTGCGACCGATCACGATGGTGATGGCCGCATCGATATCTGGACAACGCCGGCTGATGTGTTTGGCTCGGCCGCCAATTATCTGGCTCGTTCGGGTTGGCGCGACGACCTCACTTGGGGGCGAGCGGTCAGTGTCCCTAAAGGATTTACACGCTCGGATTTTGGGCTAAAAACCTCAAAACCGCTGCCACAGTGGCAACAGCTTGGCGTTCGCCGAGTGGATGGCAGCGACCTGCCACCGCGCGCCGTCACCGCGTCCGTCATCGAGGCCGAAAAGGGCAAAGGTCCGACGTTCGTTGTTTACCAGAATTTCCGCACGATCCTTAAATGGAACAGATCGACCTTTTTCGCGTTGGCGGTAGGGCATCTTGCCGATCGCCTCGACCTTCGCTAGGCTACTATCGCTACTAGATGGTGGGATTTCGGAGGCGATAGACACAAGGTGGTGGGGGGCTTCAACCGACGGGTTGCTTTGCCGCTGATTGGCGCGCTGTTGTTGTTGGGCGCGTGCGCGGAAGTGCAACTAGCGATTTACGGGGTGAAACGAGCGCAGGACGCGACCGACCCAAAATCTGGCTCCCAAACTCAGACGGCCACTGTCGATACCAGCCCCGCGCAACGGCAGTCGCGGCCGGCTTACAAGGTGGGCAATCCGTACCAAATAAAGGGTGTCTGGTATTACCCGCGCGAAGACCCCGACTATGACGTTACCGGCATCGCTTCGTGGTACGGCAGCGCTTTTCACGGCAAAGCAACGGCCAATGGCGAGACCTACGATATGAACTCGCTAACCGCCGCGCACAAGACGTTGCCGATGCCATCCTCGGTCCGGGTTACCAATCTGGAAAACGGTCGCTCGATGGTGTTGAGGGTTAACGATCGCGGTCCTTTCGTGCACGGCCGTATCATCGACGTCTCGCGGCGCGCTGCTCAACTTCTGGGCTTTCAAAAGAGCGGGATCGCCAAAGTGCGGGTGGCGGTTTTGCAAGCCGGTGGCAAGCGCTTTATTGCCGATAAGCCGAAAACGACCGAAGAAGAGAAAACCCTGGTTGCCGCGGTGCCGCGCGATGGGGTCTCAAGTGCGTCCTTGCCACCACCGCGCGGGGTCGAAGCGGCACCGGCGCCGGTTGCAACGTCGTCAACCCCTGAGGTTGCCCAAAAGGCAGTGCGCGCGACAGCGATGTATGTACAAGCAGGCGCGTTCTCTTTACCCGAAAACGCCAGCAGACTACGCGACGATCTCGCTCATATTGGGCCGACAGTGGTTAGCAAGGTGACGATCAAGGGTCAGACCTTTCATCGGGTCCGGCTCGGTCCCCTCGACACGGTCCAAACCGCCGATGCAACGCTTGCGCGGGTGTTGGAGAGCGGCTATCGGGGGGCGCGTATCATCGTAGATTGCGATTGCTGACGAACGCCCCTCAACCGCATGGCTAGCGCCTTCGTCGTGTTGGTTTGTCGACAAACCACACACAATATCGCCACCATTTCGGTGTAGTACGAATACTTAGGGCCGCTTGTTGATGAATTACCGTTCTCTATTTTCCAGGTTTGTCGCGCTGCTGATTATCGGCAGCGCGGCCGCGGGCCCCTTGGTTGCTCTCGAATCGCAGGCTACTCGCGTTTTGTTGCTCGACGTGACGACCAACACGGTGTTGCTCGAAAAAAACGCCAACGTGCCCGCACCGCCCGCGTCCATGAGCAAGCTGATGACGCTGTACATGCTCTTTGAGCGCATCGCCGATGGTGGTTTGAAGCTGACCGACACGTTTTCGGTTAGCGAGAAAGCTTGGCGAATGGGCGGCTCCAAGATGTTCGTTCGAGTCAACAGCGAGGTCACAATCGAAGATCTCATTCGTGGAATTGTCGTCCAGTCGGGAAACGACGCGTGCATCGTCGTGGGCGAGGGGCTCGCTGGTAGCGAGGAAGCGTTCGCTGAACAGATGACGCGACGCGGACGCGAAATCGGCCTTGAGAACAGTACGTTCAAGAATGCGAGCGGCTGGCCCGATGTGGACCACCTGATGTCGGCGCGGGACCTTGCAGTTCTTGCCAATCGGCTAATTACAGAATTCCCACAATATTATGGGTACTTCTCCGAAAAGAGCTTCACGTACAATAAGATCCGCCAGGGCAACAGAAACCCACTGCTCTACAAGGCAATGAACGCCGACGGACTAAAAACCGGGCACACGTCCGAAGCCGGTTACGGAATGGTCGCATCGACGCTGCGCAATGATCGTCGGCTGATACTTGTGCTCGGCGGGCTTGGCAGTGTTAACCAGCGCGCCCGCGAAGCCGAACGATTGCTCAATTGGGGTTACCGGGAATTCGGAAACTATGATCTTTTCAATGCCAACGAGGTGGTCTCGCAGGCAGATGTGTGGCTCGGAACAGAGAGCGAAGTCCCCCTCGTTATTCGTGACGAGTTGACGATCACGATTACGCGGAAGGCGCGACGCGCGCTTAAAGTTAGCGTGGTTTACGACGGGCCGCTGGCGGCGCCAATTGGCAAGGGCGACAAGGTGGCTGAACTTCACGTCACGGGGCCAGACACTGCAGACATTTCCATTCCTCTTTTTGCCGGCACAGATGTCAACAAACTTGGGATGTTCGGCCGACTCCAGGCAGCCGTCAGCTACTTGATGTGGGGTTCCAACCCCTGAGCATACAAACCGTGACCGCGGGTAAATTCATCACAGTCGAAGGTGGGGAAGGTGCGGGCAAATCAACGCAGGCCAAACGGCTGCAAGATTGGCTCGCCCAACGCGGAATCCGATCACTCCTTACCCGCGAACCGGGGGGCACGGTTGAGGCCGAGGAGATTCGCCGGCTCTTGATCGACGGTCCGAATGAGCGTTGGGATCCCCTAACCGAGACGCTGCTACATTTTGCGGCGCGGCGAATCCACATCGATCGCGCGATTTTGCCGGCGTTGGCCGCGGGCAAATGGGTCATCTGTGACCGCTTTGCCGATTCAACGATGGCCTATCAGGGGTATGGCCTGGGGATCGAGCCCGACGTTATTGCCCAGATCTATGAGATCGTTATCGGCGATATCGAGCCGGACCTTACAATCATCTTCGACCTGCCCATCGAGGCCGCCTTCACCCGCCTCACAGAACGCGGCGAAACGCTCGATCGTTATGAGAGACGAGACCGCGAATTCCACCAGCGCGTGCGGGACGGATTCCACCAGGTCGCCGCCGACGCACCTTCACGCTGTTGTTTGCTGGATGCGAGTGGAGACCAAGACCATGTGGCCCAGATAGTCGAGTCAATCATGACCGATCGATTGGGCGCCGCCATTAGTGCCGCCACTTCTGAGGCCGGCACATCCGAGGTCGCGGCAGAGGCACCCAATGGCGCGTAAGGCATCGCGGGAGCCCGCACCGGAGACTAGCGAAAACGAACATGCCCCGCGCAACACAGCGGACCTGGTGGGGCAGGACCATGCCGAGCGGACGCTGATGGAGGGGTTCGCGAGCGGGCGGCTCGCGCATAGCTGGCTGCTGCATGGGCCCAAGGGTATCGGCAAAGCAACCCTCGCCTACCGTTTCGCACGGTACGTGCTGGCACATGACGGTGCCGGGCAGCCAAGCGACACCCTTGCGATTGCCGCAGACGATCCGGTGTTTCGCCGCGTCGCAACCGCGGCCCACGCCGATTTGGTAAGCGTTGAGCGCAGCTGGGACGACAAACGCAAACGCATTCGCGACGAAATCATCGTCGCCGACGTACGATCGCTGTCGTCGTTTTTTACAATGACGCCGGCCGAGGGCGGCTGGCGGGTTGCCATCGTCGATGCCGCCGATGAAATGAACCGGAATGCTGCCAACGCGCTGTTGAAGATCCTCGAAGAACCACCCAAGAAGGGCCTGATACTCCTGGTGTCGCATGCGCCCGGACGGCTGCTGCCGACGATCCGCTCGCGCTGTCGCAAGCTAGCGTTACAACCGCTTCTTCCGGACACCATTGCAACGTTACTCACCGAGCACGCACCAAATGTCCCGGCGGCCGATCGTACAGCCCTGGCGGCACTCGCAGACGGAAGCTTCGGGCGCGCATTGGCGATGGCGAAACATGGCGGCCTAGAGATGTTTCGCGAACTCATAGGTTTTTTATCGCCCCTGCCGGATCTCGACATACCAGCACTTCATAAATTGGGCGATCGGCTGGCGCGGCGGGACGCGGGAGATAGTTATGCGCTGTTCACTCAGTTAGTCGTTTGGTGGTTCGCCCGCTTCATTCGGCATTCGGCAAGTCAAGCCACAATGCCTTCATTGGTGCCCGGAGAGGATGCGCTTGTCCAACGCCTTGCGCAGCGTGGGGACCTTGAACAATGGATGGACGTGTGGGAAAAGGTGTCGAGCTTTTTTTCGCGCGCCGAATCCGCGAACCTAGATAGGAAGCAAGTAATATTGATCGCCTTTTCCGCGCTTTCCGATGCGGCGAAGGGTAAATCAATAACGCTCCCTAGGTAGGAACGAGGCCTACTGGCAAGGGCTCACCCCGTCACGCGCAATCACGCTCAACGGATACAGGTTCAACAGGTGCAGGTTGCATGGCCGCGTCCAATACCTACTACATCACGACGCCCATTTATTACGTCAATGATGTGCCGCATATCGGCCACGCCTACACCACGCTCGCGTGCGACGTGTTGGCTCGGTTTCAGCGTCTCGACGGACGCACGGTCAAATTCCTCACCGGCACCGACGAGCACGGCCAGAAAGTAGAGAAATCGGCGCAGGCCAAAGGCATGGATCCGCAGCTGTTCTGCGATGGCGTGAGTCAGAACTTTCGCGACCTCAGTCTGTTGATGAACTACTCGGAGGACGAATTCATCAGGACCACCGAGGACCGACACACTCAGGCATCTCAAGCATTGTGGCAGGCGGTTATCCATGCCGGTAATGACGACATCTATCTCGGTAAATATGCCGGCTGGTATTCGGTGCGCGACGAGGCTTTCTATGGCGAAGAAGAAATCATCGATGGGGCGGACGGCAAGGTCGGACCCACGGGCGCACCGGTCGAATGGGTCGAGGAACCCAGCTATTTCTTCCGGCTCAGTGCCTGGCAGGACCGGCTGCTCGAATTTTACGACGCCAACCCGGAATTTATTTTGCCGCGCAATCGACGCAACGAGGTGGTGAGTTTCGTCAAGGGTGGGCTTCGGGATCTGTCGATATCGCGCACCAGCTTCAAGTGGGGAATCCCAGTCCCTGGAGATCCCGACCACATCATGTATGTGTGGTTCGATGCGCTTACCAACTACATTACGGCAGCCGGCTACCCGGACACCGATAGCGAACATTTCAAAACGTTCTGGCCTGCGACGGTGCACGTCGTCGGCAAGGATATTGTGCGCTTTCACGCCGTTTATTGGCCGGCCTTCCTGATGGCGGCGGGCGTCGCGCCGCCTAAGCGTGTATTTGCGCATGGCTGGTGGACGGTCGAGGGACAGAAGATGTCCAAGTCGTTGGGCAACTTCATTCCACCGCACGAAATCGTCGACAAATATGGGGTCGACTCGGTGCGCTATTTCATGCTGCGCGAGCTACCGTTCGGAAATGACGGAGATTTCTCGCATCGGGCGATGGTCCATCGCCTCAATAGCGACCTGGCAAATGATCTCGGCAACCTCGTGCAACGGGTGTTGTCCATGATCAACCGAAATTGCGAGGCGCAGATCCCGAATCCGGGTGATTTGCACGACGAAGATACGAAGCTGCTGGGCGTGAGCGAGACCCTATTGAGCACCGTTCGAGACTTAATCAGCCGCCAGGAAATCCACTTGGCGCTCGAGGAAATTTGGCGCGTGATTGCCGATGCCAACCGCTACGTCGATGCGATGGCGCCGTGGGAATTGCGTAAGTCCGATCCCGACCGAATGGCTTCGGTTTTGTTTACCCTGGCCGAAACCATTCGTCGCATCGCGATTTTGGTCCAGCCTTTCGTGCCGACCGCCGCTGGCCGCATACTCGATCAATTGGCGGTGGGCGAGGGGGCGCGTTCATTCGCGACGATTACGGGCGACACCAAGCTGGTACCCGGCATCCCGTTGCCGAAACCCGAGGGGGTATTTCCGCGCTTCGTCGACGAAGCAGCGTAGATTCACTCTCAATCGCCGGGGCTAATCATGCTGGTTGATAGCCATTGCCATTTGGATTTCCCCGAACTCATTGCCGATATCGACGGTGTATTAGAGCGCGCAAACGCCGCTGGGGTCGTCGAAATGCTCGCGATTTGCACGCGCCTAGACCGGTTTCCGGACATTCTCGAGCTCGCCGCCACCGACGATAGACTGTGGTGCTCGGTTGGGGTTCATCCCCATGAGGCCGATGACGCCGGGGTTGAAAGCCCTGAGGTTTTGTTGGCCGAGGTGGATCACGCCAAGGTCGTAGCGATCGGGGAAACCGGGCTAGATTTTTACTATGAGACGAGCTCGCGCGAGGCGCAGCAACGCAGCTTTCGCCATCATATTAGCGCGGCGCGCACCAGTGGGCTGCCGATCGTTATTCATAGCCGCGATGCCGACGACGAAATGGCGGCAATTCTCACGCAGGAAATGGAGCAGGGCGCCTTCGGCGGCGTCATCCACTGTTTCACGGCCAGCCAAAGATTGGCCGAAGTGGCGTTGTCGCTTGGCCTCTATATTTCGTTCTCCGGCATCGTGACGTTTAAGAATGCACAAGACATCAGAGATGTGGCGCAGATGGTTCCGATCGATCGGCTCCTGATCGAAACCGACGCGCCCTATCTGGCGCCGATTCCGCATCGCGGCAAATGCAACGAACCCGCATTCGTGGCTGACACCGCGGCTTACGTAGCCGGGTTAAGGGGTATTAACCGCGACGCGTTGGCCGAGGTTACAACGCGGAACTTCCACACGCTGTTTGAAAAAACCAGGAGCGGCTGATGCGGGCGATCATCCTCGGCTGCGGAACCTCCGGCGGAGTTCCCCGGATCGGCAATGACTGGGGCACGTGCGACCCCAACGAGCCCCGGAATCGGCGCCGCCGGGCGTCGATCGCGGTTGAACACTTGGACACGCGCCTGCTGATCGACACATCGCCAGACCTTCGCGCGCAAGCGATCGATTTCGGCATCGATCGAATCGACGCTGTGGTTTTCACCCATGATCATGCCGATCACACCCATGGCATCGATGATTTACGTTTCTTTGCAATCCGGCAGCGCAGCGAGATCAATATTTACAGCGACCGCATAACCCTGGATTCGATCTCCGAGCGCTTCGGCTACGCGTTCAAGGATGGCGGCCCCATGTATCCGCCCATTGTCGTGCCGCATGAAATCGACGGGGCACTACGGATCGGCGACATCGACGTTGTGCCGTTTGAGCAGGATCATGCGTCCATGACCACGCTCGGTCTCAGATTTGGTCCCTTGGCGTATTCGACCGACGTCGTCAATCTACCGGAATCGGCGTTCGCGGCACTGGAAGGGGTGAGCGTTTGGATCGTTGACGCGTTGCAGGACAAACCGCATCCCACGCACGCGCATCTTGAACGAACACTCGAGTGGATTGAACGCGTCAAGCCGGACCGCGCCATCCTCACTCACATGAACTACACACTCGACTATCAGGATCTTAAATCGCGACTACCGGCGGGCGTTGAGCCCGCGTACGATGGCATGATTGTTTACGTTTAGGATTATTTTTTAAATGCTTGCAATCACTCGTAATAATTATATTTAACATAATACACATTATGAGACTTAGCCTTCACTATACCAATCACTCGCGTGCGACAAGTTGCTGAAAAATTGTTCGCAGCTTCTCCGGCGCCACCTTTCGAAAGTCACTCAAATAGATTTCATGATGTATTTTGTCCCGGACAAAGCCATTGGCGGGAATAAAGTTCTCATGCATCTCCTGCAGAAGCGAACCTTCATCGTCGTAAGAACCGACGTGTAGAGTTTGTACACAGGTTCCTTCGTACAGGCTCACGTGGCGTACCAGATTCAACGCAGCTGGTGACTGTTTGGCTG
>Ga0115002_10003154_pt1 | contig 20761 bp, 21 predicted proteins | sample ArcticOcean_MG_C_8_FD_89576 | JGI IMG/M metagenome (GOLD analysis project Ga0115002, IMG submission 89576) | Marine microbial communities from western Arctic Ocean - ArcticOcean_MG_CB11_86 | ecosystem: Environmental > Aquatic > Marine > Oceanic | place: Arctic Ocean: Canada Basin | collected... | reverse complement strand
CGCATGATCGCTGCCTTCGCGGAACAAGTTGCTACAGTCTCCTGTGTTGCTATCCCAACCACCGCGATCAGTGCACCGGCATGGGAGGCTCTGGAGAATGATGTCGATCAATTCAGAGCGGCGACGGCAAAGGCGAACAAGAACACAATGCTGGGAAGTTTCCTGCGTACCTGCGCGATTTCCTTGCCCTCGGGAAAAGACCAGAACGACATGCCAACGGGGGTTATGTTGATGGCGCCAGGCGGACAAGACGATGCTCTGCTGTGCCATGCGTCTACGGTCGAGGCCGCACTTGCTTAGGCGCCGATACATTCCATGGAATGATCTCGGATTGCCATGGAATGATCTCGGATTGGTTGTGCGCCCATTATGAGTGTCTTCCTCGTCAAACGGTTATCGACGTTTATTGCGACGTTGTTTGGCGCCAGCATTTTGGTATTTCTGGCACTGGAAGTACTGCCCGGCGACCCCGCGCTGGTGATCCTTGGCATCGATGCGCCCGAGAGTGCCGTCATCGCGCTCCGCGAAGAACTCGGTCTCGACCGGCCGGCGCATGTCCGTTACTTCGACTGGGTTGGCCACCTGCTACAGGCCGAATTCGGCACGAGCTACACGTACCAAGTCTCTGTCGTCGAGTTACTGCAGGCCCGCATTGGGATAACGGTCCCACTGGCGCTAATGGCCATGGCGCTCTCGATCTTCATCGCCCTGATGCTCGGGATCTATGCTGCCGCCCACCACAATAAGGGCGGCGATGTCACGGTCATGAGCGTCAGCCAACTGGGCATCTCGATTCCCAACTTTTGGCTCGCGGTTCTCCTGATCCTGTTCTTCGCGGTAAATCTTCGCTGGTTCTCATCGGGCGGTTTTCCCGGATGGGACAAGGGATTTTGGCCGGCTTTAGCGTCGCTGATCCTGCCGGCAATCGCGTTGGCAACGGTTCAGGGCGCAATCCTCGCGAGGTTCACGCGCTCGGCGGTGCTCGACACCATGCGCGAAGACTACGTGCGTACCGCGAGGGCCAAAGGCTTGTCGCGACGCGCGACGCTGTGGCGGCACGTCTTAAGAAACGCACTAATCCCGGTCATCACGATCATGGGCCTGCAGTTCGCTAACTTGCTCGCCGGTACCATCGTGGTCGAGAACGTATTTGCGTTGCCCGGCATCGGTCGATTGATCCTGCAATCGATCAGCAATCGCGACATCGTTGTCGTCCGTGATCTGGTCGTCCTGCTGGCCGCGATGGTGGTGGCAATCAACTTCCTGGTCGACATGCTCTACGCCGTTATCGATCCGCGCCTCAAGGCGCGGGACGTTTAGGGCGCGACATGCGCGTTTTAAATAGCGAAAGCAGTTTCCTCGCCCGCGGCTTGCGACATCGCTCGTTCGTGGTTGGCGGCGCCCTGTCGTTGATCCTCACAGGCGTGGCGGTATTGTCGTTGTTTTGGACCCCCTACGACCCGATCAAGATCAACATACGGGGTCGTCTCGCGTCACCATCGTTCGAGCATTGGCTCGGCACTGATCATTTTGGCCGCGACATTTTGTCGATCATCATGGCGGGCGCGCAAAACTCGATCACGGTCGGTGTTGTCGCGGTCTCTATCGGCATGCTGTTGGGTGTGGCGCTCGGCCTATGGGCCTCGGCGCGGCGTGGTTGGACCGAAGAAATCCTCATGCGCTTGTCCGATTTCATGTTCGCGTTCCCGGCAATCCTGCTCGCGATCATGTTGGTGGCGACCATGGGGCCCGGCGCGATCAACGCGATCGTCGCGATCGGAATTTTTGCGGTGCCGATTTTTGCGCGCCTGACCCGCGGCGCGGCCAATGCGATCTGGGCGCGTGAGTTCGTTCTCGCGGCACAAGCCGCCGGCAAAGGCAGGTTCCGAATAACGCTGGAGCATGTGCTGCCCAACATCACATCGGTGCTCGTCGTGCAGGCAACGATTCAGTTCGCCATTGCAATTCTTGCCGAGGCTGCCTTGTCTTATCTCGGCATCGGCTCGCAGCCGCCAACGCCTTCGTGGGGACGGATGCTGAGCGAGGCACAGACGATGATTTTTCTCAACCCTTGGCTCGCGGTTTATCCCGGGGTAGCGATCGCACTTTCGGTGCTGGGCCTCAACCTCCTCGGTGACGGTTTGCGTGACATCATTGATCCACGTCTGGCACGCCAGAGGTAGTGATGGTGTTGTTGGCCGTTGAAGATTTGACCGTCACACTGGATACCGTCCAGGGTCCCGGGCGCGCCGTAAGGGACCTATCTTTTGAGCTCGCCAAGGGGGAGACGCTCGGTATCGTCGGTGAGAGCGGCTGCGGAAAATCGATGACCGCGCTCGCGATCATGGGGTTGCTGCCGGAAAATGCCAGAACTGACGGTCGTGTCCTGTTCGACGGCCGCGACCTTTTAAAGCTGTCGGAAGGTGAATTGTGCACGATCCGCGGCAACCGGATTGGAATGGTTTTTCAGGAACCGATGACGTCGCTCAATCCGGTTCATCCGATTGGCCGTCAGGTAGCTGAAGCGTTGGTGATCCACCGTGGTATGAGCCGCGGTGCGGCCAAGCGCGAAGCGATCGCGTTGCTGGACCGGGTGGGGATTCCGCTCGCTGCCCAGCGCTTCGACCATCATCCGCATCAACTCTCCGGCGGTCAGCGCCAACGCGTCATGATTGCAATGGCGCTGTCGTGCGGTCCGGATTTATTGATCGCCGACGAGCCGACGACGGCTCTGGACGTAACCATCCAAAAGCAAATTCTTGATCTCCTTCAAGGCCTGATCGACGATTTGGGCATGGGCCTGATCCTGATCAGCCACGATCTTGGCGTGATCGCCCAGAGCGTCGACGACATCATCATTATGTATGGCGGCGCAGCGATCGAGCGCGGCGGCGCGGCCACCATATTTCAGGAACTATCGCATCCCTACACCCAAGGCCTGTTTGGCGCGGTCCCACGCCTGGGCCAGCGTCGCCCCGACGGCCAACCGGTTCGCCTTTCCTCAATCAGTGGGACGGTTCCCGAACTCAATGATCTGCCAGACGGATGTACGTTTGCTGATCGTTGCGAGCTCGTGTCCGACGAATGCCGGGCCGCCGCCCCACCTCTAGTGGAAATTAGCGCCGGCCACGCAGCGGCGTGCGTGCACCTCCGCGAAGCCCGCGAACGATGGCAATTGTGATGCGTGCGCCCGAAGCGACATCGCAAGGGACCAATCTCGTCGAGGTCGTCGACGTCTTTAAGCATTACACCCTACCGCGCGAATCACTCACCAAGCGGCCCGAGGCGGTGAGGGCGATCGATGGTGTCTCACTGTCCGTCACCGAGGGGAAAAGTTTCGGTCTTGTCGGTGAATCCGGGTGTGGCAAATCGACCCTGGCGCGGCTGGTCATGGCCCTCGAGCCGCCGACCAGCGGCACGATTCTATTCCGCGGCGACGATCTCAATGCCTTGGCAACGAACGAGCTTCGGCAACGACGACGGAACTTCCAAATGGTGTTTCAAGATCCGTTTGGCTCGCTTGATCCGCGCCAGCGGGTCGAGCGTATCGTGGCCGAGCCGATCGACGCGCTGGAAATGGTGTCGGCAGAGGAGCGTCGTGGTCGCGTGGTTGAAGCGCTTGAGGCCGTTGGCCTCAAGACGAGCGACCTTGGGAAATACCCGCATGAATTTTCGGGCGGGCAGCGCCAGCGAATCGCAATTGCGAGAGCGCTGATAACCAGACCGGCGCTTATTGTAGCCGATGAGCCGGTCTCGGCACTGGATGTGTCGGTCCAGGCACAGGTGCTGAACCTAATGCATGACCTGCAAACCGAGTTTGGGGTTACCTACCTCTTTATCAGCCATGATTTGGCTGTTGTGGAGTATGTGTGCGCGGAGGTTGCCGTGATGAATGAAGGAAAAATCGTCGAGCGGGGGGTCACCACTGAAATTTTCTCGAACCCACAAGACCCCTACACCCGAACACTGCTCGACGCCGTACCCAAAATGCCGGAATTGTCGCGATGACGGTTCTCGACATTCGTTTCGTCCTATTCGATTTGGGTGGTGTGTTGTTTCAATTGGCCGGCATACGCGCTTTCGGCGAGATGATCGGCGAACACAACGAAAAAGAGGTTTTGCGACTTTGGGTGATCAATCCCTGGGTGCAACGCTACGACCGAGGTGCCTGTTCAAGCGCCGAATTTGCAGCGGGAATGGTGGCCCATTTTCGACTCGATATCGAACCGTCCGAGTTCCTTGCGCGTTTTAGAACTTGGGTCCCAGGTCCCCACGACGGCGCGCTTGAACTCGTTCGCTCTACCAAGGCATCGGGCGTGACGATCGCTTGTCTCAGCAATACCAACGAGGCCCATTGGAGCGCCGACAACGGTTTGGCGTTATTTACCGAGCAATTCGACCGCAGCTTCCTTTCGTTTGAAATCGGCCACGTGAAACCTGAACGAGGCGCGTTCGAATATGTTGTCACTGAACTTGACTGTGCGCCTGCGGAAATTCTGTTTCTTGACGATGTTCAGGTTAACGTCGATGCCGCGCGCGAATTCGGGATCGATGCGGTCTGCGCGGGGGGCGTGAACGCGGTGCGTGCTATCCTCTCGGCGCGAGCGCTTACCCGAGAACCGATCTAGGCAACCAGGGACTCCTCAAACGCCAGCGCATGTTCGATAGCTGCCGCGAGTTCTTTCATCTTGTAAGGCTTCGGAAGCAGCAGAATACCGACGGGCAACGCGCTTTCAGATGCCAGCGTTTCTTCCGCGTAGCCCGACGTTCCAAGCATCTTGATATTTGGCCGCACCTCAAGTGCAACTTCCATTAGTTTGCGGCCGTTGAGGTCGCCGGGCAAAACCATATCTGTGAACAACAGATCGACTTGCTGGTCGGATTCGAGAACAACGAGCGCGTCCGAACCATGCTCAACACAAATCACCCGATAACCGAGTAACTTCAGAAGATCTTCTGCGACCAACCGAACGTCGGGGTTGTCTTCGACGACTAGAACAGTGGACATGTCGCGATCACGCATTTCCGACGCGCCCGATGCGCGGTGACGTGAGCGCTCGATTGTCATTTGATCGCTTGGCATGATCTCAGCCGGCATTTGAGCGGACCCTTCAGCTAGCCCAAGTCTTAGCCGAAAACGAACCGCGATTGTATTGCGACAAACCCAGTTCGGCGCGCGGGTTTCCCCGACCTTGCGGCCCGATAAATCCAGCGGGCTAGCCCATCGTCAACTAACCTGACACTGATATCTTTTGGGCGCGGATGGTGGTTTCGATGAAATATCGTCGACTGGGGGAAAGTGAGCTCGATGTCTCCCAGATCTCGCTAGGATCGTGGCTCACTTTTGGCGCTGGAATTAATGACAGCCAATCAATCGGCTGCGTCCGCCAGGCGCTCGACCTGGGAATCAATTTCATAGACACCGCCAACGTTTACGGACGTGGCGAAGCAGAATCGCTTCTCGGAAAAGCGTTGAAGGAAGTGCCACGCACCTCCTATGTGCTTGGCACGAAAGCGTATTCTTCGATGGGACCGCAAGACAGTGGCTTATCGCGCACGCAGATCTTCAAGCAGCTCGATGCTTCGCTCAATCGTCTGCGAACCGACTATGTCGATCTCTATCAGTGCCATCGCTACGATACCAAAACGCCGCTCGAAGAAACTATGCGGGCCCTCTCCGATGTCGTCGAAGCGGGCAAGGTGCGGTATGTGGGCTTCAGTGAATGGCCGGTCGATAAAATTCGCGCGGCGCGGGAAATGACCGACGTCGTTCGTTTCATCTCCAGCCAACCGCAATACTCGATGCTGCGACGCGGCGCCGAGGCCGAGGTGATTCCTTGCTGCACCGAAAATGGTATTTCGCAAATCGTTTGGTCCCGCTGGCCCAAGGTATGCTCACGGGAAAATATCGGGACGGCATACCCGATTATTCGCGGGCAACGAGCCAGCGAATGGGCAGCTTTTTCCCCAAGGACTACCTCAAACCGAACGCAGCTCGGGCGATCAACGGTCTCACTAAAATCTCGGCTGATGCGGGCTTAACAATGGCTCAGCTTGCACTGGCGTGGGTCTTGCGACTACCAAACGTCGCCTCAGCGATCGTCGGCGCAACACGGCCCGAGCAGGTCGACGAAAACGCGGCCGCCGCTGGCAACACTCTGAGCGATGAAACGCTGGCCGCGATCGACTCGACACTGGCCCCGCCGATCAATGTCCAACCCAAGCGTCAGCGGTTGGGATCATTGATACATCGGGCGTTGGCGCGCGATTGACTAGGGTACGTTGATTCGATCGAGTGGGAAGATCGGCCGGCGTACGTGTCGGTAGTCGAGGACTGCATTGTCGGACGTCGTCACCCCATCACCATCGAGCGTGATCGTATGTTTGGGCAGATCGCCAAAACCCGCACGGTAGTGGATCCTCGATTTCAGCAAGATGTAATGAGCGAATTCGGGCTGAATGCCAACCGACGTGAAGACGCCGAGGTCCCAGGGTTCATGATGATGGGACACAACAACAATTTGCATTTTTCCGGTATCGAGTACCGCCGATGGCCCCATGTTCACTTTGAAGCCGGTGTACATCGGACCCCGCACGATCCATTGACCATCTGTCTGCGCTTTTACGCGCCCCTTGATCGATAGCGGTTTACCCGCCAGCCCGATCGACGGCATATCGGTTTTTCCGCCAAGATCGATGGTTATTTCCGCGCCAACGCCAGCGCGCTGCATTTCCTGTACGGCCCGGGGATCCCAAACCGCTCCGACAACCACATCGTCCAACTCTTGCCGCATCACTTCGGCGATCACGGTCATCACATCCTGATTGGCGCCCGATCCGCAATTGTCCGCGTGGTCGAGCAAGATAACCGGACCGTCTTCGATGCTTTTGGCGCGGGCGACCGCTTGGTCAAGCGGCTCGTGTTGATAAACGAAATCATCGCGGCTGCGCCAAGCGAGGCCAAGCAGCGAATCGCGGACTTCGTCGGCCAACGCCAGTTCGTGATTGGTTACGATCACGACCGAAGTACCCGAATCCGGCATATCCGCTAGGGCAAAACCGCCGAACACGGTTGCCGCTAAAACACCGTCGCGGGTTTCCGAGGTCCGACACAAATCGATGAGGGATTTCATGGGCTGATCATCGGTGCCCTGCCGCAAGGTTTGCGACATTAGTGGCACGTTGCCCCAAGACATGACTGGCCGACACTTACCGGCAACAGTATCGAGGACGATGCGCCCGACCTGCTCCGCGGTCTCATAAATATCAGTGTGCGGGTAGGTCTTATAGCCGACCAGCGCTGTACAGTTGGTCACCATTTTCTCAGTCAGATTGCAGTGGAGATCGCAGGTCACGGCGATCGGCAGTCCTGGCGCAATAGTGCGGATTCTTTCGAGCAGTTCCCCCTCGCCATCAAACAGATGCTCGGCAACCATGGCGCCGTGAAGGTCCAACAAGGCAACATCGGCACCATCTTCGATCGCGCCGCAAATCAAGTCGCTCATATGTTCGTAGGCGGCTTTAACAACGCGCCCCGACGGCATGGCCTCGGCTGCCAAGGGGGTGACAATGTCAGCGCCGATTTCGCGCGCAAGATCGATGTAGGCCGCAACCGCCATGCGGGTATTCCCATAAGCGGCAATGACATCGTCACCCAGATAGGCGCCCCACTCCTCAAACCGTCGCCAATCGGTGACGATCGGCGAGAACGTGTTGGTCTCGTGCTTCAACATGGCAATAACGATTCGCATGGTCGTTACTCCGGCACGCAAACACACAAAGAGAGGGCGGCCTTACGACCGCCCTCTTAATGCTAGTTCGTATTTGGATTAGCGCGTTAGCCGTTCCAGGACAACGCAGCGATCTCATTAATGAACGCCGGCCAACTGGCCCACATTCCACTAAGGCCCTTGCGAGCGATGCCGAGTTTGGCCAGCTCGAACAGGTACCCATTAACCGCATCTTCGGTCAGCCTACGTTGGGCCACTTGTAGCGCCTTGAACTGATCGGCCTCGCTGATCGCGGTCTCGACGTTTTTCCACAATTGGTCGAACCCAGGATTCTTGTACTGATAGTAGTAATTATCGCGGGTGTAGATGTTCATATCCATCGGCTCAACGTGCGAGATGATGGACAAAGAGTATTGCTTCTTTTTGTAGACGAGATCGAGCCATTGCGCCCACTCGACGTTTTCTATTGTTGCAGTAACCCCGACATCGGCCAACATTGCCGCGACAACCTCACCGCCACGACGCGCGTAACTCGGCGGCGGCAGCTTGAGCGAGAGCTCAAGTTTCTCGTGACCCGCTTCTTTGAGTAAGGCTCTCGCTTTCGCTGGATCAAACGGGTAAACGCCGGTCAGGTCGACATAGGCCGGATGATGGGGTGGAAAATGGCTGCCAATGGGCGTGCCGCTACCGTTCATCGCACCATCGATCAACGCCTGACGATCTATCGCATGCATCAGAGCGCGCCGCACGCGCACATCCGACAGGGCCGGGTGTTTGTTGTTCATGGCGAGAATGGTTTCACCCTCGGTCGTGCCCTGAAGGGTGGTGAAGTTCGCGTCGCCCTTAAACTGCGCGAACATCTCTGGTGCGCTCAAATTAGGCATGTAGTCCAAGTCACCGGCATAAAGCGCGGCAACTTGTGCGGTCGCATCATTGATGAAACGGAACTTGGCCGTTTTGATCTTCACGCTGGCCGCGTTTCGGTGTCCCGCGTATTTTTCAAGCTCAACCGAATCACCCTTGGTCCACTTGACGAACTTGTAGGGTCCGGTGCCAACCGGATTGGTCGCGTTCGAATCGGCGGTTTCAGGGGCGACGATCGATCCGGTCGCTTGCGCGAGCTTGAACAGGAAAAGACTGTTCGGGCCCTTGAGTTTGACGACGACGGTGTGCGCGTCTGGCGTTTCGGTAGAGACGATATTTCGGTAGGTCCCCTTGTTCTTGTTTTTGCTCTTTTCGCCGGCGTTGCGCTCAAAATTGAACTTTACGTCGGCCGAATCAAAAGTGCTGCCGTCGTGGAAAGTCACACCCTGCTGCAACTTTAGTATGTAGGTCAGCCCATCCTCAGAGATGGTCCAACTCTTGGCCAGCATGGCCCCGACTTTGCCGGTGCCATCAATCCGCGTCAGGCTTTCATAAATGTTGTACGTGGTAACCTGCGAGATCGCGGCGGCGGCGGCGGCGGTCGGATCAAGCCCAGGCGCCGGCTCGAGCCGCATACCAATTACGATAGATTCTTTCATCTGCGCTTGGGCCGCGAGCGGCAACATTAACGCCACGGCGAGCACAAACGTACCCAAGTATTTTTTCATGGTCTGTCCCTCCTTTTGTTAGACCGCTGTTTATCGGCCATAATTTTTCGCATCGTCTCTGGCCGCACTATAGCATCGTCGAACCGGGTAAATATCAGGGAACCCCCGGTATGAAAGCCCGTAGAATTTCGACAAGATCTAAGGCTAGGGTGATCAAAATGAGGGGCGGCTAATATGTCAGTAGCGCAGATTTTGACCGATGGAGATTGGCGTCCCGCCAATTCAGGCGACACCATCCCCATGGTCGATCCGAGCGATGGCGTGGCCTTTTCAAAGATCGCACGCGGCGGCGCCGAAGACATCAATCGCGCGGTCGCATCGGCAAGAAAGGCGTTTGAAAGTCATTGGTCCAGCACCCCCGGCTTCGAGCGTGGGCGGCTCATTCGACGCCTGGGCGAACTCGTCGACGCTCATCACGACGAACTCGCCAAACTGGAGTCGCGCGACACCGGCAAACCGCTCAAACAATCAAACGTCGATGCGACGGTTGCCGCTCGATATTTCGAATTTTACAGTGGCGCCGCCGATAAGCTGCACGGCGACACCATCCCCTTTATGAGCGACTATCAGGTTCTTACCTTGCGAGAACCGTTGGGGGTAACAGGCCACATCATTCCGTGGAACTATCCACTCCAGATGGGCGCCCGCACGATCGGTGCGACGCTGGCGGCGGGTAATACGTTGGTGCTCAAACCGGCGGAAGAAGGGTGTCTTAGTGTCCTGCGCCTGACCGAACTCGCGCTGGAAGCCGGGATCCCTGCGGACGCGATCAATGTTGTTACAGGCTATGGCGAAGAAGCCGGCGCGGCCTTAGCAGCCCACGCGGATGTGGATCACGTCTCATTCACCGGCTCGCCCGAGGTTGGCACGCTGGTGCAACAAGCAGCAGCAACACACAACGTCGGTTGTACGATGGAACTTGGCGGCAAATCGCCGCAGATCGTATTCGCCGATGCCGATTTCGAAGCAGCTGTGCCGGTTATTATTAACGCGATCATCCAGAATGCCGGGCAAACCTGTTCGGCCGGCAGCCGGCTGTTGATCGAAGAGCAGGCTTACGACGAATTTGTCGATCTTTTAGCCGATCGATTTCGTCAACTCCGTGCCGGCCCGGCGATCAAAGACCTCGATTGCGGACCCCTGATCAGCGAAGCGCAGCGGGCGCGGGTAAACGGCTTTCTTGACCGAGCCCGGGGTGACGGTGTTCCGATTATCGCCGAAGCCTCGCTCGATGCCGACGCGACCGACGCGGGATATTTTGTTCCCCCGGTATTGTTTGGACCTGTGCCCGACAGCAACCGGCTGGCTCGCGAGGAAGTGTTTGGACCGGTGCTCTCGATAATCCGTTTTGAAGACGAGGAAGACGCGATCCGCATCGCCAATGGCACCGCGTTTGGCTTAACCGCAGGGCTGTGGACCGAAAACGGCGGCCGCCAACTTCGCGTCGCCAAGTCGCTCCGCTGCGGTCAGGTATTCGTCAATTCCTACGGCGCCGGCGGCGGCGTTGAGCTTCCCTTCGGGGGCGTGAAACGAAGCGGTCATGGCCGCGAGAAAGGATTGGAAGCATTGCACGACCTGACCACCGTCAAAACCATTATCCTGCGGCACGGCTAATGACCGACCGACTAGCCAATAAGGTTGCGCTCATTACCGGCGCGGCTTCCGGATTCGGCGAGGGAATCGCCCGCCGCTTTGCCGAAGAAGGCGCCAAGATCGTCGTTACCGACATCAACGATCAGGCGGGCCGCAAGGTCGTCAGTGAGATCGAGGCAGATGGCGGCACCGCGAGCTATTGCCACGCCGACGTCGCCACAGCGAGCGACGTGAAGAACATGTTCGCGCACGCTGATTCGACGTTTGGCGGGCTGGATATTTTGGTCAACAACGCGGGCTGGGCGTATTCGAACCGGCCCAGCACCGACCTATCCGAGGCCGACTTTGATCGTTTGATGGCAACCAACGTAAAAAGCGTGTACCTCGCCACATGCGAGGTAGTTCCCATCTTCCGCAGCCGTGGCGGCGGCGTCATGATCAATATGGCCTCGACCGCAGCGGTGCGTCCGCGACCAAATCTCACTTGGTACAATGCAACGAAGGGCGCGTTAGTGACGATCACCAAGTCTTTGGCTCTGGAGTTGGCATCGGACCAGATTCGCGTCTGCGCGATCAATCCGGTAATCGGTGAGACCGGACTTACCTCGACGTTTATGGGCATGCCTGATACGCCCGAAAACAGAGCGCCATTCCTGGCGTCGATTCCGCTTGGGCGGTTTAGCACGCCGTTGGATATAGCCAACGCCGCGCTGTTTCTCGCTTCCGAGGAGGCCGCATTCCTGACTGGCGTTTGCCTCGATGTGGATGGTGGCCGCAGCGTTTAGTCAGCCCTAGCAACCACCCAGACGGTACCGGCAATTCTGCCAACCGCGCGGGCCGGCAACCGGCGACACTGATTGGGCTTTGGAGTGCTAAACTCCATGCCAACCGGACACTGCACTCGGTCTTTAATGCTCCAACGTGCGAAAACCTATGACGAGGTCTACGCGGCATTCAAATGGCCGACACCGCGCCATTACAACATCGTGTTAGATACCTGTGATAAGCACGCAGAAACCTCGCCCGACGCGCGAGCATTGATCTATGAAACCGAAGATGGCGAGGTCACCGCTTACAGCTTCAAGGCTATCCAACGGCTCGCCTGTCAGGCCGCGAACGCGTTTGCGGGCCACGGAATCAACCGCGGCGACCGGCTCGGCATCCTGTTGGGGCAGGCGCCGGAAACTTTGGTTGCGCATCTCGGTTGCTGGCGCTCAGGGATCATAAGCCTGCCGCTGTTTACGCTCTTTGGCGAGGACGCACTCGCCTATCGCCTGGAAAACTCCGGGGCCAGAGCGCTGGTGACCAATCGCGAAAATTACCCAAGAATCGCGGCAATACGCGATCAACTAACAACGCTTGAGCATGTGTTTCTGATCGACGGTTCGGAAAACGGTACTCACGATTTTCATGCGGTTCTCGCCGCCGCGTCAACGGCGCACACACCGACCGAGACGTTGGCCGAGGATCCTGCTTTCCTGGCCTATACGTCGGGAACGACGGGCCCGCCCAAGGGCGCACTCCACGCACATCGCACGATGCTGGGACACATTCCAGGCTTTGCCCTACCGCACGAATTCTTCGGGCAAGATGGCAACTTGTGCTGGTCGCCGGCCGACTGGGCCTGGCTCGGCGGCTTGATGGACGTGTTGATGCCCTGTCTGTGGTTTGGCAAACCGGTAGTTGCGTTTCGCGGCCGCGGCCGCTTTGATCCCGAACGGGCTTACGAAATTATCGCCAAGCATCGGGTCAGAAACCTGTTCATGGTGCCGACCATGCTAAAGCTATTGCGCCAAACCCCGGCGCCGCGCGGGCTAAACTTGCGCACGATCATTAACGGCGGAAAATCGGTAGGCGCGGAGCTTATCGAGTGGCGTCGCGAGCAATTTAGCCTCAACATCAACGAAATCTACGGTCAGACGGAATGCAATCTGGTGCTCGGTCATATCCCTGCGCTGATGCCGGCGAAACCGGGTTCACTGGGCCGGCCCTCTCCGGGTCATACGGTCGCGCTTATCGATGATGATGGGCGCGAGGTGGCCCCGGGCGAGGAAGGTGAAATCGTGTGCTGACGCCCCAATCCAGTGATCATGCTGGAATATTGGCGTAATCCAGGGGCCACCGAGGACAAATATAACGGCGAGTGGTTACGCACGGGTGACCTGGGTATATGTGATGAAGATGGATATTTCTGGTTCAAAGGACGCGCCGACGACGTGATTACGACCTTGGGTTATCGGGTGGGGCCCGGTGAAATTGAAGATTCCCTTCTCAAACACCCGGCCGTTGCGGTGGCTGCGGCGATTGGCATACCCGACCCAGTACGGACCGAGATCATCAAAGCCTTCATTGTGCCGGTCGCTGGAATAGTTGCATCGGACGAGCTAACAAGCGAAATTCAAGACTGGGTGCGCACACGCTTGGCAGCACACGAATATCCCCGCCAGCTCGAGTTCATCGACGAGCTACCGATGACGGCGACTGGTAAGGTTATGCGGCGAGTTCTTCGGCAACGTGAGATCGACGACAAGCAGGAGGCTTAGGTGCGCTTAACTTTAGGTACCATTTTCACAGCAAGCCCAATCTTCGCCCTGGTCGCCGTGCTCGTTATCGCGTTGGGATCGACGCCGGCGATCGCCGACTTGGAAGCGGTCGCAAAGACCTGTTCGTCGGGCAATATTCCGCCAAAAGAGCACTTGGTAGCGTGCCGGAAAATTATCGATTCCGAAACTCTCAACCAGAAACAAATGGTCGTCGCGCTCTACGCCTTAGGCCACACACAGCTAGTCTTGGGCGACGCTGAACAGGCTATCGACAGTTTCGGCCAAGCGATCGAAATCGCACCCGACGAACTCGGCCTCATCCTCAGTCGATCACAAGCTTATCTCGGGCTGCGTCGCTTCAAAGCAGCAATAGCGGATCTAACACACGCAATCGTACTGAAACCAGAAGTCGCCCCATTCTACAGTAACCGAGGCAATGCCTATGCCGGACTTGGCAACCATCGACAAGCGCTGAAGTATTTTGACGAGTCCATTCGTCGCAATCCGACCGAGTTTGCCCAACCCTATATCCGACGCGGCCGAAGCTTGATGGCAACTGGCGCGCATCAGAAGGCTATCTACGACTTCACAAAGGCAATCGAGATCGGTCACGCCAATCTGGCTCCAGTTCATATGTATCGCGGCACGGCGTATGCCCAGGTCGGTCGCAACGCGCCTGCGTTGGAGGACTTCCGCGAGGCGCTACGTCAAAGTCCTGATCTTGTTGAAGCCAACTTTCACCGCGGCAATCTTAGGGTTCGCCTTAACAATCGCGCCCTCGCTCGAGCGGACTTCGAAACCGTCGTCGCCCGCATTCCCAACCACATCGGCGCTCAGTATGCGCTGGCGGCCATCGACCAAACTGACGGAAAGTATGAATCAGCGATCAAGCGCTACGACGTCATACTGGGATTGGCGCCAAACAACCCGGTGATGCTCAACAATCGCTGCTACGTCAAACGTTATTGGGGCGAACGAGTGAGGCGCTTCGCGACTGCGACGAGTCTTTGCGGCTGCGGCCGGGTAATCCGATTATTCTTGATAGCCGTGCCTTCGCGTTGCTCCGAGGCGGCGAGTATCGGCGTCCAATCTCCGATTACGACGTGGTCCTCAAGGCAAATCCAAACAATGCGGTCGCACTGTATGGCCGTGGCTATGCCCACCAACGGCTGGGTGCAGCAGAGAAGTCCGCGGCTGATATCAAGGCTGCTAAATTGATCGATCCTAAAGTGGCCGACAAGCTGTCCAAGCTAGGACTGCTGCCACTCAATCAGAACTAAGCTCCCTGCGTTGTTTGGAAGCAAGTAAGCGGCAGGAGGTGACCATGGCATCGCAAATCGTCCCGACGGATAAGCCGACCGGCACGTTCCACCCGATCGCGGAGTATTCGGCAACGCTTCCCTCTCACTATTATTGTGACCCCGCGATTTACGAACGCGAGAAAGAGAACATTTTCTATAGATCGTGGCAGTACGCGGGCGCTCTTGAACACCTTCAAAACCCAGGCGACTACATCACGAGCCAGCTTTTCGATCAGCAGATACTGGTCGTACGCGCCAAAGACGGTGCCTTGCGCGCCTTCTACAATGTGTGCATGCACCGCGGTCATATCCTGGCCGAAGGCACCGGCAACAAGACGATCTTCACCTGCCCCTTCCACGCATGGTCGTACGACACGACCGGCGCTTTAAAGGCAGCCGGCAACGCCGAGAATGTCGCCGGCTTCCAGCTCGAAGACTTCAGCCTAAGCGAAATCCGTGTCGAAGAGTTTCTCAATATGGCGTTTGTGAACCTCAACCCCGAGGCCCAAACCATGCACGAAATGGTCGGCCCGCTCGAGGATGAGATCTTGAGCTACATGCCGGACGTCAAGACCTTTACCCATGCGCGGACCGATGTCTTTGAGCTTAAGTGCAACTGGAAATTCGTGCTCGATCAACTCGAGTGTTACCACTGCCCGCATATCCATCCCGAGGCGATGGCGGCTGTCGATATAACCAAGCGCGATTCATGGGAGTATGATTGGTGGCAATCACACATTTCCTATATCGACGACACCGCGATGGACGAATACGACAACCGCGTGTTGCGCTCAAAGGATGATGACACCTTCAAGGACAATCACGTTTGGTACCTTTGGCCAAACTATCTAATTCTTGGCCAACCGGGGCCTGCCAACCTCAGCATCGTGCCCTCGATTCCGACCAGCGCCGAGTCGGTGCGGGTCGAAGTCATAAACTTCTTTCCCGGCGAACCCAGCCCGGAAAGCATCCATCAGATGGATACGTTGCGTGATTTCGTGTTTCCGCAAGACACCGCAGCGATGGAACGACAGCAAGTCGGCGTGCGGTCTCGCGGCTATAAACAGGGCCGTTTGATGGTGGATAAAGAACACTCGTGGCGCAGCGAACACGCCACCCATCATTTCGATGCGATGGTCTGGGAAGCCCTCAACGGCCCCAATTACTGAGGCTGGCCCCATCGCGAGGCGAGCGAAGCCTTAACACCCTCACCACGTCACGGATCAGACGCTGGCGCGTGGCCATACGCGAAGGTTCGCTCGCCGGCGTTCCTACCTATCTAAAAGCGAAACGACTTTGGAAAGTCGGCGTTGCTCAAATCATTCTAGCGGGGGGGGGTCGGTTGGGGTTGATTCTGCCGCAGCATCGACGGCCACATCCTCGCTGCCATCATTATTGGCCTTTTGTTTCTTGGCCAATCGTTCGGCCTTCTTCTCGGCTTTGCGGCGGTCGCGCTCTTGGCGCTCGAAACGGTAATTAGGTGCTCGTCTTCCCATCAGCCCTCCTATCGGCTCCTGTGGCGATCTGAATTAGCCGAGCATACGCGAAAATACGAAAACGGCGAGCGCTATTGTCTCAAGCCCCTTCATTTCCTATCGCAACGAAAACGGCTGTTCATTTTTCTTTCGTCCCTGCCTGGTATTCGAGATAGCTGATCTCGCGTGCTCCGGGCAGGCATGCCCCCAGTTGCACAGTGAATTTCGGCGTGGCCTTGGGATCGAAGCAATAAAGGCGTCCTTCGGCGACGACCGTCGCGGTCGCGGTGCGTTCCGCGATTATTTCGGGCGTGTCGACCGGATTGACCTGATCCAGATTTGCCGGGCTCCAGATCCAAATGGCAGCAAGCACCAGGACAACCGCGCCGATGACGACATAGACGCGGGTCAAATGCTACCGTCCCGGATCTCATACGCTGTTTTCGTGACCTCGTTGTCGCCGGGTAAACAGGCACCCAGCTGGACCATATACATGGGCGCATCCCCCGGATGGTTACAGTAGACCGCCTTGTCGGCAACGGCGGCATCATCGTCTACATCTGGTGCGCTAAACCATATTTTACGAATTTTCCCGGCCAGGGGAACAACAGCTTGGTCGATAATTGCGACGGTCAGGGGCACAGCAATTTGCAGGGCCAGATATTCCGCAGGCCGGATTGAGTTGCAACCCGACACGACCAGTATTGCCGACAGGGCGAGGATGTAACGCACTACTGGCTCCTTCCCCGCGCGGCGATCGGCCAAATCGCGATCAGCTCGTCGCCACTGTAAACGTGATAGCGATCGTAGAGGTTGATCGTCGTGTCGCAGTGGCTGGGTTGCACACGAACCTTTTCGCCGAGCGCCATCGATGCCGCGGCGGATCCGGCGCGCTTGATGATCCCGTGTTCATCGCCGCCGTAGGTATAGGTCCAGCCCGGTTTGTCGAGCAAAAGGGCGGGTCCAGCATCGTTGGACAAGGCTTTGTAGCCGGCATCGAGCACCACGCGATCAGCGGCGGGCGTGCTCATCACGGTCGCCAGCACGAACAGCGCGGGTTCAAAGTCCTCGTAGACCTCACCGGTTCTGCCGCCGACCTCGCAATATTGCCGATCCATGAAAATGTAGGAACCTGGCTGGATCTCGGTAAACAGACCCGATGATCCCTGAACCTCATAGGTGCCGCTGCCGGCGCCGGTGATCACTTCTGTCGCGAGGCCAGCCTGCTGGAAGGCATCGACCGCAGCTTGCAACTGGGCGCTGGCAGCGCGGGCAGCTTCGGCGCGCTGACCGTAACCGTGCACATGCTGGATCGCACCGTGATAGCCCTGCAGTCCGCGCAGCTCGACCCCTTGAAGCTGACTGACATGTTGGCCCAGTTCAACGGCATCACCCGGCAGTACGCCACAGCGCCCCAACCCGACGTCGACATCGACGACCACGCCGAGGCTCACATCATGATGGCGGGCTGCTTCGGCCAACGCTGAAACAGCATCTGGATGATCAACCGCGACCGTAATCCGCGATTGGCGGGCCAGGGTCGCCAATCGGTGAAGTTTGGCCGGGCCGACAACTTCGTTGGCAACGAGCACGTCCTTGACGCCACCAGCCACCAGGATCTCGGCCTCGCCGACCTTTTGCGCACATTGTCCAACCGCACCGGCAGCCACCTGCATATGCGCGATGACCGAGGTTTTGTGGGTTTTGGCGTGGGGACGGATGCCAACCCCGGCCGTGCGGCCAAACTCGGCCATTCGCTCGATGTTGCGCCCGAGCGCATCGTGGTCCACCAGCAGCGCCGGCGTGTCGATGGCGGCCACCGGGCCACCGATTCCTTCGAAAGCGAGATCGTCCATCGTGCTACGCGGTGACCACTTCCTCGACAAATGCAAATCGGAAGGCATCTCCGTGGCGACGGATTCGGCCAACCGACGGTGTCGGGAAATGAGCCGGCATGATTAAAGTGTCGGTGTCGGCGTGGCGCTCGAGAAAGGCGCGCCGCATCGCGCGCGATGCCGTGGGATCAACGCAAAAGCAGCTGTTCCAGGCCGGCATCGTACATTGAAACGCGTGATGCATGAGGTCGCCGCTCATCACCGCTTCGCCGCGCCCACCCTTTACGTGCACGCAAACATGGCCCGGGGTGTGGCCAGGCGTTGGATCCAACCATGCGGTGTCGTCGAAGGCGTAGTCCATATCGACGAAATCGGCTTGTCCCGCCTCGATCACCGGCAACAGACTGTCCTCGAAGTAGGGATCGGTCGTGTACAGCGCACGCTTTTCGTCGTTCTGCCAGTGTTCGAATTCGTTTTTGGTGAACAGGTAGCGGGCGTTAGGGAACGTGGGCACCCAACGGCCGTTGACGAGTTGTGTATTCCAGCCGACATGATCGACATGGAGGTGCGTACACATCACGAAATCGATGTCGGCGGGCGACAGTCCGGCCGCCGCCAACCGCTCAAGGAATGGCCAGTTCTTCATGTGATAGCGCGGTTTTTGCGGCCGTTCCTTGTCGTTTCCGGTGCAGGTATCGATGAGGATAACATGGTGCTTGGTGCGGACGACGTAGCTGTTGAAGGCGAGGATGAGGAGGTCCGTTCCCGGCTGCAGCAGATTAGGCTCAAGCCAATCGCGATGGGCGTTAAGAACCTCGGCGTCGAAATCCGGGAACAGGATATCGGGCGCGAGCAGAGGCGCCTCATTCTCGAGCACTCTATCGATCTGGACGCCGCCGAGATCCCAACTGCTCATGGTTGATTCAATTGCCGGTCGTTAGCTGACGTGCTCGCGCTTACTCTCATAGTCCGACCACGCATCGCCCGCATAGACCGGCGTGCGGCCTTCCTGCTTTGTTATCGAGTCGGCGTCGTAAACGGCGACCTCGGGAACATGCGGTCTGGCGGCGGCTTCCTTGACGTCGAGCCATAACCGAAGGAATAGGCGCTTCTTATTGGCGTCGGTGGGATCGTTCTCGAAAGCGCTGCGCGCATGCATAACAATGAAATTGTTGCCGAACGTCATCTCACCAGGTTGGACGAGCATGTCGAGCCGGAAGTCGTCGCGCGCCGCAATCTCCTGGAAACAAGCGATCGCCTCCAAGAGTTCAGCCGGCATATCAATGCCCGACTCCTTGGCCGCAGCCGGCATGTACGCATCCACAAAACGACAGCTTAGGACGTCGTCGACGGTCGAGAAAATCGGCACCTTGTGTGGCGTGACGGGTTCCTGACCCGGCGCCTCCTCGCCGCGGCCGTGGTAGTGGAAGCCCTCGTAAAGCGGCCTGAGCAACTCAGGACGGGTGGCGAAGATTTCGTTGTGCACGGCGATTGCGCTGGCGTATTGGCTCTCGCCACCCCGCGCCGCAGTGCGGATGTTAAGCATGCCGATCAATTCGTTGAGATCGGTGTGAAGTGACAGCTCATATTTGTTGCGATAGGCCCGCTCAAGAGGATCGCTGTCGGAGTAGTCCATCACGTAGCCCAGACGATCGCCGATCACGAGAAAACCCCGGCCATCCATCAGCTCGCGCTTGATCCGGTTCACAAAATCCTGAATGTCATCGAGCGGAAAATTCGCTTTGGTAATATGGTAGATACCAAGTCCTGCTTCGCGCACCTGATTGAGCGCCAAATCCAGCGCCTTGATGTGACGCGGCTCAAGGTCGCGCGCAAAATCGTCGTTGCTTTTGAAGTCGATCGATTTCCACGCGCTGGGGTGATCAATGTGATGCGAGATGATCGGGGTGATCATAGCAGTTTCCTCCGCGAGGGGAACATCACCCGTTCCGGGCAATCGTGGGGATTTACAAGTATACCCAATAATACCGAAGGGCGAACGGCCAGCCGCCTGACGGTGGCGCGTTAACTGCCGAGCGCCGCCTTCTTGCGTTCAACATAGTCATTGATGCCTTCCCAGGCATCGTCGCTATAGATCGGCTTGCGGCCTTCCTGGCGCGCTATGGAGTTGCCCTCGAAGATCGTCACTTCGGGCACGTGCGGGCGGCGCACGGCTTCGTCGGGATCGAGCCAAAGCCTGAAGAACAGGCGCCGTTGATCGAGCGGCTTGTCGCTATCATCGAAACCACTGCGCCCATGTAATACGGTAAAATTGTTCGACAACAGCATTTCACCCGGCTCGACCATCATTTCCAGGCGTATGTCCTCGCGCGCAGAGGTAGCTTCAAAAACTTCGATGGCTTCGAGAAGTTGGGGCGGCAAATCAACGCCGAGTTCGGCGGCGGCAGCGGGCATATAAGTATCGACGTAGCGACAGCTGAGGAGTCCGTCGACGGTTGAGAATACCGGTACTTTGTGGGGCGTAACCGGCGCCTGTCCAGGCGCGTTCTCGCCGCGGCGGTGGTAGTAAAACCCTTCATAGAGCGCCGGCAACAAATCTGGCCGAGTGGCAAATATCTCGTTGTGAACGGCGATTGCACTGGCGTATTGGCTCTCGCCGCCAACTGTTGCCTTGCGAATATTGAGCATTCCGATCAAATCGTTGAGGTCGGTATGCGGCGACAATGCATAT
>Ga0115002_10003153_pt1 | contig 20762 bp, 15 predicted proteins | sample ArcticOcean_MG_C_8_FD_89576 | JGI IMG/M metagenome (GOLD analysis project Ga0115002, IMG submission 89576) | Marine microbial communities from western Arctic Ocean - ArcticOcean_MG_CB11_86 | ecosystem: Environmental > Aquatic > Marine > Oceanic | place: Arctic Ocean: Canada Basin | collected... | reverse complement strand
CCTTACGCACCACCGATAAATGAATATCCAACACATCTTCAAAACGCGCCGGACTCATATACTCACAAGACGCCCCCACCCGAGGCCAACCAATCGTATTGCCTTCCCACTGTGTAGACACACTCGTGCCCAACGACCGTAGGAATTCGTGCTCTGCAGCTTCCATAAAAACAAAAAACCGGGAAAAATGCACAATCCCGGCCATATCTGTATCGGGAAACTCAATCCGACGTGTGGCATGAAATTCACTGGCCATAAGAGAAACCATTTCTTTGTATTTATGAAGACGGTTTAAAAAATGTCACCAAACACCCACCCAATGCCGCACACACAATGCCCAATGCAAACTGCCAATTTAAACTGCTCCAACCACCCGATGGCGGATGCATAATCAGCGACACCACCGCATTCACAATGGGTGCACCAGCAAACACAATCGTCATCACCACAGGCGGCGTGCCCTTTGCGCCAAAAGCCAACAACACACCAAATGCACCAATCGCACCAACAGTACCTGCCAATAAGGACCAACTCATCCCTTTAGAAGGAAACGACCAATCTGCGCCATTAGCAGCAAGTACAATCAGCGACCCAATCACAGCCGTCAGCAAATACGCAATACCCACAAACAAAAAAGCCTTATATCGCCCATTGATCGGGTCTCCCATTGCCATTTGCCCAGAATGCAAAAAGATCCCATACAAACCCCACGACCCCACCGTCAAAAGAGCAAAAACCAACCATGTAAATCCCGAAGACGAAGCCTGCTCTGGCATAACAAATCCCTCCCTAAATGAACCTCAATAAACCCTATAAACCTGCCTTTTCACTTTGCATCTCACCGTCCCCAACATACTGCCGATAAACTTCCAACGTTGCCTCTGCCATTTTCTCATCATTAAAATCCCGATGCACAACTTCTTTCCCTCTTTGCCCCATCGCCTCCCGTCCTTCTCCATCGGTCATCACCCGCAACAAACCTGCTGCAAGTGCTTCCAATGAATCCGGCGAAACCAAAATGCCGCCACCCGTTCTTTCAATCACCTCGGGAAATGCCCCATGCCGCGGTTGCACAACAGGCACCCCATTGGCCATTGCTTCTAAGAGGAACAATCCCTTAGGATCTTTATAGGGCGCTGGCACAGACAACACATGCACCGCATTCAAAAATTCAATCTTCTTCTCACGATCCACCTCACCCCAATAATCAAAGACATCCGAAAGCCCCAACCGATCCACTTGTGCACAAACATCCTGAAAATACACTTCATCGCGCTTCCCCAAATATCCCGCCACCTTAAGTCGAAGATTCTCCTTACCAACTTGCTCCGTCAACTGATGGAACGCATCCACCAAAACATGCAAGCCCTTTTCAGGACAAATACGCGCCAAATATCCAATCGTAAACGGATCGTTCGGCAAGTTTCGCTCTGTCACGCCATGGCCATCCAGGTGAATTCCCAATCGAACCACATGAATACGATCTTGTGATACATCCAAATAGTTGGCCATAAAATCGGCATAATAATTACACGGCGCAACAAACCCATCCACATCTTGTGCACGTTCTCGCAACAATTTCAAAGCATCGGAGTGATAAGGCTCCGTCAAGCCCTCCAAAAAAATATCTTCACCCTGTAATGCACACAAAACAGGCACACCCAATTCCCGTTTGATCTCACGGGCCATGCCCAAAAACATCGAATTGGTCAACTGCACCAAATCGGGTTTAAAATCTTCCTTCAGCCAATGAATCAACTTCTTCAATTCTTTTTTTTGAGGCCCCAACTCCCCTTGCAACACCGACACCGTGAGTGACCCCAAATCTTCGGCACTTGTAGACCCACTAAACCGCCCCAAACTGTTTAACAACGCACGACGATCAAACAGCTTATCCACAAACCAAGGTGTATGCCGAAACAAACCTAATTTTTCCTGCAAATACACATTGATGCCACCATAAAACACACGATCAATGCTCACATTTTGTTCATCTGTGCGCAACGGTGTGTACGTTGGAATCAGCGCAATGTCCACACCCATTTTTTGAAGTGCCAATACCAGTGTATTGTCGTGCATACAACTGCCACAATACATTCCAGCAGCACCAGCGGCAATATAAGCGATTCGCATAGAAAAATTTCAAATAAAAGCAGAGCGCGTGGCACGTAGCGCAGAGCGTTTAAAACTATTTCGCTTTGCGCTTCGTGCTCGACACCTTGCGATATTGTTCCCCAAAGTTTATGTCTTATGACGATCTGAGAAAAACATATCGATCACATCTTGTTTCGGTGGTCGCGTTACAAATGAGACCACCACCAACACCAATGACGAAACCACCACCATCACCGCCGCAGGCAACACACCCGTGCCACCTACCGTATAACCCGGTGTTTGCCAGCCCTGAACAAAAAAATAAATCCAAAACACAGCCACACTCACAACAGCAGCAGTGGCTCCTGCCTTTGTACTGCGCTTCCAAAACACAGCCGCCACCATCACCGGAAACAATGCCGCAAACCCAGAGAAAGACCAAACGGCCAATCCAAAAATACTCCGATTTGACACCAGCGAAAGCACATAGGCGATCACAAGAATTCCAATCACAAACACACGCCCATAAAACACCTGCTGTTTCTCACTCATCTGATCGTGAAACCCATAATGCCGCACAATATCTTGTGTAAACATCGTACCAATGGCCAGCACCTGCGAATCCAAAGAAGACATCACAGCCGCCAACACACCGGCTGCCAAAAGCCCAGCCAAAATACCGGGCGCGTGCAAATCGATCAAACGCACCATAACCGAGTTGGCCGCAGGCCCTTGCAAATCGGAAAAACTCACATGCCCCAAAACACCCAACACCACACTCGGCACCCACACCACCGCCACACAAATCGGGTACAAAATCAATGGCCACCGAAACGATCTTGCACTCTTTGCCGTCATCCAATGCATAAAAATATGCGGAAACATCCCCGCCGAAAGCGGTATACATGTATATGTCAACCAATTGATCGGATGAATGCCTTCACCGCGCACCAAAAGTTCTGGGTGAATCTGTGCCACCCGATCCATTGCTCCAGCAAGCCCACCCATTTTGCCCACAATCACATAAAAAGCAACCGCACCCAACGTCATAAACACAAGCGTTTGAAACGCATTGGCCCAAGCCGTCCCCCTCAACCCACCATAACACACATACAACAGCACCACCCCACCAATCACCAAACCACCCACCCATTCAGGCATCCACCCATCAGTCATCTGATTCAACGTAATACCACCACCCATAATCCCAATCAACAAATAAGGCACCACCAACGCCACCAACACCACAAACAACAACAAGCCCAACCCATCTGAATCCCATCGTTGGCGAAAAAACTGAGCCTGAGTCAAAAATCCATGCCGTTTTCCCAATGCCCAAACCCGTGTGCCCACAACAAAAAAGACACACGGAATCACAAATGCCGATGCAGACCCCATCAAACCAAAAACACCAATCCCCCGATTATAAGCCTCACCAGATGCACCGAGAATCGAGAACGCCGTCATATTGGTGCCAAACAAAGACATCAACAACAAAAAAGGCCCTATCGATCTGCTCGCCACAAAATAATCTTCGCCCGTGCCCCGAAACAAACGGTGACTCCAAGCACCTATAACCAGTACCAAAATCAAATAGGAAAAAATGATAAACAGCGTCATTCGGCCTCCCCATCCAAATCACGCGGCCAAGCATATCGCACCAACAACCCCATCAACCCAGCAACAACCACACAAAAAAATATGTGATACGTCAAACCAACTGGCAGCCCCAACACCAACTGGGCATCATCCCAATACCACAGATCATTGTGTAACACATACAAAACAACCATTGCCAAATAAAGCACCCACCGCATTTTTTATATCCATTTCAAAAAGAACACTATTCTTACTTCAACCTAAACATAATGTGTCACATCATCAGGTAATTCACACATTTCTCCCATCGGTCCAAAAATAGGCGTCACATCGTTGATATACACATTCCCACTTAAAATATCCACCACACCCTGAATACACTCGGGATGCTGCTTCAAAAACTTCGCAAAACTGAACTCTTTGCTATAAAATGCATACACCAACTTGCGAATGGCTTCCATACCCGGCATAAACTCCGCCTCCCACTTGCCCAACTGTGCACCCGAAAAATCGTTCTTCTCAATGGCCTCATGAATGGCATCAGCAGCCATCTCGCCCGACTTAAGTGCCAAAAACACACCCGACGAATACACCGGATCAACAAACCCAAACGCATCCCCCACAAGCACCCATCCGTCACCCGCAAGCTGACTTGATCGATACGAAAAATCTTGCGTCACCTTCATTGGAAACAATTGCTCGGCACCCTCCAAACGCTCTTTCATACGCGGGCACAAATCCAATTCTTCTCTAAAAATATCTTGAGGCGATCCCTTGCGGTTTTGCAACAAATAATCCAACCCGCCCACAACCCCCACACTCACAACATCATCGGGCAAAGGAATCGACCAGAACCAAGACTCTTTGTCTTTGCTATTCAAAATCAGCGTGGCACCTTCATCAATACCCTTGTCTCGATGCGCACCCTTATAATGTGTAAAGATAGAAGCCTTCTTCAAATTCGGTTCCACAGTCTTTGTCTTCAGCCGTCTCGAAATCAATGCACTGCGCCCCGTTGCATCCACCACCACACTCGCCGACAAATCCTTCACCCGCCCATTGCGAAACTTAACCTGAACACCCGTTGCACGCTTGCCCTTAAAAAGCACCTGAAGCACACTCGCGCCCTGTTTGACCTCCGCACCCTTTTCTTTTGCATTGTCCAACATCAATTGATCAAATTCACTGCGCAACACCTGCCACGTCACCGAACTTTCATGAGGATCATGTTGATTAAAATAAAACGGTGCCGACCCCTTACCCGATCCACTAAAAAACTGCACGCTATACTTTCGAACAAACGTGCTCTTTTTCAACTTATCCAAAATCCCCAACCGCTCAAAAGACCAATACGTACCCGGCATCAAAGACTCACCAATTTGAAATCGGGGAAATTTATCCCGTTCCAACACCAAAACCCGGTGACCATATTCAGCCACCAATGCCGCCGTAGTACTACCTGCCGGCCCGCCACCAATTACAATCACATCATAATCATTCAAAACACGATAACCTTTCCTTATATGCGCCTCAGTATTTGATCATATTCACTATGAGGCCCGATCCAAAACCATAAGATAATATCATTATTTTCTACAACACCCAGTGCTCGCCAACCAATACCCACCCTAACAGAGTAAATAGATTGTGTTGGATGTACTTGCTTAAATTCAAGGCTGGGATGAGTAGAGTCATTCTTCCAAAGCTTGTAGTTTTTCTGTGCGACTGTCTTGGCTCTGTCGGGAAGCCTTCGAAAGCAACGTATAAAATCTGGGGTAAGATGTGATATCACAATTCATCAAATCCTATTTTTTTTGTTCGCCCGGCTTTAAAATCCTCCCGCGCTTTATCAGCGAGTGCAGCCAATAAATCTTGGGACTTGTCTAAAGTCTCATCCCATTTGGATTCTCCTCCAATATCTTTCAATACCTGCTGGGCAAGTTCATCCTGAGATTTTTCTGGAAGTTTTTGAGCTTCCTCAAAGGCTTTGTTCAAGAGTTCTGTCATCCCGCTCTCCTTGAAAAACAACCCTATGATCGATGATCCATAAACCGCTTCGCTTTCAACTCAAATCTCGGCAACGTGTTATTCGGCACCGTTTGCACACGTGCACGAATACCCAACAAGTGTCTTACCTCTTGTCCCACAGCCTCTGCCACAGCATCCACCGAATCCCCATTCACTTCCAACCGAATTTCCATATCAGCCATCTCGTGACGCCGATAAATATCCACTGCAAATTCTGTCACTTCAGAAAAACCTCGTACCACATTTTCAATCGAGCTCGGATACACATTCACACCCCGAATTATAATCGCATCATCAACACGCCCAATCACGCCCCCATCCAAACGCCAAAAAGAAGACCCGCACGCACACATATCCCGATTCAACTTCACCCGATCACCCGTACGGTAACGAATCACAGGCATAGCCACACGCCCCAAATTGGTAATCACCAACTCGCCTTCTTCGGCAGGTTCACAAGTATCAGGGTCAATCACTTCAAACACAAACTCGCCCTCATTCACATGCATCCCATCTCGCATCTCGCACTCAAACCCCCAAGCCCCCACTTCCGTCGCACCTGCATGATCATAACACGTTGCACCCCAAGCCCGTTCTATGCGCTGCCGCGTGGCAGGCAACCCCGCACCCGGCTCCCCCGCGTGAATCGTCGTTTGAATACTGCCATTAACAATATCAATACCTTCAGCCTCTGCCACCTCAGCCAAATGCAACGCATAGGTTGGCGTGCACACCAAAACCGTGGCCTGATGATCCACAATCGCTTGAAGCCGTTGAACAGACGTCATCGACCCACCCGAAATAGACAAAGCACCTAACTCACGTGCCCCTTCGTGCGCCGTCCAAAACCCAATAAATGGCCCAAAAGAAAATGCAAAAAAGATACGATCAGCTGCCGTTACACCCGCCCCCTGATACACACGCTTCCAACACTGAGCAAACCACATCCAACTTGCATCTGTATCTAACCAACGCAAAGGCTGTCCCGTCGTGCCCGACGTTTGATGCACACGAACAAACTGATCTTGTGAAACCGTCAGATTCGTGCCATAGGGCGGATGGGCAATTTGGTCGGCAGACAACTCGGCTTTGCTTGTAAAAGGCAATCGCCGATAATCTTCCGCAGTCCGAATATCTTCAGGCCGTGTAAAACCTGCTGCATTCAGTTTTTGTCGGTAAAAGACATTGTCTTTTAAAATTGGCCCCAACATGCTTTGCAATCGCTTCAATTGCAAACCTGAAAGGGCCGTGCGATCTTGTGTCTCGATATCAGAACCCATATTTAGGAAAGAAAAAAAAGAGGAAAGAAGATAACATCGGAACCCATGTTTTTTCTCTCTTCTTTCTTCTCCCTTTTATCTGCCTTTACTGAAGGTTAATTTCAAATGCACCATACACACCAAAGGGTGGAGCAGGAATTACCGAAGTTGCACCAAAACCACGCGTTTCATATTTTTGGTCGGTCAAATTTTTGGCATTCATACGAAATTTCATCTGCTTGTACGTATACGACAACGACGCATCAAAAGTCAACACACCCGGGATTTCAAACTGATTGTCTTCGGCTATAAATTGTCCGCTCACATAGCGCCCACCCACACCCAGTTCAACACCATTCTCAAACCCTTTTGCCGTCCATACATTCAAAATATGCCGCGGAGAAAAAGCGGGTTTGTTACCCGACCGATCCAAAAACTGAAACGAAACGCCGGTTGCTGTTGGTACCGCAACAAATTCGGTAAAACGCGTCAGTTCCGCTTTTGAAAATGCGTACGAAAAAAATGTGTGCCAATCTGGCACCGGCTGCACCATCACCTCAATCTCCATACCCCGCGACCGTTGATCCCCATCTTGTTTGGTCACACCCATTGCATCTGGGATACCAATATTGTCTTTTTGTAAATGATAAAATGCCAACGATGCCTGCAATTTGTGATCCACCAAATACTTCTTCGCACCCACCTCAACCTGTTTGCTCTCTTCAGCATCACGAGGACCCGCCACTTGACTCGATGGCGGAGCAAACGCCTTTCCAACATTGGCATAAAACGACAGATCTTTAGTAGGCGCAATTACCAACCCAGCCATGGGACTTAGTTTGTTATATTTGCGAGAGGTCGAAGTCAGTGGATCGTCATAATCAATGCGATCATATCGCCCACCTAAAAAGGCTTGGAAAGATTCAGAAAACACCATCCGATCTATCACATAAGGCGCAACAACCAAGCTCTTCGAATTGGCACCCTGCGATTGTCCCGGAATAATAAAGAAGGGCTGCGTAGCCGTTTCAATCGGATTAATCAAATCAAGATTGGGTAAGAACGCCACATCAAGTGAAAACACATCTTTCCACTGCGTCAGCTCCACCCCAGTCAACAACGTATGTTCCACACTGCCCGTTGTAGCAGAAAACAACAGTTCAAACTGATTGCCCAACACCTTCTGACGATCATCCAAAAGCACCAGCGTGCGGCTCACATCCTGACCCCCTTGGGCATTGGGAAACACACCATTAAACAACGACCCCTGCGACACCCAAGAAAAATCAGTATAGTACAGCTTATTGCGCAACGTCACCTTTCGGGACAACTGAGAATGCAAATCGGCACGCGCCCGATAAATCTCCTGATCGGAAACATCAAACGGTGACTGATAAGATCGTGTACGCGGCACATTGGCCACCGCACCATTGACCACAGGCAATCCCGAATCGGATTTATATGAACTGGTCACATACTCAAAGTTCGTTGTTACCGTTGTCTTTTCACTTCGCCAAGTCGCCGACGGGTTCAGTGCCCAAATGCCACTGTTTTTGTCATCGCGATAACTGTCAGACACCTGTCGAAGCGCGTTCAACCGAACCGCCACCCCACTCTCCAAATCTGCCCACCCAGCATCTACCGTACTGCGCCCAGTATTATAAGGCCCATACGAACCCGTCACCTGAAAGAGATTTGTGAATATAGGCTGTTTCCGGCTCAAATTCACCGACCCAGACAATGGATTGCCACCATATAAAAAAGCACCCGGCCCTTTGAGTACCTCCACACGTTCCAAATTATACAAATTGTAAAACGTAGCCTCAGGCTCCGAAGCGCCATCCGTTAGCACCAACCCACTCGACAAAGAATCAAACCCACGAATAATAAAAAAGTCCGTCACGCCAAACACCGTTTGCACATTCACACCACTCACATTGCGCAGCGCATCACCCAAAACCACACCACTCTGGTGCCGAAACAACCCATTGTTCACCACCCCAATACTCGCAGGCGTCAACCGCAACGGAACCGGCACCTTCGTTGCCACCGTACTGACCGTTGGCACCTTATCTCTACTCTCGGTCACCACAATCTCTTCGCCCGCATAAACGGGAAGCTCTTCTTCGTTTTCCTCTTCAGCTACTTCTTGTGCAAACACAACCTGCCCAGACAAACCCAATAGACAAACCAATACAAAACGAAATAATACGTTCATCCCATACCCTCTATTTATGATGTCATCATGATTCATAATCAGTACTCGAAAATCCTACAGACTTGTCTCTAGCTGTTCATTATCCATTGCCTTTTAAGTATATCTCGAATTCCGATATTGCTCGTTATAAAACTCAGGCAACAACTGATCGACCCGCAACAACCCTTGACTCGTCAATCTCACTTCCGATGCATCATAGTCCAACATGTCATAGTCTTTCAGCGTCTGAAACCCTTCTGCAAATTTTTCAAGAATATCCACTCCAAATTTATCCTGAAAATATGCGGGCTCAATATGCCCCAACTTCAACTGCAAAATCATTTCACGTATCAAACGCTCTTCATCCGTCGGCACAAAAGATCGATTCAGCGGCAACCGTCCTTCTTTAATCGTATCGATATACGGATCCCAATGGGTCTGATTTTGAAAATGCATCCCGCCCACATGAGAAAACGACGCCACGCCCGTACCAATCAAATCGGCACTGTGCCACAACGCATCTCGATACACAAACTGATTCAATCTTCCTTTTTTGACCAGTGTATACGCACTCGACGTATCAAATCCGGCTGCATGAAATTGCTCAATCGCATAGGCGTGCCACGCCCGTTTCGTGTCCCAATCTGCCACAGGAACACCCTGACCATCTCCATCCAAAATAGCTTTAGAATATGTCGTATTAAACGGCAATTCCATCTGATAAATCGTCACACTATCCGGATCCAAATCTATCGTTTTCTGAACCGTCTCACGCCACGATTCCCACGTTTCCCCTACCATCCCAGAAATCAAATCGACATTCACTTGCGCAAAACCCTGCGCCTTCACCCAAGGCATAGCTGCATATATCTCTTTGCTCACATGTGCCCGGCCATTTTCGCGCAAAATCTCATCGTTCATATTTTCCAAACCCAAGCTCAAACGCGTCACACCAATCTCGCGAATGGCCTCCACCTTCGATTGAGACAAGGTACCCGGCTCGCATTCAAACGCCACCTCTTCAGCCTCGTCCCACGGCATCACCGCCTTGACCCGATCTGCCAATGCCTTCAAATGTTTAACACTGATATAAGAAGGTGTGCCGCCACCAAAATAAATAAAGTTTAAAGGCCGCCCCGATATGCGAGGCAATTTGCTATAGGTTTCAATCTCTTTTGCCAACGCATCCAAATACGTTTGAATATCTGAACTATTCCGATCGGTATACACCCGAAAATAACAAAACTTGCACCGCTTCCGACAAAACGGAATGTGCATATAAAGCCCCAACGGTGTATCTTGCGCCGCCGGATCTGTTGTATTGAGCATCTCCTCAACCTGTGCGCCATTTTCATCTCGCCAAAACGAATACGGCGGATAATTGGACACAAACACACTGCCAACCTCGGTGTCTTTCCATTCCCGCTTAGATGTTGCAGGTTCTGGAATATCAACTTGTTCACTCATTTAATCAACCTTTCCACCAAAACAATATAAGGTGCCATCAGTTGCTCCAATAATCAACTTACCTTCTGTCACACTCGGTGCCGCCACAATGTCTGAACCCACCACAAATTCCCAGTTCAATTCACCCGCCTGTAAATCCAATGCCAGCACCTTCCCCCCAGTCGTACCCACAAATACCCGGTCTCCAACCACCACAGGGGAAGACTCAAAACGAGCCTGCGAAACATACGTCCACAACACCGCCCCATCTTCCGGATTCAATGCCTGAACCATCTTATCGCGCCCTGCCACAATCACCTGATGATCTGTCACAGCAGGTGACGCATAAAACGGAAACTTCCGCTTTGGATGTTCATAGCGCCACACCACCTCTGACGCTTTCAAATCGACACACAAAACCTGATTGCCATATGTGCCCACAAACGCACGCCCATTTCGAACAGCCGTGCTGGCACCCACATAATCATTCAAATTTGTTTGTGAAAGTTCTTTGCCATCAGCAACGCGCACCACACGCATATGGCCATCACATCCAGCAACCAATGCCCCCCCATCCACCACAGCCGGCATCCCATGCACATACCCATCGGTTTCAAACTTCCACAACAGCGCGCCATCTTTTGCATTGAGACAGTACAAAAATTGATCGTAAGAACCAAATAAGATCCGCCCGTCGTCTACATTGGCCGACGAAATAATCTCACCCTCTGTTTGAAACGTCCAAACAGCCTTCCCCGTCTTTCCATCTACCGCATGAAAAACACCCTCACCATCGCCAAAAAACACGGTACCCGCATATACCAAAGGCGAAGATTTAATTTCACCGGTAGCCAAATACGTCCACTTCAAATCACCCGTGTCCAAACCAAACGCATAAAGCTTGCCGTCCAACCCACCCACATACACCGTGCCCTGCCAAATGGCCGCCGTAGACTCAATGCCCTCTTCAACCGAAGCGGTCCACAACACATCCAACACGTCAGGCAGTGTAGCCGTTGACACACCCGTAGAGTGTGCATCTCCTCGAAATTGCGTCCAATCAGCAAAAACATGAACGGGAAGTAGAAAGTAAAAAGAGAAAAGTAAAAAAGAGAAAACTTTTATACGCATCAATACGCTGCTTTATAAAGTACCAGAAAATCTTCTTCACGCACAGGTCTTGGATTAAACGTACCCGTCCACTGCGTTGCGGCTTCTTTGGCCAATTGTGGCAGCTTCTCTTCATCCACACCCAAATCACATAATTGAGTAGGTAAACCTGCCACAGCCTTCATATCAACCACGCGATCGGCAAGCGTCAGAGCATCAATACCCAATCCCTCATAAAGCACACCTTCCGTCTCACCATTAAACCGAATCACTGCCGGAAGCATCAAACCCACCGCCACACCATGTGCAATTCCAAACTGTGCCGTCAACGGATTGGCACACGCATGAGCCGCACCCAACATCGCATTTTCAATAGCCGACCCCGCAAAGTTTGCACCCACCAACATCTGGCCACGGGCTTCGACATCTGATGGATCGTTTAACACCCGTTCAAAACTCGACGAAAGCAACCGCCACGCCTCTAATGCAAACAGACATGACACCGCGTTGCGTCGAGTAGACACATAACTTTCAAGTGCATGTGAAATCGCATCAATACCCGTTGCAGCCGTCACACCTCGGGGCACACTCTCAGTCAGCGCCGGATCTAAAATCACACTGCGAAACCGCGCCTTCAAATCACCACACGCCATCTTCTCATGTGTATCAGCATCTGCAATAAGCGCAAACGACTGAGCTTCGCTTCCCGTGCCCGCCGTTGTCGGAATTCCAATAGACGGCAACATCGGTTTCTCGGCGTGACCCATCCCCCAATAGTCTACCATCTGCCCGCCATGGGTCAAAATAAAATTGATTGCCTTGGCACAATCCATTGCACTGCCACCACCCAAACCCACAATCAAATCAATACCACCCTGCGCTTTCGCAAAAACCACACCCGCATCAACGTGTTCCGTCGTCGGGTTCTCACGCGTACCATCAAACACAAAAATATCCAGAGACGCGCCCTTCAGTGGCGCCACCGCCCGGTCAACAATCCCGGCGTTCACAATCCCCGGATCCGTCACAACCAATATGCGTTTGCCACCCAATTCACCAACCAGCATCCCCAATTGCGCGAGCGAACCCTCTCCATAGATCACCCGGGTCGTCGGGTGAAAATCAAATGATTGCATGATCAATTACCCATTAGTTTCTACGCTTGCCTTGACCACTGCAACGCGCGTTGCCGATATAAATGCGCAAACAAATTGCCTTCGTGGGGTTGATCCCAAGAAATTTGATTGGTCGGGATTGGCCCCACATTGAGTCGTTCAACATTTGGCGAATCCAAACACGCATTGATGAACGCTTCATCTTTGGTCAATGCGGTCACCACCAAGCTCGGCCCAATTTTGTCTAACAACTCCGCCTGCGGCACTTCGACCACACTCACATAAGGAAACAAAAATTCTGTATTCGCCAAAGGATGTGTGTGATCTTCACACCACACCACCGTGGGGTTTAAAAACTTCAAACCATCCAATTCAACCAAACGATCACCACGCAACGAAGTGGTCAACTCTTTGGCACCAGCCGTTCGCAAATGAATGTCAATCGTCTTAGAAATTTGATCGGCAAAAGTTGGATTGGTAAACGCTGCAATCTTCGCATCTGGATCATCCAATGGCCGTCCCACAATTTTTGCCAACCGCTCGGCCAGCGCCTCCGCAATTTCTTTGCCGTGCGAAGGCACCCACACACCCGATGCATTAATACACGAACGACCGCCATTGGCCGTAATCGATGTCACCATCACATCCAAATAATCTTCCCAATGATCCATCTGGTCTTCGCCCAAAATCAACTTACTCTGCCCCGGCCCGTGAATCTCCACCCGATGATCATTCAACCACGGCGCAACCGTCGAGCCGCCGCCAAACAACATCGAGCGACCACACTGCAAAAGAATCTCCGTTGCCCCACTGTGATCCGTCGGATAAAAGCTAAACGCTTCGGGTGGGCATCCTGCCTTCATAAACGCCATCGCAATGCGAAACGGCGTCCACGGTTCTTCGCGCCCCGGTTTCAAAACCAAAGGCACTTTTAGCGCAATCGACGGCACCCAAAGCGAGTGCACACCCGGCGAATTACTTGGCAAAATCGCACCCAAAGCATCCGCCTCACAAATATAACTCAGCGACCGACCACCTTGCTCGTGCCATCCCGCATCCAAAACCGACAAATCCAACCCCCGTGTCAACCCACCCAAAATCGCTTCCACCTCATTACACACCAACCGAATCTTTTCCATATTTGCCCGACAAAGCGCTTCGGGCATTCCCGTAGTGCCCGACACCTGCTTCACATAATCCTCAGGCGACTGCACCTGATCTCCAATGGTCAAATCAGCCTCCACAAACAAACGCGCAGCCTCACGTGTCATCGCCATCAATTCCGACACACTAAATTTCTCAAGCGCCTTTTTGTTGATCGCCATCCCTTTCAAATCCTTCGCCACCAACCCCCGATTGGCCTGACTCACCTGCACCAAAGGTTCCTTCGTCTGAATGTGTGCCACTTCCTGCACACTCAAACTCGTATAAGGTTTCCCCGCCCGTAAAATAGGCATCTTCACCATGTTAATAGACCCCCACCACAACCGACTCTTGCAAGTCAGAAAACAAACCCAAATTGCGAACCCCATCCCAAGGAAAGGCCGCAATCGGCTCGGCACGTTCAGCCTCGTCGCGCTCTAAAAATCGCGGCATAAAAAACTCTTTGGTCAGTGTGGTCAACATCACCCGACCCACCGCGTTATAATCTACCGTCTCATCGTGATTATCGGGATTCACCAATTCAATAAACGCTCTGGGCACTGGCGGATAATAGGTAATCGCATAATTATCCTCAGGCGTCAAAGGCTTAGAATAAGCCAGGCCCATCAGCGTATTGCCATAGGTCGGTACAAAATCAATGCCCGGAACCAATTCTTCTCGGGCAAAGCGATTAAACTGCGCATTCATTTCAGTGCCCCCACAAAAGATGCCCGAAATGCCTGCCTTCTTCAACGAGATTTTCTCACACAAAGATTCCAAAAGTTTGGGCGTGGTAAACATACACTTCACATTGTCATTGGCCCGCAAGATCGTCAATGCCTGATCGATCACGTGTGTCTTGTAAAGCTCCAACTCCTGAAGCGCACCCCGTTTGATCAGCTTATTCACCCAACGCGGATCTAAGTCCACGTGAAAACAAATGCCCCCGCGAATCTGACACAAATATTCAACGGCCAACCGCAAACGGCGCGGTCCCGTAGGCCCCAACATAATCCAATCGCCCCCCTTGGGAAACGTCTCTTCAGAAAGATTCTCACTGAACATTTCATAATCAACCTGAAAGTCATTCTGACTCACCCGATACTTAGGCACACCCGTTGAGCCCCCCGTCTCAAACACATAGGTATGTTGACCCGCATTGCCCTTGGGAATCCACCGATGTACCGGCCCACCACGCAACCACTCATCTTGAAAATGACCCAATACTTTCAAATCGTCATACCCACCAATTTCTTGACGCGGGTCAAAATCCAACCCTTCGGCAAATTCCAACCAAAAAGGGCACCCTGTATTGGGATTAAAATGCCACGCAACCATCTCACGCACGTGCGCATCTAATGTATCCCGCGCGGCTTTCATCTGATCAGTAAGAGGTGTTTCTATTATTTCCATAAAGTATCCTTAAACGTCAAATTTAGGGCGATTGGTTTTTCAATCTGTGGTTATCCGTATTCATCTGTGGTTGCTATTGTTTTTATATGCTCATTTCTTTATCGCAAACAACGTATTCCGCGTCCCAATATAAAGCACCCCATCCTTTGCCACCGGTGTGGTATAAACCGCGCTGCCCATATTGATTTCGCTGATCAGTTCAAACTCTTTGCCCGCTTTCATAATGGCCACATCGCCATCTTCATCGCCAAGATACACCTTGCCATCGGCCACAAAAGGAGAGCCCCAAATGGCAGCAAACGTGTCATACTTCCAATACTGCGTGCCCTTTGCCAAATCCAAACAATACACATACCCACTCAAGTCAGCCGCATAAAGCAAACCATCACTTATCGCCACCGTTGAAATCGTGCGGTTATAGTCTTCATTGCCAAAATGCCAAACCGCGTGCGTTTCCGTCACATCGCCTTTGCCCGTTGCATCAATGGCCCACAAATGCCCCTTGCCTTCACCGTGTTCAGGATCTTGTCCCACACCAATGAACACTTTGTTGTCATAAATAACCGGTGTCGCAACAATCGCATTGCGCGTACCCCGACCACCCAATTCCCAAACAGAATCTTTGGGATTACAATCAAATTTCCAAATCAACTCACCCGTCGTGGGTTCCAATCCGTAAACCCAACCGTCACCGCCAGGGCAAATTACTTGAGGTTTGCCATTCACCATACCATATGCAGGATTAGACCACTGCCCGTGCAAAATATTCATGCCCGGATAATCTTTCTCCCAAGCCAATTCACCTGTCTTCAAATTCAACGCAATAAAGCTCGGTGCCAAAGGAGAAGGAATCGCCACATGGCCTTCGTCCACACCATTGGCCGTAATCACAAACAACAACTCGCCCCCACCAACAGGTGAGCAAACCGCCAAATTGTGCGGGAACACATCCAACACGTCAAGCATATCATAATCCCAAATGATGTCCACGCCAATCTCACTCTTTTCGTCTTCATCCATAAAAGGGCCATCATTCTCACCGTCCAAAAACCCTTCGGTATCTGCACACACCACACGGCCCTGATTGGAGATATAATACATACGATCACCCCGAATAAAGGGCGTCGAACAGATACCCTGTTGGGGCCAATCATTCACACGCCCGATAGGCAACTTAGAATGCGCAGCTTGCCACAAAAACTTGCCATCACTTTCTTGAAAAGCCATCATCACACCACGATCCCCCACAATCTTAGGATTACGTGCGTTTTGATTGTTGGTACCCATAAATACTTTGCCGCCCAACAACACAGGCCCACCATAAGACTGCGCGCCCAAACTCGCTTGCCACTTAATATTTTCACCCGTCTCAGCATCCCACGACGTAGGCAAACTCTTTTCATCTGACACCAAGTTGCGATCGGTTGTAAAACCCCACATCGCCTCCTCTTGGGCATAAACCGAGGTCGTCAAAACCAAGAGTGCACAATGGCTCAAAAAATGTTTCAATCTCATAGTTCTCTCTTCTCAAAAAGGTTTGAAAATGGTTTTTGTCGTAGGGACAAGCCCCTGTGCCTGCCCTGCCACTTTTGACCGAAAAACAGGGCATCCACGAAGGGACGCTCCAACAAAGTTTTCAGATATTCTCTCGTACACTAATTATGATCTACCACACCTTCACATTATCAAAATAAATCGTCGCTGGTGAATATCCATAAAGCCCAGGACTGCCTTCGTGCACGGGCAATGGATCTTCTACCTCAATGGTCCAAGCCTCGGGTTCAGCTTCATCCCGTTTCCACACCTTGCCTCGTATAATGGCTTTACCGTCTTCAATATCCACTTTCATTTTCATCGTATACCACACATCCACATCCCACTTAAAGTCGATGTATTTACGCATCCGCAAATCAGAAGACCAAGACCGCACTTCTAAGCGTTGATGAATACCTTGCATATCCAACAAGTACCGATTGGCAACCAACCCCAAATCGGGCAACCGACGTCGATTTTTGGTCCCCATCAAATCGGTCTGAATCGTATAGCCTTTCATCCCGGGTGGCCCCACATACAAATTAGCTCGATCCAGTCCCTTAGCTGCAGGTGGTTTGGCCAACACCTTATTGCCTTCTTTGTCTTCCACCTTAAAACCACGCCCGCCCCACACCCAATGTGTTGGGTTTTTGCCCATTGCAACATTTTCAAAATCTTCTGTCCACGGCACATCCGGCACCACACGCACCCAAGTTTGCCCCGTCAACGCACCCACTGTAGCCGTCACCCATCCCCCTTGTCCAATTTTTGAGGGCATAAATAACCCACCTGCCACTTGCCCCAGCAAACCATTCAAAGACCACTGCGCATCTACGGGGCCAATTAAACGTCCTTTTTCATCATATGCTTGTACGCTTATGGGCAACATTTCGCCCGGTGCCAAGGTTGCTTCTGCAGGCATTGTCAAAATAGTTGCAGGTGTGGCTCCCGCAGGTGCCATCTCGTGTTTCACAAAAGGCGAAGGTGTCACCTTAAAGGGCGCATCTTTATCACCCAGGCAAAACAAACCCGCTTCCGTCACCAAATAAACACGCCCATAAGCCACCGCCACAGAACTATAAATTTCGGCGTGAACACCATCAGGCATCGTGATCTGCTTCTTATCAAGCACTTCAGCACCCGCATCACTTACTTTCAAAATTTGAAACCCACCATTCACATCTGTCACATACAATTTGCCATCTGCCCAAGTGGGTGATCCTTTACCAACCGTACCCACATTGTGCTCCCAATATTCCTTCCCTGTCTCGCCATCCAAACAATGCACATTGGCCGAGTTATCCATCACATAAACCCGCCCACCGTGAACAGCTGGAGATGCATACCCCACTGTCATCCCATCTTGCCGCCAAATTTGTTTGCCCGTTGTCGCATCCAAACAAACCACACTTCCCAAAGCAGTACTGCCCACATTCTCTTCACTGTGTGTGGCATAAACCCGATTGCCTGCCACCACAGGAGACGTATTGAGCCCACGCCCGCTAAACGGAAAACCCCAGATGGCTTCACCCGTTGCAGCCTTAAATGCAAAAACACCGCCATTGCCATTGCCCGCAACAAATGCACGTGTCCCATTAATCGTCGTTGCAACAGGCGTTGAATACACCGTCAAATCAACCTGATTGCCACCCCCAGGCCGAGACATCCAAACCGTTTCACCCGTACGTTTGTTAAAAGCCATATATCGATGTGAAGGCGGTTGCGCAGCCCAACCTCGGTTGCCCATACTCACCATAACCAAGTCACCATCCACCACAGGCGTGTGCAAACGCCCACCATAACCCGAAAACCGGTTGAACTCTTCGCCCAACGAACGCACCCACTGAATGTGTCCATCCCCATCAAAACACACAAACAAACCACTCACCAAGTGCGCATACACATTGCCCGTTTCCCCATCAGCACCCAAACTCGCCCAACCCAACCGGTTAAACGGAATGGTTGAATGCCACACATTAAACTTCTTCTCCCACAATAAGGCACCACTTTTAGCATCAAAACACGCAACGTGTTCTTGCTCTGTAATGCCCTGGCCCGTACGGCCAATCACATACACTTTTCCACCCACAATGACCGGGGTAGAACGCCCAATAAAGTCAGATCGCCACAGGAGATTCTCACCCTCTAATGACCAGTGAGAAACCAAACCCGTTTCGGGAGAAGCCCCACTTTGACCAGGCCCTCGCCAGTGCGTCCAATCAGATGCAAAAACGTTTTGCCCCCCAACAACCCACAAACAACAAAAGACCAAAGAAAAAACCGTACGCATATGCAACCACCCTCCTGATGAGTTTCACTCACGAAAAACAAGATATAAGTATGAAAACAGAGCGCGAAGCGCGTGGGGCAGAGCGTTAAAGATCACCCTGCTTTGTGTTATGCTTTCTGCGCTTTGTTACTTTATCCATCGTCTAAAGGCTTTTTTGAATGAAAAACCCCGATAAAACGCCATTATTTAACCATTTTGCCCTATTCCAAATATCGAAATTTGACGAGTAAAAACAGCACCATGTTCCAATTTGGAAAAAATACACTCAATTCACCAGAATTGAAACCCTTGCAATATTGTCAAAATCTTGTAATTACCGATATTAAGAAAGCCAATCTTCAAAAGTGATGCAGTGCAATAATATACCGTCTTACACGAAATTTTCAAGTGCGACAAAGACAGGGCATTTCCCATTTGTTTTATGGTCTGTTTTATGTTTTATTGCACACAAGAGCGTAAAACACAAAATATCTGGTACAGAGTGTTTAAAAGTAGCTCGTTTTTATCTTTTGACAGGAGCATATAGAATGATTCAAAGAATCTTATGTGTCATATCCATACTTTCGCTTTCATTGAGCGTCCAAGCACAAGAGCACTGGCCACAATGGCGCGGGCCAGATCAAAACGGCGTGAGCACATCCAAAAACTTACCCACATCTTGGAGCTTGGAAAAGAATCTGGTCTGGAAATCAAAACTGCCTTCTTGGAGCGGTGGCACCCCCATTATTTGGGGTGATCGCATCTTTCTCACCTCACCCTCACCCGCACTGACCGAAGCAGAAAAAGAACCCGGTGGCAATGCGTTGTATATCCTCTGCCTCTCCAAAACAGACGGCAAAGAACGCTGGCGCGTAAAACTCGACGAAGGCAACCGACTCTGGCGCAAGCAAAACAACACCTCGCCTTCACCCGTCACCGACGGCACACACGTTTGGGTGATCACAGGCACCGGTCAAGTAACCGGCCTCACAATGGCAGGCAAAGTCGTTTGGACACGCAATCTACAAGACGACTACGGTAAGTTTGGCCTCAACTGGGGCTACGGATCATCCCCTCTGTTCTACGACGGAAAACTCATTATTGAAGTCCTCCACGGTATGCACACCGATGATCCGTCCTATGTACTGGCACTAAACGGCCTCACAGGCAAACCCATTTGGCGACAAGAACGCGCAACCAACGCCAACCGAGAATCTCCCGACGCCTACACAACCCCCGCATTGCTCAAACATAAGGGCCAAACACAAATCGTGATCACAGGCGGCGATGTTGTTACTGGCCACGACCCAAACACGGGCAAAGAAATTTGGCGCGCCAACGGTCTAAACCCCGAAGACAATGGCAGCTATCGCATTGTAGCCTCACCTCTCGTCGTTCACGGTATGATTTACGCACCCACACGCAAACGCCCCTTGTTGGCCCTGCCCGCAGGCGGCACCGGAGATGTCACAAATTCCGTCACTTGGAAATGGGACGGCGCAGGTGCCCCCGACGTGCCAACACCTGTATCCGACGGCAAACATTTTTATATGGTT
>Ga0115002_10003151_pt1 | contig 20773 bp, 20 predicted proteins | sample ArcticOcean_MG_C_8_FD_89576 | JGI IMG/M metagenome (GOLD analysis project Ga0115002, IMG submission 89576) | Marine microbial communities from western Arctic Ocean - ArcticOcean_MG_CB11_86 | ecosystem: Environmental > Aquatic > Marine > Oceanic | place: Arctic Ocean: Canada Basin | collected... | reverse complement strand
TTGGACATTTGGCACCATATGTTCTGGATGAGTCGGACGTTGATGTGGCTATAGTATTAAGGAAAAATCCAATGGATTTGATTAAAGTGTTTAAAAATAGAGGATACTCCAAAGAAAAAATCAAATCAAATACTGCGTCTGAGTTTATAGGAGTTACATTTAATGATTCTATTTCATCCTTTGGTGAAGAAAAAACATTTCAAATTGATACAACAAATAAAACTCCTGAACAAGTTACTAGTATTATTGATAAAATAGTTAATGGAAAGAATAAAGGGGATATAGTAGATTGGTTTCATCTTATTGATAAAAATACAGCAATTCAGGAGTTGCTAGATATCATAGAATAATAATTTAATAATGCACAAAAGGTATGCTAACAAATGTTTGAAATAAAATATAGTGATTTGGCAGGTAGGATCGGTATTTTACATTCCAATCATGGGAAAATTGAAACTCCTGCTTATGTTCCAGTTATTCATCCTGTAAAGCAAACGATACCAACTAAAAAAATTCGTGAGATGGGTTTTGATCTTGTGATCACTAATGCATACATAACAATGAAAAGATATGGCGAAGATGCAATCAAAAGAGGAATTCATGATGTGATAGGTTTTGATGGTGCTATAATGACGGATTCTGGCGGATACCAAGTATTAGAATATGGTGATGTTGACATTGCACCTCCTGATATGGCTGACTTTGAAAGGAAGATAATGACAGACTTTGCTATACCTCTTGACAAACCAACAGGTTATGGTCTAAGTAAAAAGATAGCAAAATCATATGTTAATCAAACTCTGAAGGATTCTAAAAAAACACTAGAGAGTAGGAAAGATAATGGACAGATTTGGTTAGGTCCAATACAAGGAGGCGAACATCAAGAACTGGTAAAGAGTTCAACAAAACATCTGGTCAACTATGGATTTCCTATGTTAGCTCTTGGTAGCCCTGTAGAATTTATGGAATCATACGAGTATAAACTTCTAGCATCAATGATAATAACAGCTAAAAAACAAATTCCTAATAATATACCATTACATCTTTTTGGAGCTGGTCATCCTTTGACAATTCCTTTGGCTGTAGCACTCGGATGTGATACTTTTGATTCTGCATCATACATACTATACGCCAAGCATGACCGATACATAGAAGAAGATAAAACTGCTCATTTGGCAGATATAAAGCATTTTTCATGCCTATGTGAAGTATGCACAAAATTCAAGCCGAAAGAAATTCTGTCATTGAAATCTGAAGATAAAATAAACAAAATTGCACTTCATAATCTCTTTGCCATTAAATCTGAAGTGGATAAAGTCAAAGAATCAATCATGCAGGGAAGGCTTTGGGAGCATGTTATGATGAAGATGCGTGCTCATCCAAAACTATTTGAAGCAATTGATATAATCACGAAAAATTCTAGTCTTTTTATTGATTCTACTCCAAAGTTCAAACAAAAAGCAATTTTTCTATTCTCAAAAGAAGACCAATTTAGACCAGAAATCTTGGCGTTTCATAAATACGTGAAAAAATTCAGAACAAAGAAAAAAATTCTAGTGATTACACCTGATACAAATATCAAACCTGCATTTGTTTCAAGAGAATACAAAATTCTCAATGAAAAATTTAGTGATTCAAAATCAATTCAATTTTGTAATTATAATCCATTTTTAGGTATTATTCCTATAGAATTATCAGATATTTTTCCTGCATCACATTACCTAATGGCTAGAAATAAGTATGAACCGGAAGATTTTACTTTATTTTTAGATGTATGGAAAAAATTCTTTGAGAAAAATAATTTTGAAATTATTTATACACAAAAGAATGATGAGTTTTTACAATTTTTTAAAAAATTTATTCCAAAAAATATCAAAAAGAAATCAATTAACTAAACATCAATTAATTATAATACAAATTATTTTTTTTTAAAAATAAAAGAAGAAAAAAGGTGTGAAACGTCGCCTATAAGGCAGCGTCTTCTGCCCATCCTTTTATGAATACTCCGTTCTTGTGAAGTGGTACTGGCTGACCAGCAGTGTAATTCATTGGTCTCATCCAAAAGATGGATTTTGTTGGACAAACTCCAATACAAGCACCGTCTGAGATGCATCTTTCTGGATAAAAGACAAATGCTTTACCTCTTTTCCAACCTTCAACAGGTTTTACACGAAGTACATCTGGGCCAAGAGTTGTACAGATTTCTACACATAGTGCACATCCGATACATCTCTGTTCGTCGATGTCTGGAAGAATTGCTATTGGCATTTTCTATCAAAATTATTACCTACTATTTGCTATTTAAACCATGATTGAATTATGAAACACTGTTATAGATTTTTTTTAGATCGTTAGTTTACACTAACAAAAACTAAAAAACAAAAAAGAAAACGTGAAATCACGTATTATTTTCTCATTGCATCTATCTGACCAGATGTAACCCAGTCTAATAGTTCTGCAGATGATGGATTTAGATCTGCTTTGTTAGCCATAAGATTTGCAACCCATATCCAATTAATTTGATTTAATAGGACTTTATTGCTTTCGTCGCCTGCACGAACCTTTGCAACAAGTGCTTTATCTTGGGTAGCTTCCCATTCAGCATAAGTTCTTCCCATGTTTGATCATTTGTTAGGTTGGTCTAATTAAAGGTTGTGCGTATTGTCTATGGTGAGGAATTTAAAATTGAAAAAAGAAGGTTTTAAGGTAGAGATCTAAAAATCACACAAGTGGAAGTTAAAGTTTTAGGTGCAGCAGGAGAGGTTGGTCGATCAGCTTTTCAGGTTAATTGTGATGGAACAAATTTTTTGTTAGACTATGGTGTGATGTTTGGACGCCCAAGGGGATCACCACCTACATACCCACTTCATGTAAAACCAAGAGATATAGATTCGGTAATAATTACACATGCACATCTTGATCATTCAGGATGTGTTCCTTCGCTTTTTGTGAGTGGAAATTGTAATGTATATGCAACACAACCAACGTTTGATTTAAGCAAACTTCTCATAAATGATATGCTTAAGATTGAAAAAAATTCTCATTCTTTCGGAATTCCAGAAGTTGATAATATGATGAGAAAATCAAAGATGATTGGTTTTAAAGAAAAAATTACAAGAGGAAACGCAGCATTTGAGCTTCGTTCATCAGGACATGTATTAGGTGGTAGTACAGTATTGTTAGAATCAAATAACAAAAAATTATTTTACACTGGAGATATAAATTTAAGAGGTTCAAGATTACTTCCACCTGCAGATTTAGATATTGGTGAAATTGATTTACTAATCACAGAAAGTACATACTCCCAAACAAATCAGATGCCAAGAAAGGATTCTGAAAATGGTTTAATTGATTTTGCAAATGAAATAATGGATAGAAAAGGCACTCTTTTCATTCCATCATTTTCAGTTGAACGTTCACAAGAAATAGCTAGCGTTCTAGTTAATTCAGGATTTAAACATAGAATAATAATGGATGGAATGGCATTAAAAGTAAATAAAATACTATTAAAATATCCTGAATATTTAAAGAATCCAAGCGTATTTGAAGATGTTATAGACAAAGTTGTTGCAATAAATGACCATAAGGAAAGAAAACAAGCATTAACAGAACCATGTGTTGTAATTTCTCCTGCTGGAATGTTAGTTGGGGGAAATGCTGTTTATTATTTGCAACAATTAGCATTTAATAATAAAAATGGAATTGCATTAGTCTCATATCAAGGAGAGGGAACTCCTGGAAAAAAGCTGTTAGATACTGGAAAAGTCGAAACACGTGGAAAAGATCTTAAAGTTCAGGCAGAAGTAAAACAATTTCAATTTTCAGGCCATGCTGACAGAGACAGCTTGTTTGAGATGATTAAAAACATCAAGGGTAATCCTAAGGTTATGACTGTTCATGGAGATGATAAATCATGTACAAGATTTGCAGAAGAAATTCATGAGAAGTTTGGATTAGATGCATTTGCACCAAAAATTGATGATATAGTAAATATCTAAATTTTTTATTGCTTTACATTATGAATTATATTCATTTTTTTTAGAACTGCTGTACTATAAACACGATTTTTATTTACTGCCCTTTGCTTCTTAAGCAAATATCCATAATTTGAAATAATCCACATTATACTTTTAGCAATAATTTTGAAGCTTGGCTTTTGTGCTATATTATTTTCATATTCTGTTGAAGAGAGTTTGGTTGAACCAGAAATTGTATAATCCAACCAAATTTTTAATTCTCTTGTTCCATAAATACAAAAAAATAATATCATATTTTTTATTGCTAAGATCGGTTCAAAATTAGTTACTTTCATTGCAAGTTGGTTCTTGAATCCATGAAAGGCAATTTCTGATTTAATTTTTTTGATTGTTGAACCAGCTGAATGATAAACTATTGAAGTTGGTATCATTAATGTACGATATCCTAGAATCCATGCGCGCCAACAAAGATCTACATCTTCAAAAGATACAAAAAATTTTTCATCAAAGCCATGAAGTTTTTCAAATATATTAGCACGAATTAACATTGAAGCACCTCTGGCACTAGATATTTCACGTATATGATCAATCTTGGTCTTTGAATTATATACAACGCCTAGATCATCTAGGAAATCACCACTGGAATCTATATCTCCATTAGGTTTCAGTAAAAGACTTTGACATATTGCAATTTTTTTATCTGTGATTATGGCATTAATCATTTCAGAAATAAAATTTTCAGTTACAACAGTATCATTATTTAAGAATAATAAAAATTGGCCCTTTGCAATTTTTGCACCAATATTATTTGGTTCAGCAAAACCTTTGTTTTTATCAAGTTTTACTAAAATTATTGATGGATGATTTTTTGTAACAAATTCTACTGAACCATCAGTTGAATTATTATCAACAACAATTATTTCCAAGTTTTTATAATTAACATTAGATAATGATTCTAAACATTTTTGAAGAAGATCTCTTCCATTATAATTTGCAATAATAATTGATACTTGTGGTTGCAATATAATTATTATATTTTTTCAGACATAAAAAGTATATTGAAGATTGTTACCGTCCACGACGTATTTTATTTAGATAAAGTGTTAAAATTCTATCAGATGCCCATGATGGTGTTGATGAAATTAATTTCATTCCAAATTCCATCGTTTTTTTTGTCATAGGTTTTGTTTTTTGATAGTTTTCTAATTCATGAATATACTTATTGCTTAAAGAATCATCCAGTTTTTGTAGAATTTCATTTTTTATTTGTTTAATATATTCTAGAGTTTTTGAGATATTTTTATGTGATAATTGCTCTGAATGAATTCTATATTTAACAAGAGATTCTGATATCAAATGAAACTTTACATCATGTAATAGTGCAGATTGTAGAAAAAAATCATAATCTATTGCGACAGGATCATCAAGATTTCTAATTTTACATTTTTCAAGTAGTTGAGTAGGAATTAATGTTGTATTGACATTGATCTGCTGACCATCTAACAATCTTATATTATAATCAAAATCAGACATATCATTATAATTTGATTCGTGAAATTCTCGTATTAATTGTCCTTCATCATTTATTATATTCCAATTTGAATAAAAAATTGTATTATTATCATGATTTTCTGCCTCATTGACCAGAATTTCAATTGTATTTGGGTACATTATATCGTCAGGAGAAAACCATTTTAGCCAATCACCTTTAATTTTACTAATTCCAAGATTAAGAGCTATTGCAAGACCTTGATTTTTTTGGGAAAAAGTATGAATTTTGTTGGAAAAATTGTTCAGAATATCTAATGATGAATCATTTGATCCATCATCTATTGCTATGATTTCGATATTTTGGTATGTTTGTTCCAATATAGAATTTAGACATTCTTCTAAAAATCTCTCAGAATTATAAACTGGGATTACAATTGAAACAAGTTTATTATTCATCATAATTCACATTCTATGAAATTATAATCTTAATTAATGATTTAGAGTCTTTCTTTTATAAAATCAATTGATTCTATAGGTGAAGGATTAATTCCTAATTTAATGGCATAATAAATTGAACAATAATCTAAAACATAAATCATAGATAAAATTTTTGATAAAATTCCACCATCTACAGTACTGATTTCTTTGTATTGAATATTTTTCATTTCAAAATACTCACGTATTATGTTCCATCTATCTTTGGTTTTTTTATGATCATCTCTGCCAGTAAGTAATATAGGAGTCATGGTGGTATCCCTCTCCCATGAAACTATTCCATTATGTCCACTTTCAATTATATTTTCAACAGCTGCATGAGTTTTGGCATTTTCTTGTAATGAATTTTTAAAACGAATAGCTGCAGCTTCTAATCCCCATGGGTAATATATGACAGGTATTCCTGAAATCCAATTTGCCAAATTTACTGAAGGATTATTATTAGAAAGATTTTTAGAGTAAATTTCCTTTTTTACATTTTCTAAGTTTCTTAAGCAAGAAGATATTTCATCTTCTCTTATGGGAACAATTGTTCTGATAGTTTTGAGTATAGAAAAAACATAACTAGGAAACGATGTTCTAGGTGAATGTGTGATAGGGATTTGTCTATGTTCAATATTATTTTTTTCACAAATAGATTCTAACGTATTACCAGAAGAGAATCCAATTGTTTTACAGTTTAATTCTGTACATTTTTTCAGTATTGATAAAGTTTCATCGGTGTTACCAGATACACTAGTACAAACAACAAGTGTGTTTTTATCTACTGTTTTTGGTAATGTATATCCTTTTACTACTGTTGTATGTATATCGGTTTTAGATAACATTGATGAAAAAAGATCACCTATAGCACCAGAACCACCCATTCCAGAAAAAACTACATGATCAATATTTTTGAAATCTATTGGCTGAAGTTCAGAATTATATGCATCTCGTGCTAAATCTGGCCATGTATCATATGCATAATGCATTCCTTCAGAATCATATTTTTCTAAATTTTCTTTGCTTATCAATTACCTATAGTGAAAAATTAATCCATTTAATATATTCTAAAAAATGATTTTGTATAATATAATCAAAAAAATCACTTTACAGTAACTGATTTTGCTAGATTTCGAGGGTAATCAGGATCAGTATTTTTTTCTAATGCTACATAATAAGATAGTAATTGAATTGAAACTATCTCAATTAGTGGATAACTTGCTTCATCAATATCTGGTATTTTGATCCAATAATCATAAACATCATTTTTTTTATTAGAAATACCAATTATTTTGGCACCCCTTGCTTTAATTTCATTTGCACTGTTTAATGTATCAGAATAAGTTGAATCTGTTGGATTAATTATAATCACATAGACATTAGAATCCATCAATGCTAATGGCCCATGTTTTAATTCTCCTCCAGGAATTCCTTCCGCATGGATGTATGTTAATTCTTTAAGTTTTAGTGCAGCCTCTTTTGCAATAGGAAAATGAATACCTCTACCAAGAACATAGATGTCAGAAATGTCTATTAGTTGTTTTGCAATTTTTTTTATTTCAGATTGATCTTCGAGAATATTAGATATTGAATCTGAAACTTTTTGCCAATCTATATCTAAACAATTATCACATAATTCATTTGTAATTTTATATAATACAGAAAGTTGAGATGTAAAACTTTTGGTTGCTGCAACTCCAATTTCAGGACCACAGTTTATTCCTAATGTTACATCTGATTCTTGTGATAAAGAGGAATTATGATGATTGATGATTGATAAAATTTTTGCGTTGGATTCTTTTGCAATTTTTATTGCGTATAATACATCTGCACTTTCTCCACTCTGTGAAATTGCAATAAATGTAGAATTGGGTTCTATATTATTTAGAGCAAATGGTAGTTCGCTAGATATTATTGGATTTATATTTATTTTCGTAAATTTTGACATTAAATATTTTGTAACTTCTGCAGCATTGTAACTACTTCCACTTCCCGTGATATAGAGATTTTTAGAATTTTTAATTTCTTCAACAAATTTTTCAATTTGTTTATTATTTCCTGCATGAATAATAGATTTAGGCTGTTCAGAAATTTCCTTTAATGTAAAATGGGCATAATCACCTTTATACACATCAGCAAACTCTTTTGAAACCTTGGTAACTAGAGGTTTTATTTTATCGCCTTTAAAATTGAAAATATTTAAATCTGAATTATTAACAATTACAAAATTTTCGTTATCAATGTAAATTGCATCATCAGTTTTTTCAATAAATCCTAATACATCACTTGAAATATAGTAATTATTTTGTTCAACTCCAATAATTAGTGGTTCATGAAATCTTGCAGCTGCTAATGTTCCATCTTCAAAAATAACTACAAATGCATAATGCCCTTTTAATTCTGAAGTGGTTTTGATGATTGTTTTTTTGATATCTGATGTTTGATCAAAATTATGTTGAATTAAGTTTGCAATTATTTCTGTATCAGTTTCACTCTGGAACTTGTAACCATATGATACTAAATCAGCTTTTAATTCTTCAAAATTTTCAATTATACCATTATGTACAATTGCAATTTTACCTGAATTGCTACTATGTGGATGTGCATTTTCTTTAGTAACTTTACCATGTGTAGCCCATCTAGTATGACCTATTCCTATTTTTCCTAACATTTCATTCAAATTTAGATTCTTAGTTACATCAGAAACTTTTCCTACTCCTTTTTTGATACTTATGATGTTCTCATTTTTTGTAGCTATGCCTACACTATCATATCCACGATATTCCATTTTTTCTAATGCCCTAACTAAAACTGGTGCGGCATTATTATTTCCAGAATATCCTATTATTGAACACAACAGTTAATCATCAGATCGTATACATACAAACTTTTACAATCTTTTATACTGAAAATAATGTAAAAAGTCTTAAAACAATGATGTTTTTTGTAACATAATGGAAAAGTATGAAAGTGAAAAACATAGTAAAGTATCTTGGATTGTCTTTCTCTTTTCAATTTCAGTTGTGCTAATTAGTTTAAGTCCAGTAGTTTTTCCTGCTCTATTTTCAGAGACATTTTTCAAATCAGAATTAGATAATGCTGGTATTCTACAACATGTAGTTATAGAACCATTTGAAATTGGTGGATTGGCAATTCCGCTAATAGTAACTAACATTATAGTTTTTGGAATTTTTTATTTCTCAAAAAGTAGAGGTTTGTTAGAAAAAATAGATTTTCTAACCAAATTTCAAGTATCAAAGAAGATAGCTATTATTGCAATTGTCATTATAATAGCAGGATACATCTCAATTTCAGTAAATGAAATAGAATTTGGAAAAAATGTTAATGATATTAATGAAGTATATGGCGATTGGGACAGACTAAAACACAAATTATTAAACATGAAAAGTTTCTGGCCAGAACAGATAACAAGTTTTGAACCTCATCTTAAACATATTTTATTAAAAACATCATACACTGTTTTTGGAAATTTCTTTGTAATACCATTGATATCAAGTATTGGACTATTACTTGTAACGTATCTATTTACGAGTAAAATTACAGATAGCAGATTTGCAGGATTAATTTCTTTAATACTAGTTTTACAGAGTAATTTATTTTTGACATTTGATACTTCAGCCGCTTTTTCTACATTTTGGATTCTTTTTTATTTACTGTCATTATATTTGGTAATCAAAATATGGTCATTGTCACCAATATTCTATGTTCTGTCTATATTTTCAAAAATCTTAACCGTATTTTATGCACCAATGTCAATATTTTTCATTATAACTTCAGATATTTCAAAACAAAGAAAAATAATTATTGGATTAACAATTTTATTAATTTTTCTTATAGGAATAGTTGTATCAACTACACAATCTAAAGTTGGATTGGAATGGAATTGGGATGAATTTTGGTTAGGATTTACAGCATTTGCTTTTGGAATGAGAATTGATAGTCTATTTGTATTATTTTTACTGCCTGTAACAATTGGATTATTTATTAAATCAAAAAGCAACAAATATGCAAATAGTATTTTAGTTCTTATATCAGGAACTCTACTTACTGCACCATTTCTTACAGGATTTACAGATCAGACAAATCAGCCATATAGATTGTTGCCATTAATAGTATTCTTTTCAGTCGCTGTTGGAATAATCTTTGCAAAAAGATCTTCTAGATAATTCTGGCAAAATTCCAATATGTTGTCACTGTATCACCAGCATATGCCATATAACCATCATGAACAATTCTAAGAATAATAATTTTATTTCCATCTTTATCTTTGACAGTGGAAACTAATTTAGTATCAGTAGATAGTGTAGTAGTTTCAATTTCCGTTATCTGCTGTCTAATAATTACTTCTACATTGTTTCCATTGATATCATAAATTGGATCTGTGCCAGTAGAACTCTGCATATCCATTAATTCTATCATAGCATCATTATGCATTATAGTTATTTTATCCGATTCAATATACGCTAAAAGATTTCCATTTGAATCTCTATGTATTATTTGAACAAATGCAGAAGCAGGAAGTATACTATCATCTGGATTAATGTATGAAACTGTAGGAAAAATATTTTGATCTGCAGAAATGTATGAAACTGTAGGAATTAGAATTAATAGAAACATGGATGAAAATATAATTCCAATATGCATTGATCTAGTTTATTTGTAATATTTTAAATACATATCCAAGAAAAAATCTATGAATTCATCAAATTCTCAAGTCCTTCTTTAAGAGATACTTTTGGAGAATAACCAAGTGAGTTTCTTGCAAGCGAAATATCAGCCTGACTATGAACTATTTCACCACTTTTGCTAGGAGAATAGTTTATTGAGATGGAGTTTTTTCCAGTAATAGAAATCATCATTTCTGCAAGTTCTAGAATTTTTGTATTTGTACCACTGGCAATATTGTATATTTCTCCTTTTTTTCCTTTAATTTTGTGTATTGCTAGAATCATGGAATCTACAACGTCATTCACATAAACAAAATCTCTAGAAGAAGTACCATCGCCAAATATTATTAAATCATTTTCATTTTTGATATTCTCTAAAAATTTTGTGATTACACCTGCATATTCTATATTTTGACATTTTCCATAAACATTAAACATTCTAAGGCTCAAACAGTTGATTTTACTTGATACTGAAACATCGGTAAGTAGTTGTTCCATAATGAGTTTGCTTTGACCATACGGTGAAGCTGGTTTAGAAGGTGATGATTCTGATAATATTTCATTAGAATCTTCATAAACTGCTGCAGATGATGCGGCTATAACATCAATATTATTTTTCAAACACGAATCTAGTAAATTTTTTGTTCCAATAATATTCACCAGATTATTGTACTCAGGATTTTCTATAGAGTATAACACATCAGTCTGTCCAGCTAAATGAATGCAAATATCATGATCACATACAGATTCTGAAAGTTTTTTCAAATCTGTGATGTCACCACAAATAAAATTTGCACCTAGTTTCTCTAATTTTTTAGCCTTATCTTCTGAACTATTTACAAGTGAATCATAAATTGTTACAGAATATCCATTTTCTAATAGAGATTTAGTAAGAAAACTTCCAATAAATCCGACTCCACCAGTTACAAAAATATTCAATTAATTTTGAATGTATTTTTAATGTATAAAGTCTATGATACACTTAAGAGAGTTTTGTAGAGTGAAATGGCCTCTGTTTCATCTTTTGATCCTACTACAACAGCTGAGCCTCTCTTCATAAAACTAACAGAAAGATCATTTGTACGCATAGACAAACCTAAATCACCTTGATTTTCAACTAAGAATCCTTTTTCTTTTGCAACACTTGTAACAGTATCTACATTTAGTTCAACATTATATGTAGGTGTAATTGAAAATGTTCTTTTACCTTTGTTTCGTCCACATAATTCTTCCAAAATAAGTTCTTGTTTTGGAACTTCATTTTTCTTACCAGTTCCACATACTGAACATTCGTCCTGCTTAAACGTCCTAACAGATGAAAATTCTAAATTTTCTAGATCAATACTCAAAAATTTTTCTGATGATTTTGGTGTCTTTCCAATTAAAATATCAACTGCTTCGTGAACTTCTATTCCACCTACTACAGAAAGAATTGATGGGTGAACCCCTTCTAGACTACATGTTGGCATTAAATCCTCATCTAATGCAGGAAACATGCAATAGTAACATGCTGATTTGTTTGGAATCACTGTAAAAACTTGACCTGTTACTCCAACTGCAGCACCTAAAACACATGGAATATTTTTTTCAATACATGCTTTATTCAATGAATAACGTGCATTAACACTATCTAGTGCATCAATTACTACATCACATCCTTCAACGACATCAAGCGCTGTGTAATCATTTATAGAAATAGGTAATGCTTCAATTTCAACTTGGGGATTATTCTTCTTTAATTTTCTTGCAGCAACTTCTACTTTGACTTGACCTACATCCTCCTCATTAAACATTGTTTGTCTGTGCAAATTTGAAAGTTCTATTACATCTCTATCAACAATTCGAAGCTTACCTACACCCATTGCAGCTAAACGTGTTATAATTGGATTACCAAGTCCACCAACACCAACAACACATGCAGTGGAATTTTTTAATTTCAACTGACCTTGATAGCCAATTTGCTCTAACATCACCTGTCTTGAATATTGATCAAGTTCTTTTTCAGAAAGTTCAGAACCTCCTGCAACTGCAGGTAAAATGTAAACTTCATCATTTTCATTTAGTACGGTATCAAGACCACTATCAAATGCGGCATTTTTGCCATTTATGTAGATATTAATCAAAGAACGTGGAGATCCATCAGATTCCAAAACTTTTCTCTTAAAATCATCACCCATAATTTCAGAAATTTTTTCAAATGATTCTTTTAGAGTTGATACTTCTAGTTCTGTTTTCTTTTCACCGCCTCCTGCATTAAGGACTGATGGAATTGTAAAGGTAATTTTTGTCATTTAATATCATCCTATTACTGCTGAGATCTTTGCAACATCAGCTTGCATTACTTGAGGTTTGGTTAATACGCTCATAATTGATTCAGTAGCCTTCAAACCGTTGCCAGTCACATAACAAACTGTGGTTTCATCTTTGTCAATCTTGCCCTCTTCTGCCATTTTTTTCAAAATAGAAACTGCTACACCACCAGCAGGTTCTGTAAAAATTCCCTCTGTTCTTGCTAGGAGTAAAATTGCGTCTAGAATTTCTTTGTCGTTTGTTTCTTCTGCGATTCCATTATACTGTTTTAATCTTTTTAGTACATAACGACCATCACCAGGATCACCAATTGCCAAACTTTTTGCAACAGTTTCAGGTTGTTCTACTGGAATTACTTTATCAGAGTTTTTCTTAAATGCGTCAACTATAGGTGCACATCCATGTGGTTGTGCACAATGCATATGTAATGAAGATAAATCATCAAGTAAAGAAGTAGTCTGTAATTCCTCAAATCCTTTACAAATTGCATTTAACATTGCACCACTTCCAGTAGGAACTATAAGATGATTTGGAACATTCCAATCTAATTGTTCTGCTACTTCATAACCCAAAGTTTTAGATCCTTCTACATAGTATGAACGCATATTGATGTTAACTATACCAACACCTTTTCTATCACCTATTTGAGCAGCAATTCTATTTGCATCATCATATGTACCATCAACTGAAATGTATTGTGCACCATATGATAGTGCTTGTGCAATCTTTGCAGTTTCAATATTACTTGGTGCAAAAATGTAACATGGCATATCTGCTTTAGCTGCGTGAGCTGCAGTAGCAGAAGCTAGATTTCCAGTTGATGCACATCCAACAGACTTTAATCCAAATTCTTTTGCTTTAGATATAGCAACACCTGCAGGTCTATCTTTAAATGAAAATGTTGGATTTACTGAATCATTTTTTATGTATAAATTTGATAAACCTAATTCCTTTCCAAGCTTTTCAGCTTTTACCAAAGGAGTCATTCCTGCCTCAATACTAACTATATTATTTTTATCATGAATTGGTAATAGTTCATGATAACGCCAATATGTTTTTTCTCTATTATGAAATGTTTCTTTAGTTATTTTAGGAAAATTATATTGTACATCCAGTGGTCCAAAACATTCATCACAAATATACTTGAAAGTAGGTTCATACTCCTTTTTACATTCTCTACATTTTAGATGGGTTTTAGCCATTATTATTTTTCACAAATTATCTTCTTAAAACATCCTAATATCAAATTAAGTAATACTTAATTTATTTGGCTAAAATGTTGTAAATAGTACTAATTAACGAATAAAATTTGAAAATGTTACAAAAAAATATATTAAAATTTAGAAATTTTTGAATATTAATTATTCTTTAGGATATTTTTTAAGGCAAAATGAATTTAAAGCGAAACAATTACAGAAAAAATTATGAATAAATCAACTGGAATTGCAATAGGAATTGCTGTTATTGTAATTACAGTTATTATTGCATATCAAGTAAATGAATCTCAAATAAATCAATATTCTATAGATTATCAAATTGTAGGTCCATTATCAATTGACAAAAGTAAGTATGTACTAGGTGAAAATGTTTTCATAACGTATAGCTTGCATCCTCTTGAAGATGGAATTGCAACATTTTACAGACCAGATGGTAAAGCACATTTCAGTTTTGATTTTAATGGTAGTCTAAATCCAGAGGGTAAAGCATATTTTAGACCAACATTAGACCCAGGAAATAAAACGTGTGTTAAAGAAGATATTGTTGGAACATGGACTGTTGTTATAACAGGAACGACTCTTACAGATGACCGTAAACATCTAACTCTTGAACCAAAAGAAATGCAATTTGAATTTCTAGATAAGGTATTACAAGATAGTGATCAATATGATGGAAATATATGTGAACAGTTCGAAAAGTGAAATTTAATATCTAACTTCAATTCCACTTTGCTTAATCATTTGTTTAACACGATCAACAGAATGATCTTCATAATGAAAAATTGAAGCAGCTAATGCTGCACTTACATCAGTATTCTTGAAAATATTAATCATATCTTCTGGTTTACCACAACCACCAGAAGCAATTACAGGAATTGATACATTATCTACAATTTGTTTTGTTAGTAAAGTATCATAACCATCTTTTGTTCCATCCTTATCTATACTAGTTAATAATATCTCACCAGCACCATATGATTCAACTTGTTGTGCCCAATCAATTGCATCCAATCCAGTTTCTTTTTTTCCACCATAAATAAAAACCTCAAACCAAAACTGTTTATTATTTTCAGTAAAAATATTCTTTCCTTTTTCAATATTGTAATTTCTTTTTGAATCAATTGCTACAACAACACACTGTCTTCCAAATAATTCCATTAATTCAGTCAATACAGTAGGATTTTTGACGGCTCCTGTGTTTATGGCTACTTTATCAGCACCATTAAGTAAGATATCACGCGCATGCTGTAGGCTTTTTACACCACCACCAACAGTAAATGGAATATCTATTACCTGAGCAATTTTTGAAACTAGAGATTTAATGGTTTCACGTTGTTCTGAAGAGGCAGTTATATCTAGAAATATTAATTCATCTGCGCCTTCATTACTATATTTTTCAGCTAATAAAACAGGATCACCTGCATCTTTGATTGATTCAAAGTGTAATCCCTTCACAACCCTGCCATTTGCTACATCCAAGCATGGAATAATGCGTTTTGTAAGTGTCATATTTTTTTAGCCTCTTCAATTGTAACAAGATTTTCGTACAATGCTTTTCCCAAAATAACTCCAAAAGGATTACAATTTTTAATGTTTACAAGATCATTAGGGTTGGATACACCACCACTTGCAATAATGTTAACATTATTAATTTTAGTTGCTTCTTTGAGTGTAACAATATCAGGTCCTTCTAGCATCCCATCTTTTGAAATATTTGTCATTAAAAATTCTGAAAAACCATAATCCACAAACTGATTTAATGCATCAAATAATTTTATGCCTGATGATTTTTGCCAACCATGAGTTACAATTTCTCCATTATTATGATCTACTGATATTACAAGTCTGTCTTTCCCAAATTTTGAAATTAATGTAGATAAAGTATCTTTTTGTTTATTCTCTACTAGTTCAAATGCGATTGTCCCAATTACTACTCTTTGTGCAAATTCTAATACATTGGAAATTTTTTCAACAGTTCTTAATCCTCCTGCAACTTGAACTGGGATATCTATCTCATTAGATATCTTTTCAATTAATTTCAAATTTGATCCTAAACCAAGTGTTGCATCAAGATCGACTAGATGTAAAAAATCAGCACCTGCGTTTTGCCATTTTTTTGCAATTTCAATTGGTTGTTCACTGTATACGGTTTTTCGTTTAGGATCGCCCTTAACTAAACGAACTACTTTACTATCCATAAGATCAATTGCAGGTATTATTTTCATTTTTTACACACTCTAAGAAAATTTTTTATTATTAAAGAACCCACTTTGCCTGATTTTTCAGGATGAAATTGTGTTCCATAAAATATTCCATTCTCAACAACTGCAGGTACTTGAATACCATAATCAGCATCAGCAACAATAATTTTTTCATCTGTTGGTTTTATTCTGTATGAATGGACAAAATATACCCAAGAACCGTCATCAACACCATTTAGAATAGTACTATCTCGTTTAATTTGTAAACTATTCCATCCCATGTGAGGAATTTTCATATCTTTTGGTAAAAGAACCACTTCACCATTTATTACATCAAGACCCTTTTCTTTTCCTTCTTCACTTTGTTTAAAGAACATCTCCATGCCAAGGCAGATACCAAGAATAGGAATTTTGTTCTGAACAAATTCTGAAAATTTGGTAGCAGAGTAATCACGAATACTTCTAATTGCAGGATCAAAATTCCCAACTCCTGGAAGTAATAAACCAGAATAATTTTTTGTTTGATCAAAACTTGTAATTACGTCTACTGTAGCACCATTTTTTTCAAGTGATGTTTTTAGACTAAAGATATTTCATGCGCCATAATCAAAAATTGCAACGTCAACCATTACATTGCGCCTTTTGTACTAGGTATTCCCTTTTGTTTTGCATCTTTAGTTAGAGCAGAACGTAATCCAACTGCCATTGATTTTATTGCAGCCTCTATTTTGTGATGGTCATTATCACCATACTTTACAGTAATGTGTATACAGCAATTCAAATTTTGTGTAAGAGACAAAAAGAAGTGTTCTATATCCTCTTTTGATATTCCTTCAATTTTGGTTCTCTTTGTATTTAGTGAAATTTTACTAAATTGCCTTTTTACCAAATCAATTGAGGTCTCAGCTAGTGCTTCATCCATTGGAACTGATGCATAGCTAAATCTAGTTATTCCAGATCTGTTTCCTAATGCTTTGTCTATTGCAGAACCAATTGTAATTGCAGTATCTTCTATCAAATGATGTTCAATTCCGTCTTTTGATTTTGCTTTTACAGTAAGATCTAACATGGAGTGCTTTCCAAATGAAGTGATCAAGTGATCAAGAAATCTAATTCCAGTACTAATGGAAGTTTTACCATTACCGTCAAGATTTACATTTACTGTAACATTGGTTTCCTTTGTTTCCCTTTTGATACTTGTTTTTCTAGATTTCATTAAAACACCGAAAATTATTTGGAATTAATCCAGATTTAATGTCTTCGGAATCTGTGTAATTGACTCTAAAATTATAGGCACATTATTCTTTTTGAACATCTCAAGTTTGATTTCGGGTTTTTTACTAGTTCCATAAATCCCACAAAAAGTAGTTTTGAAACCCATTTCTGTCGCCTTATTAGCCATCAACATGTCTTCCATAGAATCACCCACATAGATACAGTGTTTTGAATCCAAACCTCTAATTGATTTTAGAAGTGGTTCAACATTTGGTTTTGCAAGTTCTTTTGATTCATCTTCTAGAAATATAGAATTTGATAGATCAAAATTATCTAAGAAGTTTTTTAATGAATATGAAAATGCAAATTTTCCTCTACCAGTAACTACTGCAATTTTATTTCCAAACTTTTTTTCTAAACTGGAAATTAATTCAGAATTTATTAGAACCTTATCTTTTTCTATTAAACCATTAGTTGATAATGTTGTAGGTTTATTGTAAACTTGTTTATACAATTCTGCTCCATAGAAAATTTGATCAAATATTGTATAGATGTAACTTATTTCATGTGAACCAAAATAATTTAATTTCTCCTTGATACTTGTGATCTTTACATTAATACTTTCTAGAAAATTATCTACTGAAAGTATTCCTGTCTCATCAGAATTATCAATTACATCTTTAATTATTTCTGTAAATGATTTTCCTAATTCTTTTGCTGCAAACGAACTAAGTATAACTGCATAACAAACTGCAACTTCATCATTAAATCCACCTTTTGATTTAAAACCATAAAGAATTTCTGGTGTTACAATAGTGTTAGCTTGAATGTCTAGAATATCTTTTAAGATATACGAAACAGTCTCGTTTATTGCAGTATCATATGACTCTGTAATATCTACAAGAACACCGTCACAATCAAAAATGATTGCATCAATATCTTTTACATCATCAATAACTGAATCTGAGACAAGCATATTACTTGAATTATCATTCATGTTCATTCTAAAAGATCACGTATTGCCAACAAGAATTTAGAATTCATTTCTGGAGTTCCTACTGTTACTCGTAAACAGCCTTTGTGCATGCCTAGTTTTCCAAGTTTTCGAATAGAAATTCCTTGTTCGATTAATGCATTGTACACTCTACTATCTGCTCCTCTTGCATCAAAGAGTACAAAATTAGCATTTGAATCAAACACCTCAAATGCGTTGCTTTTTCTTAGATTCTGTATAATTCTCTTTCGTTCATTTTTGATTAATGAAAAAACTGAAGATATTTTATTTGATTTTTGTAGAGCTAACATTCCGCATTGTATTGCTAATGTGTTAAGTGGATATGGGTATTGTATTATTTTTGTAAAAATATCAGTGATTTTTTTGTTTGCTGTAAAATATCCTAGTCTCAAACCAGCTAAACCAAATGCTTTGGAGAGTGTGCGTACTACGATTAGATTATCAAATTGTTTGACAAGGCTAACCACTGATGAATCTGCAAATTCTACATATGCCTCATCAATTATTATTGGTCCCTTGAATGATTTGATTAGTTTCTTTAGTTCGTTTCTTGTGAACTGGAATCCTGTGGGGTTATTTGGTGAATCCAAGTAAATCATATCTGCAGATTTTGATTTTTTTATAAAATCGTCTATGTTCAGCTTCATTTTTTCAGAAAATGAAATTTTAATCGTTGGAATTGAATAAAGTTTGCATCTTTCCTCGAAGAATCCGAAAGTTGGATCAGACGTTAGAATTTTTGTTTTCTTGGAACATAAATTTACTAGCATTAAATCAAGAATCTGGTCTGAACCATTCCCAACTCCAATCATGTTAGCAGGAACCTTGAGATACTTTGCCAATTCTGAAATGAGATTTTCGATATCACCTAATGGATACTGTCTTACATCACATCGTTTCTGTGCTTCACGGATTAGTTCTGTCTGGAATTCTTTTTTGATTGCAAAGTTTTCGTTCGAGTCAAGCTTGATAGCATCTGAAACCTTTTCTGGTTTTTGATATCCTTTTAGCTTTGATAATTCATTTAGTCGTTTTTCAAATGTACGGTTCATTTTAGTCTCCTCTCTACTGCTTTGTAGTGATTTGGTAAGCCTTCTGCATCTGTCAATAGTTTTAACTCATCAGAAATTTCAGATAGATCTGATTTTTTAGTTACAACTACGGTCTGTAATTTTAGAAAGTCTAATACTGACAATCCACCTCTAGTTCTTCCAAATCCATTGGTTGGAAGTATGTGATTTGTGCCTAGAAGATAGTCACTTGCAGATGATGGTGTATTATTACCAATCAGAACTAAACCTGAACCAGTAATTCTTTTTGATAATATTTTGGCATTCTTCACCATCAATTCCATGTGTTCTGGTGCAATCTTGTTTGCCAAATCAATTACTTCATTTTGATTCTTACATATTGCAACAAATCCATTTTTTGAAATACTTTGTTTAACAATTGCACTTCTCTCTACATCTGGGATTAATTTTTCAAGTGATTTTTGAATTTGTTTTGCCATTGTCTTTGACGTTGTAATAACAAAACACATTGTATCATTACTGTGCTCTGCTTGTGAAATCAAATCTAATGCGACAAGTTCGGGATCTGCAGTTGCATCTGCTATGATTCCTAATTCTGTTGGTCCTGCAATCATATCAATAGATGTTTCTTCACTTACAATTGATTTGGCAATACTAACAAATTTTCCTCCAGGTCCGACAATTTTATCGACTTTTGGTATTGACTTTGTTCCATATGCCAAAGCACCTATTGCTTGTGCACCACCAACTTTGTAAATTTCAGTTGCACCACATATTTTTGCAACAGTAATTGTCATTGGATCAATTTTTCCATCAGAGCCGGGTGGTGAAACAGCAACAATCCTCTTAACTCCAGCTAAAGAAGCTGTCCAAATAGACATTATAGCAGAACTTGGATACCTAGCTTGACCTCCAGGAACGTAACAACCTACACTTGAAACTGGTATAAACGAAATTCCTGCAAGTTTACTAACTGAATCAAATAATCTTTTTTTAAGAATTCTTTGAGTTTTTGATAATCTTAATGCGGATAATCGTAATGCACCAAACTGTGCTTTAGTAATTTTTGCTTCCTTGATCTCTTTCTCACTTACACGCAGTAATGTGGTCTTTCTTCCATTGAATTTCTGTTCGTATTTTTTAACAGCAGC
>Ga0115002_10003150_pt1 | contig 20780 bp, 15 predicted proteins | sample ArcticOcean_MG_C_8_FD_89576 | JGI IMG/M metagenome (GOLD analysis project Ga0115002, IMG submission 89576) | Marine microbial communities from western Arctic Ocean - ArcticOcean_MG_CB11_86 | ecosystem: Environmental > Aquatic > Marine > Oceanic | place: Arctic Ocean: Canada Basin | collected... | reverse complement strand
TCCGGAGATACAAGCAAAGAAGCCACAGCCTAAAACGGTCGAAGTTCCCATACCTGCCCGTTGCCAGCCCAAGGTGGCTTCCGCAACGTCAAGCAACCGATTTGATAGACCGGTTCGCACCATGATATCGCCGGTTAAAATAAAAAGTGGTACGGCAATGAGTGCAAAGGAATCGACTCCATCAAACAGAGCTTCTCCCAAGAGTGCCGGGGGTAGGATATCCGTTGTGAGGAGCATCACTAGGGAACCTAGTCCGAGGACCACCCAAATTCGAAATCCGAGAAGTATGAATACAACCATTCCGAGAAGGGGGAGGTAAAAATCCCATCCCAGGTTGAGTTCGGTGGTTTGAAGAAGATGCTGATACATGGCTCCGGCTCTTAATCAAAAAGTTTGGTCCCCTCAAATACAGGTCGCCCGGCACGGAGGTCGGATATGTCCCGCTTCATAGATTGGATGAGGCGCAATGTCATCATTCCAAACCCCAACGGCACGGCAAAAAGGAACCACGCCTGACTGATCCGAAGTCCGTGAGTCACCGACCCAAAATGTATTGAGTTAATCACAGGTTCCATGGACCAATACAAGGCAACGACTGCGAGAACAAACGTGGCTAAATCTCCGATAATAAAAACGATGGTCCGCCATTTGTTTGAAAGCAGTGGGAGCAAAAAATCGATTCGAATATGAGCCCTCTCCCTAATGGCTGCCGAGGCTCCAATCCAAGCGATGTAGATAAATGCATATCGTGCCACCTCCTCAGCCCAGATGGATGAATAAGAAAGAGCGAAGCGACGAAAGACCTCCATGAATACCGTCAGCACGACCATGGTGTATAGAGGAAGTACCAACCAGCGCTCGCCTTCCTTATCGATCTTTTTCAGTATTTGCTTAAATGTCATTTATAAGTATCCCTGCCAGATCTTTAGGGATTTGAGATACCTGACTTACACATCATGTACGTAATAATTGGATGGTGTGTTAGCGGCTTCCAACAATTTATCGAAGGTGGCGAGCGAACCAACCAGCTCCTTTTTCAACGCATCCCATACGGGTAGATGGGCGCCGGATGTGGCAACCCATTGTGCCATTTCGTCGTCCGTTGGGCTATAAAACTCGATTCCTGCTTTTGTCATTTCTGCCATGGTGTAGGCTCGAGCAGCTGGTACTTTGGCATGGTTCTGGCGCATGGTTAATTCGCTGGCGAATTCTATGCCTTCTTGAACATCGGAGGGGAGGTTGTTAAACCACTCCATGTTACAGGAATAGACCTGGGCATCGGGCACGGCGGCATTGAAAGTGATATTCGAAAGAATGTCCTTAAAACCGAATACCATGAGTCCCTGGATACAGGGGTCGAGGGCATCGGCTACGCCTTGTTTGATTGCCGAAGCAGTTTCACCCCAGGCAACTGGGGTAGGGTTGGCTCCGAGCAATTGATAGAACTGGAGCAGTATCTGCGAACCCCCTACACGAAACTTCATGCCCCTCATATGATCCGGAGTTTTGATGGGACCTTCGACTCCTTGCCGCAGGGCTACTGTCCGAGGATCAAGAGTGACGTACCAGAGTGGTTTAAATCCTTTGGCTTCGACCTTTGGGTTAATTTCTCGTTTCCAGACATCGGAGGTTACCAGATTGACGAATTTCTGATTCTCACCGCACCAGTAGGGGAGATTGATCACATCGGCCGCTGGCGCAAAAGGTGCAAAATTGGCAATGGAATGTTGTGCTGCCTGAATGGTACCGATCTGCACTTTTTGAACAAGTGCGCTTCCTACACCCAGCTGACCCCCAGGGGCAAGTTTTACATACACTTTGCCGTTGGTGCAGTTCTGAATATTCTCTTTAAAATCCAGCTGCATGTGTGGATAGATGCGGGAGGATCCAAGGATGTAGTTGGTGGCTAAATTCATGGTGAATTCAGCGGCAGCTTTTCGCTCCTGTTCTTCGCTGCTGACTCTAGCTCCCGTACCTCCACCGCAACCAACCGTTCCGGTTGTCATGGCGATGGTGGCAGCCGTAAACCCATACTTAGTGGTCAATTCTATAAACCGTCTACGATCCAGAACTTGTAAAGAATCCAATTTGTTATTCAGGGCCATTCTTTCTTAATGATTGAGTCTCTTGGTCTTTTGCTTCGTGGGCTACTTCACGATGTAAAGCGACTGCTATGATTGAAATGGATGCAATCAGAAGAGCGAGGAATTCACCGACATTTCCCAGGTAATAAACCTTCCATCCCCAAACGATCGATGCCTTACCGATTAGGATATTAAGAATAAACACACCCGAAGATAGGACGAAGATTAAGAGAGCAATTCTCTCACCGCCCGAATACTTGCCAGTCGTGTTTTCTTTATTCATGGGGTACTTAGAAATGAGGGTCCGCTATTTTATTATTTTATAAACGGAATTACAGTCCTCTTTCCCCAAGCCTTCTGCACTCGCCTGTTTGTAATAGACTAGTGCCGCCCGCATCGTATTGGCATCGTTTCCCCAGGCATCTGCCATTTCGCAACCCAAGCGTAAATCTTTGACGGTGAGATCCAGGCCGAAGCGACTGGCAAAATCTCCATCGGCGATCCAGGGTCCTCGAAGATCTAACTGCATACTCTTGGCCCCAGTGTCTGCCAATAATTCTAAGAGATACTTACTCTCGATTCCTGCCTTTTCACCGATGCGCATACCTTCGGCCAAAACGACGAGGTTTGTCATGCCTATTAAGTTGCTGATGAGTTTAACTGCGCATGCTGCTTCAACCGTCTCCAAATAATAAACAGGGTTACCAATGATCTCTAAAGTCGGCTTCATACTATCGAATACGGCCTGTGTCCCACCTGCGAAGATCGGTTCTTCCGCCTTCTCAGCGTGAGCCGGAGTTTTACCTAAAGGACATGCCAAAAATTGAATCCCTTTTTCTTCGGCGGCATTAGAAAGTTTGCGAGCTGTTTGCGGGTCGATGGTACTGACATCAATATAGGTGGATCCGGTTTTCATGGAAGCTAACAGTCCATTTTCTCCAAGCATCACATCTTCCAGATTTTCTGGCATAGGTAAGCTTGTGAAGATTACATCGGCCTCTGACAGACCGGATACACCGTCTACAGCTTTTCCGGAACTGCCTGCCGCAAGCGTCTTTTCAATCGCTTCGGGATTTAAATCAAAAACATAAACCGCTTTACCGGCTCGTATGAGGTTTCTAGCTAATCCGCCTCCCATGGCACCTACGCCAATAAAACCAAATAACATAAAATTTCCTTCTGATTGAGTTAACCAAACTAATATCACTCCAAGGCACGTTTGGTTGAAATGAATGTGTGCCCTGTCTTAATAATAAGTCAAGTTATCGGTGACATTTGTATCCATCTTTGATGATAGAAATGAATAACTAGAATACTAATGATGAAGCCCGAATGTTTTGGCGTTCACAAAATAAGTAAATCCAGACCCGTTCCTAGTTGTGACAAATTTCCGTTTATTTTTCCTACGCTTAGATTGCTTTCGTCTTGGCGTATTCGTAAGACTCTCCTTTTTCCTAATTTAGTGAAGTACCTAATTATGCTTAGATTCCTTACTTTTCTTCTTTGTAGTATTCTCGCAAATTCTGCTTTCTATGCCAGGTCTTTTGCCCAAAAGCCGAACGTTGTTTTTATTATCGTTGATGATTTAAATGACATGCCGCTACAACCAAGTGGCAAACCTCTTGTGCCGACACCTAACATTGATCGACTGAAAGAGCGTGGAGTCACCTTCACCAACGCTCATACCAATGATCCGCTCTGTGCACCTTCCAGAGCAAGTATGTTATTTGGACTCTACCCGCAGACCACGAGCTTATATTGGTTTGAGGAATGGAGAGATAACGGGGTTTTAAAAGAAAGTGTGTCGTTACATGATAATCTGAGAAATGGGGGTTATTCTGTTTATGGCACTGGCAAAATATATCACGGAAACCAGACGGGATTGTTCGATGAATTTGGCCATTATGGAGATGTTGGTCCATGGCCGTGGGATGGGCAGTCTACCAATTTCCGTATGCCACACCCTCAGCAACTATTCCTGTATCATGGACCGGACTCCGATATGGATTACCAGTGGGAGCATGTCTTTGGTCCCATTTCTGAGGTTCCAGTGTGGCCAGCAGATTTGGCCACTGTTGTTCCTGGTTACACGGGATGGCGGCTTTTTGGAAAGCCCTGGAAGTATGTAAATGATCAGAATCGTGATCCTATGGCGGATGAGCTGGGCGCTCAATGGTCAACGGAAATTATTAACCGAGATCACTCCAAACCCTTTGCGTTGTTTACCGGACTGATCCGAACACACACGCCTCTTTACGCGCCAAAAAATTACTTTGATCGTTTTCCTTTGGATTCAATCAAACTACCCGATGCGGACACGGATGACTTGGACGATGTTGCCGAAGCCTTGGGGAATAAAGCACTGTATGGATTTCGACGGTACAAGATGTTGGTGCGCCACGAGGGCAAAGACCTTTTACGACATTGGCTGCAGGCATACATGGCTTGTGTTTCCTTTGTAGATGATCAGGTGGGGACCATACTTGATGCGGTCGATGCCAGTCCTGCACGGGATAACACGATTGTCATTTTCACTAGTGACCACGGTTTCCATGTTGGCGAAAAGGAATTTCTTTACAAAGGTAGTCTTTGGGAACCATCGACCCACATTCCGTTGATCGTAGCTGGAGTTCCTGGTGCACCCGAAGGAGTTGTCTCAGATCATCCTGTTTCATTGATTGATATGTACCCAACCTTCAACGAGCTGTGCGATTTATCTAAACACCCCAATGAAGGTGGTAATGAATACGAGATCGAAGGTCATAGCCTGGTTCCTCTAATTAAAGATCCTGGAGCCGGCACTTGGAATGGACCAGATGTTGCGATTACCGCGCTTCCGGGAAAGGATCATATGTTACATACTGTTTATGAAGGTTCACTTTATCCACACTTTTCCGTTCGTTCTAAACGCTGGCGCTACTCTTTGACTTCAAACGGGGGGGAAGAGCTTTATGATCATAACAATGATCCACTGGAATCGCACAACCTGGCAAGGAATCCAGAATATGCCTTTGTCAAATCTGGTCTTAAGGCTCAATTAATCGAACTTCGCGATGGAGACAAATGGGAGTCTTTAAATCGGCTGGAATCCTGGACTATGCCGTCGGGAATGGGTGAAGGTAGTCAAAAGGGAGAAGGGATCCGCTTATCCGGGGGAGCTTCATTTCAACTTTCAACGGTGAGGGATTACGAGAATTTTGAATTTGAGGCCGACATGAAAACAATGAACGACAATACAGTCCGCGTGACTTACCGTGATTCATCTCGCACTGGTTTTCCCACTCCAGTGGTTGGACAGGATAGCGCGGATTTCGCACATTTTCAAAACGGCGAATGGAATCGTTATCGTGTGCGTGTTCACAATGATCGACATCAAGTGTGGATAAATAATCGCGTGGTTAGCGACTTGAAAATTCCAAGCCAAGCGACTGCTGGTGCTGTTCGTATTACTTACCCAGGAGGGAATCGACATTTGCATTTAAGAAACGCTCGTATCAGGGAGCTCTAATATATGGCCCGATATCTTATGGAAACTTGTTCCGTAAGGTAGGATATCCACTTTGATTTCAAAAAGAAATAATGAGTGTAAGATCACCGATGTTTGCTGATTGATCGCTCCAACCATTTTGTTAATGGTAGTTAATCGTGAAGATTGAAAAAATAGAAACCTTCCTCCTCGAATGCCCGATTGATGAGCCGTTTGCTTGGTCGATGCGTTCTACGGATAAACGCACCAGCCTTATTTCGAAGATAACCACTAATGAGGGAATTGTTGGATGGGGTGAGGGAGGATCAGCTCCGTCGCAGTCAGTTATCCACGACATTTTTGATCCACTTTTGATCGGTCAAAACCCACTTAATATTAATCGTGTTTGGCATAAGTTGTATCATGCGTTGACTAACAACAATTCAACAGGAGGTTTTGGCGGAGATGCCATTAGTAATATAGACATCGCACTTTGGGACATTGCTGGAAAATCTGCTGGCAAAAGTATTTCCGAACTATTGGGCGGATCAGTAAGAGAGAAAGTTGCCGTGTATGCGACCGGCCTCTATTATCGAGACGATGAATTTCCGACCAAGTTGATCGATGAAGCTGTTTCTTATTTGGATGCTGGGTACCGAGGTATGAAAACTAAAGTTGGGGGTCTTAGTATTGATGATGACGTGAAACGAGTTAAAGCGATTCGCGATGCAATTGGTCTGGAGCCCTACTTAATGATTGATGCGAACCAGGCGTATAATGCAGCGACTGCTATTGATTTGGCAAATAGGCTAGCCGATCAGGATATTTATTGGTTTGAAGAGCCAGTACCCGCGAAAGATGTCGATGCCTACCTGGAGGTTAAGCGTGGTCAACCGATCACCCTTGCCGGAGGTGAGTGTTTGAGAAGTCGATTTGAGATGCGAGAAATCATTCAGCGAAGAGGACTTGATATCCTTCAACCCGATGTGACTTACATGGGAGGGATTACGGAGCTCAGGAACGTCGCTTCCATGGCTAATGCGAATGGGATACAAGTAAATCCACATGTGTGGGGTACACCCATCATGGTTTCAGCGAGTATCAGTCTAAGTTCGACATTTCCGCCTTGTCCTTATGCGCGGACTCCCCTCCCCTATATACAGGAACCGGTGATGGAGTTTGACCAAACTCCCAACCCGATTCGTAACGAATTAGCTTCTATCGCATTTGAACAACAGGGTGGGTTTGTTGAAATTCCAACTGGAGCTGGCCTTGGTATCCAAATTGATGAAGCTGTGTTAAATCGATTTTGTATACGGCAACAAACTTCTAAGTAATCCAGATTAGATTGTGCTCAACGTTTGATGCGACGCATTTGTAAGACCTGTGGTAAGGTTCAAGATCCAACAACTCGTGAGGAAGAAATTCTACAGCGTGCTATTGGATGGTCTGGACAAGTAAGAAAGGCCAACCCTAACGGTTGTCCCAATTGCAACAGTAGCGGCTATAAAGGCCGAGTTGGTATTCACGAATTAATGCCGACTAGTAAAGAGTTGGTGGCCGCCATTAATGGGTGTGTGGAAACTGCTACCATCAAGCAGATTGCGATGAAAAATAACATAAAAACCCTTCACCAGGATAGCATACTGAAAGTCCAGGAAGGTGTCACAACGATGGAAGAATCCATTTCAACCGTTCCGCCAGACATGGAATTGAGCGCAGAGTTTGAAGCTGAAAAGCTTTTAGAGAATGCAGGTGCTGAAGCTTAATCGTATCTTGAATCGACTAGAGAATAGATTCGTAGACACCTCCGCCCAATAGTTTTTCTCCACAGTAGAATGCTGCAATTTGGCCAGGGGTGAGCGCACGCTGAGGAGATTTAAAAAATACGCGAAGTTTATCTTCTTCCGGTTTGACCTGTATTTCTTGAGAGGAATCTCGGAAACGCGGTTTTGCCAATAATCCAATTTCATCCTCTATCCTTTCGCCATTCCAAATTAGATCCCGCACCACTACTTCCTGACTGTATAATTTTGGCGTGGCAGGATCTTCGAAAGCGACAATGAGCTCATTTCTCTGATAGTTTTTGGCGATGACAACGTAGAACTTGTGATCTGTATTGGATGGAATACCTAAGCCCTTCCTTTGTCCCAAAGTAAAACGATGCAATCCCTGGTGCGGTCCAAGGAATTTGCCTTCGAGGTTCACTACTGAACCGGGGTGGTCTGGAATATATTCCTGTAAGAAGTCGCCAATTTTTATTTTGCCGATAAAGCAAATTCCTTGACTGTCCTTTTTATCGGCATTTACCAGGCCCGCTTTTTGTGCGATTTCACGAAGCTTGGGTTTGGCAATATTTCCAACCGGAAATAATCCGTGAGCGGCTTGGTCCTGATTTAAGAGCGCGAGGAAATAGCTTTGATCTTTGTTCTTATCGAATCCTTCCCATAGCTCCGTCATTCCATCGGCGTTGACCTTGGATTGCACGTAGTGGCCGGTAGCTACGGCATCGAATCCTTCATTGCGAGCGTAGTCGAGGAAGGCGCCAAACTTTATCTCGCGATTGCACATGACATCCGGATTGGGCGTAATTCCGGATTGGTAACCTGAAATCATATAGTCGACTACACGTTCCCGGTATTCATCGATGAGATTAACTACTCGAAACGGTATGTCCAATTGATCGGCAACTGCTTTGGCGTCATCGATGTCATTTTGCCAGGGACATTCGCCAAATACATCGGTTTCTTCCAACCAGATTTTCATGTAGCAACCTTCAATGTCGTACTGACTCTCCTGTTTTAGCAAAAGAGCTGCGACACTGCTGTCCACTCCACCGGACATAGCTACGAGAACACGTTTCATAAGGCAGGGGAATAAGTAGTTAATTGCTGAATTATCAAGACCATACTTAAAACCACCCAGTTAGGCGCTCAAAGTAACTAACTGCAATAGAGCGATCGATATGATTGGTCATTTACTCTGATAGAATCAAAACATTCCATAAAATAGCTCCCCAAGCGACTGCTGATAGTATTCGAAGCTTGGTTTTAGATGATTTAAACTGTTCGTAGGCAAATCCTAAGCCAGCCATGAAGAAAAGTAGGGAGACTTCGTAAGATCTGTTACCAAAGGATGAACCAAACCACCAGCACCACCACGTACTATTAATGTAAACTACCAGTGCAAAGCTGATTATCCACACTTTAGGAAATGAGAACTTCCTGAACGATCCGATTATCCACCCGATCGCACCCAGCAAGAGAAGGGGATGCCAATTGAACAATCCATGTCTGTCGGAGAATAAAGAGCTCCACAGTGCTGGCTTTAGGAAGAAGAAGGGTTCGCCGGTGTACGAAAATACAAACCAACTTCCATAAATTTCTTTCCAGACTCCCAACTGCACCAGCAGCGGAATCGTTCCAGCAACTATCCCAATTCCTTCATATACAGGCTGCGAGGTTTGATCGATTTTCCATGCGAGCTTATGTGTCCAGTCAACCCTTGAAAGGGTTCGCCTACCCGATCGCCCAATTCCAACCGTTAATCGGGCTTTGAACTGAAATCCACTCGAAGGCGGTGCTATTCCAGAACAGGTGATTGATTCCACTCCATCCCCAGCCAGCTCCATCGTAGCCACGATTTTGAATCATCAATCTTTCTCCATAAGTATTGTCCCATAGAGTACCCATAGCCCAAAAACGCCAGGGTCCGATCACCGCCTTTTCACCCTGTGAGTAACAGTCGAGAAACACATTCGGCCCAGCAGTTTGTTCCGGAATGAAATAAGGGAATGAACACTCCTCAACAAAACACCGCTGAACTAGTATCTGCTGTCCGGCGTTTATAAATCCATGTCTTCTGCCATAACCATACATTGCGATCGGTTTCAAATAGGCACAATCTTGAATAGTTATTTGAAGGCTTTCTTTCCCTGTCGAAACGGTTGCATTTCTAAAATGAAGGCTGGTAATTGAACGAACCCAGGAGTTTTTCACCCGATTGAGCTCCATCGCGGTCGATGCGTGTGCTTCATCCGAATTATCTTCCGAGGGTTCAAATACTGAAACTATTCTCAATTGTTCTACACCCACCTGTTCAATCCTTTTCGGTGCGGTCTGTTTAAAAAGGAAGGTGGTGCCAAAGCGGGCAAACACGGGGTTAACCAACGGTGCATTCAAATGAATCCGCCCACCATCAACTTTTTCGATAATTCTTTCGAATTGAAACACAAAATAAGCCGGATCCCATGGGTTACTTTGGTTGCCATTGGGGTGAGGCGGGAATGTATCCATGCCCAAAGCGTTGACCCATTCCTGATTCATGCGCTGTTCTAGAATTATGGTGTCTCCTTTGGTGAGTTTACCAACTGGAGACACTTGAACGATTTGAGATCCAGAAGGTAAATAATCGTCGATGACCTCATGTTTCGAAACTTCGTTATTTTGATAATAAAACGCTCCTGATCTGTCTGGGTTGTTGGCTTCCTTGTCTGTGTCATTCCCAGATACGAGAATGAGCGATCGCCGAATTCTGCCTGTAGCATGAATGATGGTTCCGTTCTCGAATTGCTCCTCTCCCCGAAGTGTTACACCGGATGATTCGATCCGAAGTTGATGGGCTACAAAATAATTTCCGCTTTCCAGAAAAACAGCCCCGCGGAATCCCTCAGTGCTTAACGGAAGCTGGCTTACTTTATCGATGGCGTTCTGGATTCGCTCCGTATCGTCTTCCTCGATTGGGCTTGGAGTGAGGGTAAGCGCTACCGGCAAGGAGGGCAGTGCAGATTCGTTCATGTAGCCAGCTGTGGAATACTTAGGAATACGATTTCCAAACTGATCTTCCTTATAAATCAGCGGCTTATTCTTTTTATAAATTACCCCCTGATCTTGAGGTCCTTTGCAGCCCGTAATCATAATCAGGATACACACCGCTATTGATGCCATTTCTCGCTCGACCAGAAAAGCTTTTGCTGCAGCTTTTCGCTGTATTGTTGTACCCTGCATTGATTGGAAACATCCTTTATTCTTCGTAAGTGGGGCAACGATGAAATTTATATGAATTGTTGGTTTCGTTTCTTGCTCTGGAGAGGGGAGGCGTTTTGATACTCATTTAGAACTATGGCTAATATTACTTTACTTAAGGCAGTGCTCCAATCACCTCAATTGATTCGGGCTGAGCTGTCTTTAGATTGGGTCGGGGCTAGAATGCCGTCTTTTTTTCTAGATCCTGGAAAAAATGATTTTGTTTCCGTCCGGCATTGCGACTTTTTGGAATTTGCTGAAACGAGTGGGTATTATATAGAAGGCGATGAAGTTCACTTTTTCTGCAGTCAAGCTATGCGAGCTCAACACAAGCACGGCGATGGAGATTCAGTGTACTTAGCCGGTGATTTCAACGGTTGGGACAATGCAATTGGAGAATCAAAATGGGAACTGAAGTTGATTACCGACGAAAAACAAAAAGGACTGAAATTATCGGTGCCTCTTGCTGAAATTGATTTTGATGCAGATACGGGCTTTAAATTCGTTTCGGAGGAAGGCAGCTGGTTTTCTCCTGCCAAGGAAGCCACTAACACCTATGTGGATGAAGGAGGGAATCCTAATTACTTCATCGATCGCCATCGTTCCGGACTTCACATGATGATGATTGAGATCCATGACCCCATCGATCTTTCCAAGGACTATTCATTTGTTTTTCAATCACATGAGTACGAGAGTGCGGCTGCTTTAACACCGGGCAAATTTTTCTTTGATATGAATTCGCAGCTTAGCCTGGGGGCTATTCCGCACGGAACCACGACTTTGTTTCGCATATTTGCACCGCGAGCCTCGGAGGTTGAATTGCTGGTATCGAAATCTCCCGACGATTTTGAAACTTGTTCTTCTTATTCGCTAATCCAAATCGGTGATGGCATCTGGGAAGTAGTTATAGATGAAAACCTGACCGGAAAGTTTTATTGGTACCGTATCGATGGTCCTGCGCAATCGGGTTTTTCCCAGTTTGATCCTGAAGTTAACATTCTCGATCCTTACGCGCTCGCTGTTGTGAGTCGCTTGGGACCTGCCATTGTAGTTGATACCTCTTCTTACGAAAAACCGCAATCATTCAGCCCTCCAAAAGAAAAAGACTTAATCATTGGAGAGGTTCACCTCCGCGACCTGGTGGCTAAAGCCCCGATCAAGCTTAAAGATAAAGATCGATTGGGTTACGCCGGGCTTATCGAGTATTTGAAGTCTGACCGATGTTATCTGAAAGAGTGGGGCGTAAACATGGTTGAGCTTCAGCCTATTCAGGAAAATGATGCGCATTCGAAAGAAGAGTATCATTGGGGTTACATGACTGCGAATTTCTTTTCTCCGGAAAGCACTTATGCACGGGATCCGTCGAAAGCTACCCAGATTGAGGAGTTTAAATCGTTAGTGAATGCGTTTCACGACGCTGGCCTCGCGGTTATCTTGGATGTCGTTTATAACCATGTGGGGGAACCCGCTCATCTGCTCTTTATTGATAAACTTTATTACTTCGAATTGTCGGGAGATGGATCTCTTTCTAATTGGAGCGGCTGTGGAAACGACTTGCGTTGTAGTACGCCCATGGCGAAACGATTGATTACTGATAGCCTACTCCATTTTATTGAGTTTTACGGAGTTGATGGATTTCGTTTCGATCTTGCCGAGCTCATTGGCTTGGAATCACTGCAGGAGATCGAAACGACTGTTAAGGAGAAGCATCCGGATGTGATTTTGATCGCGGAGCCATGGAGTTTTCGAGGGCACCTCGGTTCGGATCTCAAGCACACGAGTTACATTTCCTGGAATGATGCTTATCGAGATTTTGTGAAACATTATGTTTCGGGCAAAGGCGATCACCGTTCCTTACAGTATTTTCTTCGTGGTTCTCCTGACAGGGTGGGCCGACCTTTTCAGTCTTTGAATTATACCGAATCCCACGACGACCGGACCTGTCTGGATGATCTTACTCAAAACGCTGGGCACAATGGTTATTTCCCGACACCGTTGGATCGCCGCAGAACCCATCTGATGGTCAGTATACTTATGATGAGCCTTGGCACACCGATGCTCGCTCAAGGGCAAGATTTTCTCAGGTCAAAATGGGGCGTAAAGAATACTTACCAACGAGGTGACATCAATGCGTTGGATTACCAGCGGCTTGTAGATTACTCGGGCACACACAGCTACTTTCGCAACTGGATCGAGTTTCGAAAATCTGAGCTCAGTACTTGTCTTCGCCTGGATAGTTTGCCCGATTCTGATTTTTTTGAGTTTTTCCCCGCAAAGTCTGGTGGTGGGTTAGGGGTCCTTTACAATGCTACGGGAACAGCTGGATTTTGGCAGCTTTTCTTTGTTATAAACCCGGTGAGCCACGCCTGTTCAATTGACGTTCAGGGATTGGATCTAGAGCGAGAGTGGATTCAGGTGGCGGATTCTGAGCGTTTTGACGCAAAAGGACTCTCTTCAGCCCTGACTTCTTTGGAACTGAAGCTAAAAATGCCTTCTGTTTCCTGTGCTCTTTGGATTTCCTAGGCCTTCTTGAGGGTCTTACCCGGATAACCTGTGGGAATTGGCATAAAAATGGCTGAATAATAGCCACTTTCGAGGGCTTGAGTCCGCCCTAATTATTTTGCCCATTACTACTAGATAAACACTTGCAAACCCGCTTGGATGAAGTTCATAAGTATCGGCTTCACTTTTTTGACCACGTATTACTTAGAAATAGAACCTAAAAAAATAGCTAACCATGGCAGTAAATATTGGAATTAATGGGTTTGGCCGGATCGGCCGCCTTGTATTTAGAGCGCTAGTTGACCAGGGCCTCCTGGGAACAGAATTCAACGTTGTTGCAATCAACGATCTCGTTCCTGCGGAAAACCTGGCTTACTTACTTAAGTATGATTCAACCCAAGGTCGTTTCAATGGCTCGGTTGAAGCTGACGGCGAAACCATCGTTGTGAATGGCAACACGATCAAAGTGCTTTCCGTTCGGGAAGGTCCAGCGGCTCTTCCTTGGGGAGAACTCGGTGTTGATATTGTTATCGAATCAACCGGACTTTTTGTAGCTGACGATAAAGCTCAAGGCCACATAGATGCAGGCGCCAAGAAAGTTATCATTTCTGCTCCAGGTAAAGGCAACGTGAAGACCGTTGTTATGGGAGTTAACGACGAGACGCTGACTGCAGATGACCACTTGATCTCTAACGCTTCTTGTACCACTAACTGTTTGGCTCCTGTAACCAAAGTCATTTTGGAAAACTTCGGCATTGTTGAAGGTTTGATGACTACGATTCACAGCTACACTGCAACTCAGAAAACAGTAGATGGTCCTTCACCTAAAGACATGAAGGGTGGCCGCACAGCAGCTTTGAATATCATTCCTTCAGGAACGGGCGCTGCCAAGGCAGTGGGTCTGGTTATTCCTGAAGTTCAAGGTAAACTAACTGGTATGGCTTTCCGCGTTCCAACTCCAACTGTTTCTGCAGTGGATCTAACCGTGAAGACCGAAAAATCGACTTCTTACGAAGAAATTTGTGCCACAATCAAGGCTGCTGCTGAAGGACCCTTAAAAGGTATTTTGGAATACACTGAAGATCAGGTTGTTTCCAGTGACTTTATTCACTGTCCAGCGTCCTCCGTCTTTGATGCCGGTTCAGGAATCGCTTTGTCAGATACGTTCTTCAAGTTGGTATCCTGGTATGACAACGAATGGGGTTACTCAAACCGCTGTGTAGACCTTCTTAAGAAGGTAGCTACCTACCTCTAATGCTTTAACGTCAATAGGAAGTCGCGAACCAATTACCTGGATCGCGGCTTCTTTTTTGACTCAGTAAAAATGCTCAGATCATAACCTGAGTATCGGTAAAAAAACTTCATTTATTTTGGATATGGCCAAAACGAAAACCATCCGCGATATCGATGTTGGAGACAAACGTGTATTTGTTCGTGTCGATTTTAATGTGCCGTTTGATGAAAATGGTAAAGTCAGTGACAACACGCGTGTCGTAGCTGCGCTGCCTACTATAAAGTATTTATTGGATGCAGGTGCCAAAGTCATTCTTGCAAGTCATCTGGGTCGTCCGAAAGGCCGAGTGAATCCAGAGTTCAGCTTAAAGCCAGTAGCAGAAGAACTTGCCGCTCAGCTGGACATGCCGGTTCAATTTTGCGAAGACTGTGTTGGCTTGGACGTTGAAGCTGCTGTGAACTCCCTCCAATCCGGCTCTGTATTATTACTTGAAAATGTGCGCTTTCACGCAGGTGAAGAGGGAAATGATCCTGCCTTTGCCAAACAGTTGGGCGCCCTTGCTGATGTTTTCGTAAATGACGCATTTGGAACCGCCCATCGGGCCCATGCGTCGACGGCTGGAATCACCGCCTTTGTAGACACAAGTGTTTGTGGTTTACTGATTGAGCGTGAGTTAGCCTTCCTCGGTGAAAAGACGGATGATCCGGTAAAACCATTTACGGTAATTCTTGGCGGAGCAAAGGTGTCCGATAAAATTAAGGTGATCGACCGTCTACTCGACCGCGCCGATACCATCCTGATTGGTGGAGCCATGGCCTATACTTTCGCTTTGGCTAAAGGAATGAAAGTGGGCGATAGCCTTTCGGAGCCTGATATGATCGATATTGCTCAAGTGGCTTTGGACAAGGCGAAAGAGAAGGGCGTTTCTTTCCTTTTACCGGTCGATACTGCTATTACCGATAGCCTCGATTTTGGAACCCGATCAGTAGGATCACTCAAAATTAATGAAGGCGATATTCCCGATGGCTGGGAAGGTGTAGACATTGGCCCTAAAACAATTGAACTCTACAAGCAGGTAGTCGCGGAATCAAAAACGGTTCTTTGGAATGGCCCGATGGGTGTTTTTGAAATCGAAGCCTGTTCAAAAGGAACCTTTGCTGTGGCCGACGCAGTTGCAGCCAATCAAGAATCCGTTTCCATCATCGGTGGTGGGGATTCAGTCAAAGCCATAAAGAATAGTGGGAATGGCGATAAAGTTTCTTTCATTAGTACCGGAGGAGGTGCTAGTTTGAACTTCCTCGAAGGAAAAGAACTACCCGGCGTCTCAGCCCTCAATACTCTAGAATCTTAATACATTTTAATCATGGATAAGCATCGCAAATACATCATTGCAGGAAATTGGAAATTAAACAAAACGGCCGGCGAGTCAGTTGAGCTCGCTGAAACGGTAGAAAAAGAGCTGGATGGCCAGACCGCTGTCGAGGTGGTTCTTTGTCCGCCATTTACATCCCTGGATGCAGTGGCGACGGTTGTTGAAGACTCGCCAATCAAGCTGGGCGCACAAAATATGCACCCTGCTGCAAATGGAGCTTATACGGGAGAGATTTCCGCGGAGATGCTTCGTTACTTTTATGCTGCCTATGTTATTCTGGGACACAGTGAACGCCGCGAATATTTCAAAGAAACCGACGCCTTTATCAACGAGAAGGTCCTTGCTGCTTTTGCCGCTAACCTGAGACCCATTCTTTGTGTGGGTGAATCCCTTGAACAACGTGAAGCAGGTGAAACCATCAGTGTGGTGGATGCGCAGACACGAGGCGGTCTGGTGAATGTTTCGGACAAGGATGCCGAAAGTCTCGTAGTTGCCTACGAACCTGTGTGGGCGATTGGTACTGGGAAAACGGCAACTCCAGAAATGGCCCAGGAAGTTCACGCAGCCATTCGTGAGATTTTGGTTGATTTATTTGGCGATGAAATTGCTCAAAAGATCCGCATACAATACGGCGGTTCAATGAAGCCGGGAAATGCAAAGGAATTACTTTCTCAACCAGACATCGACGGCGGACTCATTGGTGGAGCTGCTCTCGATGCAAAGTCATTTTCTGAAATCATTCAGGCTGCTCTCAGTCTCGAAGAGGAACAATAATTCCTTTTCATCTTTTTATTTCAAAAGCCGTCTCCGTTTTGTGGGACGGTTTTTTTATAGATATGGGCTTGCGACAAGTAGGGTGGAGTAAGAACCATGAATTCTACGATTCGGGGACGAGATAACTAAAATGAAAGCGTTTCGATTAGAAACAGCTTGGTGGATTCTGTGCCAAGGTTCTGGCTAAAGATCGATTACCCTTAGTTGAAAGTACTTGATAGAGTCAGGGCGAACCTAAATCATGCACAGCAGTTCTCTCGACGAAAATCCAGTGGTTGCCCGAAGCTGTGTCCTCAAAAACCCGAATCAAACACGCGGATCTTGGAGTACAAGTTGTTTTTAATATTTAATCATCTCATTCACTTATTATGCAAATAAACGGATTATCACTTATTGGTTCATCAACAGGCTCTCAGGGAGATTCGTCATTCAAGGCGATCGACCCTTCTACGGCTCTCAACATCGAGCCTACATTTTACGCGGCTACTGCAGACGAAACCAATCGGGCTGTGGATATTGCCCAAAGAGCTTTCCTATCCTTCAGTAAAAAATCTGGTGCGGAAAGGGCTACCTTTCTTAGGGCAATTGCCGATCAGATTGAAGCCTTAGGTGATACATTGACAGAGAGGGCTATGGTCGAATCGGGTTTACCTGAAGGTCGAATAAAAGGAGAGACAGGTAGGACAACCGGGCAACTTCGATTGTTTGCTTCGGTAGCTGAAGAAGGCTCTTGGGTGGAAGCGCGTATAGATACCGCTCTTTCAGATCGTCAACCGATTCCAAAGCCCGATATCCGCTCTATGAAACGTCCGCTCGGTCCGGTAGCGGTTTTTGCAGCCAGTAATTTTCCTTTGGCATTTTCAGTTGCAGGGGGTGATACCGCCTCCGCTTTGGCGGCAGGTTGTCCGGTCATTGTTAAGGCTCACTCTTCTCATCCCGGAACCTCTGAGCTTGTCGCTCAAGCAATCCTTGCGGCAATAACAGAAACGGGAATGCCCGAAGGCACTTTCAGTTTGTTGCACGGTAGTGGCAGGGTTGTGGGCTCAGCATTGGTCACGCATCCATCGATTCAGGCGGTGGGATTTACCGGTTCAACGGCCGGTGGATTAGCTTTAATGAAACTTGCATCGCAACGACCCCAACCAATTCCGGTTTTTGCGGAGATGGGCAGTGTAAATCCCTTATTTATTCTACCTGGCGCTGCCGCAAACGATCCTGAGGGATTGGGTGCGGGATTACAGGCTTCAGTTACGATGGGTGTTGGGCAGTTTTGCACCAACCCTGGCGTGGCACTTGTGGAAGCATCTGATTCCGGCGATGCTGTTGTAGGGGCTTTAGTTGAGGGGATGTCCAAGGTACCTTCGGCCATCATGCTCAATCCCAATATTCATAGCGCCTATTCAAGCGATGTGGCTGCCAGATGCGAAAATCAGAAAGTGAAAACCTTGGTGGTCAACGATGACAATGGTTCGGGATGTCCGGGCGTTGCTGCAGTTTTCGAGGTTAGTGCCGATACATTTCTCGAAGATGAAACATTAAGTGAAGAGATCTTTGGCCCTGAGACGACCGTGGTTCGGTGGAAAACAAAGCAGGATTTGATGGCTGTTGCTGAAGAATTGGATGGACAGTTAACTGCAACCATTCACGGAACGGATGAGGATTTTCAAGCGTATGCCGAATTGATCTCGATTCTGGAAAGAAAAGTCGGCCGGATCGTTTACAACGGATTTCCAACGGGTGTCGAAGTGTGCCCATCCATGGTACACGGTGGGCCGTTTCCTGCAACTTCAGATGGAAAGAGCACGTCCGTTGGCACCTATGCCATCGAACGATTTATTCGTCTTGTGGCTTACCAAAGTAGTCCACAGTCGCTATTGCCCGACGAACTAAAGGACGGAAATCCCATAGGGATTTGGCGTATGGTGAATGGCGAGTATAGCCGCTAACCCGGATCGGGCAGTGAAGGCATCTCGACTGCATTGTTTCGTCTGTCGAACATAGCATTCTCCATCGATTTTGGATAGCGTGCCCGAGGTTTGGATACTTGGGTCAGTGTTTGCATGGAGGCTTTATCGAGTTTCCACGAACCTGCCAGAAGGTTGTCTTTCAACTGTTCGCAGTTTCGTGCTCCGACAATGGCTGATGTGATTCCGGGTTGTTCAATAACCCAGCGTAACGCTACCTGTGCCGGACTTCTTCCCAGCTGATCAGACACTTCAAGCAAGGTCGTTAGAATCTCTTCAGTATTTGGAGTGTAAAATGGATCGGGAAAACACCAGCCATCTTCTGAGCGCGTTCCTTCGAGATTTCGCTTTCCACCTGGTTTGTATTTTCCAGTCAGATATCCACCTGCTAACGGCGCCCAGACGACCGCGCCTACCTCCTTGTGTTGGCAAAGGGGTATAAGTTCATCCTCAATATCACGAACGAGTAGACTGTATAGAGGTTGGTAGCATTCGATGCGGGACCAGTCATGATGATCGCTGATCCACAATGCGTCCATCAAACGCCAAGCCTCGAAATTGCTGCAGGCGAGATAGCGAACTTTGCCTTGGGACACCAAATTATCGAGCGCACGCAAAGTTTCCTCAATCGGTGTCTGCACGTCGACATGGTGTATATAATAAATATCGAGGTAGTCGGTTTTCAATCGCTTCAAACTTACTTCGACCGATTTCATTAAGTGCGAGCGCGACCAACCTGAATCGTTCGGTCCCGAACCCATGGGGTTGAAAAACTTGGTGGCTAGAACGACTTCTTCTCTGCGAGCGCCTAAGGTGTTTCCAAGGATGGTTTCGGATTTACCGCCTATGTAGGCATTTGCTGTGTCGATAAAATTGACTCCCGCATCCATAGAGAGGCCAAGCATTCGGTCTGCCTCTGCCTCTTCTGTGTAAAGGCCAAACGTCATGGTGCCGAGACAGATTTCAGAGACTTTCAGGCCTGTGCGGCCAAGACTTCTGTATTCCATAGTTAGGGGAGTATTAAATTGAACTATTCCAAATCAGCTTATTCGGGATTCGTGTAGACCTTATCTGGTTTTTAGGTTCCGACAGCGGCAACACAGGCTTCGCAAGTCTTACGAATCCCTTGGAAGAAATCGTTGCCTTTGTCGTCGACAAGAATGAAGGCCGGGAAATTCACTACGTCGATTTTGTAAATGGCTTCCATGCCGAGTTCTGGATACTCAAGCAACTCAACTTTCTTGATATTGTCCTGAGCAAGAATGGCGGCAGGGCCACCAATTGATCCTAAGTAAAAGCCTCCGTATTTTTGACAAGCGTCTGTGACTTGCTGGCTACGATTTCCTTTCGCGAGCATAATCATGGATCCGCCTTTGGCCTGAAATGGTTCTACGTAACTATCCATTCGTCCTGCTGTAGTTGGACCGAAGGAACCTGAGGGCATCCCCTCGGGCATCTTGGCCGGACCCGCATAATAAATTGCGTGGTTTTTAAAATACTCCGGAAGGTCACCCTCTGTTTCGAGTCTTTCCAGTAGCTTTGCGTGTGCTATATCACGCGCAACTATAATGGTTCCGGTAAGGCTCAATTGGGTTTCAATTTTCAAGGAACTGAGTTGAGCAAGGATCTCTTTCATTGGACGATTAAGATCCACACTAACCACTCCCTGGTAGTCGGCTTCGCGCAAATGATCAGGGATAAACTTTCCTGGATTGGTTTCTAGTTTTTCCAACCAGATGCCATCCTTGTTGATCTTGCCCTTCATGTTTCGGTCGGCCGAGCAAGAGACGCCCATGCCGATGGGGCAGGAGGCTCCATGACGTGGAAGACGAATTACGCGCACATCCAAAGCAAAGTACTTCCCACCAAATTGTGCGCCGTAGCCGAGCTTTCGCGAATCTTCTAACAATGCGTTTTCCATATCTACATCGCGAAATGCCCGGCCATGTTCGTTACCTGTAGTGGGCAACTCATCGAAATATTTAGTCGAAGCAAGTTTTACGTATTTGAGGTTTGCCTCCGCGCTGGTTCCGCCGATGACAAACGCGACATGGTAGGGTGGGCAAGCAGCTGTTCCGAGAGTCCCCATTTGCTCAAGAAGAAATTTTTCCAAGGCAACGGGTTTTAGAACGGCTCGCGTCTTTTGAAAGAAAAAAGTTTTGTTCGCTGATCCTCCACCTTTGGCTACGAAAAGAAATTTATACTCCATCCCTTCTGTGGCGTAGAGATCGATCTGGGCCGGTAAATTGGTGCCAGTATTTTTCTCCTCATACATGGTGAGAGGTGCATTTTGTGAATAGCGAAGGTTCTCTTTTGTGTAGGTGTTGTAGACACCCTTAGAGAGGTATTCTTCGTCGTTT